>OKDJ01000295.1_pt1 | contig 10276 bp, 7 predicted proteins | sample 1611661 | NCBI WGS metagenome assembly OKDJ01 (sample SAMN04436758, study PRJEB24849) | human gut metagenome | biome: human gut; feature: NICU; material: stool | host: Homo sapiens | place: USA: Saint Louis, MO | collected 2011-02-23 | reverse complement strand
TTGGTGTCTTAGCTAAGAAAATCGCTTTTTCTTTACCCTTTAATAAAGAAAAACGGCTATTACTTATTCTGACCATTTCGAGTCTCATGATTATCGGCATGGTGACTTGTATGTCTTTATTTGGCTTATTAATGGAAGGCCAGACGTTGTCACTAAGTGCGTATTTCCAAGCTTGGGGCCTGAACTTTATTGTTGCCCTTCCTTATCAATTGCTGATTGTCGGTCCCTTTTCACGTATGATCTTAACCAATTACCAACAACGACAAACTTAGAAAATAGATTTCTTATCTAAGTTTTAACAGTTGCCTAAAAAAAAGTTAACCTTTTTGATTTATCTTAGTGATAGTTCATTAAAGGAGGAACTGAAGTTGAAAAAATATCGTATTAGCTTATTTCTTGGCTTGATTAGTCTTTTATTATTTATGATCTCTATTTTAGTTGGATCAACATTATCTAGCGATGGACTTTTAAAAGAACCCGCCTTTTTCTGTACGCCGCTCGGTTACTTTTTTCTCTTCATCGCCTTGCTTTCGGTTATAACAATCACATGTAAAGAACATATGAATCAAAAAGGTAAAACAAAACAACCTTACGTCCGGCTCTTTTTTTAATAAAAACATATAACTTAATTTGCAACAATATTTACTAATTTATCTGGAACAGCAATCACTTTGCGCACTGTTTTTCCTTCAATAAATTCTTTAACAGCTTCATGGTTCATTGCAATTTGTTCTAATTCTTCTTTGCTTAACCCACGAGCGACATTTTGTTTGCCACGTAATTTTCCGTTCACTTGGAAAACTACTTCCACTTCATCTTCTACTAAGGCTGCTTCATCATAGGTTGGCCAAGGGACATAAGTTAAACTTTCCTCGTTACCTAAAATTTGCCATAGTTCTTCACCAATATGTGGCGCGATTGGCGCAAGTAATTGGACAAATCCTTCCACATATTCATAAGGTAAGGCATCCACTTTATTGGCTTCATTCACAAAAACCATTAATTGAGAAATCGCTGTATTAAAGTGCAAGTTTGCCATATCTTCTGTCACTTTTTTAACCGTTTGGTGATAAACTTTCGTTAAACGGCCATCATTAATTGTGGTAATTCGGTCACGCATTTTGCCTTCTTCATCAACAATCAGACGCCAAACGCGATCTAAGAATTTACGACTTCCTTCTAAGCCATTTTCATTCCAAGCAATGGAAGCATCTAATGGGCCCATGAACATTTCATAAAGACGTAACGTATCCGCACCATATTTAGCCACCACATCATCGGGATTTACAACATTGCCACGTGATTTAGACATTTTTTCGTTGTTTTCTCCTAAAATCATACCTTGGTTGTATAATTTTTGGAAAGGTTCTTTGGTAGGAACCACACCAATATCATATAAGAATTTATGCCAAAAACGAGCATAAAGTAAATGTAGCACCGCATGTTCGGCACCACCAATATAGATATCAACTGGTAACCAACGTTTTAATTTTTCAAAATCAGCAATTTCATTTTTATTATGAGGATCAATGAATCGTAAGTAATACCAAGAGCTTCCAGCCCATTGTGGCATAGTATTCGTTTCACGTTTTCCCTTCATGCCAGTTTCAGGGTCGACGACATTGACCCATTCATCAATGTTTGCTAATGGCGATTCCCCAGTTCCACTTGGGCGAATATCCGATGTTACTGGTAAACGTAGAGGTAACTCAGATTCAGGAACCGTTGTGGTTGTTCCATCTTCCCAATGGATCACAGGAATTGGTTCACCCCAGTAGCGTTGACGAGAGAATAACCAGTCACGTAAACGATAAGATACTTCTTTTTTCCCTACGTGATTTTCTTCTAGCCACTCATTCATTTTAGCGATGGCTTCTGCTTTGTTTAATCCATTTAAGAAATCAGAATTGATATGCGGTCCATCCCCTGTATAGGCTTCTGTTGTAATGTCGCCACCTGCGATTACTGGTAGGATATCAATGCCAAATGTTTTCGCAAATTCGTAATCCCGTTCATCATGCGCTGGGACCGCCATGATTGCGCCTGTGCCATAGCTTGCTAAAACATAATCGCCAATCCAAATTGGAATTTCTTGGCCATTGACTGGATTTATCGCATACGCACCTGTGAAAACACCTGTTTTTTCTTTTGCTAAATCCGTTCTATTTAAATCAGATTTTTTTGAGGTTTCTTCAATATATGCTTCTACAGCTGCTGTTTGTTCAGGTGTCGTAATTTTTTTCACTAGTTCTAGTTCAGGAGCTAGAACAGTATAGGTTGCACCAAACAAGGTATCAGGACGGGTTGTAAACACCGTGAAACTTTCTTCTGTGCCAGCGACTTTAAAGGTCACATTGGCTCCTTCAGAACGTCCAATCCAATTTCGTTGCATATCTTTAATACTTTCTGGCCAATCAACAAGCTCTAAATCTTCTAATAAGCGATCTGCATAAGCAGTAATTTTCAACATCCATTGACGCATTGGTCGGCGAACCACATCATAACCGCCACGTTCACTTTTTCCATCAATGACTTCTTCATTTGAAATAACAGTTCCTAGTTCAGGTACCCAGTTAACCGCAACTTCTGCTTCATAAGCTAACCCTTTTTCATATAATTTTGTAAATATCCATTGTGTCCATTTGTAATATTCGGGATCAGTGGTATTAATTTCGCGATTCCAATCATAGCTGAATCCTAATGAATTAATTTGGCGACGGAATGTTTCGATATTTTTCTTAGTAAATTCAGCTGGGTCATTTCCTGTGTCTAACGCATATTGTTCTGCTGGCAAACCAAACGCATCCCAGCCCATTGGATGCAACACATTATAGCCTTGCGCACGTTTCATACGTGAAAGAATATCGGTTGCTGTATAGCCTTCCGGGTGACCTACGTGTAAGCCTTGTCCAGATGGATAGGGAAACATATCTAGTGCATAAAATTTTTCTTTATTTGGGTCGTCCAATGTATTGAAACAATTGTTCTTAGCCCAATATTTTTGCCATTTTTTCTCAATCTCTTTGTGATTGTAGCTCATGTTATTCCTCCTAGTAATATAAAATTTTTCATTCTTAAAATTTGCCACCTGCAGCCATTGTCACTATTCTGACTTAAACTAGCCACTTAGTGATAAAAAAAAGTCCTATAGGAAAAATTCCTATAGGACGTGAACATACAAATGCAACGTGGTACCACCTAAATTCGTCAAAGAAACGGTCAGTCACCGTCACCTTAACCTCAAACGTCTTAACGATCGTCACCGACTTTTCCTACTTGGTTTGTTCAAAAAAGTAACTTAAAGGCGAGTTCAAAAGCTTCTGTACGTATTTCCACCAACCATACGCTCTCTATCACATGGTTCTTTCTACTATTCCTTCTCATTGTTTTTTTCTATTATAAGACTCATGTTACCAAAGATAGCTATTTTTTTCAATCTTAAATTAACCAACTTTTAAAGTTTGACCAATATAAATTGTATCCCCGCTTAAGCCATTTAATTGTTTGATTTTTTGGATGCTGATTCCGTATTGCATTGATAAGCCCCAAAGTGAATCACCGCTTTTAACCGTATGGCGTTTGCCTGATGCACTATTTGTTGAAGAAGCATTGCCACCTGCAGAAGCGCCTTTTTTCACGATGATTGTTTGACCAGCAAAAATTAAATCGCCTTTGATCCCGTTCCATGAACGTAGATTAGCAACACTCACGCCAAACTGTGCAGAAATTTTATTCAGCGTATCACCTGATTTAATCGTGTAGGATGTTGTCGCACCGCCACCATTATTCGTAGGCTTGTTCGTATTCGTTGAACCTGAGTTGGCGCCTTTTTTCACGATAATCTTTTGACCAGCAAAAATCAAACTACCGCTGATGTTATTCCAGGCTTGTAAGTTAGCCACACTAACACCGAATTGTGCAGAAATTTTGTTCAAGGTATCGCCTGATTTAATCGTGTAGTACGTATTCGTTCCTGATTGATTATTGTTAGAACCACCATTGCTTGAGCCGCCGGTGTTACCTGAAGTACCTTTTTTCACAATAATTTTTTGACCAGCGAAGATTAAATCGCCAGAAATGCCATTCCATGAGCGTAAATTAGCAACACTCACGCCATATTGGGCGGCAATTTTGTTCAAGGTATCGCCTGATTTAATTGTGTAGTACGTATTCGTTCCTGATTGATTATTGTTAGAGCCACCGTTGTTTGAGCCACCAGTGTTACCTGAAGCACCTTTTTTCACGATGAGTTTTTGACCAACGAAAATTAAATCGCCAGAGATGCCGTTCCATGAGCGTAAATTAGCAACGCTCACACCATATTGCGCGGCAATTTTATTCAAGGTATCTCCTGATTTTACAGTATAGTACGTGTTCGTTCCTGATTGATTGTTTGAGCCGCCTGTTCCTGGATTAACTGTTCCGCCCCCAGTATTTCCACCAGAAGATGGTGTATCATATTGAGTTAAGTTATATGCGGTAATGACATTATTTAATTTAGCATTGTAGCTAGGATCTGTCGCATAACGACCTGTTAACCAAGCAGTTGCATCGCGGTACGAACTTGTATTGCTTTTCCAAGCCCCAGCATAATAGTAAACGCCCGCTTGGAAAGAAGTTGTTTTTAGCACGTGCGCATTATCTTGGAATGATTCCATGTAAGAAGGATATTTACGGAAAGGTTCTTTTTTCACTAACCATTTGCCGTTTAAATATTCCCATGTATCCATATAGACAGATTGTCCATTGTAGCTGCCTTTAATCCCAAATAAGTTATAGTTTGGTGCCTTAGATAGCGTACTTGCTCCCCAACCACTTTCAACGATTGCTTGAGCCATCATCACTGATGCATATAAATCATTGGCTTGCGCAATAGGTTGTGCACAACGAGCTAACTCGGCAATAAATTCTGAAGGACTTTGCGTCGGTGATAACGCTGAAAAAGTTTGCGCAGAAGCTACTCTAGCTTCTGGTACTTTTACTTCATCATCGGGTGTAACCGCAGGCGCTGCTTCAGACTCGGTTGCTGAAGGAGCTACTGGCGTAATTTCTGCTACTGAAGAATCAGTCGTTCCTGATTCCACAGGTGTAGTTGAATCAGCTGTTGGTTGCTCGGTACTTGGTGTTGTTGGTGTTTCTTTTGATGATTCAGTTGTCGATTCAGTCGTTGTTGACGAATCCGTTGTCGGTTGTTCCGTAGTTCCTGGCGTAGTTTCTGTTGTTGGTGTCTCTACTAAGCCAGTTTCCGTAGTAGGTGCTTGGGCAACTTCCGCATTTGTTGGCTGCTCTTCTGTTGCCTCAGCAGTCACTGGTAGTAACGCAACGGGCGTTCCTACAGATGAAACAATTAACGCCGAGCTGAATAAAGTAGTGCTCTTCTTCCATTGTACTGGCGTTTTCTTTCTTTGTTGTGCTTTCCTTCTTTCGATACGTGACATTGATTCTTTCTTCATTGATACGTCCCCAACTTTCCTTTTTTAACTTATATGTAAATGTAATTTTTTAGTTTTGTTATTATAACAAGTATACCTTTTTTTCTGGCGAATTAAAAACACTTCAACAAAATTTCATATTACTGTAACTAGATTGTAAAGAAGTAATGTTTTTTAACACGGATTTCCTCTCTTGTTACTACTCGGAAAAAAACTGCGACTTTAGTTGTAGCTGCTTCTTTACCTTAGTCTGATTTTTTTAATTCCTCTTGTTATTCGCCCAAAAAGAAATTATAGTTTAAGATGAGAAATGAATCGTGTAGAAAGAGGGAGCGGAATGAATAAAGAACATTTTATTATTGAGCTGAAAATTTATTTAAAAGCGTTAAATCCAAAAGATCAAGCTATTATTCTTGCGAAATACAAGGCGTTATTTGATGCTCGTGTTGCGGAAGGCGAAACAGAAGAACAAGTGGCAAAATCATTGGGGAAACCACGGGTTATCGCAGAAGAAATTTTAAAAGAACAAGGCATTGAATTGACGGAACGAAAAATTGAAAATAATGGCTGGCAAGAAATTCCAGCGGCTACACCTGCTTATGATCATCCCTATGAAGAAGAATCTGAATTTTACTATGATAATGATTCTCCATACTATCAACGACCACAGCATCGGCCACTAACCCGATTTTTCCAAGTGCTTGGTATTTTCTGTTTAAATTTTTTCTTCATGTTTTGGGTTATTTTAGGGATTGCCTTAATGTACGTCGGTTGTGGCATTGCCGGAGCTGCAACTTTATTTTCACCAATTTATGGTATTTATAGTGTTATTACCCAGGCAAATGCCGCTTCCTTTTTCCAATTATCTATGAGTCTCTTTTTATTTGGTGCATCAATCATTGGTTGGTTACTGTTTCTACCAATTTTAAAATTTTCAGCACATGTCTTTAAGCGTTATTTCCAATGGAACATTGCTGTTTTACGAGGTGATATCTAATGAAAAAAACAACAGGGATTCTCTTATCCATTGCTGTCTTAGCGATGCTAATTGGTGGATCTGGCGCCGTCTATTTTTACAAACAAGCGGAAAAATCAGTCACGCCATTAAAAGAAAGTTATACACTAAAAAATAAACAAGCAGGCGAAGAACTTCACTTATCCTTAAAAGGCAAAGGCCCTTATACCATTTATAAAACTGATAGTAACAACATGGGATTACGATCACCGAATAATGCCTTTTATTCAAAAGCTGAAGGCACCTTAGATGTCAAAGAAGAAAAAAATAAAATAACAGCAACCATCAATACCACTCGTACACAAAACCAACCCGAATTGTCATTCTTTAATATTGGTATTTTTAGTGACTTCACACCGAACGTGAGTGTCCAGATTCCTAATAATGTGAAAAAGTTAGTAATTGATGGCTCAACCCATTCACAAGTTTCATTGAATGCTTTTAACGTAGACGAATTAACAACTAATCTACCAAATTCTTATGTTAGTCTATCGGGTGTTAAAGCCAAAAAAATGACGCTTAACTCTTCAGATGGTATCTACCTTTCAGCGGATACTTCCGCTAAAAAAGCAACAGTTGAAACCACTGACGGCGATATAACGTTGGATTCAGCCTATTTCGATGAAATCAAAAATACTACTACTTCTGGTGATATTCGAGTGCAAAATGCTCGTGGAAACATCCAAGCAACAACGACAGATGGCGATATTAGCGTCTATGATTTCAAAGGAGAAGCTAACTTTTCAAGTGAAAATGGTGATTTTTCTTTAGACATGCCTGCTGTGCCTAAAAAATTAACTGTCGCTCTTGTCCATGGAGATATTTATGTAAATTCTGGAGAAATTTTGCGTAACATTTCAATCAAAGGGGAATCAAAATTAGGCGATGTTCAACTTTTAAACAAAGAGCGAACATCTTATAAGAATGGTCGTGCGGATACAGAGTTTAACCTTTCTAGCGAATTCGGCGATATTACCGTTGATACTCCTGATGATGATAATCAATAAACATGCGCCATTTAAAAAAGTTCTAGCACCACAATGAGAGATTGTGCTGCCAGAACTTTTTTAATATCTGTATCCCCTCTAATCAGGCAATGAAATTATCTTTTAATTTTTTACCCTTTTGATGGTATAATACGGATTGTTGCGATTAATTTTTGAAAGGATTTTTTATGAAAAACAAACTTTATTATCAATTTGCAGGTAGTTGTTTTCTTTTAGTATTTATGTTTTTAGGCTATGTTGTTCGTTTTTATCCAACCTGGCTCAAAGGCTTTGATCAAACGATTACTTCTTTTGTTCGTCGTCCTTTTCCACAGCTAAATAACTTTTTTATTTGGTACACCAAATTTGCCAATTCATTGACGATTATCATCTTAGCAATCGTTGTCATTGCTCTGTTTATTGTTTGGAAATATTATGCTGAAGCATTATGGCTCTTTATTAATACTGCCTTAATTGCTGGCGTAGGTAATTCTTTATTAAAATTATTCTTTATGCGCCAACGTCCTACTTTGGAGCATTTAGTAACTGAACATACGTATAGTTTTCCTAGCGGACATGCTGTAGGAAGTACCTTGTTCTACGGCACTATTTTATTGATTCTGCCAATTTTCATTAAAAATAAAACGGTCCGCCTTTGTGTGCAAATTTTACTAGGTATTGGGATTTTCATGATTGGGGTTAGTCGAATCTATTTAGGTGTCCATTTCCCTAGCGATATCTTAGGTGGTTTTTGTCTTGGTTTAGCTTGGTTGTTATTAAGTTACCCTATTTATTTAGAAAAACGCTTTGTTTGGCGATTTCAAAGCAAACAACGCTAGAAAGAAGTCTTGATTATGCAAATTTTCCCTTATTCAGATGATCCAAATAAACGCTATCACACTTGGAACTATGCACTTCGTCAACAGTTTGGTGAAAAGATTTTTAAAGTGCCAATTGATGGTGGCTTTGATTGCCCCAATCGTGATGGGACGGTTGCCAAAGGTGGTTGTACGTTCTGTAGTGTTTCTGGCTCAGGCGACATGATTGTTGCACCTAGCGATCCCCTGCCGCTTCAATTTCAAAAAGAAATCCAATTGATGCATCAAAAATGGCCAACTGTCGATCAATACATTGTTTACTTCCAAAATTTCACCAATACACATGCGCCAGTTGACGTTATTCGTCATCGGTTTGAACAAGTAGTCAATGAAAAAGGCGTCGTTGGTTTATCCATTGGTACCCGTCCTGATTGTTTGCCTGATGAGGTAGTGAACTATTTAGCTGAATTAAATGAACGCTTTTATTTATGGGTAGAGTTGGGTTTGCAAACCACGTTTGAGGAAACTAGCGCTGCCATTAATCGCGCCCATGATTATCAAACATATCTAGATGGTGTGGCTAAATTACGGAAACACGGGATTCGGGTCTGTACACATTTAATTAACGGGCTACCTGGTGAAACCCCCGCTATGATGCGCGAAAATGTGCGGCGAACTATTCAGGATTCAGATATCCAAGGGATTAAACTGCACTTACTTCATTTAATGACAAATACCAAAATGATGCGGGATTATAATGAAGGACGCTTACAATTGATGAGCAAAGAAGCCTATGTTTCAGTGATTTGTGATCAGTTAGAAATGATTCCACCCGAAATTATTATTCATCGCTTGACAGGCGATGCTCCCTTTGAAACAATTATCGGACCGATGTGGAGCTTGAAAAAATGGGAAGTTCTCAATGCGATTGATACGGAAATGAAACGCCGCAACAGTTATCAAGGAAAATATACTGTCATTTCAGGAAAGGAAGTTTTCAATTAATGCTACAAACAGCCCTACATTTTAGTCACCAACTTTTAAAAGAAGTAGTGGAACCTGGCGACTTCGTCATTGATGCAACAATGGGAAATGGTCATGATACAGCATTCTTAGCAGAGCTGGTTGGCCCTTCTGGTGAAGTTTTCGCCTTTGATATCCAAAAAGAAGCGTTGATCAATACAGAACAAAAGTTAACAGAACTTAATTTACTCCCACAAACTACGTTATTTCCATTAGGACATGAACATCTTCATGCTGTCCTAGATGAAGAAACAGAAATCACTGCCGCTATTTTTAACTTAGGCTATTTACCTAAAAGTAATAAGGAAATTATTACAAAACCCGCTACGACTAAACAGGCGTTAGATGGGTTACTGCCTCATTTGGTAAAAGGAAGTCGCATTATTTTAGTCGTTTATTATGGCCACGAAGGTGGTTCAGAGGAACTTGATTTGGTCACTAATTACACGCAAGCCTTACCACAAGATGTTTACAGTGTCTTACGTTATGAGTTTATCAATCAAAAAAATCAGCCACCTGTTCTTTTCTGTATTGAAAAGAAATAAGAGAACATGGTCGGATTGTTTCCAGCAATCCGATCATGTTCTCTTTTATTTGTTTTGTTACTCTGTCAATTCACCATCACGAATACGAACCACTCGATCACAGTATTTCAACAAACGCTCATCATGTGTCACCATGATAATCCCTTTATCTTTCTCTTTAGCCTCTTTCGCTAGTAATTGGACAACATCAAACGCCTTTTCTGTATCTAAACTAGCCGTTGGTTCATCTGCCAAAATTACGTCTGGCTCATGATACAATGCACACGCAATGGCTACCCGTTGTCTTTCCCCACCAGAGAGATCACGAGGATAACTATTTCGTAATTCTTTTAAACCCAACGTCTCTAACAATTGCTCTTTTAATTCACTATTTTTACGTGACTTATCAACTTTTTCAATTAAGTGAAATCGATCTTCCACTGTTAAAAATGGCACCAAATTAGAGCTTTGTAAAATA
>OKDJ01000287.1_pt1 | contig 10595 bp, 5 predicted proteins | sample 1611661 | NCBI WGS metagenome assembly OKDJ01 (sample SAMN04436758, study PRJEB24849) | human gut metagenome | biome: human gut; feature: NICU; material: stool | host: Homo sapiens | place: USA: Saint Louis, MO | collected 2011-02-23 | reverse complement strand
TCGCATGCCGATTTATATTTTTCCGCGGAGTTTGCGCGCATAAAAAAGACCTTAGAATTCAATCTAAGATCTTTTTATGTACGCATCGGCACGATCTTCGTCAGCATGTAGGGTTATAATATATATTTCAGCGATTATCTTGATCAGCGTCTGTCACAGTTCTTTGTTTTTGCTTTTTAATATCCTTTTCTCAAAAAAACGTTTTAAATACGGCTCAAGTATTCCGCCCCACCATGTGGCCAACAAAAGAAAAAAGCCATCAAAACAAATGATACTTAAGAAATTGTCCTCCCAATTACTTAATTCATTAATTTGCCAAAAATGCTTGTATTCAGAGATGACGAATAAATACATAATACCTGCTATTAAACCAATGCCCAAGACCAACGAAAAAGGAAACCACAAATACAATATCAGCACTATCAACCAAATTAAAACCGATGATAGTAGGCGATATTTGATATTTTCCCATTGTTTTGAAAATACCAAATAATGGAATGCTGTCAACCAGCCACTACCTACTACAACCATTAGCACAAATCTTTCTTCACTACTTTGCTTATCGTAAAACGGCTGCATTTTTAACCATGAAACGCAATACACTGCAACCACAAACAAGAGGATCGTAATAATTATTTGTATGAATTTATTTTTCTTCTTCATAATAAGTTACCACGTCCTCAATGTTCCAGCAGATTCCAATTCCTCTTTTGTCATTTCAATCGGAATAGATACTTTCCAAGCAATCGGTTCCACACCTAAGGCAGCTCCTACCTTATTCATTCCATCTACGTTTTTATTGTAGTCTATCAAATCCATAAAAGTGATCAGAAATGAATATTTTCCTGTCCGTCACGCTCCACAATTTGGCTGGTTACAATCACTTGCGCTCCGTTAATTGCATACTCATGATCTTTGGTATCATTGATAAATATTCCACCACTTTTTTGCGTTAAATTTTCCGTAACTTGTTTTGTGGAAAGAGTTATTTTGCTTAAATGTTCTTTTAAAAATTTAGGAGCGTAAAATTGTAAATCTTGATATATCAATGACTGATTGGCGAAAGTAATAAACTGTAAGTTTTTAGTGACCCCATTTTTATTGTAAGGAATTGTAACTGTTGATTCTATGTCTTCCTTTGAAAAACCATTAGTTTGTCCTTTCAAAATATATACCGCACTAGAGAATACCTCCCCATAAGGAATATTTTGAGTTACTTTCACACCTCTATACAACAATTTTTCCACTTCGTCTAAATCCGCAAAAGACAATGTATTATCTTTTCCCGACTCGTTGGCATATAAAGCGGCCACTTCTTCAAAAAGCGCTTGTCGCACCAATTTACTTTCCTCTGTCAGATCTTTGTACTGCAGATTCCACTTCGTTCCATACACCGCTTCGGCTGCACCGGTTTGCAGGGTCTGACCTATCGCATTGTTCACGATGACACCTACCATGGCACTGAGCCACTGGTGCATTTCGGGGGTGATTTTATCTCCGTATTCCGCGAGGACTCCATTGACTACTTCATTGACTGCTCCGGATGTCGCCCCTGCAGCGAAGTGATCCCCTCCCAGTTTCGCCGTTATTCCTCCGACTACGGCATGAAGTATCGCTTTTTCCGTACTGCCTTCTTTCCAGCCGTTGGCATCGCTTATTTTGTGTACAGCTTCGTTGGCATGTTTCGCAAACAGTTCGCTCAGGCGTTTCTTTTCTTCGATCGCTTGCAGGTCAAGTGTATTCTCCAGGGCATTAAGTGTATCTTGCGTGTTTCGGTTTACATCATCTGTGTTAAAGTCTTTGTCTCCCGTGATGTGGAGTTTCCCGTCTACGATCGCCGCATAGGTGGTGCTTGTGCGGCTGCCGTTGCTTGCGATCGGGATGTGCGGGGTGAGTCCTTGTTCGTTTTGCGCCGTGCCGTCTCCATCGCTCCAGTGGATGCCTGCGCCTGTGCTGTTCAGTATTTCTTTGTTCGTGAGGTTCTTCAGTTCGAGTTCGTTCGTCGTGATATTGTTCTTGGTTTTGTCCGCTTTACTGTCGATGAGTGCGCCCGTAAGGGTAGTTTTTCCACCGACGGTGATGTTTATCCCGCCTGCTCCTGCAAAGATTCCCGCCTGTTCCCGGACGGTGTTCAACCGATAGTCCACTTTTCCTTTGTTGGCATTGGCATGACTGCCATCGATGCCGCCTTGCCCACTTTTTAAACCGACGTTCATACCGATGGCGGCATTTTTGCTGCGGTAGGTGTAGCTTGCACTGTCGGAGGTAATGGTAAGGTCTCCTCCGACGGCGATGTCGACTTGTTCTCCGAGCAGGGTACTCCCCTGTATATTCATATTTCCTCCGGCGGTGATGCTTATTTTATCCCCGTTGATTCGTGTCGGGGTATAGTAAGTTTCCGTTTCTTCGGTTTCGTTTTGGCTTGCCGCATAGCCGATTTTAGGCGCGATATAGCCAGACTTACCGAAGTCCGCGCCTATTTCCGCATGGCTGTCGTGACTGCCTGTTTCGGTGGTGCTGTGGTTATCTCCCGAGGCCATATCCAGATGATAGGTTTCCAACCGGATGTCTTTTCCGCTCAGGGTTTGGCCGATGAGTTTGATTTCGCCGTTTTGGATGTCTTTGGCGCGAATGACGATGTCTCCTTCGCTTGCGACGCTGCCGCCTACGGATCGGACGACAACGTTGTCATAGGTTTGTTTCGTCTTATCGGAAACGAGCGCGACAGATAAGGTGATTTTATTATTACTCGTTGTGTTATCGAAGTAGTCGCTCCATGCTTTGTCGAATTCGCTTTTGGTTTCGACTCCTTCGAGGATTTTCAGCCGATTATCCCGGGCGCGGAGTGCGTTTTGGCCAAATACATAGGCATTGTTGAGATAGCTGACGGTTGTTCCACCCAAACCAATTTGCAAGCCTTTGAAAGAATACGCGTCGGTTTGGCTATAGGTGCGTTTTGCATAAGCTCCGTCAAGAGCAACTGACGCGCCGCTGATGGTGACTCCATCTTTGCCGTATATGTATGTAGTAGTGGCGTGTACTTTCCCTTCCGCGTCGAGGTCAACAGTGCCACCGACGGAGGTAATACGAGTGGGTACGGGCGTTTCTTCTGTTTCGCTACTGTTATGGACTTCGCTCCATTTCCCTATCCGTATGCCGAATAAGCCTTTACCGAAGCTGATCCCACTTCCTTCAAAGGTTTTGGTATATTCGGTCTTTTGCAATGCAGTGTCAACGGCCGAGGTAATATCTCGTCCCGCTTTGAAACGTGTATTTCCTCGATCAATACTATTGGACGAGAGCAAACTGATGTCCCGTTTTGCAGCAAGAAGAATGTTGTTACCCAACAGCTCAGTGGAAATCGGGTCTTTAATCTGGCCCATTTCCTGTTGGCTGAAATGTCCGCGTTTGCTGCCGATACCGCCGTTTCGGTGACGCCAATAGTAAGACGAGTCCATGCGGGTATGGCCAGTGGTAATTTCAATATCCCGATCAGCGAGCAGCCGTAGGCTACCTTGGGCGCTGCGAACGGCTCCCGCTTTGATTTTGATGTCGCCTTCCGCCTGCAGGGTGATGTCGCCTTCCGCTTCGACGATGCTGCCGCTTTCAGTGGTGATATGCCGAACGTTATCTGCCGTTTGGGTAGTACCGACAGTGTATTCATAGGTTTGTGCGCCCAACAGGATATCTCCGCCTGCGTCGATGACAAGCGTGCCGTTGGGCCCGCTATGGGAGATTTGCCGGTTTTGGATATAGACGTTGCGATCAGCATGCAAATATAGCAGACCGTCTTTTTCTGTGACAACAACGCCGCGCCGAGCGTAATCGTGATAACTCGGCTCCTGTGCCAAGATGTCCGGTGCGGTCATTCGGATCGTTCCCGCCTCAGCCGCGAGTTTCTTTGCCACGATCAAATCTCCAGTATGGGTGAAGGCGTCTTCCAATTTCAGTGTCACGTCATCGGCTTCGATACGGCCACGGTTATTAAGGTCACTTCCCTGCAACGCTATAGCATGCGCGAGAACTGTTCCTTCGTTATAGCTGCCAGTGTTACCTTGCGCGATGATTTCTTTGGCGGAAATAAGTGATGAAGCGGTTTTTTCCTGTATGTCATTTTCCTTATGAAGGGTAATGACCACGTCATTTTCCTTTTTCCCGTTGCGCCAATGCGTTTCTTCTTCTAGCCGATAGCTACCCTCTTTCCCGCCATTTTTCTGTGACGGTGTCAATGCCAATGCTCCACTTCCCGTCGCAGCCGAGGTATAGTAAGTCACGGTCGGCAAATAATATGCCACGGTTTCGTCCGGTTCCTGATATGGCTGGTACGGAGTCCAGCGACGTTCGGTTTTATGGTGAGCGTGATGCCAATGTTGTTCCGGTGAGCTATGGCTGATTTCTCCTTTATGCAGCCGTTTCTTTTCTACTGCCGCAGCGATGTTTTTCCATGTGCCATCGATTCGGATTTGCTCCCCCGCAATTATCCGGCTATCCTGATTGGTAAGTTCACCGAATAAGCGTATGTTCCGGTCGGCAATGACGCTGCCGGGACTCGCGGACACCAGTTCCGTGTGAATATTCTTTTGCGCGGAATGGATTTCCCAGTAAGTGCGGAAGGTTTCCAGTGTATTGTATTCGCGAACCATGGCATTGTATTCATCCAATGTCTTGCCAAATTTTTCTTTAATTTTGTCTGCGATCTGCTGTTTGAGTTCCGTTTCACTTTGCTCTTTCACATGCCCAAGAGGTATTCCCAGTTCCCTCAGCAACCCATTCATTTCGTTTTGAGCAGACTGCCAGTCATTATATTCGGCATCCCACTCTTCTTCAATGTCGAAATCCTTTTCATCCGGTTCATCGCTGAAATAATCGCTGATAGTAACATCGGTGACTGCTACATATTTTCCGTATTTATCCGGATGCGGAAAGTAGTCATAAGAGTGGCGTCCATTCAAATTTCTAAATTTATTTTTCGTTGCGATCAGGTGATTGTATTCGGTTCCTTCCGCTTCGATTTCAATCCTGTCGGGGTCTTTTTCCCATTTTCCTTCCACTGTACGAAGTTGCAGATCCGCGTTGGTATTTTTTACTTGCCGTGCTGCTATGTATAGATCGCCAGCACTGCGAATATCGCCACCGTTGTTGTGAATAAGTTCGGCGTACGAGGGTTCTTGTTCCGATTTTGTATCTATACCCTCCAAATGTACATTACCGTCACCTGCAATAACGGCTCGTTCCCGATTGTACAGGTACTGGCTACGAATCCGTACGCCTCCTACGCCGTAAATAACACCACCGACGCGCCCACTGTATACGTACGGTGCAAACGCCGCCTGTTCTGTACGCAAAATGGCCAATTCTTTTTCTGCATTGTCCCGTTCTCGCTCGTAATCCGCCGCTTCGTCCCGATTATTGCGGTTAAAATAGTCTAATTCCTTATTCAATTCGGCAATTTCCCGCTCTTTTGCCTTGATTTTTTCGTCCCATTCCGCGATTTTCGGATTCACTTTCTTTTCGCCGGCTGCATTTTCTAAACGCTCCGCGCGAAGATCAAGCGTCCCACCCAGTATACCGCCTTCGTTAATCAGGTCGGTCGCGGTAAGAAGAACGCGTCCTCCTTTAATTGCACCTCGATTCAGCGCATTTCGATCGGTGCTGATTTCAGTAAGTCCCAATCCGTTAATAACACCGTTCTGTTCGATATCTCCTTGCAAGCGGATACGCAAAGTACGAGCCGCTTGCAGATTTCCTTCAAGCAGCAACGATGCGTCAGCGTCGGCGGACTGCCAAGTGATCCCCTGCGCCTGAATATGTCCTGCCGACGTGACAGTCGATAGTGTTTGCTCCTTATTTGCCGTTGCAGCGGCGCTTATTTTGCCACTGGCAGCATTGACGGTACCTGCACCGGTAAAGAAGTTCAGATTCTCTCCCTGCACGCTTCCCTGTACACGTAAAATACCTCCTATGATATTTGTCTGGCCGATATGACGAGTGTCCAGCGATGCGATATCGATGGTCTGATTGCGACTGCTGAGTTGCGGCTGGCCGTCTTGCCATTGTATAGTGCCTGCATGAAACGTCACACGATCGGAATGCAATACCTTTGCTCCGTCCAACGTAATGCCGTTCGGATTGGCAATAAGGACGCTTGCTTTATTTCCGCCCACTTCCAACGTGCCGTTGATAAGGCTGCGCCGATCTCCTGTCACTTCACCCACAATCAAACCTGCGGTCCGATCGGCAAAGTTGCTGTTCTTGTGAATTGTGCCGGCCACTTCAGTAGTCACTCTTCCCAATGAATTGTTCAACACCAAGCCACTGCGCAATACATTAAAACGTTCTAATTGATTCAGCGATACACCGTATTGATCCGGTGCAAGGATATCCATGACTTGCGCTCCATTGGCAGCAGTTTCGATACGAACGGTATGCGCTGGTAGAGGTACAGGCGACGGTGCCGGTGTTACCTCGGACTCGGGCGGCGTGGGATTGGGCAACTCTGTCGGTCGTGCCTGCATAACGGTAATTGTTGCCGGTTGACCCCAGCCAGTCATATTAAGTCCGCCAATATCTCCATTGACGCTCGACCAAATCTTCATTTCATTGCCAACCAAGTTAGTATACTGGACACCATTTCCGTATAGGCCGTTTCCGACAACTGCCAGTGTTCCTTGCGGCCGAATATAGAGTTCCTTCGCATAGGAGATGTCATGCGGTAGCGCGCCCGTTACCAAAGAGGCATAATCCATATTTGTTAATTGCGCGCCGTCAAGAATAATACCGTTCGGATTGGCGAGAAGAAATGACGCTCTCGCACCGGCTATTTCCAAATTGCCCTGCAATGTACTTTCGTCTTTTCCTGTTACTTCCGCCACAATAAGTTGAGCCACATGCTTTCCGTAATTACGATTACGTTGAATCGTTCCTGCAGTAATGGTGGCAGTTTCAGTTAATGTGTTGTTCAGTACCAACCCCGACTTATCTACGGTAAAATCTGCCAAGCGATTGATGGACACACCTTGCGAATCAGGTGCGAGCACGTCCATAACGACAGCACCGTTCGTTGCTTTTGCAATGCGAATTTCTTGTGCAGGAAGAGAATCCTGTTCCTCTATAACAGTTTCACTTTCGGCTTCCTCCTCTTCTATTATCGGCTCGGGTATCGCCTGATGCTTTTGTTGGGTATGCACCGATACCTGTGTGTCCGGCGCAAGTTCCACTTCTTTTGCTGCGTTGATTTGTAAATCCTTCGATACCGTTTTCCCTCGTAAAGTAATATCGCCATTGGCTTGTAACACTACTTGCTCCGCCCCTTGCAAAGTGCCATCACTATGAATTCCGGTACCGAGTGATTCCGTTTCAATATAAATCGTATCGGCATACATGCCGCCATAAGCGGATACGTCAACCACCTTGCGGCTTGTACCCGGCTTGTCAGAAAAGGTTTGTCGCTGTTTGCCAAGCGAAAGTTCCCCCTCCCCTGTTACTACGTATATATCTTTTGCTCGCACATCACCGTCCACAGTGATACGGTTCGCGACCAATGCCAATTTCCCTGGCTCTATTTGCAATCCTTTCTTATAAATGGCAATATCTCCACTCGCATGAACCTGCCCTCTTTGCAGTTTCCCCTCTACATAGTTCGGGCGTCCCGCCCACAATGATACTTCACCGGCATTGATAAACCGGGCTCCGTTTACGTCAATACCGTTCGGATTAGCAATGATGATATCTGCACGCGTCCCTGCTACTTCAACAGCTCCGTACAATGCTGAACGATTTTTTCCCATAACTTCATTCACTATCAGTTCAGCGGCATCAGTTAAATTCGGATTCGCTTCAATTTGGCCTGCCAACTGCGTGTCGGTCTGTTCCGTAGCGTTATTCAGTACCATTCCCTGTTCGCCGACCATAAAACCGCTGTATTGATTGACCGATATGCCGTCCTGATTCGGTGCCTGTATATTCACTATTACCGCTTCGTTCGCAACTACTCCTGCCCCACCCCAACCTAGCAGATATCCTGACAACGCACCCAATATTAGCCGTTTGAGTATTTGTTTTTTCTGTTTTTGCATACGCATAGGTAGCCTCCTTATATCAATACGCATTCCCTGTTTCCCCTTTCTCTGTTGCGTGTTTGTCTGACGATATCATTTTTACCATCGATACCCTAACTCCACATCTACTATCCGCCTATTTCCCGTCCATGAATGAGGACGGATCAGAGGTGTAGAAAAAGTAACGGTACCGAAACAACGGTCGCCGCTAATTTTAACTCCGACAGCTGCTCCCATCAGTACATGTCCTGGGCTTCGTTCTCCCTTTCGATAAACTGCGCCTATATCGACCCCAACAAAAGGTTGCCACCTGCCGATTTTACTTGTCCATTCCTGCTGGCAATGCCAACCGCTACTGCCTGCCAATACATTGGCGCCGCTGAATCCGCGAACGGTATATAAGCCGCCGATAGAGATTTCATCATGTCCGAGAAGCCGGCTTTTCGCCCATTGTCCGTGCCATAGAACTCGATATTCGACAGGCAGACCTTGCCATTTCAATGATCGCATATAGGATATATCCGCATTGCCGACCCATGCGTCGATATTCGGTCCACCGGGATACTCTTTCACGACACGATCTCGCCACCACGGGACACCTTTACTAACTGCGGCCAATACGTTAATTTGACCGTCCGAATAGTATCGATTATAGTCCAATCCTAAACGAAGCGAGGTTCTATCCGTACGCTGTACACGCAATTCGGATGCGCCGATATAATTCCGTCCGCGATATCGCTCTACACTTGCCAGCACGGTCATTTTTTCACGCTGATTACGCCACCACAGACGCTCTGTTTCAAGGATCTGCGTTCGCGCTCGATTACGATACGGGTATGTCCCCAAATGTGCCGCTATCGGGCGCACCGTTTGCAAACGAGACTCTCGATAGCCGAATCGGTATTTACCGTAAGGAAATGTATAGCTCCACCCCGTCTGCCGATAGTTTTGGTATCGTCCTGCATGCGGTTCTTCGCGACCGATCTGTACGGAAAGTACATCATTTAGACGCAACGGGTTTGCCCATGTCACATGCAAGCGTCCCCGATACTTACCAGCGGCATCGTTACCTTGGTTATTCACCACAAAAGCAAATGCAAGAGGCTTCGGACGGTTAAAGTACAATACAACATCACTTGTATCCGTTCCCTTTACCGGCTGAATTTTCAATTGTACTTGCTGACCCGGTACACGCCGAATTTGATCCGCCCCCTGTTCCAGCATGCGCAAGTCCAATACATCGCCTGGCCGTGAGGGAAATGCCGTACGCCAATTTCCTTTAACGCTTCCCGGCGCGTATGCAAAGGAACGAATTTTTCCCGGAATGTATACCAGTCGCAATGTTCCTGTGCCGACCGACTGTTCCGGAATAAAGAACCGTCCTGTCAGACGTCCTTCTCGCACCGCTTCCTGTTGCAGTTCCGTGACTAACTGCCGTATATCCACCATGGTAAGTCGACGATTTGTATATTTTTCAAGGATCGGTTTTAGATTTACATAGAACCCCTGCGCGCCTTCCAAAATAATATTGCGCACAAAAACGGCAGTACCGTTCGTGACTTCTTCCGTCACAAAAGGTACTGCCGTTTCCTGCTGCAAGGGCCGCGTTGCCAACGAATCAACTTGACGCTGATGAATTTGTTCTGCTTTGAACTGCTGCTCGGCAAGATTGAAAGAGCTGGCAACTGCGATATCCCCGCCAAAGAGATATGTGCACGCAAAAGAAATCGCCAATATTACTACCCTTCCGCACGCAGCTTTCGCCATCTTCCTTTTTTTGTTCCTATAGTTCATGATTCCCTCTTCATGAATAGTTGTTAAATTTATCGTTATTATATTATTAACATGTTCATTTGTCAAGAAGCTACGCTAAAAGCGCAAAGATGTATCTTTTCTGTCAACTTTTAAATCATTGTTTTTGTTATTTTTCTAAGTTTATTAATTTACCCCAAAGAGCGATAAATAAGCGTTTTGCCTGAATTTCTGCTTTGATTCTGATAAAAACTGGCAAGATTTTTAACGGCATTATGCATGGCCTTCTTTATTGCCGGTTGCAGCAGCACTCCGGATATTACCGGTACATATATGTATTTAGACACAAACAAACAACCAATTGCGGCAATAGTTTTAAATAAAGTAGGCGATAATGCCTATGACTATTCATATTTTATGATTAATCAAAAACGAACAAAAATGGTTAAACCTTATCCAAATAAAAGAATGGTTTTAAACATCGAAAAAAAAGCCTTAGAGCGTGATAATATAACGCCGCCAGATTTGTTTTTTGATAAAGATTACAGTCATTTAAAAGAAGTAGATAATTTAAAAAACAAAGAATATATTTATAACAAACTTAGCGATTCAGAAATGAAGCAATACCAACACCTTTTTGAATAAAACCGCATTAAAAAAGGACGGACACCCCGTCCTTTTTTTGTTTGTTTAAATATCTTCAGATTCCTGCATTTAAGAATGATAAAATGTTAGAATTATAGATTTTTAGAAAGATATATATTTAAGATTGTAAATTTATTTTTT
>OKDJ01000281.1_pt1 | contig 10766 bp, 6 predicted proteins | sample 1611661 | NCBI WGS metagenome assembly OKDJ01 (sample SAMN04436758, study PRJEB24849) | human gut metagenome | biome: human gut; feature: NICU; material: stool | host: Homo sapiens | place: USA: Saint Louis, MO | collected 2011-02-23 | reverse complement strand
ATTTGAGATTATTATGGATTTGAGTTATTTTATTATTAAATCATGAAACCTTCAGAATTAGTTTTTTCTGAAGATAGCATTTTATTTTTAATTGTTAAAGGAGTTTTTATGACTTATCCGAACCTTTTAGATCGTTTTTTGACCTACGTTAAGGTCAATACGCGTTCTGATGAACACTCGACTACTACTCCAAGTACGCAAAGCCAGGTAGATTTTGCAACCAACGTTCTTATTCCTGAAATGAAACGTGTCGGTCTGCAAAACGTCTACTACCTTCCAAATGGTTTTGCTATTGGTACCTTACCAGCTAATGATCCCAGCCTGACACGCAAGATTGGCTTCATCTCCCACATGGATACTGCTGATTTTAATGCTGAGGGAGTTAATCCGCAAGTCATTGAAAATTACGATGGTGGAGTTATCGACTTGGGTGATTCTGGATTTAAACTCGATCCTGCTGATTTCAAGAGCCTTGAGAAATATCCAGGCCAAACGCTTATCACAACTGATGGCACGACCTTGCTGGGTGCTGATGACAAGTCAGGGATTGCTGAAATTATGACTGCTATTGAATATCTGACTGCTCATCCCGAAATCAAACACTGTGAGATTCGAGTTGGTTTTGGACCAGATGAAGAAATCGGGGTTGGAGCTAATAAATTTGATGCAGAAGACTTTGATGTTGATTTTGCCTATACTGTTGATGGTGGTCCGCTAGGAGAACTTCAGTACGAGACTTTCTCAGCAGCTGCTGCTGAGCTTCATTTCCAAGGGCGCAATGTCCATCCTGGTACTGCTAAAGGTCAGATGGTCAACGCTTTACAGTTAGCGATTGATTTTCATAATCAACTTCCAGAGAATGACCGACCTGAATTGACAGACGGTTATCAAGGTTTCTATCATCTTATGGATGTGACAGGTAGTGTCGAGGAAGCGCGTGCAAGCTACATCATTCGTGACTTTGAAAAGGATTCCTTTGAAGCTCGTAAAGTAGCTATGCAGTCTATTGCTGACAAGATGAATCAAGAACTTGGGAATGATCGCGTTAGCTTGACTCTGACAGACCAGTACTACAATATGAAGGAAGTCATTGAGAAAGACATGACGCCTATTACTATTGCTAAAGCTGTTATGGAAGATTTAGGAATCGCGCCAATTATTGAACCAATTCGTGGTGGAACAGATGGGTCTAAAATTTCCTTTATGGGTATCCCAACTCCAAATATTTTTGCTGGTGGTGAAAACATGCATGGACGTTTTGAATACGTCAGCCTTCAGACTATGGAGCGTGCGGTGGATACCATCATTGGCATTGTATCTTATAAAGACTAAAAAAGACGAGGTAGCTCAGCTACTTCGCCTTTCTTTTTATTCATTTGGTTGAGCACTTGTCTCAGACTCACTTTGTGCTTGCTTTTCTGTCGCTTGAGAAGCAGCTGTTTCACTGTCTTTCTCAGACTTAGATTGGCTATCAGTTTCACTTGCTTTTGAACGGAGTTCCTGGTTCAAGCTAATGATTTCTTTAGCTAGAGTGAGGAGACCTTCTTTATCACTGCTTTTGGCTGCAAGTTGATCAAATAGAGCATCAACACGTTCAAAGTCTGCATCGGTTCCTTTGTTATCCTCTAAGTACTTGTGAAGAGAGAGCATGACATTATAGAGTTTTTGGTAGATGATCACGGTTTGCGGATCTTGTTCTGCTTCTTTTTTCTCTCGTTGGATAGTCGCTGCAATACGATTTAAAAGATCCTCAAGTTGTGTTTTAGCTTCGTCAAGGTCTGCATTTTCCTTTTCAGTAGCCACCTTGATATTAGCTGCTTCTTCAGCTAGGGATTGTTTGACACCATCTTCTTTGACACGTGCTAGGAGTTGAGCAGCTTTAGTTAGGAGAGCATCTACTTCTTCCTTCTTAACATGGCTAACCCGCTCTTCTGGCATAAAATCACCGTAGAGTTCTTTTAGGAATTCATAGATGGCGGTCTTAGCAGTTTGACTATCTACTTTTTCCGTATCTAGAATAGTCTTACCAGCTTTTGTAGATACGGGTTCTTCTTTGAGAGCCTCTTCTACTTCTAGCTTAGTTTGGTAAATAGTTGGGAATAGCTTGTTCAAGTCGGTTGCTTTTAGGAAAGATTGTGACTGGTAAAGTTCCCATGTCAATTTAGCAACACGGTTCCGAAGTTCTTCTCTCAAACGACCATCAGACACATGTTCGTAGAAGTACTTGATGTACTCTACTGTTGTGACTCCTGTCCGATCTCGGAAATCTTGCAAGGCCTGAAGTTTCGCTTCAATGGCAGCCAAATCTGTCTCATCCTGTGCTAGTTTTGCTTCCTGCAAATGTACTAAAAGATCTTTCTTAGGCAAGCCATAAGTGTCCGTATCCAGTGTATTGATCTTATCTACTAAGGCTTGGTACTTCTTATCTAAAGGTGAAGTTTCAACCGGTGCCACACTTTGATCCACATGGATATACTGTTTATCAAAGAGATCCAAGGCTGCTAGATATCCAGCAGTTGAGTTTGTTGCCAGTTTTTTCATATTTTCGGTGAACTGCCCCAAAGCAAGTTCAACCCGTCTCTGCATGATTGGCTGGTCTTTGTAGAGATTTCTGCTATCTGCTAACAGTTGATCCACCTTAGATAGAACTGTTTGTTCATCAAATGCTCCAGGTTGATAGGTCGATTGTAGGGCTGGAATCTTATTTTTCAAAGCTACTTCATAGCCCTTAGTTTGAACCTTGATGTAGTGATTGTGGTCTCCGTGAGGAATCACAAAACTACCACTTTCTACCTGTAAACTATAAGGAGATACCCCATCACGTAGGGCAGTCGTATACAGTTCATTTAGGAAATCCAGTTCTGGGTTCCCAGTTTGGAGAGGAATACGAACATGTTCTTTTCGAACAGCATAGGGATGGATATGGGTTGGATCATAGGCTTGATCCGGATTTCCAAAGACAAAGAATCCATTTGAAATACGAATCGCTTCGAGCGGAACTCCGTATGTCTGTGAGATATACTTGATTTTTTCTTCATCGCTAGCATCTCTTGAGAAACTTTCCACAGTCTTTACAAGTGGTTGAACGTGCTGAGACTGATGATTTTCTTTCAAGTGATCCTGGGCAGCTTTGATTTGAGCTGCAGTCAAGTCCTTCTTAAAGAAATAATGAGCGTGATCTCCATGAGAAACTACAAACCCTTGCTCATCTTCACTAATAACACGGTCAGCTGCAAAACCATGATCATGTTCTTCACCGTGGTGGTCATGCTCCACTCCATCATGGTCATGATCTTCATGGTTGGTATCTTGACTTCCTTGGTCACCGTCTTGGTCATGATGATGATCTTGTTGAGCTGGATGCTCTACTGGTTTACTTGGATTTTCCAAAGGTGTTGGCTTCCTACTGTCGCTATTTAAAGGAATCATACGCGCAATCTTTTCTTCCAAGGCAGAAAGCTTTGTATATGGGATGAAATGATAGTGATTTCCGTGAGGAATCGCCACACCACTCGGTGTTCTGCTTGAAATCTTAGCAGGGTCAAAAATCAAGCCATCTGATTCAGCATAACGTTGACTACTTGGAAGAGCATAGAGTTGCTGCAATAGAGTTTGTAAGCTCTCTTCTGGATTGCTTGGTCTTTCAGTTTGTTGACTAGGATTAGTGGTTTGACTGGTTCCATTTTGACTTGGACGATAGTCAGTCACACTCGGTTGTTTTCTAGTTCCAGAAAGGTAGGCTTGGGCAGCAGCCAATTCACTAGCAGACAAGGAACTCTTTGGGATATAGTGATAATGTCCACCATGAGGGACGATATAAGCATCACCAGTATCCTCAATAATATCAGACGGATTAAAGATGTAGCCATCATCTGTAGTATAACGACCTTGTGATCGCGCAAGCGCCACTGCACTGTTAGAAGTTGGTGCATCATGAGTATGACCTTGTTTTTGGCGCTCAATTTCGTCCTTCGTACGAACATTATCAGCATGAGCCACATCTTTAAGGTAGACATAATACTTGTCATCCACCTTGATAATGTAACCACCTTTGATTTCATTGACAATATCAGCATCTTTCAGTTGATAATTGGCATCTTTCATCAACAGTTCTTCGCTGAAAATCGCGTCAAAAGGAACTTTACCATTGTAATAATGGAAATGATCACCATGTGAAGTCACATAACCTTGATCGGTAATTTTCACAACAATTTGCTCAGCCTGAATGTCTTCTTTTTTGCTAACTTGGTCTGGTGTCTGGGTCTCTGTTTTTTGAGAGTCTTGCTTCCCATCGACATAAGACACACGGTTATTATCTTTGTTTTCTTCCACCTGGTGTTGGTTCAATGCATAGATGCAAAGGCTTAGGGAAAGGACAAGAGCCGATCCTGCTACAAGGTATTTCTTCTTCATTTTCATCATCTCCTCATTTTAATTCTTCTGCAAGAACATTCATATTTTCTTCTAGATTTTCTAAGTAAGTTTTATCATTTTCAGGATCTGCTTCTAAAGGATTGAGTGTCTTTAGGCTAACTCCTGTTGATTTGACCAAGGTCTCAGCGACTTTAGAAGAAGCATTGCTCTCAGTAAAGATGGTTTTAACCTTATAGGTCTTAACGAATTCTTGAATTTCTGTTAGTTGTCTCGGACTTGGCTCTTGTTCGGGAGAGATACCTGCAATACCAAGTTGATTAAGTCCAAATCGTTTAGCGAGATAAGAAAAAGCTGTGTGTTGTGTAACAAAGGTCTTTTGACTCGCTTTTTCAAAAATAGGCTGGTACTTCTTAGTCAATTCTTGGGCTTTAGCGATAAAGTTTTTAGCATTCTTTTGATACGTTTCCTTATTAGAACTATCAATCTCCGAAAGTTTGTCAGCGATAATCTGAGCTTCTTCACCTGCTTTTTCTGGATCTAACCAAGTGTGAGGGTCGTAGAGTGTTTTTTCATCGATGCCGTCACCAGCTTCTACATCTTCTAAGCCCGGTACACGCTCCAAGGTCATTCCGTCAGAAGCTTCTAAAACTTTAACTTTTGAGTTTTTCAAGTTAGGATCTAGGCTTCCAGCCCAAGATTCGAGCGTATGAGAATGGTAGACAAAGACATCTGCATCATAGATAGCAGCAATGTCATTTGCTGACGGTTCAAAGGAGTGAATCCCACTACTTGACTGAATCATCCGTACGTCATTCAAGTCACCTGATACCTCTTTGACCATGGCATAGATTGGGTAAAAACTTGTTACAATCTTCATCCCTTTTGCTTCTTGTTTTTCTTTTTGGCTACATGCTCCTAAGACAAGAACCAAGAGACCTACCACTAATAATAGAAATGTTCTTTTTTTCATCGTTACTCCTTAACTAGTATTTAACCGTTTAATTAACTAGTAAATAGTTTATCTTTATTTACACTATATGTCAAGATATTTTGCACATTTTCATGAAAAAAATGAGAACTAGAACTTACATTCTGTTCTCATTTTCGATTTTAACTTTTCTAGTTCTCCTATCCTGTTTTTAGGAGTTAGAAAATGTTGTTACAACTACTTACTCTCCCTTAACAAAGCCAATAATTTTTCAGCTTCTGCCATAATAGTATTGTTGTCCTGGGAGCCAAATAGCAGGTTATTTTTTAAGCCAGTGAGAGTTTCTTTGGCATTGGACTTGATAATGGGGTCTTGGATCTTTGCAAGTAGCTCTTCAGCCTCTCTCAGTTTTTCTTCAACCTTTTCAGTTTCAACCTGAGGTTCTTCTGGTTCCTCTGGTGATTCTTCTTCTGGCTCCTCAGTTGGTTTTGGAGATTCTGGTTTCTCACTCTGAGGTTTCTCTTCGCGAGGTTTTTCTTCCTCAGGTTTTTCTGTACGAGGTTTCTCCTCTGATGGTTTTTCCGTTTGATTGGTATCAGCTTGACCATTTTGGTTTCTTTGAACATGGTTGCTTGCATTGCCCCAACCACTATCTGAATGCGGACGTTCGTTTGGATGTTCGACATAGTACTTGACAGTCGCAAAGAGATCTTCTAGACTATACCCCTTAGGTGCCTCATAAAGTCCTTCGTCAAACCACTCAAATTTGATGTTATGGTAATGATCATAATGAGGAATGATTAAACTACCGTTTTTAACTTCCACGGTATGTTGGAGATTGTAAGGCATACGATCAAGCGGCACCTTCTTAGCTGCTTTCACGCGGTTGTAGATAGCTTCTGCTCCTTTAGCCTCCGTATTTCCTGGATTCTGATGGTCTGTTGAAGGAGGAGTCAAACCTTTCTCTTTAGCATAAGCATGGGCCGCTGCTCTTTCAGCTTCAGACAAACTATCTTTCTTAATCCAATGACTATGGGTCATATGTGGAGTTACATAGGCATCCCCCTCATCACTGGTGATATCACGAGGATCAAAGATATAGCCATCTTCTGTTGTATACTTGCCTGCCAACTTGGCTACCTGAATCTCATCATCAGTGTAGGCAATTTGCGCATTTGGTTTTCCTAAACGTTCTGGATGACGAATCGGTGCTAGGAAGGCCAGGATATCATCCACCAACTTGACTTTATCACTTGAGGTATCATTGAGACGTTCCAACAGTTTATCCAAAGTGTCAAAATCAGCTTGGCGCCCTTTATTAGCAAGTAAGTCTTGATGAACTCTTGCTAGTAAATCATAAGCCTTATTATAAAATCCTTGATCACCAGATGGGAGGTTGGTTTTCTTAGCTCCGAGCTTATGAGCTAAACTTTCTTGCTTGGCTAGCTTACTATCAATGGCTGCTGCTGTTTCTGCTGAAAGTTCCTTAGCAGGAATATAACGTGAGGTTCCATTCTCCTCAAAGACATAGCCGTCAGCTACTTTTCGAATCACCTGTTTAACCAATTTTTCATCAATTGGATTGCTTGGAGTTGGTTGAGGAGTTGGTGCAGGTTGCGGGCTTGGACTAGGTTCCGGAGTCGGTTGTGGACTTGGTTGTTCTGGTCTTGAATCCGGCACCCTATGGTTCGAACTGTACTGTAGAGGAATAATACGAGCGATTCGTTCTTCCAATTCAGACATCTGTGAATAAGGGATGAAATGGTAATGGTTCCCATGAGGCACAGCAACTCCTCTAGCTGTTCGACTTGTAATCTGTGCTGGGTCGAAGACAAGACCATCAGATTCTACGTGTCGTTGGCTGAGCGGCAAGGCGTAAAGTTGTTTCAGAAGGCTATCAATATCCTCATCACTCTGACTTGCTTGGTTATCGTCGCTACTGTTGTTAGCTGTGTTCGTGTTCGTATAGCTGTTGCCTTGATTATTATAGGATGGAGTCCATCTATCTACATCGCTGCTAGCACTGTTGTTATTGGTACGGCGATAAGTAGGCGTATTTGATTGGCCACTTCTACCAGATAGAAAGGCTTCTGCTGCAGCCAATTCGCTGGCTGATAACTCGCTCTTGGGAATGTAATGGTAATGGTCGCCATGAGGAACGATATAAGCATCACCAGTATCTTCAATGATATCGGATGCATTAAAGATGTAACCATCATCTGTGGTGTAGCGTCCCTGTGAACGTGCCAAGGCTACCGCACCATCGTTTGCTGAAGTCCCTCCTTCACGATGCTGACTATATTCTTGTTTTTGTCGATTGATTTCTTCTTTTGTACGGACATTATCCGCATGGGATGCGTCCTTAAGGTAAACATAGTATTTTCCATCTACCTTGATCACATAACCGCCCTTGATTTCACTGACAATATCCTCGTCCTTGAGCTGGTAGTTTGGATCCTTCATCAGCAACTCTTCACTGATGATGGCATCATAAGGAACCTTGCCATTGTAATAATGATAGTGGTCACCATGTGAAGTGACATAGCCTTGGTCTGTTATCTTGATGACGATTTGCTCGGCATTGATGCCTTCTTTCTTGCTAACCTCATCAGGAGTCAGATTCTCCGTTTTTTGTGCTGCTTGTTGTTTACCATCTATATAGGAAACACGATTATTTTCCTTGACTGTTCTAGCTTGATACAGTCCTAACTCATAAGAACAGACACTTAAAATCAAGGCTGCCGCAGAACCTGCTAGGTATTTTTTATTAATTTTCATTGAAACTCTCTTTCTTTTTTAATATTTCTATTTGCAATTCATTTCTAAATTGCAGAAACTCCTCTCTATTACTTAACTGGTTAATAGTTTACTCCTAAATTTCCACCTTGTCAAGGATTTTATGAACCAGTTAAGTAATTTTTACTATTTTTTTACTTTTTGATAATTGTTTCAGATACGAACCATGAACTCTAACTCTCATTTCCCCCAACTTTAAAAATCAAAAAAATCCCTGCAACTAAGTTGCAAGGACTTTTCAATTAATCAAAATTAACGTATTCTTTTTGAAGTTCAAGAACTTCTTCCATTGTTGAGCATTCTGTAAGGGCACGGTTTGCGTACTCTTCCATCTTAGCTGTATCGAGTTTCTTCATCAAGCTACGTGTACGAAGTACTGATGTTGCTGACATAGAGAACTCATCCAAGCCCATTCCGACAAGAAGTGGAACAGCTTGTTGGTCACCAGCCATCTCACCACACATACCTGCCCATTTACCTTTAGCGTGAGCTGCTTTGATAACGTTGTTAATCAAACGAAGGATTGATGGGTTGTATGGTTGGTAAAGGTATGAAACTTGTTCGTTCATACGGTCTGCTGCCATTGTGTATTGGATCAAGTCGTTTGTACCAATTGAGAAGAAGTCAACTTCTTTAGCAAATTGGTCTGCAAGCATTGCCGCTGCAGGAATCTCGATCATGATACCAACTTGGATATTGTCCGCAACTGCAACACCTTCAGCAAGAAGGTTTGCTTTTTCTTCATCAAAGACTGCTTTCGCTGCACGGAATTCTTTCAAGAGTGCAACCATTGGGAACATGATACGCAATTGACCGTGAACAGAAGCACGAAGGAGGGCACGGATTTGTGTACGGAACATAGCATCTCCAGTTTCAGAAATAGAGATACGAAGGGCACGGAATCCAAGGAATGGGTTCATTTCGTGAGGCATATCGAAGTAAGGAAGTTCCTTATCTCCACCGATATCCATTGTACGAACAACAACAGGTTTACCGTTCATTCCTTCAAGTACAGCCTTGTAAGCTTCGTACTGCTCGTCTTCTGTTGGGAAGTCTTGAGAATCCATGTACAAGAACTCTGTACGGTAAAGACCAACAGCTTCAGCACCGTTGTCATTGACACCTTCAACGTCTTTTGGAGTACCGATGTTGGCAGCCAATTCGAAATGTTTGCCATCAGCAGTTACTGTTTTAGCATCTTTCAAGAGCGCCCATTCAGCTTTTTGCTTCGCATAAGCTTCACCAGCAGACTTGAATTCAGCCGCTTGCTCATCAGTTGGATTGATAATAACCTCACCTGTGATACCGTTAACAGCAAGGATGTCACCGTCTTTAACGATTTCAGTGATGTTGTTTGTACCTAATACAGCAGCAATTTCAAGTGTACGTGCCATGATAGCTGAGTGGCTTGTACGTCCACCGATGTTGGTTACAAAAGCTTTTACAAAGTTTTTGTCCAATTGAGCTGTATCTGAAGGAGTCAAGTCATGCGCAATCACGATCACTTCTTCATTGATAGAAGCTGGGTTTGGCAATTTTTTACCAAGGAGGTTTGCCAATACACGTTTTGTCACGTCGCGGATATCCGCAGCGCGTTCTTGCATGTATGGGTTGTCTTCCATGCCTTCAAAGATAGTGATAAACATGTCTGTTACTTCTTTCAGACCCGCTTCTGCATTCACTTTCTTCGCACGGATTGTTTCCTTGATTTGGCTGATCATTTCTGGGTCAGCAAGAACCATTAAGTGAGCGTCAAAAACTTGAGCTGCTTCTTCACCGAGCGTACCTACTGCTTTCTCGCGAATAACAGAAAGCTCGTCTTGTGATGCCTGTAGAGCGGCATCAAGGCGAGCTTCTTCTGCGTTTGTATCTTCGACTGTAATAGTCTCAAATGACAAATCCGGTTGAACGAGTAGATATGCTTTTGCAACTGCAACACCATCAGATGCTGCGATTCCTTTAAGCATTTCTGTCATTTTCCTTATGCCAATCCTTCTTTTTCCATAGTTTCAGTGATAGCAGCAATTGCGTCGTCAGCATCTGCACCTTCAGCTGAAATTGTAACGTCAGCACCTTGGCCAACACCAAGACTCATAACACCCATGATAGATTTAAGGTTTACTGATTTACCTTTGTATTCAAGAGTGATATCTGAAGCAAATTTGCTAGCTGTTTGAACCAACAATGTTGCTGGACGTGCGTGAATACCTGTTTCTGCCACTACGTGGAAATCTTTAGAAGCCATAGTTTGACTCTCCTTTAGTTATTTCTTTTTTTGGATTATATGTGATAACCCTTACAAGACTGTATTATATCACCTTCTAGATAATTTTTCAAGTATTTTATGGACTTTTACTGAAAATGAACTTGCTTCTTTTTCTATCATACAGGTACTATGGGAAATTTGGGCACAAATTATTAATAGTATAGAATTATCTAGTTAGCCACTTAACGTAAAATAATCTTTTGATGTCTCACATTAAAATAGATATACCTAAGTAGTGTAAGCGTGGCTAAAAATTCAATCTATTCCATTCAAATAAAGTGTCCAACCAATCAAAAACTATATTATGGGCGAGTCTTAAATTATTGACTTGACAATGAGCATCTGCACCGCTTTCGGAGTCAAAAACCTGAAGTTTAGTTTGCGGATTTTTAGATTTAAGCG
>OKDJ01000269.1_pt1 | contig 11293 bp, 5 predicted proteins | sample 1611661 | NCBI WGS metagenome assembly OKDJ01 (sample SAMN04436758, study PRJEB24849) | human gut metagenome | biome: human gut; feature: NICU; material: stool | host: Homo sapiens | place: USA: Saint Louis, MO | collected 2011-02-23 | reverse complement strand
AAACCACTAGCGGATTTTGTGTTCAGCTGATTATCTTAAGAATTAGAAAATGGGCCATAAGTCATTTCGACTTATGGCCCATTTTCATTTATGACGTTGGCTTCGTGTAAATTGAGAAGTCTCGTCCTCTCTAGTGGTTGGTTGCTGTGTTCGTTGTACGGCTTGCTTTTCCGGCTCGTTCTTTTTTGCAACATCAGTCACAACATTTGGCTTCTGAGAAGGGGGGACAGTTGTTTTTTTGTTTAAAGTTGGCGTAGTTCTTTTTGTTTCTTTCTTTTGTTTCTTTTTATTATTTTTATCATTTCCAGTGACTGTCAAATAGATAATCAGAAAAATCATTAGGATCGTTGCAACAATTAATAGAATAAACATGTTAAATGAAATGAACATGCATGGCCCTCGTTTCTCGTTTTTTCTTAGTTTACCAAAATTTCAAAATTTCGTCACTCTTTTCTTCAGAAAAAACGAATTTCAAAGGGGTTAAAAGAAACTTTTATAAAAAAGCCTCCTTTTTTGTGTGAAAATGCACAAAATTTCTGGAATCGTTTGCTGTTAAAACCAGATACTGGTAAAATAATTATTGTATAAGAATCATTTTAAAAAACGATTTTTGTTACAAATAACGTATTTGTTGAAAAGGCACTGTGAAGTAGTTAGAGACGACAGCCAAGTGACTTTTAATGACAGCCGCCCAATTAATTTCATGGAGCCTTTTCGTAGAAAACGAGGAGGTTATTTTGCGTGAAAGTGAGTATATTTTCGACATGCGTGGTGGATTTACTTTTTCCAAATGTAGGGCAAGCAATGGTAGAGGTTTTGGAACGTTATGGCTGTGAAACGGTTTTACCAACAAGCCAAACGTGTTGTGGTCAGCCAACGTACAATAGTGGCTATGTGACAGAGAGCACGACAACGCTTAAGAATCAAATTGATAGTTTTGACGGTGCCGATTATGTGGTGGGACCTGCGGGGTCTTGTGGCGGCATGATGAAAGAATACCACAAATTTTTAGCAGATGATCCTATTTATGGACCAAAAGCACAACGTTTAGCTGAGCGAACTTATGAGTTTAGTCAGTTTCTTTATCGTGTCTTAGGGGTCAAAGATGTTGGCGCAACGTTACATGGGAAAGCCACTTATCATCGTTCTTGTCATATGACGCGAATTTTAAATGAACGAGAATCACCCTTTGTTTTGTTGGATCATGTGAAAGGATTAGAAATGATTCCTTTAGGACATCTTGAAAATTGTTGCGGATTTGGCGGAACGTTTTCAGTGAAAATGCCAGCTATTTCTGAACAAATGGTGACGGAAAAAATGAACGATGTGATTGATACAGGCGCAGAAATTTTAATTAGTGCGGATATGGGTTGCCTGATGAATATCGGGGGTAAATTCAATCGTGATGGGAAAAAGATTAAGATTATGCATATTGCAGAAGTCCTTAATCACGAAGTGGATGAAGCACGCATGGACCAACCACAAATCATATCGGTAGGGTAAGGGGGAAGAACTGTGGGATTATCAACGAGCAATAAGCCGTTAAGTGAACGAATTGAAGAAAGTAAAAAAGATGTGTTTATGCAAAAGGCTGTCGCCAAAGCACAAGATGCCCAATGGGAGAAACGAGAAGGTGCGCGGGAAGCTTTAGGCAATTGGCCACAATGGCGTGAACTGGGAGAACAAATTCGCCAACATACAATTCAGTATCTGCCTGACTATTTAGAAGAGTTCAGTGATAACGTCGCCAAACGAGGTGGCAAAGTCTTTTTTGCTCAAACCGCCGAAGAGGCCAATGAATATGTGAAACAAGTGGTTCTAGAAAAAAAGGCGAAAAAAATTGTGAAATCTAAATCAATGGTGACGACCGAAGTCGATATTGATCCAATGTTATTGGGATTAGACGATGTCAGTGTGATGGAAACAGATTTGGCGGAATTCATTTTACAAATGGATGACTGGGATGAGCCGTCACATATTGTTTTCCCAAGTATTCATAAAAATCGCGAACAGATTCGTCAGGTTTTTGCGAAAAAATTAGGGTATCAAGGGGATAATGACCCGGTAAATTTGGCACGCTGTGCACGAGAAGTGATGCGCAAATTCTTTTTGGAAGCGGAGATTGGCATTACAGGTTGTAATTTCGCTATTGCGGATAGCGGCTTAATTAACTTAAATACAAATGAAGGAAATGCTGATTTGACCATCAGTATTCCTAAGACACAAATCGTGTTAATGGGAATGGAAAGAATCGTACCAACAATGCGTGAAGCAGAGGTTTTAGATAACCTTTTAGCCAGAAGTGCCGTTGGTCAAAATTTAACAACGTATGTGACGTTTGCTGGGCAAAAAAATGCGGATGAATCCGATGGTCCAGAAGAATTTCACGTGGTCATTTTGGATAACGGACGTTCAAAAGCGTTAGGAACAGCCTTTCAGCCAGTCTTACAGTGTATTCGTTGTGGGTCTTGTCTGAATGTTTGTCCGGTCTATCGCCATATTGGAGGGCACGGTTATGGCTCTATTTATCCAGGACCAATTGGTGCTGTGCTTTCTCCAATTTTAGGTGGATATAAACAGTTTGGGGAATTGCCTTATGCGTCTAGTCTTTGTGGGGCATGTACGGAAACGTGTCCTGTGAAAATTCCATTGCACGAATTATTAATTGAACATCGTAAAGTGATGACCGATGATCTGAAAATGAAACATGGATTTGAAGATTTCCAAATGCGTATGGTAGGTAAAGCCACTGGTTCACCAGCAATGTTTAAAGCAGCCATGAAAGTCGATCATGCTGCAGCGGGCATTTTAAGTAAACAAAAAGAAATTACTGTTGAAAACATGTATAATCATGGGGGCTACCTTGATAAAGGACCAGGGTTAGTAAAAGGTTGGACCGATGTTCGTGATTTGCCAAGACCACCAAAATCTTCAGAAAACTTCAGAAGTTGGTTCAAAAAACATCAAGAAGGTGAAAAAAATGACTAACGAAGCGATTCAAAATCGAGAACCTTTTTTACAAAATCTACGAGAAAAATTAGGCGTAGAAAAACAGCCTGTTTCGGCCCATCCATTTGAGCCAGTTAATCATTTACCAGAAGAACAGTTGGCGGATAAAACACCAGCAGAGCTATTAACGATTGTGAAAGAACGTGTGGAAACGATTCACACGAACTTAGTGGAAACCACACAAGAAAATTTACTGACGACGATTCAGCAAATTGTTGCTGAGTTTGGTGGGGGCAATCTTTTATTGCCAACAGATGCACGTTTTGAAGCCTATGGATTAGCTGATTTAGCTAAGTCATTAGAGGCTGTTTCTGTTAAGCAATGGCAACCTGGAAGTGAGCAACGAGAAGCGAATATTCAAACAGCTGCTCAGGCAAATATTGCGATTGCCTTTGCTGAGTTTTTACTAGCTGAATCAGGAACGATTGTGGTGGAGTCCAATGCGGGACAAGGCAGAGCCTTACATTTTTTACCGAAGCATTACATTTCAATTATACCGTTTAGCAAACTCGTTCCACGTTCGACTCAGCCAGCAGCTTTTTATACAGAAAAAATAGAAAAAGGTGAAAAAATCGGCTCAGCGATTCACTTTATTTCAGGACCTTCTAATTCAGGAGATATTGAAATGCAACTGGTTGTCGGGTTGCATGGTCCTTTAGAAGTTTGTTACGTGGTTGTGATGGATCGCTAAAACGCTAGAAGCATAATCAATTCAGCCCTTTTTAGAATTGATTATGCTTTTTTTATGAGCAGGATCAAAAAAGTAAGAATCAAATTTGAAAGAAATACGTTTTTTTTCTGACCATTTTGTAAAAAAAGCGTACATAAAAATTAATTGAGTGTTAAGCACTATAGGATTGATTTACTTTGTGGTAGAATATGAGACATAAGATAATAAGGTTTTTGGAGGAATGAGTTTGAAATCAAAAGAATTAATTAAAACAGTCGTCTTTTTTGCCTGTTTAGCTTTGGGTCTGTTTTTACTGAGACAATTTGTATTTACGCCTGTCGTAGTGAGAGGTCATTCAATGGATCCAACGTTAGCAGATGGTGAACGGGTAATTACATTAAAAAACACAGAAATTAATCGTTTCGATATTATTACTTTCCCAGCGCCAGATGAACCAGATAAAAATTATATTAAACGTGTGATTGGTTTACCTGGAGATACAATTGCGTACAAGGATGATACGTTGTACATCAATGGAAAAGAAGTTGACGAACCCTATTTAGATGAATTTAAAAAAGCCTTAACAGATGGTCAACCTTTGACAGGCGATTTTTCATTAAAAGAAAAAGTACCAGCAGATAGCTACTTTGTTTTAGGTGATAATCGACGGAATTCAAAAGACGGTCGTGTCATTGGTTTTATTCATAGAAAAGATATTTTGGGTGAAGTGAAATTTGTGATGTGGCCATTCTCACGGTTTGGTCCAATACCAGAAGTGTCAAAACAATAAAAGATACAATGAGTAAAAGAGAAGGACGGAAATGTGTAAAAACAAACACATGTTTCCGTCCTTCTTTTGTGGTAAAATAAAGGCAGTGCAAAGGAAAAGGATGTGAAACCATGAGTGTGCAGTTTATTAGAGGAACCGCCGTGGCAGACTTAGAAGCGCCACTTATACAGGCGACAAAACAATGGCTAGAGGAAGACGCACAGCATGAAGTATTCTATTTAGTCCCGAACCATATTAAGTTTGAGCAAGAAATTCAAGTCTTGCAAAAGTTACGTCAATTACAGACAACTACGTCTGATTCAATAACCAGTACCCGTCTGCAGGTTTTTAGTTTTTATCGTTTGGCTTGGTACTATTTACAACATACACCTTTTTACTCGGCAGATGTTTTATCTGATGCAGGCGCTGCGATGATTTTTCGCAAAATTTTAGTAGAAGCAGAAGAAGAGTTACAAATTTTTAGAGGTGAAATTAACAAGCCCGGCTTTATTCAGCAACTATTTCAGCTTTATCAAGAAATGCGCGAAGGCAATATTGAGATTGCGGAGCTTTATCCATTTTTAGAAAAACAAACGGAGAACCCTAAAGGACAAGATTTACAACTTAAGTTTCAAGATTTAACGTTAATTTTTACGCGATTCCAATTACAAATGAGTCAGTATGGCTATGAATCAGCGGAGATTATTCAACATTTAAGCGAGTATTTACAAACGGTTGATTTGTCGAATGTTCAATTCGTTATTTCAGGCTATCAGCAGTTTACTGCCAGAGAATTAAAGTTGATTGAAGTGCTAATGGCGCAAGCAGGTTCTGTGAAAGTAGCCCTCGTATTGGACAAACAATATCCGCATGACTTACCTGATCCGCGGTCGTTATTTTATGAAGCGGGACAAACCTATCATCAGCTTTATCAACTAGCAAGGCAGAAGCAAATCCCGATTCTTTCAGATTATGTGGAAAAGAAAGAGGTATTAATTACAAATCCAGACTTGCAAGGATTAAACGATTATTGGATTCAATCGCAAGAACACCTGCCTCCATTAAGCACATCTGACTGGAGTGGCGATGGCTTATTTCTGTGGCGTGCTGAAAACGTTAAAGAAGAATTAACACATGTTGCAACCGAAATTCGCCGTTTAGTAGTGGAAGAAGGGTATCGGTACAAAGAAATTCAGGTGTTGACTCGTGATTTAGATTGTTATGAAAATTTATTAGAACCGATTTTTGCGGAACACGAGATTCCTGTTTATGTCGACCGAGATATGGCTATGGATCGGCATCCTTTAGTCGAATGGATTGAATCTTTATTTGCTATTCATTCGTACAATTATCGTTATCGCGATGTGCTCCGTTTTTTGAGAACGGAATTATTTATGCCAATGAATCAACTCGCTACTTCTGAAGAAAGCTTGACTGATTGGTTAAACCAACGGAACGCTTGGCGCAGAAAAGTTGATATTACCGAAAATGTGGTCCTGGCATACGGCTATGAAGGTTATTATTGGTCGCAAGAAAAAGATTGGGAATTTATTCGGTATGATTTTGAAGCGGAAGAGCAAGAAGATGTCGCTACGATGGAAGAAGAGTCAAATGCGATTCGTCAATCGCTTCAACGGCTGTTACCTAGTTACTTTCAAGCAATGATAAGTGCCAAAACTGGTTTGGAAGCAGCGACCGTCTTCTATCACTTTTTACTGCAAAGTGGTGTGGCAACACAATTAAAAATGTGGCGCTTACAAGCTATCGAAGCAGGTCAACTAGAAACAGCTCGTAACCATGAACAGACTTGGGATGCATTGATGTCGTTACTAGATGAATACGTCAATGTTTACGGAGAAAGTTCGTTTGATTTTACAACGTTTCAAGAAATATTTGTTAGTGGCTTGGAAGGTTTGCACTATAGTAAAGTGCCGACAGCGATTGACCAAGTACAAGTTCGCGCAATGGATTTAACTCGACCTGGCGCTGCCAAGGTTACTTTTGCTATTGGGATGACGGAAGAAATTTTTCCACAAAAGATTGAAAATAAAACACTATTGTCTGATGAAGAACGTCAGACAATCAATGATACGTTAACGGAAAACCAATATTTACGTGGGACAACCGGACGCAAAATTGCGCAAGAACCTTATGTTGCGTATCTCGTCTTTTCTTCAGCGCGAGAACGGTTATATTTAACCTATCCAAGTGTTAAAGACACCGCTCAAGAAGTCAAACCGTCTCCTTATTTTAAAAATATCCAAAAAGATTTAAACTTGCCCGTTTTTGAAAAAAATGAAACAACCATTTTCGATGATGAAACGACCAGTTTAGCCCATATTAGTACGTATCGGACGTTAATCGGTGAATTAACGCGTTTGAAAAGACAACGGAAAGAAACACAAGAAGGATTGTTGCCTTTCTGGTTAAATATGGAAAAAGCACTAATGAACCAACCAATTGCGCCGCTAGCCAAGCAAGTTTTCGAAAGTTTAACGCATCAAAATATTCCTGAAAAGATTGATGAGGTCTTAGCAGAACCTTTATATGGTAAAGATATTTATACATCCGTTTCTCGGATGGAGAGTTTTTATCGGTGTCAATATCAATACTTTTCTCGCTATGGCTTACGGTTGAAAGAAAGAGATGTCTTTGGGCTTTCGCCAGCAGCTACAGGGGAATTTTTCCATGAAGCATTGGATCAGTTCTTTAAATTATTGATTATGAATCAACGGAACTTATCTGAATTAACCGATCAGGAAGTCAATTTATTGGCGGAGGAAGTGCTAAATAGTATTTTAGGGGATGCGCGTTTTTCTGTATTAACGACCTCTAGTCGCATGAACTATATTCGCTATCAATTGAGTCAAACAATTAAAAAAGTCAGTTGGGCGCTGAAACGTCAAAGCCAACGAAGTGGCATGACGACTGTTCAAACGGAAGTGTTATTTGGCCAAATTGCCGCTAAAAAAGGAATTTCTGGTTTGGAATTACCATTAAAAAATCAAGGGAAAATTCATGTTCGGGGAAAAATCGACCGGATTGATCAATTGGTTACCCCCGAATCAACCTATTTAGGTGTGATTGATTATAAATCGAGTCACCGTAAATTTAATATGACAGAAGCGTATTACGGCTTAGCCATGCAAATGCTGACGTACTTGGATGTGGCTTTAATGGATGCTGTACAATTAGTTGGTCAAGAAGCTAAACCTGCTGGCTCACTTTATCTGCATGTACACAATCCTACGTTATCTTATGAAGGCAAAGACGACATTGAACAACAAATGCTTAAAAAATATCAGTTTGATGGTCTTTTGATGAAAGACCCAGATTTATTGGATCATTTAGATACGAGTCTGCAAGCTAAACAAAGTTCGTTGCTGTTTCCGATTGAAGAATCCGCCAAAGAACAAATTAAACCTGGTCGTCGCCAAGAAGATAAATTTGTGACAGAACCAGAACTAGGCGCGTTGCTTTCCCATAACCGAAATAAATTTATTGAAGCGGGAAATCAAATTATTGGCGGCGAAGTTCAACTTAATCCCGCTTATCAAGGCAAGGAACGGATTGCTTGTCGCTATTGTCCGTTTCGAAGTGTCTGTGATTTTGATGTGATGTTAAAAGAAAATAATTATCATCGCATTGAGAATTTATCCAAAGAGGAAATTATGGCGCGCTTGTTAAACAAAGATGAGGAAGGAGCAACCGAAGATGAGTAAAACAATTCCACTACGTCCAGCCAATGAGCAATTCACCGACAGTCAATGGCAAGCGGTGTTTGATGGCGATGAAAATATCTTAGTTTCTGCTTCGGCTGGCTCAGGAAAAACCACTGTTTTAGTCCGCCGTGTCATTGAAAAAGTCAAAAGCGGCGTCGATATCGATCGTCTCTTGATTGTGACGTACACTGAAGCCGCCGCCCGTGAGATGAAAGAACGTATCCAAGTGGCTTTACAAAAGGCAATGAATGAAGAACAAGATCCAGAAAGAAGACGGCATTTTTCTCGTCAAATTGCTCTTTTGCCAACAGCCAATATCAGCACGTTACATGCCTTTTGTTTAACTGTTATTCGTCGTTTTTATTATTTAATTGACATAGATCCAGTTTTTCGGATGTTAACAGATGAAACAGAAACATTGTTATTAAAAGAAGATGTTTGGGATGCTTTACGTGAACAATTTTATGCGGAAAATCAAGAAGCGTTTTACCAATTAACAGCGAATTTTTCCAATGATCGTAGTGATGACGGACTCACTAACTTAATTTTTTCTTTTTATGAATTTGCCAAAGCCAATCCTGATCCAGAGGCGTGGATTAATGGCTTAACACAAGCCTACGAAGTAGGGAATCAGCTAGGCGAATCAACGTTATTTCAGACGTATTTAAAACCGCTAGCCGTTGAGACGTTACAACGAACTCTTCAGCGTTACGAAGAAATGGTGACCTTAACAGAGGGCGAAGAGAAACTTCAAAAGATTTGGTATTTAGCTCAAAATGAAAAGGAACAAACAAAACAATTTTTACAATTTTTAGAGAGAAATGATTTAGAAAGCGCCTATAATTTGACTGAATTGTTGAGCTTTGACCGCTACCCAACGGTTCGTGCCGAAGAGTTGAAACCAACCGCGGAACAAGCCAAACAGTTACGAGAACAAAATAAAAAAGCGTTAAATGATTTGAAAAAGCAACTGTTTACACTTTCTCCAGATGCCATGAAACAAGTCTTGAAAGAGGCCACGCCCATTGTTCAAGAAATGGCTCACGTGGGGAAACAATTTATGGAGGCCTATGGCGCAGAAAAACGGCTTAAAAATTTAGTGGATTTTAACGATTTAGAACATTATACGTTAGCTATTTTAGCGAAAAATCAGGCAGATGGCTGGCATGCATCAGAAGCCTCGGTTTACTATCGCGAAAAATTTGATGAAGTGTTAGTCGATGAATACCAAGATATCAATCAATTACAAGAATCTATTTTGTATTGGTTGCGCCGTCCGCTTAGCACAGAAGGAAACCTTTTTATGGTAGGAGATGTGAAACAGTCTATTTATTCTTTCCGCTTGGCAGATCCTACATTGTTTATTGAAAAATACAATCAGTATGGGCAAGGCAAAGAGGGCAAACGAATTATTCTAGCTGAAAATTTTCGTTCTCGCAAAGACGTTTTAGACTTTACGAATTTAGTATTTAGTCAATTAATGGATGAGCGAGTGGGCCAAATTGCTTACGATGAGTCAGCCGCTTTGGTTCATGGTTTTGATCAATTTTCGGAGGCGGCTGATTATTCAACTGAATTGCTAATTTATGAAAAAAAAGCAACAGAATCAGTTGAATTTCCAGAATTACAATCCCCTGAGTTGTTGATTGAAGATAAGACAGAAGGGGAACTTTACGTTACTGCTTTGAAAATTCGTGAATTAATTGACCAAAATTTCTTGATTTATGATAAAAAGCTGAAAACGGATCGACCGATTACTTATCAAGATATTGTCTTATTAACGCCTACGAAGAAAAATAATTTAACTATTTTAGATGTTTTTAAATCATTAGAAATTCCAGTTCAAGTCAATGATGCTCAAAATTATTTCCAAGCAACGGAAATTCGTACAATGATTGCCTTGCTTCAATTGATTGATAATCCTTATCAAGACATTCCTTTGGCAGCTGTGTTACGTTCACCAATTGTTGGATTAAAAGAAAACGAATTAGTGCTTATTCGTTTGGCTAATAAGGAAACCAGTTACTACGAAGCATTTTTAACGTTTAATCAAAAGATGGAACCAACCATGGAGGAAGCAGTTGTTCAGGAAAAAACTATACGTTTTGCTGAATCATTAGAAAAATGGCGGGAACAGGCTCGACGCAAACAGCTTAGCAACTTGCTGTGGACAATTTATCGGGAAACGGCCTATCTTGATTATGTTGGCGGGTTGCCTGTTGGCAAACAACGCCAAGCCAATTTATATGCGTTGGTCGATCGGGCCGCGGCGTATGAAAAAACAACCTTCCGCGGATTATTTCAATTTGTTCGCTTCATCGAAAAAATGCAAGAAAAAGACAAAGATTTAGCGGAACCAGTCGTTTTAAGTGAAGAGAATGCCGTACGCGTCATGACGATTCACGCTAGTAAAGGGTTAGAATTTCCGGTGGTATTCGTTTTAGATATGACCAAAGAATTTAATGTCAGTGATTTGAATGAACGCTATATCTTTGAAGAAAATTTAGGGGTAGGCATTCGTTATTTACAACCTGAAGAACGAGTTATGTACGATACTTTACCATTTTTGGCGATTAAACAAGTACGATTGAGAAAATTACTATCCGAAGAAATGCGGAAGTTATATGTGGCGTTGACACGTGCAGAACAAAAACTTTTTCTGGTGGGCTCCTATAAAGACCAAGCGGCAATGTGGAAAGAGTGGCTGAAAGTTGGCGATGTGGAAACACTGGTGCTACCAGCTGAAAATCGCTTGCAAAGTAAAAGTAGTTTAATGAATTGGGTTGGGATGACATTGGTACGCCATCAAAAAGCCGCTGAATATCAGCAAGAAGTAGTAGTAAGTAACGTTCCGCAAGTCAAAAAGCACCCAGCTAACTTTCATATTCAGTGGTTCAACGAAGAACAACTACGAGCAGCCATTCAGCAATTACAATTGCCAGAAAGACAAGCAGAGGATTTAGCCGAAAAAGCGCAATTATCTGCTGACAAAATCAATCGTGGTCTTGCACGGTTAAGTTTCAATTATCCGTTTGAAGTGGCTACTCGGACCACCAGTTATCAGTCTGTTTCTGAAATCAAGCGAGTATTTGATGACCCCGATAACAAAGAAATTGGTAAAAT
>OKDJ01000254.1_pt1 | contig 11833 bp, 20 predicted proteins | sample 1611661 | NCBI WGS metagenome assembly OKDJ01 (sample SAMN04436758, study PRJEB24849) | human gut metagenome | biome: human gut; feature: NICU; material: stool | host: Homo sapiens | place: USA: Saint Louis, MO | collected 2011-02-23 | reverse complement strand
GTTCTTGTAAATCCGATTCTATAATTTGGAAACATGATTTCGTTGGCCAACCTATAAGCATGAATCTTCTGAGCAAACTCGATTTCAAACTTATATTTGTAAAGTCGTTCAATTTCCCAAAAATAGATATTATCGAATTCCAAATATTTGAGTTCGGATACTTTTTGAAGTCTCTTTTCCCAATTGTTTGGATAAAAAATATTTCCTGTGTAAAAACCACCGCTGAAAAAATTCGAGAAAAGATAAGGGTAGAATTGTCCGTTGTAATCTTGGCCAATCTTTGTGTGTTTGTCATTTTCAAATCGCTCTAGATTAGTAAGTTGAAAATTGATAAATTGTTTTCCTTCAACCAGCTTCGAGCTAAATTCATAAGATTGAATCTCGATGCGTTTCGACGTGCTGAGAATGATTGAGAAAAAATAGGTCTTGTCATAAAAAGTGAGCCGTGATGACTTTGTCAGTCGCTTCTCTATGCAATAGCCAAGGTTCAAATCTGAAGCGATTATGGTCTTGTCCTTATTGCTCCATTTATACGTTGTGATTTGCGAGTAGCACCATCTCCAAAAATCTGCAGGTGGTTTCAATCGTCTTTCAGCTTCTCGCTTGCATTGTTCGTTAATCTTGCTCATGCTAGTTCTTCAAAAAGGTCCAGTTGGCCTTCAACTACCCCTTTCTCCTTCTTGATTTTAGGTTTCTTGATGATTTCATCATCTGGTCTTGCGCCTTTCCTGATTTTGGCCACGTCGACCTTTTCTTCTTGAGGATTTTTTGGTTTGTCTGCCTTATTCTTTTTGACTGGCTCAACGGGTACCTGTTCGATGTTGGATACTTTTGAATTCGAGATAAAATATTCTCGAACCCATCCAAAAACAGTCTCGTCATCGATGCAAGCCACTCCATCTTCAGCAAATTTGCGAGCTTTTTCTTTCGCATACTTCAGAGCGCATTTCAGAGAGTATCGCTCTTTTAGGATGCCCTGGAATAACTCTTCATCTTCTTGGTCACAAATCCAGTTATGAATGCGATCAAGTGCAAGATCATGTGGTTTATTTAATTCCTCTAGCAATTTGGCCAGGGCTTTTTCTTTGATTTCATTCATGTCGTTTCAAAAAAATGCGACTGCCTTTGTGTGAGTTTGGCTAAATACGGACAGTCGCTCGTCCAAGGTCACATGACCTTCATTGACGTTTTCTAGTTCGCTTTTTTCGTGGTTCACGGCACGTTAGTTTATTTATTTGATTTTTTGGTCCAGTTCTTCTTGCGTCAATGGTTCAATACGTTGATAGCCTTTGACGATGTAGTTCTTCTTGTACTCGAATCCTAAATCCGCAAGACTAGCCTTGAAACGGTCTTTTTCAGATGTGTCTACAAAATACACTTCCAAAGTCATTTTTTGGGTGTATCGTTTTTGGTCATTTTCAGCCCCTCTGAGAGCGTTCTGCTCATTTTGGGGGATTTGCCCACCGTCCAATATTTCGCCCGTCTCTGGGTCAAAATTTGGGGTCTCCGTTGATTTTGGAGCTTGTTCCTGCTGTTTGGCTTGTTGGACTGCTAAAAGTTCCTGACTTTCTCGCTCTGCTCGTTCTTGAGCTTGTCTGAGTTCTTCCTTTTGTTTTTCAAATTCATAGTCAGATTTGATTTGTTCAAAGACCTCAGCAAGAGTCAAGTCTTTCAGCTGTCGGATGTAAGGTGAGTCAGTCATGCCGTACTCAGCACAGAGGCCTGAAATAGCTGACTTAGCCTTTTCAAATTCTTGCTGTTTCTGAAATTCAAATGTAACCATGTCGTCAAGTGATTTCATTGTGGCTTTCTTAAGCGTCACGCCGTCAGCCATGAAATCGCCAGCTTTTACATAATCAAGGGCCTTTTCATCAAAGAGACGAGGGTCCAGCATGTACTCAGCCGATTTGTTGGCTAGATAGCCTTTGACAGTGTCAATTCGGACGGCCTTTTGATGTTCTTCAAATTCTTTGACATCACTAGCAATCTTAGTAATGATGTCTTTTAACGGTTGGATGGCATTCTTGATATACTTGTCAAATTCGTCAGCTGGTTCAGATAAGACTTTCTTATTCCTGATCCGCTCGTCAGAGACCTGCTTGTCTAGTTTGCGTAGATCGGCAAGCGTCTGCTTGTCATCCTTGATAGTTGCAGCTGTAACCGTATAATTTTGATACTTGGTTACAACCTCATTGATATTCTGCTCAAATTTCTCACGATCAATGATTTCAACCTGTGCCTGTGTTACTTTTACCTGTAATTCTTGCATGTCGCCCTCCTAATATTCCAGTTCACCGTCTAGTAGTTCGCCCTGAATTGGCTCCTCAGTTTGAGCAGGTTCAGGATCTGCATGATTTACCTCTTGCTCTTTGTTGAATTGCTCAATCTCAGTCATCTTGCGTGCTACAACATCCTCACGGCTTTCTTGAGGAGTTATATCGATAGGTGCCGCTTGCTCCATTTCCTCGCTAGTGTAGAGTCCGCCTACATCTTCTGAGAATGAATCACGAACTGCTGCAACGATAGCGACCTTTTCAATCATTTGCCCTGGAGCTTTCTGCCACCAGTTCTTGCCAGTGTTGTATGCTGACAACTCTACTTCACGATATACTGGTCTAGTTCTATCTTTGCGATAAACTTCACACCAGCCACCAATTAGAGTGCTATTTTTTGGCAAGATAACGCCTTTTTTGTTTTGCAATTCTCCACTTGCGTCTTCGTAGATGATCCCACTTTCAAATCCGTCATAATTTGGATTTTGTTCAGCTCGTTTCATGAAGGCATCCTTTGAAACAACGATTTGAGCGGGATTGTTGCCATATTTAATAAAATAAACTTCTTTTGTGAACGGGTTTAAATTACGATTTTTAACAATAGCTAACAATGTCTGCAATTCCTGCGGGCTTGCTTGATGTTTTGGGTCAACGAAATTTCTCAAAGTTGCTCCGTCAAGTTTCTGTAAATCTGTTAAATATGCTCCTTTTGTTTGCGCTAGTTCGTTTGTCATTTTCTTCTTCCTTTCGTCTTCTTAAGATTCCAATTTTCACGTTTTATACGTCTGTTTTCGTTTTGCAATTTCAAAATTATGTCTTGTTGTTCGTTGATGATTTTCCCAAGTTCTCGGCCAAGATGGATATAGTCAGAACGCCACTGCCTGATTTCTGCTTGTAGTTCTTCAATCATGCTCTAACTTCCAATACTTATCTAAATCCACGGCCATGACGATGGACAAGTTTTTCTGCTCGGTCAAAATCTGCCGTCGATAAGGTGCTAGACCTGCCTGCCTTTCTTCTTCATTTCGAGGAAGATAGTAGCCGTTTGGTTTAAACTTCTTAGCCACAATCGGATGTCTGAAGTTTACCCTTAGGCTTTCGATTACCTGTTCAAGCATACGCTTTGATAAGCCTGTTTCTTTTCGGATATCCAATGCCGTGATAGGCTCTTCAAAACTGGCTCGGTTAATAATCAAATTCAAGACCTCTGTCTCAGTTTCGTTCATTTCTCTGCTGATCATGTGTGCTCCCTTCTGTTTTTAAATTTCGTCACCTACATATCGATACTGACCGCATCCAATATATACGAACTGGCTTGGGTCGAGTTCTTCTCGTGGTTCAGGCGGTTGCATCGTGTCTCTGTCGTAGTTAAATAATCCGTCCATCTAACTGGTCCTCATACTTTCTCCAGAGCTTCGCAATCTCCTTCAGATACTTCTTCACATCATGTTCTTTGTACCAATCAAGGCGCTTGCGTTCATTCACTGTCACGCATGGATAGAGCTTATTTTCAATCTCTGAAACTGTCATCATCCTGCTCCACCTCTTCAATTTTCACTTCGCTATTTAGACGCTTCATCGCTTCATCTACCGACTTGCCGTCCAGGACGTCCTTGAGTACGTGGCTTACATCGTGCATTGTTTGAGCCTTTGCCTTACTTCTTTCAGTCTCTGGCATCAAGCCCATATCTTGTAGAGCTAGAAACGCAAGGCTGAAAGCATGCATTTCTTTCTGAAGTTGTTTGATTTTTTTGATTGTTTTTAGTGCTTTAAACATATTGTTCTCCTTTTTTATTTATTCTCCAACTTTCCAAATTCGACAGCGGGATTCCACTCCAGAAGAAGTCTTGTCTTGAAATTCCCAGTCATTTCCATAAACTCCCGCAGCTTCGTATGAAGCTGATTTCAAATAAGCAATAGCTTCTTCCTTAGTCTCGAAAACAGTAGCCGAATAATCTTGCTTGCCAATTGGCAAAAAGTCTCTTCCAATCAAACTGAAATCCTCGTTTCCAGTTTCAGCATTTTTGACATGGATTGATATAATGTACATCTACATTTCTCCTTGCAGTCTAGCCTTGATATCAAAGTTTTCTTTGTACTTGTAGGCAGCAAGCTCCTGCTTCAAATCGTAGTTTTCTTGCTCGCAAGCAAAGCGACGTTTGCGCTCTTCGAGAAGGTCGTTGCTAGTCTCGATTGCAACCTCTCTCCAGTCAAGGTTCACTTCTTTGATGATTCCCTCAAGGCTGAGTTTTAACTTAGTAAGTAATTTCATTAAGCTACCTCTTCCTCTTTATCGAGCATTTCATTTACAATTCCGTTCCAAATATCATAGAAACGATGATTTTTTGGGATGATAATTGGTTCATCTGGTTCTAATTTTCGACCGTAAGCATATACTGTGACTTTCATTTTGACCCCTTTCGTGGTATAATTTCCTTGAATAATTTTGTTGAGCGCCTGATTGCCGTCAGGTGCTTTTTTATTTTTATGTCGTGTAGACACTTCCATTCGTCGCATAATACGTCAGCTCGTTCATCTTGTTTGTGAATCGTTCGTCTGTCGTGATCATCAACCGTTCTTTAAGCAGAGTCGATAGTCCGTAAAATTGGCTCTCGAACTGCTCAATGGTCCGCTTACGTTCCTCAGTAGTCACTTGCTGACAAGGAGCGTCTCGAAGCTGTGTCTTTGCTGAACTTAAAGGCATTCGTCTTCATGTTTCCTTTCGTTATTCTGTCTACGAGACTCTGCTCGTAAAGTTCTTTGAGGTGCTTGCCCTCAAAATTAGTTGTGATAATTGTATTCGTCCTGTTCTCAAGTATTTGATACAGGATTTTTTGCATCCAGTTGTTGCCTTGTCTGATTTCATTCCCGACACTCGACTCTTTGCCGAGATCATCCAAAATCAAGAAATCAACGCTTTGCAGGAACTTCACGACTGAACGTTGCTCCCATTTTGAGTCCTTGTATTGAAAAGCCTCTTGCATTCGAGAGAATAACTCCATGGTCGGCATATACACGACCGACTTGCGTACTTGAAGCATTTGAAAGCTCTCGTTTAAGGTCTTCGCTATCCCGACTGCCAGATGGCTCTTGCCAACTCCAGGCGGTCCAGAGATGATTGTATTTCCTTCGTAACGTTCTTTCACATAGTCAGCCGTGACACGCTTAGCGAAGTTGACTGCTTCAGCATCCTGCTCTGTGTGGATTTCAAAATTCCCAACAGTCGCATTTTTTAAATCGTTCGGGATGATGCTCTCTTTCGCAAAGAGAGAGTAGGACCTTGTATCTCTGATTTGAGTTTCAGCGATGGCTAACCGCTCACTTGCGTTCTGGTTGATAGTTTCTTGGACACATTCAGGACAATAGGTCAGCGTGTTACGAGTGCAAGGGTTGACAGACCGCCACATATAAATCCCTTCATGCTTTGGACATTGTTGTTTCAAAATCTCAACCTGCAAAGCTCGTTCTTGTAATTCTTTACTTGATACTACTTGCATGCACACCCCCTAAAATCCAAGCCGTGGATCAAATCCATCATCGGACAATTTCAAGCGACCGTTTGACTTACTACGTGACCGAGCAGGCTTTTGCCTATTCTCGACTAGTTCAGCAGTAACAAGACCTTTCTGTTTCCAGTCTCTCAATATGCTACTGAGATACTTGAAATAAGGCTTACCGTTGCCGACACATTCCTTGATAGCCAACTTGATGACCTCTTTGTTATGGTTTTCCAAGAATGCCTTCAAGTCTTCAATCTCGAACGGTGTAGGATATCGTCCAAACTCTGACAAAATCCAATCATGAACAATTCCCAAATCATTTTCTGCGTGTGCGTCCTCTATACTATCTATATAGTTAGCACCAGCACCATATGGTTCACTCAGTCTTGATAAATTAGTCTTGATATTATCAGTCTTGATTGTGTGTACTTTTGACACTTCTTGACGTGTACTTTCTACACTTCCTTTGTGTACTTTTGACACTTCTTGACGTGTACTTTCTACACTTCCAGAGATATATAGACGATTAGGTTTGTTCACACCTTGCCGAACCTCTCTCAGTAGTCCGATATCATGCAATTCTTTCTTTGCTTGAATAATAGGCTTGTTACTGCAATTAAGCTTCTCCATAAGTTGCTCGTTCGTAAAGTAAACGAACACATCTCCTTTTTCATCAAACCATTTGTTTTGAATTGATAAAGTGCGCCTATCAAAGAGAAACATATATATCTGCTTAGCTTTGTCACTCAGCGCATTGTAAGGTGGTTCATAAAGCCACTGAGGCATCTGATAGAAAGCGTTGTTCTTTACTTCGCTTATTTTCAATCATTCTTTCTCCTTTCTAAGCTGTCTGTTCCATTTCGGGAACGTTTTCGCTAAAAAAAATAGTGATTTTTTCCATTGGCAGTCCAAAAATCTTTGTGATTTTCGCAAGTTCGTCGGCACCGATAGAAACTAAGCCGTTTTCACGTTTAGCGTATGGTGTACGTGATTTCCAACCCATCTTGTGAGCCACTTCATCTTGTGTCATGCCACTAGCAATCCGTTCAGCTTTTAATCGTTTCAGATTAACTGTCATAACGTGTTCTCCTTTTAGTATTATTCGTTCCCGATGTGGAACAATTTCATTATAACTCTATCTGTTCCATTTTGTCAACTGTTTTTTCGAAAAAATTAACAAAAAATGTTTTTTTGTGTTTCTCTTGTATTTATTCGGGAACGATGGTATAATTAACTTATCAAATAAAAGGAACTAAGAAACATGAGAACTAATGAAGAAATCATTTCTTTAATCCAGGAAGAAGCAAAAAAGAAAGGGATGTCTATGAGTGAGTTAGCTAGACGTGTTGGAATAGCTAAATCAACAATGTCTAGGTATTTCAATAAGACTAGAGAATTCCCGCTCAATAAAGCTGATGATTTTGCTAGAATCTTCAATATTACTCCAGAATTTCTTTTAGGAATTCAAAAAGAGAGTAAAGAAAGACCCGAAATCCTAAGCATCTATAACCAACTAGAAGAACCTAGACAAGAGAAGGTCCTCGACTTTGCCAATGCTCAACTTGATGAGCAGGAAAGTTCTAAGGTTGCTTCTATCTTCGAGAAGGTAAGCAATGAAGATTATATCATTGACTACGTTGAGGGCTTGGTTGCTGCAGGACATGGAACGATTCAGGAAGATAATCTACACATGGAAGTCAAGCTCAGATCTGAAGATGTGCCCGAAGACTACGATACTATCGCTAAGGTAGCTGGCGACTCAATGGAGCCACTTATCGAAGATAACGACTTATTGTTTATCAGAGTAGCTAGTCAAATTGATGTCAACTCAATCGGTATCTTCCAGATAAACGGTAAGAACTTCGTCAAAAAGCTTAAAAGAGATTATGACGGTTCCTGGTACTTGCAAAGTCTGAATAGTGGATACGAAGAAATCCACTTGTCAGAAAACGAAAACATCCGAACAATCGGAGAGGTCGTAGATATTTATAAAGTTTAAAAAATTTAGCGCAATTAAGAAAGGAATATAAAATAATGGCTAAATATGTAAAACGTTGTCCAAAATGTGGCAGTGATCAAATTGAATATATGATGCAGGACCGTAAAGGTTTCAATGGTTGTGTTGGGTGCATCGGCTGGATGATTGCCTGGCCATTCGTCCTCCTTGGGCTAGTTGGTAAAAAAGGGAAACACAACTGGCACTGTCGAAACTGCGGATGCGTCTTTAAATCTAAGAAATAAAAAAAAACCCACGCTCTCAAAGTTTGGCGACTCCGAGCGTGAGGCTTACGACAAGAAAGGATTTTCATGGAGATAACCTCGCATGATGTCTTTTCTTGTACCTATTTTATCAAAAAAGGGGTACAAATTCAATGAAAACAACGAATAAAGTGGCTATATATGTCAGGGTTTCAACTTCTTATCAGGCTGAAGAAGGCTACTCAATCGATGAGCAGAAAGACAAGCTTGAAGCCTACTGCAAAATCAAAGACTGGAAAATCTATGATGTTTACGTTGACGGTGGATTTTCAGGATCAAATACAAAAAGACCTGAACTAGAGCGCCTGATTAACGATACAAAAAGAAAAAGATTTGATATTGTGCTAGTCTATAAGCTGGATAGGTTAAGCCGAAGCCAGAAAGATACACTTTTTTTAATCGAAGATGTATTTTTGAAAAATGACGTTGCTTTTATCAGTCTACAAGAGAACTTTGACACTTCTACTCCTTTTGGCAAAGCTTCGATTGGTATGCTTTCAGTATTCGCCCAGCTTGAGCGTGAGCAGATAAAAGAACGTATGATCTTAGGCAAAGAAGGACGTGCAAAAAAAGGGAAAGCAATGTCATGGACGACAATTCCATTCGGATATGACTACTCAAAAGAAACTGGCATCTTATCGGTCAATCCAACTCAAGCACTCATTGTCAATCGGATCTTCACGGAATACTTAAATGGTAAGTCGGTAGTCAAGATCATCAGAGACTTAAATGCTGAAGGTCACGTTGGACGAAAAAGACCCTGGGGCGAAACGATAACAAAATATCTACTCAAAAACGAAACATATCTCGGTATCGTGAAATATAGAGGGCGAAAATACGAGGGGCAGCATGAACCGATTATCTCTCAAGAATTATTTGACCTTGTGCAGTTAGAACTTAAAAAAAGGCAGATAGATGCCTTGAAAAGGAACAACAATCCAAGACCATTTCAGGCAAAATATATGCTCTCTGGTTTGCTAAAATGCGGATACTGTGGAGGTTCACTAGGTCTATACGTTACTTCAAAAAATCGAAAAGGGAAAGCGTATCAACGCTATCAGTGTAGACATAGGTTTGATAAAGACAAGTCAAAAAGATGTAACTCAAAATGGTATGATAAGCAAGAGTTGGAAGAGAAGGTCATTGAAAGACTATCAAAAATCAAACTCGAACCGAAGTATCGTAAAGAAATGCTTGCAAAGAATGATGAGACTATGAAAGTCGAAGAAATAAAAGAGCAACTTAAGAAGTTAAATAATCGGCTTGATAAGTTGACCGAACTATACTTGGACGAGATCATAACACGAAAAGAACTCAATACAAAAAATGAAAAACTAAAAGTCGAAAAAGCATTTTTAGAAGAACAACTGGAAAGCAAAAAGAAGAACACGATCAACTTACGACAACGAAAACTTGCTAGACTTTTAAAGGATTTTAACCCCGAAAAATTAAGCTATGAAGATGCTTCAAAAATTGTAAAATCTGTCATAAATGAGATTGTTGTAACCAAAGAAGAAATGACGATAACGCTAGACTTTTAAGGGTTTAGCGCTATTTTTGTATTTTAGTCAAATTGATAATGATAACTTTATTATACATATTTTCTTCCTCCTACTTATCTATTCGCAAGGAATCAAAAAAAGTTACAGAAATTTGTAACTTTTCGAGAAAATTTTTTATTTTTTATGAACCATGAAACCTGTCGCCTGTTGATTGGCCATAATGGTCATATCTGTAATCTGCACACGACGAGGCTGACTGGTCACATAGACAACAGTGTCTGCGATGTCTTGTGCCTGCAAGGCTTCGATCCCCTGATAAACCGTCGCAGCCCGCTCTTTGTCACCATGAAAACGTACTGTAGAAAAATCTGTTTCAACAATCCCTGGCTGAATAGTGGTCACCTTGATATCCGTTGCGATGGTATCAATTCGCAGTCCATCTGAAAAAGTCTTAACTGCTGCCTTGGTGGCTGAATAAACTGCTGCACCCGCATAGGCATAGATTCCTGCGGTTGATCCCATGTTGATAATATGTCCCTGATTGGCTTTTACCATTGCTGGCAAGAAACAGCGAGTGACTGCCATCAACCCCTTGACATTGGTATCTAACATGGTCAGCATATCCAACTCTTCATAGTCTTGATAGGGAGCCAAGCCAAGAGCTAGTCCCGCATTATTGACCAAGATATCAATCTGCCCTATCGTTTCCAAAATATCGGAGCAGACAGTCTTGACCATGGTCATATCCGTGACATCCAGTGGAAAGGTCCAAACTGTTTGATTTGGAAAAGTTTCTGCAAACTCTGACTTGAAGGCCTCTAGTCTGTCTGTCCGTCGCCCTGTTAGAACGACATTCGCCCCCTGCTCCAGATAAGCACGCGCAATCGCTTCACCGATTCCTGAGGTCGCTCCTGTAATCACTACATTTTTCGCCATCTTATCCCCCTCTATCTGATCTATCAAATACCGACAATTTCCTAGGCAGTCCAGTGTTTGGCTGGGTCAAATGGAGTTCCGACAACTTGGTCTTCTGATAATTCAATAACACCACGTTTTTGCGGAGCATTTGGCAAATTCAATTCACGAGGACTGCACATCATGCCAAAACTCTTTTCGCCGCGAAGTTCGCCTGGGAAAATGAGATTGCCTTTTGGCATCATCGCTCCAGGAAGAGCTACAATGGTTTTCAACCCAACACGCGCATTAGGTGCTCCTGCCACGATTTGCACTGTCTTGTCACTTGCGACTGCAACTTGGCAGATGTTGAGGTGGTCACTATCTGGATGAGCTACCATCTCGATAATCTCACCGACAACAAACTTAGGTTCCTTGTCATTGACAATCTCTTCTGCAAAGCCTTCCGCTCGCAATTCTTGGTTCAAACGTTCTACTTGTTCATCTGTCAAAAAGACTTGACCGCGCTCTGTGATTTCAAACAAACTTGAAACTTCGAAAATATTCCAAGCCACTGTTTCTCCATTTTCTTTGAGGAAAACACGGGCTACTTTGCCTTTGCGCTCCACGTCCAGTTTGGCATCGCCGCTATTTTTCACGATGACCATAAGGACATCGCCGACATGCTCTTTGTTATATGTAAAAATCATTCTTTCCCTTTTCTCCTATTTCAGTCCTGCTAAAAAGTCGTTAATTTGTTGCTTGCTTTTACGGTCACGGTTGACAAAACGGCCGATTTCCTTGTCCTTTTCTAGCACAACAAGGCTAGGAATGCCGTACACATTCCAGAGTTTGGCCAGATCCATGTACTGGTCTCGGTCCACTCGAATAAAGGTGAACTCTGGATTGGTTTCCTCAATCTCTGGCAAGGCTGGATAGATATAACGACAATCGCCACACCAGTCCGCCACAAAAAGGAAGACCTTCTTGCCATCTTGCACTACAAAACCTGCTAGTTCTTCTATACTATTGGGAGTAATCATAAGACTTCCTCCTCATAGACCAGGTCTTCATTTTCATAGACAAAAGTATAGTGACGACCATCCTCGAAAATGACCCCTCCGACGAGTCGCTCTAGACTACTTTCGTAGACTTGAACATAGAGAGTCGCAATCTCACCCATATCTGAGAAAAGTTCGCGCACGATAGCGGTCAACTCTTCTTGCGTCTTCATGAGTTTGTGGTTATCTGCTGCTTTTTTAGCCCCCAAAGCAAGGGCGCTTAGACCAGCCACAGTCAAGCCAGTCATCCACAGATTCAGGATCCTCTTGGTCTGACTCGGGCTCCGATTCATCTGGAGGCTGGGACGGCGGTGGCTTTGATGGCGGTGGTTCTTCTGATGACT
>OKDJ01000230.1_pt1 | contig 13499 bp, 12 predicted proteins | sample 1611661 | NCBI WGS metagenome assembly OKDJ01 (sample SAMN04436758, study PRJEB24849) | human gut metagenome | biome: human gut; feature: NICU; material: stool | host: Homo sapiens | place: USA: Saint Louis, MO | collected 2011-02-23 | reverse complement strand
AGGATATTTTGCATCCGTCGTTATTATCATTTTTAACGCGTCGTCTTTTCCTGCTCCACAAAAGTCATGGAAATACCTTTTGTAACACATCCTTCCCAACGATGCGTGAAAAATAGTCCCGCAGATCCGTCCGCGCGCTTGCCGTAAGCGGGGCTTGCTCATGTCTCTTGCCGCTTGGCTTTTGCGCTTCTTCGCGCCCTCGAATCACTCGATCCGTAAATCGTCACCATCGTCTTCCCGTACCGCAGACAGCCGCATCGCGATGACGTCAAGGATAATGAATCTTCGGATATTTGCGATCCTTTCCCGTGTCGGGCAACGAAAAAGTACCGCGACCACATGCATTTGTGTTCACTCACCTCGATCGCCAAGCACATCGGATCCTTCATTGCAGCTATGCCGGCGCTCTTTTATATCCGTAAAATTTTTCGTTTATCTGTCGAACTCAAAAAGTTCCTCGCATGGAAACGGAACATACGCATTCGTCTTTTATGGAATGCCTTCCCCTGTGTGTTTCCTTGCATGCACCTCATTGCGTGATCTTTCATCCACCGCGCTCATCATTTTCTAGCCGCGACGGCGTTCACTATATATTTGCCGCTTACTTCGCCCCCTCACTCTTGACCGTATCCCGCTTGCAATGCAGCGGCGAATTTTCTAACGGATCAGCATGTTTTCAACCGGAGCCTTCCACGCCTAGATATGACCTTTCTCCGCATTGAAATAATATCGTTCCAAGACAACATTTACCCGTTATTTTCTTCGTGTTTATTTCGCGGAAAAACGCCTCAAATCACGGTAAAAGATCAAATCAGGTCATCTTTATATATGAATAAACATATTTCCCAAAATATTCAAAAAACGCTTATTTTTATAAGAATTATAGGTGCACCAGAGTGTTTGGTCGTATGTGGATATAAAGCGCGTAATTTGACTATTTTTTGCGCATTTGAGTTTACTTGCGCTTGACAATCTCGACTTCTTTTTACCAAAATGCATCTTCTTTATTTTTTTCCTTTTCGGCGTCTTCTTTATTTTTATCTGTCGTTTACTCTTCTACGACTGTTTTTGGGCAATAAAAAAGACCGGAAATTTCCGGTCTTTTTTTGCTAGTTCAATAACGGTGTAGTAAAAATGAATACGGATGCCAGTCCGATGACAATACACATCGCTAAAAACACGCCGATGCCTTCCAAAGTGCGCGGATAGCCGAAGTGAAATTTTTCACCCAGCGGGCCGCGACGCAAAAAGAAAGAAAAACGGGTGCGTTTTTTGAACCAGCGCGCCTTGCGCTCTTCCCCGATCCATTCTGCCGTAATGCCCACCACGACCATCGCCGCCAACATGCACAAAAACAGACGATAGAGGAATTGCGCCGGGCTCATTTGTTCCAAAATTTCCATACAAACCTCAATCAAAAGGTAAAGAAAAGGCCTCGCAAGCGAGGCCTTTTCATACATACGCTAGATTCCTGTCATTCAGCAGTTCACGGGAAGAACGGCCAAACAATCGGAATTACGATCATCATAACGACGAAGCCTACAATACAAAGCGGAATACCGATCTTGAGGTAATCATTGAAGCTGTATTGGCCGGGGCCAAGTACCAGCGTGTTCGGAGGCGTTGCAACCGGCGTCGCAAATGCGGCGGAGGCTGCGATTGCAATGCTCACGAGAACGGCTTTCGGGTCCGCATGTAAGGATTGCGCCATCGAAATGCCGAGCGGTGCCAACAGAGCGGCTGTCGCCGTGTTGTTCATGAACTGCGTCAGGATGTTGCTCAAAAGGTACATCGCCGCGCAGACGATCAACGGGTTCGGGTTGTCACCCAACCAACCAACAACCGTATCCGCAATCAATTTGCCGGCGCCCGATTTATCCAATGCGGTCGCGATCGGCATCATGCCTGCGAATAAGAAAATCGTTACCCAGTCAATCGAAGCATACGCTTGTTTTTCTGTCATACAACCGGTCAGTACGCAGATGAGAGCGCCGATAACGGCAGCGGTCGTCAGCGATACATGCAAGGTTTTCGAGAAGATCATGACGATAACTACGCCGATTAAAATCAAGAGCGAAATAATCTGTTTCGTCTTGTTGCCCGATACTTCGGCAACTTCCTGTTCCACTTCCGCGGAAGTGTCGATATCATGACTCGGCAGTAAACGTTTGCCGATCGTCAAAGTGAACGCGACAGTCGCGATACAAAGCGGAATACCGGCAAATGCGAATTCGAAGAAACCGAAAGTCGGCAAATGCGCGTTGGACAACGCGCCGGTAACGATGATATTCGGCGGCGTGCCGACCATCGTCAGCGTACCGCCGGCGTTAGCGGCGATCGCCATCGGCATCATGAAGCGCGAACCTTTCAGATGAGCTGCCGCGCAGATACCGGTAACAACCGGGATCAGGGAAGCGGCGGTACCGGTGTTGGACAGTACCGAGCTCATGATGATCGTAATCGCCATGACGCCAAACATCAAGCCGGTTTCACTTTTACCGGCCATGCGTACAACTCTTTCACCGATAAGTTGCGCCATGCCGGTGTGGAACAAAGCCGCACCGATGACGAACATGCCGGCGAACAAAACAACTGTCGAGTTGGACAGACCGGAGAAAATCATTTTTTCCGGGATAACACCCAACAAACCCAGCGCAATAGCGCCGCCCATCGAAGTAATCGCCAAAGGGATAATTTCAGTAATAAAGCAAATGGCGACCACTGCAAGTACTGATAATGTAATGATTGCAGGGCTCATAAGAGTACACCTTCTTTTTCGTAATAACTAACAAATAGTCATTGGGCAAAGGTATAAAAGAAGGGCTCGAGGTAAGGGGATATGTTGCGGATGCTAATTAATGAGCGCCTGTCGCACTCAACATGGCAAGCATGGTACCGGCCGCTACCGCCGTACCGATTACGCCGGCAACGTTCGGACCCATGGCGTGCATGAGCAGGAAGTTAGCCGGGTTCGCTTTCGAACCGACAACCTGCGATACGCGAGCTGCCATCGGAACGGCGGAAACGCCTGCCGAACCGATCAACGGGTTCGTCTTGCCATCGACCATCAGCATGATCTTACCGAAGATAACACCGCCCGCTGTACCCGCGATGAAAGCAACGAGACCCAAACCGATGATTTCCAAGGTTTGAACGTTCAGGAAGCTTTCCGCCGACATGGTACAACCGGTACCCAATGCCAGGAAGATCGTGACGGTGTTCATCAACGCGTTCTGCGCTGTATCGGACAGACGGTGCGTAACACCGGATTCATTGATCAAGTTACCGAACATCAGCATACCTAAAAGTGCGGTAATGGACGGAAGTAATAAGCTGATGAAGATCGTAGCCGCGACCGGGAACACAACTTTTTCAAAGTGCGATACGTGACGCAGCTGTTCCATGACAATTTGACGATCTTTTTTCGTCGTGAACAATTTCATGATCGGAGGCTGGATCAACGGAACCAGAGACATGTACGAATACGCCGCTACCGCGATCGCACCCAAGAGTTCCGGAGCCAATTTCGAAGCCAGGTAAATCGAAGTCGGGCCGTCGGCGCCGCCGATAATACCGATCGCAGCTGCCTGCGGAGCGGTAAAGCCCAAGAACATCGCGCCACCCAAGGCAACGAATACACCGATCTGTGCCGCCGCGCCGAGCAAGAGGGTTTTCGGGTTCGCAATCAGCGGACCGAAGTCCGTCATCGCGCCGACACCCATAAAGATCAACGGCGGGAAAATTTCAAACTGAATGCCCGCGTGAATGAGGGCAAAAACGCCTTCTTCAAAACCGTTTTTCGGCAAGTTGGCAAGGATACAACCGAATGCGATCGGTCCGAGCAACAAAGGCTCGAATTCCTTGACAAATGCCAGGTAGAGCAACAGTATGCCGACAAAAATCATGATGGCGTTACCGATGGTAAAGACGATCATGCCGCTGTCATGCCATACCGAAGTCACCGCTACTATGAAATCAGTCATTCTGTATCTCCTCTTCTATGTTTTCTGGTAAGTTGAGGTTTTAGCCCAACGCGATCAAATCGTCGCCCGCTTGTACGGTAGCATTGGCTGCGACCAAGATGCTTTTAACCGTAGCGTCGCTCGGAGCATAGATTTCGTTGGCCATTTTCATCGCTTCCAGGACACAGAGGAGATCGCCGGCTTTAACAGCCTGACCTTCTTTTACGTCGACGGAAAGGATTTTGCCCGGCATCGGAGCTTTCACTGTTTCCGCGCCGGCCGGAGCCGCTTTCGCCGCCGGAGCCGGAGCCGGAGCTGCCGCCGGAGCCGGAGCCGCTTTCGGAGCCGGAGCTGCTTTCGGAGCTGCGCCTGCGCCGAGTTCGTTGACTTCTACATCATATTCTTGACCGTTAACGGTTACAGAAAATTTTCTCATTGTACATCCTCCTACTAAAAAGTAATTCTCCAAAACAAGGTACTGCTTAGTAATTATCTACTCCAGACAGACGCGCTGCTGCCGTCCAGCCGGTATTTTTCGCCGGACGAATCGACGCAATTTGCGTGCTCGAGTAGCCCATTGCTACTACTGCTGCGGTGATCGCCGCAACTACTTCATCATTACCGGACGCAGTCGATGTCGCTGCCGGAGCTGCTGCCGCGGCCGGTGCCGCATTGGCTACCGGTTTAGGAGACGACTTTTTTTTTCCGGTCGGATCCACAAGTCGAATGATCACCATGAGTACCCACAGCATAATCAACACGAAGAATACAATGAACATATTGATCAGCATAAATACCCAAGGATTCAATTCATTTTCCATTCACACCCATCCTTTCTCTTTAGATTTTCCTATATCTCGTTATGCCGCTAAGGGATTATAACGGAATATTGGCGTGTTTCTTCGCAGGACGGGCTTCGCGTTTGCTGGCGAGCATGGCCAACGCGTTGATAACGTACGGACGCGTTTGTTTCGGTTCGATAACTGCGTCAACAAAGCCGCGTTCAGCTGCTTTGTACGGAGTCGCGAACTCTTCCACATATTCTGCCGTCTTTTGGTCTTTGTCCGGATCTTTCCGGAAAATGATGTTGGCAGCGCCTGCCGGTCCCATAACCGCGATTTCCGAAGTCGGCCAAGCGAATACCTGGTCCGCGCCCAAGTCCTGGGAGCACATCGCGAGGTACGATCCGCCGTAAGCTTTACGGGTAATTACCGTTACTTTCGGCACGGTCGCTTCCGAGTACGCAAACAGCATTTTCGCGCCGTGGCGAATGATGCCGCCGTATTCCTGCTGTACGCCCGGCAAGAAGCCCGGTACGTCAACCAAGTTTACGAGCGGAATGTTGAACGCGTCGCAGAAACGGATGAAACGGCTGGATTTGTCGGATGCATTGATGTCCAAGCAGCCGGCCATAAATTTCGGCTGGTTGGCAATGATGCCGACGGTTTGTCCGTCAAAGCGGGCAAAGCAGGTAATGATGTTTTTCGCGTAGTGAGCGAGTACATCATAGTATTCACCGTTGTCGACAATGCTCTTGATCACATCGTACATATCATAGGCCGCGTTGGAGTTGTCCGGCAACAAGGTGTTGAGGCTTTCGTCCATACGCATCGGGTCATCACCCGTGTCAACAATCGGAGCTTCTTCCATGTTGTTGCTCGGCAGGAAGCCCAAGAGATAGCGGATCTGGTTCAAGCAGTCTTCGTCGTCTTTCGCGATAAAGTGCGATACGCCCGAAATGCTGTTGTGGGTCATAGCGCCGCCCAGTTTTTCCGCCGTTACGTCTTCACCGGTGACCGATTTAACAACGGCCGGACCCGTGATGAACATTTGGCTGGTGCCGTCGACCATGTAGATGAAGTCCGTCAATGCAGGCGAGTAAACCGCGCCGCCGGCCGACGGTCCCATGATGGCCGAGATCTGCGGAACGACACCGGATGCAATCGTATTTTCGAAGAAAATACGGCCGTAACCGGACAATGCGTCAACCGCTTCTTGAATACGAGCGCCGCCCGAATCGTTCAGACCGACACACGGTGCGCCCATTTTGAGCGAAAGCTGCAGTACGCGAACGATTTTGCTGGCGTGCATTTCGCCGAGCGAGCCGCCTTCTACCGTGAAGTCTTGCGCAAATGCGTAAACGAGTTTGCCGTCAACGGTACCATAACCGGTAACAACGCCTTCGCCCGGAAGATCTTTTTTATCCTGGCCGAAGTTTACGCAACGATGTTTTACCAAAGCGCCGATTTCAACGAAGGAACCTTCGTCAAAAAGGATTTCCAAACGTTCACGCGCGGTCATTTTGCCTTTCGCGTGCTGTTTGTCGATACGGCTTTGGCCACCGCCCATGCGGACGTGTTCCAAATTTTTATGAAGCAATTCAACTTTTTGTTGGTTTACCGACATTCTTACACCTCCGAATAATGGTAGGAAAGGCCGCCTCATCGAGGCGGCATACTCCTATTATTGACGCTCCGTAAGTTCGATCAAAAGACCGTTCGTAGCTTTCGGATGCAAGAACGCGATGCGGCAGCCGCCGGCACCGTAGCGAGGTTTTTCATCCAACAGACGAACACCGCGAGCTTTCAAGTCTTCGAGAGCTGCGTCGATGCTGTCAACACGCAAAGCAACGTGCTGGAAGCCGTTACGATGTTTTTCAATGTAACGGGCAATCGGGCCATCCGGGCTGGTGGATTCCAAGAATTCGAGTTCCGCGTCACCCAGTTTGAAGAAGCTTACGTTGACTTTCTGTTCTTCCACCGTTTCGTCTTCTGCGGTCGGATGAACGTTCAACGTTTCCTGGAAAACTTGTTTCGTTTTCTGCAGGTCGTCCACAGCAATACCGATATGGTCGATATTCATAACTTTCCAATTTGCCATGCTTTTTCCTCCTTTTGCAACAAAAAATAAAATTATTTAATGGCTTTTCCTACGATGGACTCAACGACTGTGTAAGGATCTACTTTCCTTGCATAGACTTGTTCCACGTAGTTATCAAATTCACCCGAGGACGTAACTTTTTCCATTACGTGACGGGAAATTTGCTCTTTGACCATCGCGATAATCTCGTTGACCGTCCGTTCGTGTCTGCGCTCCTGCAGAAGACCGGACTCTTCCAAGTATTCACGATGTTCGTCCATCGCCTCAATGACGTCGGCTACGCCTTCGTCACGGCTGGCAATGGTGCGTTTGATCGGCGGACGCCAATCCACCTCTTCCGAGTTCAAGTCGAGCATCATTTCGATTTCAACGTTCAAACGGTCCGCGCCGTCGCGATCACATTTGTTGATCGCAAATACGTCGCCGATTTCCAGAATGCCCGCCTTAATCGCCTGAATATCATCGCCCAAACCTGGTACCAATACAACCAATGTGGTATCCGCATTCTTGACGATATCGACTTCGGATTGGCCGACGCCAACCGTTTCAATCAAGACGACATCCAAGCCAAATGCATCCATCAACTTGACCGTATCCGCGGTTTTCTTGGAGAGTCCCCCCAAGCTTCCGCGCGTACCCATACTCCGAATAAATACGCCTTCATCCAATGTCAAATCATTCATGCGAATTCGGTCACCCAAGATCGCGCCGCCGCTAAACGGGCTCGTCGGGTCGACTGCGACAATGCCGACAGTCTTACCTTGTTTACGGAAATATTTTACCAGCTTGTCGGTCAAGGTCGATTTGCCTGCACCCGGTGCGCCGGTAATACCGATAATCCGCGCATTACCTGTATGACTATAGATTTCTCGAAGTATATCGACATATCCGTCCGCTTCGTTCTCGACTGCAGAGATAGACCTCGCCAAGGCCAGCCTGGATCCATTCCAGAATTCCTTCATTAAATCCATGGTTTTGCCCCCCTTGGTCAATTACGGCCCTGCGCTCCCGCCGCAGCGGGAGCCGGTACCGTCTATCAGTTCTTATTGAACGTTTTCTTTGATGAATTCGATGATCTTCGTGGTCGGAGTGCCCGGTGTGAAGACAGCTTTTACGCCGGCTTCTTTCAGTGCCGGGATATCGCCTTCCGGAATAACGCCGCCTCCGATAACGAGCACATCCTTCAAACCCTTTTCTTTCAAGAGTTCGATAACGCGCGGGAACAGCGTGCCGTGCGCGCCGGAGAGCAAGCTCAACGCAACTACATCAACGTCTTCGGAAAGAGCCGCTTCCGCGATCTGTTCCGGAGTCTGACGAAGACCTGTATAAATAACTTCAAAACCCGCGTCGCGCAATGCACGAGCGACTACTTTAGCACCGCGGTCATGACCATCCAGACCCGGTTTTGCAACAATTACACGAATTAATTTTTCTGCCATGATTGGTTACCTCCCGTATCCTTTCAGCAATAGCGTATCTTAAACCGTAGCGTGCGCCTGGTATTCACCGAATACGCCGCGCAGTACGTTGCAGATTTCACCCAAAGATGCATATGTGCGTACGCAGTCGAGGATCAACGGCATCAAGTTGACGCTTTCATCTTCGGCGCCTTTGCGCAATGCTTCCAATGCAGCCTTGACTGCTTCCTGATCGCGTTCAGCTTTGACTTTAGCCAATTTCTTGGACTGCAGTTCGCCAACCGAAGCGTCGACTTTCAGCAAGCCTTCCACCGGTTTTTCTTCGACTTGGAATTTGTTGACGCCAACGATAATACGGTCGCCGGATTCAACTTCCATCTGCCAACGATATGCCGATTCCTGAATTTCTTTCTGGATGTAACCTTTTTCAATCGCGACTACCGCGCCGCCCATTTCGTCGATCTTACGGATGTAGTCTTCCGCTTCTTTTTCGATCGCATTGGTCAACGCTTCTACATAGTACGAGCCGCCCAGCGGATCGACTACGTCAGCCAAACCGGATTCGTACGCAACGATCTGCTGCGTGCGCAACGCGATTTGTACGGATTCCGTCGTCGGCAATGCCAACGCTTCGTCGCGGGAGTTAGTGTGCAAGGACTGCGTGCCGCCGAGAACAGCCGCCGCGGTCTGCAACGCTACACGAACGATGTTGTTGTCGACCTGTTGCGCCGTCAACATCGAGCCTGCGGTCTGCGTGTGTACACGCAATTTCATGGATTTGTCTTTCTTCGCGCCGAAACGTTCTTTCAGGATGCGCGCCCAAAGACGACGGGATGCACGGAATTTCGCAACTTCTTCGAGTACGTTGTTGTGCGCGTTCCAGAAGAAGGACAGACGACCTGCAAATTCGTCGATTTCCATGCCGGCTTTCAGTGCCGCTTCGATGTATGCGATACCGTCAGCGATCGTGAAAGCGATTTCCTGTGACGCAGTCGAACCCGCTTCACGGATGTGGTAGCCGGAGATCGAAATCGTGTTCCATTTCGGAACGTTCTGCGAGCAGTATTCAAAAATGTTGGTGATCAAACGCATCGACGGTTTCGGCGGGAAGATGTAGGTGCCGCGAGCCGCGTATTCTTTCAGGATGTCGTTTTGGATCGTGCCGCGCAGCTGGTCCGCAGATACGCCCTGTTTTTCCGCAACGGCAATGTACATCGCCAAGAGAACGGATGCCGGAGCGTTGATCGTCATCGAGGTCGAAACTTTACCCAAGTCGATCTGGTCGAACAGGATTTCCATGTCGGCGAGCGTATCGATCGCAACGCCTACTTTACCGACTTCGCCGGCACTCATCGGATCGTCCGAGTCGTAACCGATCTGGGTCGGCAAGTCGAATGCGCAGGAAAGACCCGTCGCACCGTTTTCAATCAGGTAACGGTAACGTTGGTTGGATTCTTCGGCCGTAGCGAAACCGGCATACATACGCATCGTCCAGAGACGGCCGCGGTACATCGTCGGCTGTACGCCGCGGGTGTACGGGTAGCTGCCCGGCAGAGCCAGGTCGCGTTCATAGTCAAACCCTTCGATATCGAGCGGGGTGTAGACCTTGTTGTGCTTCATGTTCGGACGTTCCGGGTGTTTGGCATACATTGCAGCAACTGTTTCTTCGTATGCCTCCAATTTGGCCTTCAAGGATTCGTTAGCCATGTGTTCATCATCCTCCTAAAAAATATAAATATATATCGGTCTCTTGCGAGACTGACCAACCACAACGCAGCCGCAGCTTAAGCTGTCTTTTCAACGATGCGGGTAAGTCCATAAAGGGATCGGGTCTTACTGCTTTTTCATGCTCTTGTTATCGGCTAAGCGCTGATGGAAATCAAATGCTTCTTTGAGAATATGCGGAGTTTGCGAGTAGCCGCAAGCTTTTTCCGCACGTTCCAGATAGTCCATCAATTCCGGACGGTAATCCGGGTGCGCAATGTTTTCGATAATCACGCGAGCGCGTTCTTTCGGCGAGAGGCCGCGAACGTCGGCAACGCCCATTTCGGAAATGTAGACGTGTACGTCGTGTTCCGTATGGTCGACGTGCGAGCAGAACGGTACGACACAGGAGATGTCGCCGTTTTTCGCGACCGAGTTCGTGAAGAAGATGCTCAAGCCGCCGTTACGAGCGAAGTCGCCCGAACCGCCGATGCCGTTCATCATCTTCGTGCCCGATACGTGCGTCGAGTTGATGTTGCCGTAAATGTCCATTTCGAGCGCGGTGTTCATCGCGATAACGCCTAAGCGACGGATGACTTCCGGGTTGTTCGAAATTTCCTGCGGACGCAGAACGATCTTATCGCGATATCCTTTGATACCTTTGTAGAAACGTTTCAGTCCGTCCGGCGACGGCGAAAGGCTCGTGCCCGAGGCCATCGTCAATTTACCGGCGTCGATCAGGTCGAACATGCCGTCCTGGATAACTTCCGTGTATACGGTCAGGTTTTCATACGGGGAATCGACCAAACCGCTGATTACGGCGTTTGCTACGTTACCTACACCGGATTGCAACGGGAGCAGGTTTTCCGGCAAGCGGCCGTGTTTTACTTCGTTTTGCAAGAAGTCGATGAGGTTGCCGCTCATCTTCTTCGCGTCTTCGCCAATCGCGGAGAAGGCGCGCGTTTTGTCGGTGATGTCGCACGGTACGATCGCAGCAATTTTGCTGTGGTCCACTTCGATGTACGGGGTACCGATACGGTCGCCGGCTGCTTCGATCGGAATCGGTTTGCGGTGCGGCGGGTTGGCCGGCTGATAAATATCATGCATACCTTCCAATTCGAGCGGTTGCGAAGTGTTCACTTCGATGATGACTTTCTTCGCTTCCGTGACATATACCGGCGAGTTGCCCAAAGCAGTCGTCGGAATCAGGTGACCTTCTTCCGTAATCGCGCATACTTCGATGATGCACCAGTCCAAGTCACCAAAAAAGCCCGTGCGTACTTGCTGCGCCACGTGGCTCAAGTGCATATCGATATAATGCACTTTACCGGCGTTGATGGCTTTGCGCAATACACTGTTCGTCTGGTACGGGAAGCGGCGGTTCATGCCGTCACATTCTACCAGAGCCTGGTCTGCTTCCGGGCCGACCGAGGCGCCGGTCCACAGATCAATTTTGAACTGCTCTTTCTTAATCCGTTCTTCCAATGCGAGTGGTACTGCTTTCGGGTAACCGGACGGTGTAAATCCACTGATGCCGATATGGTCATTCGGATGAATCATGGCGGCCGCTTCTTCTGCGGTCATGACTTTGCCGAGCAGATCTTTACACCGAATTCTGTCGCGAATGTCGTTAATATCCATTCCTTTACCATCTCCTTAAAAAACAACGGAACGCACTATGTCATACATAGTTCCGAGAAACAAAAAAGGATATCGCCGCCGTCGACAATATCCTTTCGAGGGAAGAGAAACAGTCAACGGTACCGCAATGCGATAAAACCTGGCGTTTCCTAAATTCTTGAATCCCCTCCCTTGTGGACCAACCCCGTATTTTTGCGTAGAGCCTTGTAAATCAGACCCTCGCATGTTGTTCGCCTATATGATAGTCGATGAAATTTGCCTTGTCAATCGTTACTATTCGTTTTCTAATCTTTCTAAGCTCCTTTGAAACAGCGCTCGATGGTTGTTACAAAAGATTGTTGATTAATTGTAAACCTTGTTATTCTCTTTCATTATAACAGTTATTCAATTATTTTTCAACGTCTCTTAAGCTTTCTAATATTTCTTTTCAGCGTTGCCCCAGTCGGCTCAGTGTGCTTTGCAATGCGCATAATGTCCAAAACGTGAGCGCTACCGTCCGGTGAAAGAAATTGCAATCGAACAGGCCGTTGATGCCCATGCCGACCACAGCTAACAGCACTCCCAGGGATAGCGCCCGCGAAAGATGGCTGACGCTTGTCCGATAGCTGCGCCACGCCAAGACGCCATGTCCCCAAAAAGCCAACATGTATAATATGAAGCCGATGATGCCGGTCTCCGCGAACACCGTCAAGTACAGGTTATGCGCATGATAAATCACAATCGACGGATCCTGAATATAGTAATCATAGCGGGGATACACAAGCGGAAACGCCGCCCAGCCGATGCCGGTCCACCAATGATCGCCGATCATTTGCCAGGTACTGCGCCAAAACGCAAAGCGCAGGTCCACGGACGTATCACCACCGTGAAAAAGAGAGATGAAACGCTCCGTAATTTGTCCATGATGCAACCAAAGAAACACGGGCACGGCCAACAAGCCCCAAGCGACCCTTCGGTCATAGATAATAGCGGTGACGGTAAGCACCACCAACATGCTCACCCACGCGCCCCGCGAATACGTCAGCAATAACACCAGCAAAATCAACAATAAAAGCGCCGCCGTAAGCCAGCGTTTATATCCGCGCTCATAGATCGCGGTAAAACTCGCCAGCACGCTCGCGATCATCAGCAAGTACGCCCCCAGCAAATTGGGATTGCCCAGCGTACTGTACATACGACGCAACAGTAGCGGGAAACGCTCACGGTCCACCCACTCCATCGTAAAACCGGCAAACCCGCCGAAGAAATACTGGTAAATGCCGATGACACATACAATAACCGCTCCGGCCAATAAGTAGCTTAAAAAATGTACGCATTGCTCGCGCGTACGTAACTGCCATGTCACCAGTAAATACATCGCCGCGTAAGTGCCGCAACGATAAAAAAAGTTATAGGCGCTGGCTGCCGGCTCCGGCGCCAGCCATGTAGTGCAATACGCCCAAGCGGCAAACAGCATGAGCGCCACTCCCGGCCAACGCAAGGCGCGCAAACGAGCCGGCTCACGCCAAAGCAGGACCGCCATAACGGCGCATGCCGCCAACACTGAAAGCTCCAGCCCCATTTGCCACCAGGGTATAAAAAAAGCCGCCGCATATAATAACCCGCTGCACCACTGCGACAACAGTCGGGAATGCGTCTGTACCTGCATGCAGATTCGTTCCTTTCAGGATGATATTAAGTTTATTATAATGCGCAGGGCTCTTTCTGTCCACGCGGGCAGGGCCTGACACCCGTGTTGTCCCTTATCCCCGCCCGTAAAGTTATCAATGATGATTAAACAGCTCTTTTTTTGAGCATTAATCATGTTTGTTTATATTTCGTAAATTAAACATTCTTTTTCAGCGCCATTTTACTTTTCCATTTCACTTAAATTTTTATTTCCCTATATATAAAT
>OKDJ01000224.1_pt1 | contig 13802 bp, 5 predicted proteins | sample 1611661 | NCBI WGS metagenome assembly OKDJ01 (sample SAMN04436758, study PRJEB24849) | human gut metagenome | biome: human gut; feature: NICU; material: stool | host: Homo sapiens | place: USA: Saint Louis, MO | collected 2011-02-23 | reverse complement strand
TATAGGAACGTCTTCAGTTTCGCAATCGACTTCAAGTGATGAGAACAATTCAACTTTGAGTTTAAAAGGTCAACAACTTCCAGAATTTAAAATGACCTCTCAAGATGGAAAATTGATTGCTATCTCGGAACTGTATGATAAACCTATATTAGTTGTCGAATGGGCTAGTTGGTGTCCGCATTGCCAGAAACAACTACCCATTGTTCAGCAGATGTATGAAAGGTATGGAGATCAAATTCATTTTGTTCTTTTGAATATGAACGAACCAGGAAAAGAGACAAAGGAAACTGCTGATCAGTATATCAAAGAAAAAGGATATACTTTCCCGTATTATTATGACGAAGATCAGTCTGCAGCCGATCTTTTACAGGTTCAAACCATACCAAGTATGTATCTTGTGACAAAACAGCAACAGGTAAAGAATGTATTAGTAAATCATACCACTGCTGAAAATTTCTCGAAAGAGTTACAAGAACTGCTAAACTAACATACATTCATTTCGGAAAAAAGGAGGAAGAAGAAATCGCAATAGGATTTCAGAGAAAATTATGAGAGATTTCATTAAAAAGGTCTCCATTCTGTTTACGATTCTGTTTCTCTCTGTGCCATTAGGATTAGCTAGTTTACGTTTCGGTCGTGGTGCGGCTGATGAAACTGAGGTAATTCGAGTAGGAGATAATACGGAAATTATCCAGAATGGATGTTATCGTAAGATAAAGAAATCAGAAAAGACGGAATGGACAGTTCCGCGTAAACCAATTGACTTGGTTATCCTGCAGGATGCCAGTGGATCATTCCGAGAAACGATTCCAAGTGTCAAACGTGCTCTTAAACGGTTGACGACTTATGTTAGCCCAGAACAATACGATGAGACAAATCCTTATCTCGTTAAGACTGACGACCCTCGAACAACTGACCGGGTCTTCGTTGCTTCTTACCAAGGTTTGGATCAGGTGCGTTACTTTGAAAACAATGATTTTAGTGGTAACCCTGCGAACGTATATACTGATGCGAATTCGACTGGAAAAAACTACACCTATGGCAATAGTGGCTTAACAAGCGATCAAAATAAAGTTCATAGCTTCATTGATAATATTGCTGTTGATGGTGGGACCCCAACTGTTCCTGCGATTGATGATACAATCGCTCAGTACAACCGTGTCAAAGGCAATATGGAAAACGGTCGGAAGACGGTCTTCCTCCTGGTAACGGATGGGGTAGCCAACGGTTACCGTCTGCCAGGGACTAACACAGTGGTTATGGACAAGAGCTGGACAAGAACAGATGCTATTCAACGTGCTTGGGGAGTAAATAGCTATCCAGAAGCGGCTCAAGATATTACTGGTCGTGCCAATGAGTTGAGAGATGCTGGTGATCAGCTGAAAGCAGCGGTTGGTTCAGAAGGTTCTGTGGTTGTAGGTTTCTGGGAACGTGTTGATAATTTCACTGAACCATATTATCAATATGGTCCAGCTTATCTAAATGGTTTCGGTAACACTATTAATATTGGGGACAACCGTTCAGTGCAAGCCATCTTCCACGACGCACTTCAATCGATGGCTTCACCAGATAAGGTTGTGAACGGAAAGAACGTTTCCTTCTATGTTAATGAACAGAATAACATTGATGTGTTCTCACAAAAGATTTTAGAATCTGTAGCTGCAGCGTTGATCAAGGAAGACATCAAAGGTGAGTTCACTGTTACACCTGGATATAAGGTGGATGCTGTTCGAATCAATGACAAGACTGTTGTTGAAAAAGTCACAGATCCATCAAAACAAATTCGTGGTCGAATCAATCAAGAAGGTGACAATGTCACAATCTATGTACCCGATAGTGTCTTCAATCCAGGTAATAACAATTTCGACTATGATTTGAGTAAGGAAGCTCGTGCTCCTGAAACGAATGAAGAGGATGAAGTTGATCCGCCAGCTGATTATAAACCTGTAAACGAAGAAGTTACAGTTCCTGAATTGACGGGTGTCTTCAAGACAGGTGAATTTTCAACTCAAAAAATCGGTGGTCGTAATGAAAAAGTTGAAGTTCAAAAACTCGAGTACTGTTACCCAAGTGTCACTAAGAAAATTACCGACGCAGATAAGAGTAATGACTTGGGAGAAATTGATGACCCGCTTGGTTTGACAAAGAAAAAAGCCTATTCTGCACAATTGTCAGACAAGGCAGAGGAGTTCACCTATACTCTTGATTACAACTTCAATAACGTAGCCTACGAATTTGAAAAGAACGTCATGTTGACAGACCCACTTGACTACCGTTTGGAAGTGGTTGAAAGTTCAGCTACTGGACCAAATGGAGAAAAATGGACCACTCGTGTAGTTAGTCAAGATGATTCAGAAGGCAACCCTCAAAGTGTCGTGGTTGCGGATGTTCCTGCTAAAGGATCCAACTACAATTACTTGGTATTGAAAAAAGCTCAAATGACCATTAAGGTTCGTTTGAAAGAACAATACCGCAATAATCAATCAAGTAAAGAATTCATGGCTCTCCTTCAGGAAAGTAATGGATTTGGTCTCCTAAACCAAGGGAACATCATGTGGAATGGTGATGACAATCAACCAAACCAAGATGCGCATGCCAAGACAGATACCAAACCAAGTACCATTCGCCGTTCAAATCCAGTTTACGTGAAACCTCCAGTTGTAACAGAGATTACGAAGAAGGTTAATGACAAAGAACATGAAGATTTGAAGGCAGAAGAGGAACTCTTTGAGTACAAGGTGACTGCTCCATGGCCAGGTATTGCGGACAACTTTACGCTGACAGATACAGTTGTTCCAGAGTTAGAAGTTCAAGCAGATAGTTTGAATGTAAAACTCGGTGGAAAAGATAACGCTGATTTGAAAGGTGCGACAACTGTTTCAGGTCAAACCGTTTCGTTGACACTAGACAAAACTAATCTTGAAAAAATCACTCGTAAAGTGAATCGCCGTAAGGTGAAAGACATTCAATATGTAGAATTAACCTTTAAGGCGAAAATCCGTAAAGGTGCTGATCTTTCTAAATACAAGAAAGATGGTCAAGTAAAAGTACCAAATACAGCGGATGTGATCTTGAACGATGTGAAACAAACCTCTAACGAAGTAACGGTTACCCCACCAAAACCAAAAGAACCAACGATTGATAAGAAAATCAATGAAAACTTGGATAGCTTCCAAACGTTTGATGGGCAACCATACAACTACAACATTACAACAGCAGTACCAAGTGATGTTGCTAATTACAAGAAATTTGTGATTCGTGATACACTGGATGCTAATTTGGAACTTGCAGGAGACGTAAGTATTAAAGGTTCTGCAGCGGCCCTCTTTGATATCCACACCAATGGCCAAGAGATTACGGCAACGGTGAAGGATGGTCAGTTTGGTGAACTTGCAAAATACTCAACTGTTGAACTAGTCATTCCTGCAAAAGTTAAAAATGGTGTGACAGGTACAACCATTGAAAACAAGGCTTCTATTTCCTTTACAAATGAGAATAATGTAGAGAAAGAAGTTGAATCGAAACCGGTCACCGTAACGCCACCTCCTGTAACGAAGAAGATCAATGAAACTCTTGATCACTTAGATATCGCGACAGGTCAAGCGTATAACTACAACATTAAGACAAAACTTCCAACAGATATTACAGATTACAAGAAATTTGTGATTACAGATACACTTGAAGGAGATTTGTCAGTTATCAATGAAACTTCAAGCAAACCAGTTATCAAAGGAGCAGCTGCCGCCTTCTTCGATGTAACAGTTGAGGGTCAAACCGTGACTGCAACGATGAAGGACTTTGCGAACGCTACAGACCTTGCTGGTCAAGAAGTGGAATTGATTATTCCGGCTAAGATCAATGATGGAGTGACTCGTATCAACATTCCAAATACTGCGAAGTTCAGCTTCACAGATAAGAACGATCATAGCGGAGAAAAAGAAACGAAACCTGTCACCGTAACCCCTCCATCAGAACCAGGTGTTGATAAGAAAATCAACGAAACACTGACAGAGGCAACAATCGGTGCGGAAACCGACTTTGCTTATAATATCAAAGCGAAATTGCCAAATGATATTACAACGTACAAGTCCTTCGTTGTAACGGATACCTTGGATGAGAACTTGACTCCAGGTCAAGCTGAAATCAAGGGAGCGGCAGCGAAATTCTTCGATGTAACAGTTCAAGGTCAAACCGTGACTGCAACGATGAAAGATTTTGCGAATGCGGGTGACTACGGTAACCAAGAAGTAGAGCTCGTGATTCATGCCAAAGTGAAGAAAGGCTCAACTGTTCCATCTATTGAGAACAAAGCTAAGATTACTTACACCAACAAGAATGACCAACAAGGTGAGAAAGAAACCAAGCCAGTCACTGTTACACCACCACCAATCACGAAGAAGGTGAATGGTCAGGAACACGCAGATCTTGGTAAGTTATCAGAAATCTTTACTTATACGATTGACTCAACGGTTCCACATGTGGCAGATAGCTTCACCATTTCAGATGATATCGTCAAAGAATTGGCATTTGAAGGAGAAGCAACGGTCACTGTTGATGGCCAAGCTGTTCAAGACCTCACTGTAACAACAGAAGGTCAACGTTTGACGGTCACATTTGGTAAAGAGCAAGTGAAACAATATGCTGGTAAAGCTGTACAAGTTTCATTTAAGGCTAAGGTGAAGGAAGGCATTACCTTTGATGCACTCTTAGCAGCTTATCCAAATGAATCAAAAGACAAGCCGGTAGTACCAAATACTGCTAGCTACATCATTAATGATAATCCTGATTCTAAGAAAGAATCAAAACCAGTTACCGTTACACCACCACCAACCACTACTCCAGAGCTTAAGAAGGAAGTAAACGGAGCAGAACGTTATGATCTTGCAAAACGTAATGAAGAGTTTACTTATACTTTGAAAACAACAATGCCTGCCAGCGCAACTGTGTTTGAGATGACAGACGAGTTGAAAGAAGTTCTAGAATTTGTTGGTGAGAATGCTTCAGCCACTGTTAAACTTGATGGTGAGGATGCAGGATCGAAGGCGACAGTGACACTTTCTGGTCAAGTCATCAAAGTTGCCTTTACAGAAGCTTCTGTAAAAGCAGATGCAGGTAAGTCCATTGAAGTGAATTTCAAGGCTAAGATTAGAGATAATGCCAACTTATCAGCTTATGTGAATAAAGATGGTAAGACAGAGATTCCGAATAAGGCTTCTTATGATATTGATCACAATCCGAAATATCACAAGGACTCTAACGAAGTCCCAGTAACGCCACCAACTCCAGAAGAGCCAGAAATCAAGAAAGATGTGAACGGCAAAGAATCTGAAACTCTTGACAAACGCGACCAAGTCTTCACATACAACGTGAAAACAAGTGTAGCGCAAGATGCGACAGCCTTCTCAGTCACAGATACCCTAGTGGACGTTCTTGAGTTCGCAGGCACTTCAAGTGCTAAATTGAATGGTCAAGCTCTTGATGCAAGCCAAATCAAGGTAGAAGGTCAAACGATTACCTTGACCCTTACAGAAGACCAAGTGAAAGCCAATGGCGGTCAAGCAGTTGAATTAACATTCGACGCGAAGATCAAAGCTGGTGCGAACTTGTCTGCACATGTGAAGGAAGACGGCCGTACACAGATTCCGAATAAGGCTTCTTATGACGCAAGCTTCCCACACAAACCAGGTGTGCACAAAGACTCTAACGAAGTCCCAGTAACGCCACCAACACCAGACGAGCCAGAGATCAAGAAAGATGTCAATACTAAAGCTGAAGAAACACTTGCTGATCGTGACCAAATTTTCACATACAACGTGAAAACAAGTGTCCCAACAGATGTATCATCCTTCAGTGTAAGTGATACACTTGAGTCTGTTCTTGATTATGCAGGTTCAGCAAGTGCAATCTTGAATGGTCAAGCTCTTGATGCAAGTCAAATCAAGGTAGAAGGTCAAACGATTACCTTGACCCTTACAAAGGAACAAGTGAAAGCCAATGGCGGTCAAGCTGTTGAATTGAGCTTCACTGCTAAGATTAAAGCGGGAGCTGATTTGACTCCATATCTAACAGATCGTGGATTCACTGTTCCAAATACGGCTTCTTATGATGCAAACATTCCAAATAGACCAGGGCTACACAAAGATTCGAATAAAGTTCCGGTTATCGTTCCAAAAGAACCAGAACCAGAAATTACGAAGAAAATCAACCGTACCTTGGACCACTTGGATGTCGAATACGATGCACCTTACATGTACAATGTCAATACAGCTTTACCAAAAGATATTGATAAGTACAAAGAGTTCACCGTAACAGATACACTTGAATCTGTTTTGGCAATCGCTGATACACCAGTAGCCTATGTGGACGGTCGTGATGCAAATGGAGCTCTTGAAACAAGTGTTGAAGGAAACACTGTCACTGTAAAAGTGAAAGATTTCGCTCGACTAAAAGGCTTCAAAGAGATTCAATTGTACATCCCAGCTAAACTCAAAGCGAATAGCGATTTGACTCCTTATAAGGATCAATTGGTACCAAACAAAGCAAGTGTTAACTTCAAGGATGCCAATGGTCAATCTGGCAGCAAGGAATCAAAACCGGTAACGGTGAAACCACGTGACCCAGAAAAACCAACTGATCCAACACCAGGTGAAACAGCTAAGTCTGTTGGACCAGAAGATGGATCTAAACCTGATAAAGAATACCACTTGCCAAACGCTTTAGATACCTTCCGATTCGATATTACTACACCGGTTCCAACAGATCCTGTAGATGAAAACGGAAATGCTAAGAAGGATCAATATGGTCGTCTTATCAAGACAGACTTGACTAGTTTTACAATCACGGATGAAATCAATTCAGTCTTGAAAGTCAACAAAGACCGTATCGCTCTTAAAGTTGAAAATGCTCAGTTTGACAAGATCAAAGCAACTCTTCAAGCTCAACTTGATCAAGCAGAGAAAGAACTCAAAGCTTTGACAGGCAAGTCAACAGAAGAGACTTCAACAGAGACTGGTAAGAAGGAAGAACTCAAGGCAGCGGAAGCTAAAGTAGCTGAATTGAAAGCGAAGTTGGAAGCAGCTAAGGCAGCGCAGCCAGCTAAACCAGCTGAAACTACAACACCAGCTACTCCAGCAACAGCTACTGAAGAAACAACTCCAGCTACATCTGATTCTTCTGCAACAGAAGATAAGAAACCTGCAACTAGCGAGCCAAGTCAAGATCTTGTAAGCTTGGAAGCAGAGTTGAAAGCAGCTGAAGAAAACTTGGCTAAACTTCAAGCACCAGCTGAGAAAGAAGCAGAATTGGCACCAGCTGATAAGAAACAACAACAAGAGAAACTCGAAAATGAAATCAAGAAACTAAAAGAAGCTCAAACCAAGCTTCAAGCAGCTATTGATAAATTGAGTAAGTCTTCAAATGATCGTGGTGAATTAGTAGGTAAAGATTTAGAAGCAATTGCTACTGTTACTTACGATGAAACTAGCAATGTTGTGACTTTTGAAATCAGCGACAAGGATGTTCTTGAAGCCTTGAAGGGAAGTACCGTACGTCTTGTACTTTACACTAACTTCAAAGAAGGAACAGATTTTACACAATTCGCTGCTGGTGTTCCTAATAAAGCTAAAGTAAGCTTTAACCATAATCCACAGCCTACCAATACAGTTATGGTGTTCCCACCTAAACCGGAGGAGCCAACAAAACCAACTCCTGTTGGGAATGTTCCACCAAAAGATCCAGGCAAAAACTTGCCAAATACAGGTTCTGAAGCATCTTCAATCTTTGGAGTACTTGCTGCCCTAGCTCTAGGACTTGCTGGACTTCTAGTTTGGAAGCGTAAAGCTGAACGTTAGTATCATATAGTAAGAGGAGAGTAGAAATATTTCCTCTCTTCCTTACTATATATTAAATGAATTAAGGGAAAAAGAATGAGTAGAAAAAAATTATTAAAGTTAGGGATTTCAATACTTGCTTTAAACGCTCTTGGAGTAGCAACTTATCATGTAGCTCCAGATCTATATCAAATTCCAACAGTGCATGCAGAAGAAACACCGGCGGAAGATGAAGAAATTCCAGATGGCCAAGAGAGAGTCGTGGCATTCCGATTTAGAGATAAACTGAATGATCTAGAGGCTTTCATCGCTGACTATAAAGCTAATCCTAATGATGAAGACAACAAAACTGGATTAGAAGATAGTTTGTCGGAAGCTACTAACTACCTTCCTACCGCAAAGAAGGCAATGAAGAGTCCAGAAGGTCAAAAAGGTTTTGTGGCATATGAAGCTCGCTACAATGAGTTGAAAGCCAAGGCTGAAGCTTTGTTGGCCGGTAAGACGGAACAACCAGCGGAACCAAAAGTTGAGCATCAAGAAATCACTACAACAGAAGAGATTCCTTATGCATCTCGTACCGAAAACAATGCCGATCTTGCAGAAGGTACTCGCAATGTGAAACAAGCGGGTGTTAAAGGTACTAAGACCATTACTTGGGATATCACACTGACAGATGGTAAAGAAACAGCTCGTACTAAGAAAAGCGAGAAAGTTACCAAAGAACCAGTAGAAGAAATCATCGAAGTTGGAACTAAGAAAACAGGTGTAGAAACCAAAGAAACAGTGACTGTAGAGGAAAAAGTTGCTTTCAAAGAAGAAACGAGAGTAGACCCAGTACTGGATAAAGGCCAAACGCGTGTTGAAGAAGGTGAAGAAGGTATCGATGAAGTCACTTATGAAGTGACAAAAGTGGATGGTGTTGAAAAATCTCGTAAAGAAGTTTCACGCAAGACCAAGAAAGTAGCCAAAAACAAGATTACTTATACCGGTTCAAAAGCTGTTGTAACCACTAAGGAAGTAACCAAAACTGAAGAAGTTGCCTTCCAGACTCGTGAGGTTGAAAATGCACTCTTAGCTGAAGGTGTTCGCCGAGTGAAGACAGCTGGTCAAAAAGGTGTTCGTACCATTGTTGAAACTGTCACTTACACAGACGGAAAAGAAACAGGCCGCGAGGTGAAATCAAACACAATCACCACTCCAGCAGTAGACGAAGTTGTCGAAGTTGGAACTAAGAAAGTAGTAGCCCCAGTTGTAACGACTAAGGAAGAGACCAAGACAGAAGAAGTTGCTTTCCAAACTAAGGAAGTAACAAATCCAAATCTTCCAGAGGGAAGTCGTCAAGTGAAAGCTGCTGGTAAGAAGGGTGTTCGCACCATTGTTTATACAGTGACTTACACAGATGGCGTTGAAACAGGTCGTGTTGAGAAATCAAACACAATCACTACTCCAGCAGTAGACGAAGTTGTCGAAGTTGGAACTAAGAAAGTAGCTTCTACAACAACCAACGGTAATAAGAATGATACTGCGACAACAGGGAACCAAGCTGAAAGCACTAAGAAAGAAGAAACTGCAAGCCAAGAACAGAAAGTTCTACCAAGCACAGGTACAGCTTCTACCAGTCTTCTTTCAATGATTGGTTTATTTATCGCCGGTCTAGTAGGCTTTGTCGTTCGTAAGAAGGACTAAGGCTCTCTAATATACAAAAGTATCTTTTGTACGAGAAATACTAAAAAGAACCCAGAATTTATTCTTGGGTTCTTTCTTTATAAATTAAAACGAATTACTATGGATAAGTTGTTAGAAACGATATCATGTTATGGAGTTTGTAGAGTAGTATGAGTCTATTCTAGCTTGAAAGAATGGTCAACCATTTTTAAACCAATTCATTGATAGAAGTAAAATCTCTACCCAGGCCTTGGGCGACTGGGAGGCTGGTCAAGTAACCTTGATAAGTGGTCACACCTTGACGCAAGCCTTCATCTTCAGCAATTGCTTGTGCGAATCCTTTGCCAGCCAGAGCTTCGATATAAGGAAGAGTGACATTGGTTAGGGCGATAGTAGAAGTACGGGCAACCGCACCAGGGATATTGGCAACGGCATAGTGGAGAACACCGTATTTTTCATAGACAGGTTCATCGTGCGTTGTCACACGGTCAGCTGTCTCGATAACGCCACCTTGGTCAACGGCAACGTCAACAATGACAGAGCCTGGACGCATTTGTTTGACCATCTCATCTGTCACCAATTTCGGTGCTTTGGCACCAGGGATGAGAACTGCACCAATCACCACATCAGCATCTCTCACACTTGCTTCGATGTTGAATGAATTAGACATAAGAGTTTGGATTTGGTTTCCAAAGACTTCTTCTAGAACTGAGAGACGCTTCGCACTGATATCTAAAATAGTCACTTGAGCACCAAGACCAAGGGCGATGCGGGCAGCATGTGTACCGACGACACCACCACCGATGATGGTTACTTTTCCTTTTGGAACACCTGGTACACCACCTAGTAGGACACCAGAACCACCAGCTTGCTTAGTAAGGAAGTGAGCTCCGATTTGAACAGCCATACGACCTGCAACCTCACTCATAGGAACGAGGAGTGGTAGTTGTCCTTGATTGTCACGAACAGTTTCATAGGCAATTCCTGTTGTTTTGGCTGCTAACATAGCACCTGTTAATTCTGGAGCAGCGGCCATGTGCAAGTAGGTGAAGAGGAGAAGATCGTCGCGCAAATAACCATATTCAGAAGCTAGTGGTTCTTTTACTTTCACGACCAACTCGGCAGCCCAGGCTTCAGCAGCAGTTGCGACAATCTCAGCTCCTTGCTTTTGATAGTCTGCATCAGTAAATCCTGAACCGAGACCAGCATTTGTTTCGATGAGAACACGATGTCCACGACTGATTAAACTATGGACGCCAGCAGGAGTGAGGGCAACACGGTTTTCGTTATTTTTAATTTCTTTTGGGATTCCGATTAACATAGAGATAACCTACCTTTCAATTGTTAGATTGTTTTAGTTGTCACATTCCATTCCATAAATCAAAAATGTGATGGTTTTATTGTATATGAAACCGCTTCAAAAATCAAGAAAAACTTGTCATCCAAATTTATTTATGCTAGACTAGTGAGAATCAAGCTCTAATGGAGGGAAAAGTATGGAATCAATATTTGTGAAATTTGCCCAGTATCCATCTATAGAAACGGAGCGTTTATTGCTCCGACCTGTAACCTTGGACGATGCAGAAGCTATGTTTGAGTATGCCTCAGACAGAGAAAATACACGCTACACTTTTCCAACAAATCAAAGCCTAGAAGAGACCAAGAACAACATCTCTCAGTTATACTTGGCTAATCCCTTGGGACGGTGGGGAATCGAACTAAAAAGCACTGGCCAGTTTATCGGAACCATTGATTTGCACAAGATCGATACTGTTCTTAAGAAGGCAGCCATTGGCTACATTATCAATAAAAAATATTGGAATCAGGGATTGATGACAGAAGCCAATCGTGCCGTGATTGAACTGGCTTTTGAGAAGATTGGAATGAACAAGTTGACCGCTCTTCACGATAAAGACAATCCCGCATCAGGAAAGGTCATGGAGAAATCAGGTATGCGTTTTTCCCACGAAGAACCCTATGCCAGAATGGATAATAAAGAACCAGGTCGAATTATCACAAGAGTTCATTATGTCTTGACCAAGGAAGACTATTTTATAAATAAGTAAGCAGTTGAAAAGATTTTTCAGCTGTTTTTTCTTTCTCTTACGAATAACTTAAGAGAGGAGAAAATATGGAAGCAATTATCGAGAAAATCAAAGAGTATAAAATCATTGTCATTTGTACTGGTTTGGGTTTGGCCTTGGGCTCATTTTTCCTACTAAAGCCAACTACACAGACACCCGTCACAGAAACAAATTTGCAGACTGAAGTCGCAGCTGTTTCAAAGGATTCATCATCTGAAAAAGAAGTGAAGAAGGAAGAAAAGGACGAATCTCCTGAACAAGATCTAATCACGGTAGACGTCAAAGGTGCTGTTAAATCGCCAGGGATTTATGATTTGCCAGTAGGGAGTCGGGTTCATGATGCCGTTCAGAAAGCTGGTGGATTGAAAGAGGAAGCAGATAGTAAATCGCTCAATCTAGCACAGAAAGTCAGTGACGAGGCTCTTGTCTATGTTCCAACTAAGGGAGAAGAAGCAGCTAGTCAGCAGGCTGCCTCTGGAACGACTCCTTCGTCAAGTAAAGAAAAGAAGGTCAACCTCAATAAAGCTAGTCTGGAAGAACTCAAGCAGGTCAAAGGCTTGGGAGGAAAAAGAGCCCAGGATATTATCGATCATCGTGAGGCAAATGGCAAATTCAAGTCGGTAGATGAATTAAAGAAAGTCTCTGGTATAGGCGCTAAGACCATAGAAAAGCTAAAAGATTATGTCACAGTGGATTAAGAATTCCCCAACTCCCCTAATCTATCTGAGTTTTCTATTGCTCTGGCTTTACAACGCCATTTTTGGAGCGTCCTATCTCGCACTGCTAGGTTTTGTTTTTTTGCTCGTCTGTCTCTTTTTCCAATTTCCTTGGAAATCGGCCGGTAAAGTTCTAGCGTTTTGTGGAGTTTTTGGTTTTTGGTTTTTGTTTCAAAACTGGCAACAGACACAAGCTAGTCAAAACCTAGCGGATTCTGTTGAGAGGGTACGGATTTTGCCTGACACTATTAAGGTCAATGGAGATAGTCTGTCCTTTCGGGGCAAGACTGAGGGTCACACCTTCCAAGTTTACTATAAACTCCAGTCCGAGGAAGAGAAAGAGCTCTTTCAGACCTTAACAGACCTTCATGAGATTGAACTAGAAGGAAAACTTTCGGAACCCGAAGGGCAGAGGAATTTTGGTGGCTTTAACTACCAAGCCTATCTGAAGACTCAAGGAATTTACCAAACTTTGACTATCAAGAACATCCAGTCAGTTAAACAGGTTAGCAGTTGGGATATAGGGGAAAATCTGTCTAGTTTACGTCGAAAGGCTGTAGTTTGGATCAAGGATCACTTTCCGGATCCTATGCGCAATTATATGACTGGGCTCTTGCTGGGACATTTGGACACGGACTTTGAGGAGATGAATGAGCTCTATTCTAGTCTTGGAATTATCCATCTCTTTGCCTTGTCGGGTATGCAGGTGGGCTTCTTTATGGATGCCTTTAAGAAACTCCTCTTGCGATTGGGCTTGACCCAAGAGAAGTTGAAGTGGCTAACTTATCCATTTTCTCTTATCTATGCAGGTCTGACAGGATTTTCAGCTTCAGTCATTCGCAGTCTCTTGCAAAAGTTACTGGCCCAACATGGTGTTAAGGGTTTGGATAATTTTGCCTTGACGATCCTTGTCCTCTTTATCATCATGCCCAACTTTTTCTTGACAGCTGGAGGGGTCTTGTCCTGCGCTTATGCTTTTATCTTGACTATGACTAGCAAAGAAGTCGATGGGCTCAAGGCTGTTGCCAGAGAAAGTTTGATCATTTCTTTGGGAATATTGCCTATTCTATCCTTCTATTTTGCAGAATTTCAGCCTTGGTCTATTCTTTTGACCTTTGTCTTTTCCTTTCTGTTTGATGTGGTCTTCTTACCGCTTTTGTCCATCTTATTCATTCTTTCTTTTGTTTACCCAGTCACTCAGTTTAACTTTGTCTTTGAGTGGTTGGAGGGCGTCATTCGCTTGGTTTCGCAGCTGGCAAGTAGGCCCTTGGTTTTTGGACAACCAAAGGCATGGCTGTTGATTCTTCTCTTAGTTTCTTTGGCCTTGGTCTATGACTTTAGGAAAAATGTCAAAAGACTAGCAGGATTCAGTCTCTTTATCGTGGGGCTCTTTTTCTTGACCAAGCATCCGCTGGAAAATGAAATCACCATGTTGGATGTGGGGCAAGGAGAAAGTATTTTCCTACGGGATATGACTGGTAAAACTATTCTCATAGATGTCGGTGGCA
>OKDJ01000170.1_pt1 | contig 18398 bp, 19 predicted proteins | sample 1611661 | NCBI WGS metagenome assembly OKDJ01 (sample SAMN04436758, study PRJEB24849) | human gut metagenome | biome: human gut; feature: NICU; material: stool | host: Homo sapiens | place: USA: Saint Louis, MO | collected 2011-02-23 | reverse complement strand
GACAAGCAATCGGTAATTGGTCGATGGATCAATCAAGACCCATCCAATCCATCAAGGCCGCATCGTTTACAAAAAGCGAGTATCTCTATTTAATTTGGCTCGGTTATTCAGATGAAGCGATTCGTCACGGCTTAGACATGTCGAAAGAGTGTTATTTTATTTATCGATTAACACTTTTAAATGAATAAAAGTAAAGGAGATTAACCAATGCGTACGTCAACATTTAATTATATCAAAGATATTTTAGCAGACTTTTATAAAACAGATGAGTATATCCGTCAACGGGAAGAAGAATTACGGCACCCTTATCAAGAAGCAGATTAGAGGACAAGGACTTCACTCTGTAGTGACCGAACGAATGGCGATTACGATAGCTATGGATCGTCGTCTGTGGAACTTAGAGAGAAATCGAGACATTATCAAAAATTGTTTAGCTGAAGCGGATGAACAAACGCGGGTGATTATTGAAGAACTATATATGAAAAAACGGCCCTCTTTAACATTAATTGGACTTGCCCAGCAATTATTTATTAGTAAAAGCCAAGCCTATAAATTAAGAAATCATTTCTTTGAAGCGGTGGCGGATGAACTAGGGATGTAAACATGGAAAAAGCGTGGAATTTTTTCAGGTGTCAACATGGTAAATTAATAGTGTCGAAAGAGATAGATAAACGTGAGGCAACCAAAAAATGAAGACACGTAATTCTATAATTTTGACTGCTTTCTTGTGTCAGCTATGAAGGAGCAGAAAATGCCGGCTACTTTCAAAATCCTTCATTTTGACTAGAAGAGAGCCAATTTGTTAACCAATCCTGAATTTTTTGAATGGAAAGGTGGCGCTAAAAATGAATGAAGCGGAACAAGAGTTATATGAAGCCCTTGTTGCAATCTGCCAGACGTCAGGATTTTTGTTGCTAGAGGAACTGCCGACAGATTTACCAGATCAGCCATTTGTTTACTTAGGTGATAGTAAAGAATTACCTAAGCCAACTAAATCAGCTATTTTGGGAGAAATTGAATTAGTAATGCATGTTTATGGTGCGTTATCTGAACGACAACAAATTTCTACAATTAAAGGAACGATTTTACGGCAGGCAACCAGTAACTTAAAACGAACGGCTCATTTTAATTGGGGTATCAAACATCAAGAAGTCAAAGCACAAATGGTAAAAGATACCAAACAAATGAAAAAAACAATTTGGCATGCTGTACTACCATTACACATGCAATTTTACTAGGAGGAATTATCAATGGGAGAAGTTATGCAAGGAAAAGACCGTATTTTATTAGTTCGTCGCTTGGATGAAGCAGCGACAAAGAAAGCAATGAAACCCTTATTTCAAATTGAACATGAATGGGAATTCTCACGTGAATCGAGCGGTACGCAAACAAAAGATGGCGTTGCGAATGCTGTTTCTGGTTTAGAAGTTACGTTATCGTTAAGCGGTTTAGCCTCTCGAGATGATGAAAATTTATACATGAAAGACGCAGTTGAAGATGGCATCTTAATGGAATTTTGGGATGTTGATTTAAAAGGTGAAAAAAATGCGGAAGGTAAATATCCAGCAATTTATGCCCAAGGTTATGTAAATTCATGGAGTTTACCAGCCAATGTAGAAGAATTAGTAGAAATCGAAACAGAAGCCTCTATTAATGGCAAACCACAAGATGGTTTTGCAACAGTAGAAGCAGATATTATTGCGGAAGCACAATATGCGTTCCAAGATACCGTTCCAGAGAAAGCACCACAACCTGGCGCATAATCAAAAAAGTGTTGAATTTTAGGAGGATAAAAAATGAATTTAGAGATTAACGGAAAAACAATTGAAGTGAAATTTACGATTGGCGCGATTCGCGAATTAGATAAACGTTACCAAATTGAAAATGGCGCTGCCAAATTCGGTATGGGCATCAGTTCAGCAATGATTTATTTACGCCAATACAATCCAGTAATCTTAGTTGACATCATGGAAGCTTTACAAAGTGGGCAATTAAAAATAGGTAAGTCGGAAATTGAAGCATGGTTAATGACCCAAGATGTCAAAAAACTTTCAGATGATTTGCTTAAAGAAATGGGAAAGCAACCTCTTACAAAACCAATGATCGATCAGTTCAGCAAAGAAGCGAAGAAAGCAGAAGCGCAAGCGACCAACTAATTAAAACGAGCGATGACGTGTATCACGACATCGCTCTTTCTGCTTTTCGCTACTTAGGCTGTCGTTCGTTTGAAGAAGTGGATCGGATGACCATGTCTGAATTTGAATTACGAATGATTGCTTTTAATTTAGCAGAAGTAGATGAAGAGCGGAAAAGGCACGAGCTTGCCTACTTAAATGTTAAAGCGCAAGCGACAAACAAAAAAGGAAAACCCGTTTTTGAAAGCTTTAAAAGTTTTTATGATTATGAAAAACGAGTTGCTGAAGTTCTGGCAGCTAACCAGCCACAACGAACAAAATTAAATGAGCGGAAAAAAACGCAACTTGCCACTGTGGCAGAGCGTCTACGCCGCTATCGAGAAGGGAGGAGAGTAGATGGAGAATGACAAAGAAAAAACGCCGTTATCGGAGGCAAAGAAAAGCCTTGCAGGCGTCCAACAAGCATTAAAAAGTATGAGCGGTGAGTATGCCTTATTAAGTGGATATTTAGGGAAAATTAGTGCGGGTGTCAATCAGTCAGCCACGGTCATGAACACATTTAAAACCGTCATGCAACAATCTGGAGAAACAGTGAAAAAAACAGGAGACGAAACAGCAAAGGCAGCAGATCAAATGAACACAGCGTTAACAGATTCTGCTGAACAAGCCGGTGAAGCAGCTAAAAAAGCGGGGAAAGAAACCTCTGATGGCTTTACTAATGCACAAAATAATATGCTGAGCTTTGGGACGGCCATGACTAGTGCCGTTTCCTTACCTATGCTGAACGTTTTAAAAACAGCTATGGGCGTCGGTGCTGGGGTCAGTGGCGAATTTCAAGGAATGCAAGGACTGATTATGGCCAGTGCAGGAGGGATTTCTGATTCATTGCAAGGCGAGTTGCAAGGGGCATTGACTCAGATGAATCAATCATTTGAAGCGGCAGCACAAGTGATTCAAAGCGTGATGGCTCCAGGAATGGAAATTTTGGTTCAAGTGGTTATCACAGTCGTCAAAGGCATTACAGCTTTGGTGAATTTATTTATCAAATTACCAAAACCCGTCCAAGTTTTTATTGTTGCCATTATGGGCATTTTAGCCGCCATTGGGCCCATGTTGATTATGGTAACGATGGCTCAGCAAAAATTTCAACAGTTTAGTGCTGGTTTGGCTCTTGTACAAGGAAACATTGGGAAGTTAGGTGGTGGCTTATCAAAACTAAGTGCTAGTTTTAGTGCCTTAGGTGGAGGACCATTAATTTTAATTGTAGCAGCCGTTTTAGCAGCGGTAGCAGCGTTTATTTATTTCTATAAAACCAATGAAACATTTAGAAATAGTATCAATAGCTTAGCTAGTGCCATTCAAGGAGCTGTTTCAGCGGCGTTTGGCAAATTGGTAGGATTGCTACAACAGATCCAGCCGGCCTTTCAGCAAGTAATGGCAGTTTTTAAACAATTTTTTGCAGTAGGCTTAGAGAAAATGGCGACTATTTTTTCAACAATTGGTCGTGTGCTAGCAGGCGTTTTTGCCAGCGGTTTGCAATTAGGTAGTAACTTATTAGCGCAATTTGGTGGCACCTTTGACAAAGCTGGTTTAGCGGTTGGTCTTTTGGTAAAAGTTCTGACAAAGGTTGCACTGGCTGCATTAGGAATTTCTGGGCCGTTTGGTCTAATTATTTCCTTGATTGTTTCATTCGTGACGGCCTGGATGAAAACCGGTGATTTGAGTGCGGGTGGTATTACCCAAGTCTTTGATAATTTAGGTAACACGATTACATCTGTTACAACAATGCTTGCGGCTAATCTACCGAAAGTTATACAACTTTTTACAACAGTCTTAACCAGTATTCTCGGGAAAATAACAGAAGCTATTCCAAGCATCGTAACCGCGTTATCTAGTTTAATTACGTTAATTGTTGGTGCGATCGTTGCCAATTTGCCCGTCTTAATTGAAGCGGCAACACAAATTATTACTACGTTGATTCAGGGGATTACAACAGTCTTACCAATGTTGATAGAAGTTGGTTTGAGCTTATTAATGACTTTAGTTAATGCGATTGTCACCGCCTTGCCAACAATTACAACTGCAGCGATTAATATCATCACTACATTAGTGACAGCTTTTGTCACAGCGTTACCAATGCTAGTTACAGCAGGTGTTTCAATTATCACAGCCTTAGTCAATGCATTTGTTACGATGTTACCGTTGATTTTGACTGCAGGTTTACAAATTTTGATGGCATTAATCACTGGGATTATGACGATTTTACCTCAGTTAATTCAATCAGCGCTGACGATTATTCTAGCGTTAGTGACAGCGTTGATAGGTGCCTTACCACAGATTATCAGCGCAGGTGTCAAATTGTTAATGGCGTTAATTCAAGGAATTATTTCGATTTTACCAACCTTAGTTGCGGCAGCTATTACCTTAATTTTGACATTGGTAAATGCCTTAATTGGTGCGTTACCACAAATCATCAGCGCAGGCGTCAAATTGCTAATGGCCTTGATCCAAGGGATTATTTCAATTTTACCGCAACTGGTTACTGCAGCAATTACGCTAATTACCGCTTTAATGGGTGCGTTAATCAATGCGTTGCCACAGTTGTTAAGTGCTGGGATTCAACTGATTCAAGCCTTAATTAATGGTGTACTCAGTCTATTGGGTGCCTTGCTGTCCGCAGCAGGAACATTAATCTCACAAATGATCACGAAGATTGGTTCTTATTTTGGTCAACTGTTAGCTTCGGGCGGACAGTTAGTTGAAAATATCAAAAATGGGGTTACCAATGCAGCCGATCAGGTAAAAAATGCCATTGGTTCTGTAATTGAAGGTGCTTGGCAAGCAATCCAAGGTTGGTTTTCAAAATTCACCGATGCCGGTGCGAATATTGTCGGCATGATTGCTGATGGAATTACAGGTGCAATTGGAAAAGCCAAAGAAGCAATCGATGGGGTCGTCAGTAAAATTCGTAACTTTTTACCATTTTCACCAGCAAAAGAAGGTCCCTTATCTGATTTGCATAAATTGAATTTCGGCGGCACGATTGCCACGGGGATTTATGCAGGCGAAACAGCCGTTAGTAGAGCAATGGCTTCTATTTTAGATTTACCGCTGTTAAATGATTTTGCCTTGGACTTAGCTGGTCGAGGAAACTTCACGGCAACGATTGACCATCGTTTAGAAAATGATGCATACAATCGACCATTATTTGTGACAGTAGAGTCAACGTTAGATGGGAAAGTTGTCGCAGCAACTACGGCGCCTTATTTAGCAACAGAGTTACAACGACAACAAGTGAAACAAAATAACCGCTTAGGAAGGAGAGGATAACATGTATAAATTTGTTGATACCAATCAAGCAACTCATTCAACGCCTCTTCCTTCAGAAGCGTTGAATTTTAACGGTCAATTTTTAGAAAAAGTCATCCCTGGCTATCAAACATTATCAGTTTCAGGACGAGAATTAGTTCCAAGCGAAATTGAAAGCTATCAATTAGGGATTCGTGATGGTAAACGTCACGTTTATGCGCGAATTCCAGAACGAGAATTAACAGTCAAATATCGCCTTTCAGCTGTGAATAATGAAGCATTTCGAGATGCATTTAATCATTTAAACGTTGCTTTGTTTACGGAAAAAGACGTTTCTATTTGGTTTAACGATGAACCGGAAATGCTGTGGTTTGGCAGTAAGTCTTCAGTGAGTGATGTACCCGAAGGTGTTAACCAAGTAACAGGCACCTTTACTTTATTGCTTTCTGATCCGTATAAATACACACGGAGTGATGCGACTAGTGTGATGTGGGGTTCGCCAACCATTACATTTCAAGCGAATTACTTAATGGGGAATACAGGCTCAGGTGCAGTTGATTTTCCAATTTTAATTGAAGGCGGGGCTTATTGGGGATCAACCATGATTACCTTTCAAAATCGGGCTTACACGATGGGGGATTTAGGCAAAGAAGTTCGGCCAATTGAAATTTATCCTACGGTTGAAGGATTAAAAGTCAAACCGACCATTATTTTAACAGGAACCGGACGTGGTGTTTGGATTAAAACACGGAACGATACAATTAACTTAGGAGACTTTGATCGTTCGGAAATTATTATCGATACTGAAAATTTTTATCTGACAAAAAATGGTGCACCGATGATTCGACCAATGAACGATTTTTATCTATATCCCAATGAACCGCTGTATATTCAAGCCAAAGATAGCGACTTCCGCTTGACGATTCGCTATCCTAACCGATTTGTGTAGGAGGGTGATTAAATGTTAATGGCGCTGGATTTGAAAAGAACATATACGGCAATCTTGGACAATGCCTATCAAGTCAGTTATGAAAAAATAGAGAACAAAATTGGGAGTTTAGATTTTACCATGCCACTAGATGATCCTAAAAATGAATTTATTGCAGAAATGCAATGGGTGGAACTGACCGACAATGAGAATGAATATATTGGTTTATATCGCGTGATGCCAACCACAATTAAGAAAGATGCGAACAATAATCAAATTCACTACTCTGCCACAGAAGCACTATGTACCTTAGGCGATACTGTCCTATTTGGTTGTCACGAAATTAAAAACAAAACAACGAAAGAGGCCATTCAATTTTTATTGAATAAACAAAAAACAAAGCATTGGGTCCTAAAAAAATGTGATTTTTCAAGGAAATTAACCTATAAATGGGAAAATGAAAATGGGTTAGTTGAGCCTTTATTTAGCATCCCAGCCGATTTCGAAGAGGAATATCTTTGGCAATGGAATACAGAGGTCTATCCTTTTGAACTTTCATTAGTCAAACCGCCAACAGAACCAGTTGCGCGAATTCAAGAAGGTTACAACATGCAAGGATTTGAAATAGAACGTAATCCCAAGATGCTAATCAATCGGATTTATCCATTAGGTTCAGGCGAAGGTGTTAACAAAGTCAATATTCGCTCGGTCAATCAAGGGGTTCCGTATTTAGAGAACAAGGCCGCAATTGACCGCTATGGTTTATTAGAGTCAATTTGGGTGGAACAGCGTTTTTCTGATCCCAAGGCATTAAAGGAAAATGCTTTGCGAATGTTAGAAGAATGGACCAAACCACAAGTTTCTTGGGTAGTGACTGCAGCTGATTTAATTAAATTAACAGATCAACCTTTGGCAATCGATCGTTTGCGGTTGGGTACGGTTATCATGATTAATACGAATGAGTTTGGGAGTGTCAACCTTCGTATCAAAAAAGAAAGTAAAAAAGATGTCTTTGGTGCCCCCCAAGACATTCAGCTAGAGTTAGGAAACCTGCAAGAAACAATTCATAGTACCATGACAGCTTTCAGTCGGAAACAAGAGATTAGCGAAACTTACGCACAAGGGGCGACGACACTTTTAAATCGTTCAATACAAAGAGAACTTAGCAAGACACAGCCAGTGGAGCTGAATTTATACTTTGACGAGGACATTCTTTATGTAAACACCGCAGAATTAACGTTCAAGGCAACTGCTAAAGGACCTTCGCATTCTGTAACGAATATTGATTTGGTAGTGGATGGCAAAAAATTACCCCAACTATCATTGCAACAACAACGGCTAAACATTTTGAATTATTTACGAAAAACAACAGATGGAAAAATCGAACGCGGCAATCACACGCTTCAATTTTTCTCTCATCAGCCACTATGGTTGGATGCTTCGGTCATCTGTCGTGTGTATATTCAATCCCAATTGGGTGGCCAGTTTTAATAAAATAATGAAAACTAGAGGAGTGTGACGAAATGTCAGTAGAACATATTGAAGAATTAGATACCCTGAATCAAGGTCGCCTTAAAATCAATGCAATCTTGGATCAGTCGAATGCATCAGCTGAGAAAGTTGATGCTTACCAAGTCCAGTTAACGAATGGAATTTCTGAAGCGAAAAACATCGCAGATGAAGCTGGCAAAGAAGCCGTACAAATTGCCACCGATGCAGGCAATCAAGCAAATGAAACAGCCAACCAAGCGATGAACAATGCCAAAACAGCAATCACGATTGCAGGAAATGCAGTTTCAACGGCAAATAATAATAAACAAGAATTTGATACTTTGCGAAATGATTTCGATCAATTAGTAGCAGAAGCAGGTGATAGTAATCCAGAAATTGTCCAAGCACGCACAGATACACAAGGCATCAAACAAGCTACTCTGGCGAATCGTCTTCAAATTGATTTGAATGACCGTATGACAAAAGCAGACGGTATTTCTTTATTGGCTAAGCCAACTACTGTCAAAATGAAGTTAGACTTTAACGGTAAAACGGCCGGCAATACAGCCACCAATGCAAACAGTTATTACACTGATTTTACGGCAAAAATTCTTAAGAAGCCAACAGACGTTTGGGAGGAAGTTTCCCAAGCGGACTACAATAAAATGGCCAGCCGTGATGATGAGGGTGTGAAAACAGGTTCCACCCAAAGCGGTGTGATTCCGCAACAATTAGCGGCCTTCAATCTCGTTGAAGCCGCTAAAAAATTAATTCCACAAATGTTTGAAACATTCACAACTGACGAGGCGGTGGCATTTATTCGCCAGAACGTTCAATTTTTTACGATTAATCAACGTGTGAAAGCCGCTGCGCCCAATAATCAAACGATTAAAATCGCTACGTATTTACCAACTACGGATAATTGGGTAACTCAAATCCAAGAATCAGCAAAAGAGTTTGGCGATTTTTCAATTCAAATCAATGATCAGAATTTTATCACAGATGAAGGTTTCATTTATTTAATGAGCTATACAGATTCATCGAATGGGGTAACGCCAGCTAGCTTAGAAGTTGATTACGTGGGGCTTCATATTGGTCTGTCTGTTGATGCCCAAGCGGTTTTAGCGAAGAGTGGTTTTGTTCAAGCAGAGCAACTCAAGACCCATGTGGAAAATCAGGATAATCCGCACCAAGTAACCGCTGAACAAGTGGGGCTAGGCAATGTAGAAAATTATGGCTTCGCATCAGACAGCGAAGCAGTCGCGGGAACTTTAACGAGTAAATATATGCACCCGAAAAACGTTGCGGAAGCGATTAAAGGTCAAGCTGTGACACAAACAGGTGATCAAGAGATTGCTGGGGTGAAGAATTTTGTAACTATGCCAACCGTCAATGGTGTGCCTTTTGAATCTTCTAAAATGGCCATTTATGAAGCTAGTGGAGTCGGTGAAGTCGGGGCAAAATATCAGGCGGCCTTTAATAAGGATAATATGAAATTTGTATTAATTAGGGTAGGAAATCGTGTCGATGCATTCGTAAGATGTAATTTGAGTGATCCGACGAAATTGAATAATAATTTGGTTAAAGTGTTTACTGTTCCAACAGGATATACATTATCGACGAAGATTACAAAGGGAATATGGAATTTGGCGTTAACTGCTATGCAATATACCTTCCCTCAACCGAATTGTGCAGGTTTATATGAGATGGGAAATCAAGGAATTCTTTTTGGTGCTAACCGTGCTGGAAATATTTACCTACAAGGAAGTTGGTACACGGACGATCCGTTTCCAACAAAATAACAAGCTAGTTTAGGAGTCTTTTTATGGAACGTTATCTCAACACAATAACAATGCTTTTAAGCATTTTCGGTGGGATTGTCGTACGTTTATTAGGCGGATTAGATCAATTGTTGGATGTCTTCCTCTTTTTAATTATTGTCGATTTCATCACAGGTTGGATTAAGGCAATCGCCACAAAAGAATTGTCCAGTCGGATTGGTATGCTCGGAATTGCGAAAAAAGTGACGATGTTATTTGTGGTTGCCGTAGCGGTTCGTGTTGAAAAAGTTGTGGGGAACAATTTGCCAATTCGGGAAATGGTTCTGATTTTTTACATTGCGAACGAAGGACTTTCTTTTTTTGAAAATATTGCGACCTTTATTCCTATGCCGAAAAAGTTAAAAGAGTTATTTATTCAGTTAAAAAATAAAGATGATTAAGTAGAAGTGGTCTGGACAAACGTAGAACTTTCGGCTGATTGCCGAAGAAATTACTTCTGTCCCGCCATTTATCTGCAGGTTTAAGCCATGAAAGAGAAGTTATTTTGACTTTCCTTTCATGGCTTTTTTTAGAAAGGAGTATGCTATGTTTAAAAAATTAATGATTCAACTTGCTTTAGTGATTGGCTTAAGTTTAACGATTCCGATGACAGCTTGCGCTTACACCATCGAAGCGGATCCAATCAACTTTACTTATTTTCCAGGCTCTGCAACCAATGAATTAATTGTTTTACATGAATCAGGAAACGAGCGGAACCTAGGACCACACAGTTTAGACAATGAAGTAGCCTATATGAAACGAAATTGGTCAAATGCTTATGTCTCATATTTTGTCGGATCTGGTGGACGAGTGAAACAATTAGCTCCTGCTGGTCAAATTCAATATGGCGCAGGTTCTTTAGCTAATCAAAAAGCCTATGCGCAAATCGAATTGGCTCGAACGAATAATGCGACGACATTTAAAAAAGATTATGCTGCCTATGTTAATTTGGCCCGTGATTTGGCTCAAAACATTGGTGCTGATTTTTCGCTGGACGATGGAACAGGTTATGGAATAGTCACTCATGATTGGATTACAAAAAATTGGTGGGGAGATCATACAGATCCTTATGGTTATTTAGCGCGTTGGGGGATTAGTAAAGCACAGTTGGCACAAGATTTACAAACGGGCGTTTCTGAAACAGGTGAGACTGTCATTATTCAGCCAGGTAAACCTAATGCGCCAAAATATCAAGTAGGACAAGCAATTCGTTTCACTTCAATCTATCCAACACCAGATGCTTTAATCAATGAACATCTATCAGCAGAGGCACTTTGGACACAAGTAGGAACAATTACAGCGAAATTACCCGACCGACAAAACCTTTACCGTATTGAAAATAGCGGACATTTGTTAGGCTATGTGAACGACGGCGACATTGCTGAACTTTGGCGCCCGCAAACGAAGAAATCATTTCTAATTGGTGTGGACGAAGGTATTGTTTTAAGAGCGGGCCAACCTAGCCTGTCAGCCCCAATTTATGGTATTTGGCCTAAAAATACTCGCTTTTATTACGATGCGTTTTATATTGCAGATGGGTATGTTTTTATTGGTGGAACAGATACAACAGGCGCGAGAATTTATTTGCCAATCGGACCAAACGATGGCAACGCACAGAATACATGGGGATCATTTACTAGCTAAAAAAAGCCACAAACTCTGCTTTTATCAGAGTTTGTGGCTTTTTTTGCATTTAGCAGAGATTTTGCCAAAGGGAATAAGCAACGGAGACTGCGAAGCTAGGTACTTTTATGCTATAATGACAAAGTTAGTATTATCGGAACTGGAGGAACTATAATGGACGGCATTTTACCGTTATGGAAAGAACGTGGCATGACAAGTCATGACTGCGTATTTAAATTGAGAAAAATTTTACATACCAAAAAAATTGGTCATGGTGGTACGCTAGATCCAGATGTCGAAGGGGTCTTACCCATCTGCGTTGGCAAAGGAACGAAAGTGATCGAATACATGGTAGATTCTGGCAAAACCTATGAAGGTGAAATTACACTTGGATTTGCTACGACAACCGAAGATGTTAGTGGCGAAATTGTTGAAAAAAAACCAGTTACAACACCTCTGTCAACTGAACAAATTGATCAAGCAATGGCCGAAATGACAGGTGAAATCACACAAATCCCACCGATGTTTTCTGCGGTGAAGGTCAATGGTAAACGTTTATATGAATATGCCCGGAACGGGGAAGAAGTTGAACGGCCCCAACGAAAAGCTATGATTTATTCATTTGAACGTACTAGTGAACCAATTTTTAACGAATCCGCTCAAACACAAAGTTGGCGGTTTAAAGTGGTCTGTGGCAAAGGAACCTATGTGCGGACACTATCCGTGGATACTGGCAAAAAATTAGGCTATCCTGCCCATATGTCGGATTTAACGAGAACGGCAAGTGGCGGTTTGCAAGCTGCGCAATGCTTAACGTTAGAAGAAGTAGCCAAACAAATGGCTGCTGAAACAATCGATCAATGCCTGTTGCCCATTGAGACAGCAGTAGAACAATTCCCACGAATTGATTTATCAGATGAATTGTATCAAAAAGTAAAAAATGGCATGCGTTTGCACAAAAAAGAATTAGGAATAAAGGCAATGCCGGAATCCTTAGTCGCCTTATTTTACCAAAATCAAGTGGTTAGTTTATACATGCCACACCCAACGCATGATAAATTATTGAAACCAAGTAAAGTTCTACGGAACAATTAAATAAAAAAGAAGGAAGTTTTTGCACATGCAAGTTATTCAACTACATCATCCCTATGAACCCAATCAAATTCCTAATGAAGAAGTCGTGATGGTCCTAGGCTTTTTTGACGGTGTTCACAAAGGCCACCAAAAAGTAATTGAAACAGGCAAAAAGATTGCTGAGGAAAAAGGCTTGAAGTTAGCTGTGATGACCTTCAACCAACACCCATCAATCGTTTTTCAAAAAGTTTTACCAGAAAATATGAAATATTTAACTAGCTTGGAACAAAAAGAACGCCTAATGGCCAACTTGGGCGTTGATATTTTATATATTGTCGAATTTGCTTCAGCGTTTGCTCAATTAAAACCGCAAGATTTTGTCGATCAGTATATCGTTAATTTAAATAGTGCAGTGGCAGTCTCTGGGTTTGATTATACGTATGGTCCTAAAGAAATCGCTGGAGTCAAACAGTTACCAACTTATGCGCAAGGCCGTTTTGAAGTGGTGACAGTACCAAAAGAAGAAATGACTGGTGCCAAAATTAGCTCAACAAGAATTCGCGAAAAAATGGAAGCCGGCGAAATGGAGGAGGTCACGGAGTTGTTAGGATATATTTATGAAACAGAAGGAACAGTTGTCCATGGCGATGCTCGTGGCCGTTTATTGGGTTTCCCGACCGCTAATGTCAAAGTGAAAAGCACCGTGCGCTTACCAAGAATTGGCGTCTATGCTGTGCAAATCGAAGTTGGTGGCAAATGGTATGTCGGCATGGGCTCAATTGGTCATAATGACACCTTTGGAGAAGGACGCGATTTAACCGTGGAAGTCTATATTTTGGACTTCCATCAAGATATCTATGGTGAGCAAGTGGTGGTTCGTTGGAATCATTATTTACGTGACCAAGTGAAATTCAATGGGGCTGAAGCCTTGATCGACCAATTAAAACAAGATGAACGAGATACGGCTGACTATTTCCAACAATCTGAGGACAAATAATGAAGATTCGTCAAGAAAAACCTGCAGAGTATCAAGCTGTAGAGCGTTTAACGTATCAAGCGTTCAAGGAATTAAACTTGACCGAAAACTGGCGTCCCACAGAGCATTTTATCGTGCATTTATTAAGAGAAAGTGCCGACTTTATTCCGGAGTTGTCCTTAGTTTCAGAAACTGATCAAGGAAAATTAACGGGTCATATTATGTCTTCAAAAGCCAAATTACGATTACCTGATCATACAGAAAAGGCTGTTTTGACCGTTGGGCCGCTAAGTGTCCATCCAGAAGCACAGAACACGGGCGTAGGCTCAGCGTTAATTAAGCATTCTGTTCAGAAGGCCAGAGAATTAGGCATCGGCGGATTGATTATCCTGGGCCATCCAACTTACTATACGAAGTTCGGTTTTGTTCCAGCGACTACTTTTCAGATTACGTTACCGGAAAAAGAAACATCAGAAGCATTATTGGCTTTGGAATTACTGCCAGGTTATTTTGGCACAAGTGGTGGGGAGTGGCATTTTTCAACATGCTTTGCTTATCCAGAAACACACCCTGCAGAATTAGAAGCCTTTGAAGCAGACCTCGGAATAAATGAATAAAGAATAATAAGACGCGACAACTACTAGTTAAGTACTGGTGGTTGTCGCGTCTTTACTACTTTTTATTACAAAGTAGTTGACAGAACCGGTACTCAGTATTATTATGTAGTGGTACATAGTACTAAAGAGTAGTTTAGGGAGGAAAAGCAGTGAAGCAGACAGAGTTGCTAAAAGGCATTTTAGAAGGTTTAGTTTTAGCCATCATCCAAAGGAAAGAAACATATGGTTATGAAATTACAAAAATTTTAAATGACCAAGGGTTTACTGAAATTGTTGAAGGAACCGTTTATACGATTTTACTGCGTTTAGAAAAAAATCAATGGGTTATAGCTGAAAAAAAGCCTTCAGAAAAAGGGCCAATGCGGAAGTTCTATCGCTTAACCTCATCAGGAGAAGCAGAACTCGCTGATTTTTGGCAGCGGTGGACGTTGCTTTCAAAACAAGTAAACAAGATGAAAAAAATGGAGGGATAGAGCATGTCAAATTTTAAAGCGTTGATCAAAAAAGTTGTGGGGGATAAAAAAGAGTACAAAGAATATAAACGACGGATTGCAGCATTACCAGCAGAGTATCGACAAGTATTTCAAGAAATTGAAAAATATGCATGGCATTTTTCAGATCATAGCGGAGCCAATATGTTCAATGCGTTGACTGATTTACTTGATTTGTTTGAAGAAGGAGCTGCTAACGGAACACCTATCAAAAATATTACGGGAGAAAAAGTAGGCGATTTTGCTGAAACAATTGTCAATGAAGTCGCTGGCAAATGGACCGATAAACAGAAAGAAAAACTGAATCATCAATTTTCTAAACAATAGTCAAAACAAAAAAAGGAGAATAAACATGGTTGAAAATTTTTTTAAAGAAGGAAAGTTGCTGGTTATTCCCAAGAAAAATGCGAAAAAAGTCCAAGTGTTTCAACGTGTGGCCAACCAATTTGAATTTGGGAAAGAATATACGGAAAAAGAAGTCAATCAGCGACTTAGAGAAATCTATGAAGATTATGCACTTTTGAGACGGTATTTAGTAGATTATCAGTATTTAGAAAGAGATAAGTTTGGAAAAATTTATCAGAAATGTGAGCAACACACAAAAATTATATAAATGGCTTTTTTTAAAAGTAGCGAAACTAGGTGAAATGAACCAAGTCTAGCTACTTTTTGTTATGTAAGCTTAGTAATAGTTCTATAAAAAACTCTCTATTTGTTTTCTAACTCAGACTGGTAAGATTGATTTAATTAGAAAAAGATAGAGGTGAGAGAATGAATCTACGTACTTTAGGTCTAACAAAAATTCTTTTGACCTTTATTATATTAAGTATTATTGGCGCGTTAATGATTTATAGCGCCAGTAGCTATGACTTGCTGATGCAAGGCGTGAAGCCCACTGCTGTGTTTATTAAACAAGGCATTATTATGTGTCTCAGCTGGGTGCTAATGTTCATGATTTACAAAGTTCGATTAGAAGTGTTATTTAATAAAAAAATTGCGATTGGACTGCTTTTAGTTTCGGTACTATTACTGTTAATGGTTCGACTACCTTTTTTTGGTGTAGCAGCGAATGGCGCACAACGTTGGATTTCTCTCTTTGGAATCCAGTTTCAGCCATCAGAACTTTGTAATTTTGCGATTATTTATTACTTGAGCTGTTATTTAGGTGAAAAAGAAAATGGCTTGACAACGAAGCAGTTAAGGAAACAATGGCTGTTTGTTTTGGTCGTTGCATTTTTAGTTTTGATTCAACCCAAAGTTGGCGGGGCCATTCTTATTTTAGTTATTGGCAGTGTCTTGATTTTCTCAGCAAGTATTCATGCAAAATTTAGTGTAATTGCTGCGGGGATTGTCGTTGCTAGCGCGGCGCTTCTTTCTAAAATAATTATTTTTCTAGGCGATCACCAGTACTTACCACATTTTTTTGCGCATGTGTATGACCGCTTAGTTGTTTTGAAAAATCCGTTTTTATCCTTTCATGATCGCGGATTTCAGCCTTCAATGGCCTATTTAGCGATGTATAACGGTGGGTTTTGGGGCACTGGACTAGCCAATGGTATGGTAAAAAAAGGTGGCTTGCCAGAAGGTCAAACCGATTTTATCTTTGCGGTGATTGTGGAAGAACTTGGTTTGATTGGCGGCTTACTATTACTATTTCTTTTGTTATTTTTAGCGGCCTCGATTTTGCGGAGTAGTTGTGTAATAAAGAATCATTGTTACGGCTTGTTTTTGTTAGGGGTCGGGACCTTGATTTTAGCTCAAACGGCGATTAACATTGGTGGCGTTTTGGGTTTGATTCCAATGACGGGAATTCCTTTACCGTTTGTTAGTTACGGTGGGACAAGTTATTTAATCTTTTCAGTGGCATTAGGAATCGTCATTAAAATTATTGCAAACGAAAGGCGGCAGTTAAATGGTCAATACAAAAAAATTCAACTTACATCTTAATTATGATTTATTATTGCCCATTTTTTTACTCACACTTTTATCTTCTGGTGTGCAATATTGGATTGCCGTTAATGAAGGAAAAGATGGAACTGTGCCAGCATTAAAACAACTTTTCTTTATTTTTGTTGGCTATGCAGGCATGTTTTTAGCTAGTCGGCTGTCACAGAAATTTATTTGGAAAGTAGCTCCTTTTTTCTATGGGTTTTCATTAATCTTAATGAGTGCTTTGTATTTTTCCTATGACAAAGGAATGTATTTATTGACGGGCACAAAGCGCTGGTTAGATTTAGGGTTTATTAAATTTCAGCCATCAGAAATTGCGAAAATTGCGTTTATTTTAATGTTGGCAAAAATTATTGTCCAACATGAGCAACAAGACTGGTCTGATAAATGGCGTTCAGACAAGCAACTTCTAAAAAAAATCGTTGCGGTTAGTGTCCCTGTTTTTTTCTTGATGGCGGTACAAAAAGATTTTGGGACATCCCTTGTTTTCGTAACGATTATTCTATCTCTTTTAGTTATTTCAGGAATTGATCGCAAAATTTTAATCATTAGTTTCAGTGCTTTAGCAACGTTAGGCGTGGTCTTGATTCTGTTAGTCTTTACAGAGTGGGGGCACAAAGTACTCTTCTTTTTACATTTTAAACAATATCAATTGGATCGAATTTTAGCATGGATTCATCCCTATGATTATGTCGATAAAATCTCCTATCAACAAGTACAAGGTTTATTGGCAATTGGTTCGGGTGGTTTATTTGGCAAGGGTGTGCATGGGATTGAAGTGTATGTTCCTGTTCGTGAGTCTGATATGGTTTTTACTTTTATCGGGGAAGCCTGGGGCTTTGTGGGCAGTGCCACTGTTGTTTTTCTCTATTTTTACTTGTTTTATCAAGTTTTAGTAGCTGGCTTGCGGAGCAATTCGCGTTTTTGTATGTACATCTGTGTCGCCCTCATTTTTTCGCTGGTCTTTCAAACGGTGGAGAATATCGGTGCGGTGATTGGACTGTTGCCGTTAAAAGGTATTCCGCTTCCGTTTTTAAGTCAAGGAGGCACTTCGTTAGTGATGGCTATCACTTCTTTAGGATTTGTCAAAGGAAGAGAAGCCGCTACCTGAAAACACAAATAAAAACCAAGACTGGAACTCGCTTGCCGACAAGCTCTAGTCTTGGTTTTTACTATTGAAATTGTTTTTGGCATTCAGCCAAAAGTTGTTGAAGTTGTCGACTCATGTAACGTTCTTTTAAATAATAAACTGCCATGTTTCGTTTAGGTAGTTCTTGGTAAGTTAGTGTATGGATCGAATTGTCTAAAAGTTGAATATTTGTGTATTCGGGGACAATAGCGAAACTATCGGAATGAGACACCAAGTGAGTAATAAGTGAAAGAGTATCCACTTGAATGACTTTCTCTGGAGAAAAATTAGAAAACGTAGTATCTAGCCAATTGGTTAATTTGTTTTGCTCGGAAAATTCGGTATTTAAACGGACGAAGGGGTACATTGTTAGTTCTTTTAAAATTTCTTCCGTCGTAGCTTTGGCCAAAGCTGGATGATCGTTTCTTAAAATGAATTGATAATTTGCTGTAAATAAATCAATTTTACCAATATGTTCAGGTAATGGTAAGTCAGCAAAGGAAATACCAAAATCTGCATCCATTGTTTCCAAGGATTGAAGAATATTTTCTGTAATAATAGTGTGGACTTGTAAGTTGGATGAACGATCCGTTAATGTTGTCATTAGTAAGTCATTCAATTTATATTCTAAATCACAGAGATAAGTGGCTACATAAATATGGTTGGAAGAATGATTAATTTCTTTTAGCTCTTCTTCAATTGAGACCAACTCATTGGTGATGCGCCAACAATATTTTTCTAAAATTAATCCAGCTGGTGTTAAGGTGGTAGTTTGACCTTGGCGATTAAAAAGTTCCGCGCCTAACGTTGCTTCAAGAATTTTTATTTGCTTACTTAGGGCAGCTTGAGAAATTG
>OKDJ01000144.1_pt1 | contig 23752 bp, 24 predicted proteins | sample 1611661 | NCBI WGS metagenome assembly OKDJ01 (sample SAMN04436758, study PRJEB24849) | human gut metagenome | biome: human gut; feature: NICU; material: stool | host: Homo sapiens | place: USA: Saint Louis, MO | collected 2011-02-23 | reverse complement strand
ATGAATATTATGAAATTGACAGCCTTTGAATCGGAGGAATATAATGATGTTGAACAACGGGTGAAAGCCGCAAACACCCGTGTGGCACGTAACGATGTTTTTTTATGCACCTTAGGTGGTCAGAATTGAATAATGAGCCGGGACAGAATCGCTCGACGATCTGCCGGGTGAATGCAAATCGCCGAGCGGGGAAACCGGTTCGGCAGGCTGATGTACATCATCGTTGTGCTAATGCCGTTTTTTTGTGGCTATGACATTTATTGTCTAAGTAAGAAGACTGGGAGGTCTTAATAATGAAGCATCTGAAAGTGGGTTACAGTCCGCTCGCAGAACAATACTTTGACTTGGCGATCGGCCGGGAAAAAGTTTGTCTCGACAATACGGACTTCACTGATGTTGCGGTAGCCGTTATTACGGATCAGGAAATGGACTACCTCGACAAAGTGAAAGAAACGGGATTCAATATTCCGGTGATCGCCGTATTGACGGAAGGAAAAGCGCTCGACTTACAATACATGGGCCAAATTGACCATGTCATCGACGCGGCGAACACGGACACCAAACGCGGTTACTACAGCCGCCAGGTTGAACAGGCTGCAGCGGCGTACGAAGAAGACGTATTACCGCCTTTCTTCCGTTCGTTGGCTGACTATGTGGCAGCCGGCAAATCGCAGTTTGACTGCCCGGGCCATCAGGGTGGTATGTTCTACCGTAAAATGCCCGCAGGCCGTGCTTTCTTTGATTTCTTTGGCGAAAACGTATTCCGCGCCGACCTTTGCAACGCCGACGTTAAGTTGGGCGACCTCTTGATTCATGAAGGTCCGGCTTTGGATGCGCAGCAGCACGCAGCGCAGGTCTACAATGCGGACAAAACGTACTTCGTTTTGAACGGTACGTCGTCCTCCAATAAAGTCGTATTGAACGCTTTGCTCGCCCCCGGCGACTTGGTTCTCTATGACCGCAACAACCACAAATCGATTAACCACGGCGCTTTGGTTCAGGCCGGCGCGACTCCGGTATACCTGGAAACCGCTCGTAACCCGTTCGGTTTCATCGGCGGTATTCTGGAAGGCTGCTTCGATGAAAAGAAACTCCGCGAACTCGCTGCCGAAATGGACCCGAAAAAAGCGAAAGAAAAACGCCCGTTCCGTCTGGCGGTGATCCAGCTCGGTACCTATGACGGCACGATCTACAACGCGAAACAGGTCATTGAAAAGATCGGTCACCTCTGCGACTACATTCTCTTTGACTCCGCTTGGGTAGGTTATGAACAGTTCATTCCGATGATGCGCGACTGCAGTCCGATGCTCTTGGAACTCGGTCCGGATGATCCGGGTATCTTCGTAACCCAATCTGTCCACAAACAACAGGCCGGCTTCTCGCAGACCTCGCAGATCCACAAAAAAGACAGCCATATCAAAGGTCAGGATCGTTACTGCCCGCATAAACGCTTGAACAACGCGTTCATGATGCACGCCTCGACCTCGCCGTTCTATCCGATGTTCGCGTCCTTGGACGTCAACGCGAAAATGGCTGACGGCGAAGCAGGCAAACGTCTTTGGGTCGAAGCCGTTAAACTCGGTATCGAAACCCGTAAAGCGATTTTACGCAGCTGCAAAATGATCAAACCGTTCGTTCCGCCGACAGTCAACGGCAAACCGTGGGAAGACGGCGACACCGAAGACATGGCGAACAACCTGGACTACTTCCGTTTCGTTCCGGGGGAACGTTGGCACTCCTTCGACGGTTACGGCAAAGGCCAGTACTTCGTCGATCCGATGAAACTGCAGTTGACCACGCCGGGTATTAACGCGGAAGACGGCACCTATGAAGACTTCGGTATTCATGCCAACATTCTCGCGAACTACCTCCGTGAAAACAACATCATTCCGGAAAAATGCGACTTGAACTCGATTCTGTTCCTCTTGACGCCGGCGGAAACGCAGACCAAAATGCAGAACCTCGTAGCGCAAATCGCTCGCTTCGAACGCTTGATCGAAGAAGATGCGCCGATGCAGGATGTATTGCCGACCATCTACTACAACAATATCGACAAATACAAAGGTTACACGATTCGTCGTCTCTGCCAGGAAATGCAGGACTTCTACAAAGAACGTAACGTGAAAGAACTGCAGAAACGTTTGTTCCTGAAAGACTACTTCCCGGAATATGTCAATACGCCGTATAAAGCGAACCTCGAATTCGTTCGCAACCATGGTGAATTGGTACCGGTTGACGAAATCGAAGGCCGCATCGCCCTTGAAGGTGCGTTGCCGTACCCGCCGGGAGTTCTGACGGTCGTTCCGGGTGAACGCTGGAGCGCTACCGCGCAGAAATACTTCCTCGCGCTGAACGAAGGCATCAACCAGTTGCCGGGCTTCGCGCCGGAAATCCAGGGCGTATACCTGGAAACCGAAGACGGTAAGAAACGTGCTTACGGTTATGTATTGAAGAAAGAATACGAAGAAGAATTCGCGAAAGCGTAATTCGATTGTATTTGTAACACCTGCTTTCAGACACGGTGTGCCGGGCGGACTCGGCACACCGTAATGGAAGGCGGGTATTGAGGAGAGTGTTTTTATAATGGCAGATGGCTCACAAAATAAGATGAGCGTTGTCCAGCTGACAATTTTGACAGCTGTCAACATGATGGGGTCCGGTATTATTATGTTACCGACCAAGCTTGCGCAAGTAGGCACCATGTCCATTTTGAGCTGGGTCGTGACAGCGGTCGGTTCGATGTGCTTGGCGTATGCGTTTGCTAAATGTGGTATGTACACCCGCCGTGGCGGCGGTATGGGCGGCTACGCTGAATATACGTTCGGCAAAGCCGGTTCCTTTATGGCGAACTACACTTACGGTGTATCGCTCTTGATTGCCAACATCGCGATTGCGATTTCGGCCGTTGGTTACGCGCAGGAATTTATGGAAGTGCAGTTGTCTTCCGTAGCCGTTGGCATGTGGACGATCGCAACACTTTGGTTGGCGACAGTCATGAACTTCGGCGGTGCGAAATACACCGGGCGAGTTTCTTCGGTTACCGTTTGGGGCGTTATTATCCCGGTACTCGGCATTTCCGTTCTCGGTTGGTTCTGGTTCAACCCGTCGACCTATACGGAAGCTTGGAACCCGCACAACGTGCAATTCTTTGATGGTTTAACACAGTCGATCGCGATGACATTGTGGGCCTTCCTCGGCATGGAATCGGCAAGCGCCAACTCCGAAGCCGTTGAAAACCCGGAAAAGAACGTGCCAATCGCTTGCTTAGGCGGTACGTTGGGCGCAGCTATCATTTACATCTTGTCCACCAACGTTATGGCCGGTATCGTTCCGAACGCGGAACTTGCGATGTCTTCGGCGCCGTTCGGCTTGGCATTCGCGACGATGTTCACCCCGACAGTAGGTAAAATCGTCATGGGTCTCATGGTAATGTCTTGTTTCGGTTCGCTCTTGGGTTGGCAGTTCACGATCGCTCAGGTATTCAAAACCTCGTCGGACGAAGGCTACTTCCCGAAACTGTTCAGCAAAGTTACTTCCTATGGCGCACCGATCGTCGGCATGATCACGATCACCGTCATTCAGTCGCTCCTGTCGTTAATGACGATCAGCGACGCGCTGTATGAACAGTTTGAAACGCTGGTTAACTTGGCGGTTGTTACGAACATCATCCCGTACCTGCTCTCGATGGCGGCTCTGGTCGTTATTCAGAAAGCGGCGGGTCATTACAGCGGAACGACCACCTTCATCGCGCTCCTTGGTTCGTTGTACAGCTTCTATGCGCTGTATTCTTCGGGCTTCGACTCGATGACTTACGGTTCGCTCGTTACCTTCTTCGGTTGGACGCTCTACGGTTTCGTTTCGGAACGTTTCGACCTGATGGATTCCATTTACTGGAACCGTGAAGAAGATAAACGCACGGGCCGTGTCGATGAGGACGCGCAGAAACTCTACGCGGCGCACCAAGCCAAATTGGATAGCGAAGCGCATGTATCGCATGAATATGATCCGGCGAAGAAAAGCGAAACTAAATAATGAATAAAGAAAAGAAGTCGCGCGAGCGGCTTCTTTTTTATTGTGTAAAACTTTTGTTTTTCCGGCGTCGCAAAATAAAAAAATTATCGACAGTATGGATTCCCGACCGTTTGAAAAGCCGAGCTCGCTCCCGATCTCTTCCGCATTGTTTTATCTGAGAATTTGTTATAATAAAAACAAAGAGGGAGATCATGCGAGAAGAACGTCAAAACCGTCTCATCAAAAAACGCAATATCGTTTTGATCGGCTCTATGGGCACGGGGAAAAGCCATGTCGGGCGGATGCTGGCGCGGGAGTTGGGCTGGCAGTTCATCGACACGGATCGCTTTTTGGAGCGTGAACGCGGCATGTCGCTGGCGGAACTCGGCGCGACACTCGGCGCGGACGCGTTGCGACAGGCGGAAGCCGAGGTCATTGAGCGCGTGCGCCGCTACCATCATGCGATCATCGCGGTCGGCGGCAACTTCGTGTTGGAAGAGGGCATGTTTGAACGTCTGCGCGAATATGGCGTAGTTGTTTTGTTGTACGCGAAAACATTTCGCATCATTGAGCGCGTAGCTCGCAAGCAGGGCAAACGCCCGACCATTGATTACGATAATTTGGCCGGTTGCGTCGCCGACTTGAATCGCGCCTGGTACGGTTGGCACGAACGCGCCGACTGCTCGGTGAATACCACGTATCGGACACCGACGCGCTTGGCGTATGCGATCCGTCGCTACCTGCATCGGGCGCCGTTTCGTTTCCTGACGCGACGCGGCGAAGAGCGACATAAAACGCGACGAAAGGGGTATAGTTATGGTAAGAAAAGTAGCCGTTCTGACCAGTGGCGGCGACGCGCCCGGCATGAACGCCGCGCTTCGAGCGGTCGTTCGGGCGGCGATTTATAGAGATTGGAACGTCGTCGGCATTCGCCGCGGCTATGCGGGGCTGTTGGAAGAGGATTACCTGCCGTTGTTTCGTCGTTCCGTCGGCGGCATCATTCACCGCGGCGGCACGATGCTGCGCACCGCGCGCAGTCCCGAATTTAAAGAACCGATTCGCCAAAAACAGGCGCTTGATTTTTTGGAACGCATCAACGTCGACGGCCTGATCGTCATCGGCGGCGACGGTTCGTTACAGGGCGCCGCGTTATTATCGGCGCAGGGCTTGCCGACCGTGACCATACCCGCGACCATTGATAACGACATGGCGGGAACGGAAGACACCATCGGTTTCGATACCGCCGTCAATACGATCGTGCATGCGGTGAACGCCATTCGCGACACCGCTTTTTCGCATGAACGGATCGCCGTCATCGAGGTCATGGGACGTTCCCGCGGCCATTTGGCATTGACTGCGGCGGCCGCGTGCGGCGCGGAAGCGGTACTCGTGCCGGAACTTCCCGTCAGCATGGACGCCCTTGTGGAGCGTTTGCAAACCTGCCGCTACAACGGCAAGCATGACGGCATCGTCATTGTCGCCGAAGGCGCGGCCAAAGGCGCGGATGTGGCGCAAGCCATCAGCGAGCGCACCGCCTTTGAACCGTCCGTCACCGTGCTCGGATATATCCAGCGTGGCGGCGCGCCGAGCGCGCATGACAGCATCTTGGCCAGCCGTTTGGGCGCGGCGGCCGTCACCGCCTTGGAAGCGAACGATAGCGCGCATCTGATCGCCAGTCGCGCGCAGAACATCGTGGCCGTTCCCTACGCGGAATTGCCGCAAACTAAACGTGAACTGGACATGGAATTGTACCAACTTGTCCATGAATTGAGTATGTAAAAGAATCGAGAGAGTATGAAAAAAATAAACGCTGTTCCCGTCGCGCTCGGTCGCGACTACCCGATCACCATTCACGATCTGGGCAGTCACGGCGAGGGCGTCGGTCGTTATGAAGGATTTACCGTATTCGTTGCCGGCGCCTTGCCCGGTGAGACCGTGCGGGCGACCATCCTCACGCTGAAAAAGAAATACGCCGTCGGCGATTTGCGCGAAATCATCACCGCGTCACCCGATCGCGTCACGCCGCCGGAAGGTTACTATCCCGAAGTCGGGATCTATCCGCTGGTCACGTGGGACTATGCCGCGCAGTTGCACTGGAAACGCGCGCGCGTCGCGCATTTATTGACCCATATCGGCGGCATCGATGTCGCCGTTGAACCTGTCATCGGCATGGCGGATCCTTTCCATTATCGGAATAAAATTCAAGTCCCCGTCGGCTTGCGCGACGGTCGCCCCGCGATCGGCTTTTATGAACGCCAAAGCCACGATATTGTCGATATGACCACTTGCCTCTTGCAGGACCCCGCGACCAATCGTTTGCTCGCCGCCGTGCGCAAAATCCGCGCGGAACTTTCGACCGAACCCTATGACGAACGCACTGGCACCGGCGTACTGCGGCATGTCGTCGGCCGCACCGGCGAAGGCGGCAAAGTAATGGCGATCCTCGTCACCGCCACGCGCGAATTGCCGGACAAGGAACGTTGGATCGAACGCCTGCGCGAAGAAGTGCCCGAACTCGTATCGCTTTACCAAAACATTCAAAAGGAACGCACCAACGTCATTTTAGGTAAAACCATGAAACACTTGTGGGGGCATGAAGTGTTGGCCGCGACCATCGGCGATTTACGCTTCGCCTTGTCGCCGGGCTCATTCTTTCAAGTGAACCCCGTACAGACGCGCGTGCTCTATGAAACAGCCCTGCAAGCGGCGCGACTCACAGGGCAAGAAACCGTCATTGACGCGTACTGCGGCACCGGCACCATTTCGCTCTTTCTCGCGCGCCAAGCGCAGCGCGTCATCGGCGTCGAAAAATTCGCGCCCGCCGTCAAAGACGCCCGCAACAACGCTCGCTTAAACGGCTTGGAAAACGCTTCATTCATCGCCGGTGATACCGCGGAAATTTTACCCCAACTCGCCGCGCAGGGCATCACACCCGATGTCATCGTCATGGATCCGGCGCGCGCCGGCTGCGATGAAAAAGTGCTCGCGACCGTTGCCGACTGGCAACCGAGCCGCATCGTTTACGTCTCCTGCAACCCCGCCACCTTGGCGCGTGACGCGTCGTACCTCGTCACCCGCGGCTATGCCGTCACCTATGTGCAACCCGTCGACATGTTCCCGCACACCACGCATTGTGAGTGTGTGGCATTGATGACAAAGATTCATGGTAGAGCGACAAATTAGAATTGTAAGGAGAGGGAAATAAGTGAACATCAAAGAAGAATTATTGGCATTGCAGGATATTTCATATGCTGATTTTCAAGCAAAATTGACACCAAATATTCCGAGAGACCTATTTATAGGGGTTAGAGTTCCGGAGGCTAGAAAGCTTGCTAAAAGAATTGTAGGGGAGCCGGAAACATCTAAATTTCTAAAGGATCTACCTCATAAATACTATGATGAAAATATGCTTCACGGACTCATCATCTCTGAAATGAAAGATTATGATGCCTGCATTGTGGCAGTTGATGAATTTCTGCCTTATGTCGATAATTGGGCTGTTTGCGATATTATGTCTCCAAAGATTTTCAAGAAGAATAAAAAAGCACTTTTGGAAAAAATTAAAGAATGGTCCGCATCGGAAAAGACCTATACTTGTCGCTTTGGAATTGAGATGTTAATGTCTTACTTTCTTGATGATGATTTTAAGCCTGAGTATTTGGAAATACCTTTTTCTGTTAATAGTGAAGAGTATTACGTTCAGATGATGATTGCGTGGTTTTTTGCAACCGCTTTGGCAAAGCAATGGGATGTGACCATAAAATACGTCGAAGATCATCGCTTAGATACATGGACTCACAACAAGGCAATACAGAAAGCACGTGAAAGTAAGCGCATTACACCGAAAGAAAAAGAATATTTAAAGTCTCTTAAAGTATAATGAATTTCAGTTTGTAGTGGACATTTACTTGTACTTCTTAGGACGTATTTTTGCATTTTCCACCAGGCACGGAGTGTTAAAGCACTGTTTGATGTATGCTTACCATCAGCAATCGAAAATAATCGTGAGTTAATCGTGTGAAATCAAACTTTCCAATTAATACAAATGGCTTAAAACGGCTAAAGTAAACAAAAATAATCGTGAGTTAATCGTGTGAATCTGAAAATGGAGGTTCAATATGGGCCTAAATAAACTCCTTGAGATAAAAGAAGGAAGCAACATAGAACTTAAAATAATACGTTTGATGATATGTGTAAAACTAGGAGTTGTAAAAGAAAAAATTACTTGAAAAACCATGCAAAATGTTGTAATATTAAGTAAAACTTAAAAAAGATAGGAGATGATGGAATGGGACTGTTTGGTTTATTTGGAGGCAAGAAAACGATTGAGTTAGATAAAGCAAAAAACGATGAAAACAAAAATCGCATGAGAGAAATTTTTGATAATAAAGTAGATAATGGTTCGGAATATAAAATAGTTTACGCTTACTCAGAAGATATAGGCGGAGCAAATTTTGCAGTACTTCGTACTGTTTCCTATAAGTACAGAAGTTTTATACTGGGCTATAAGGAAAATGATTTAAGTTTAGTCTTTCTTGAAGTGAGCCCTGATTTAAATCAGGTTGGAGAAGCACTTTTGTATAAACCACAAGATGTAAAGAAAACCAATTTTACAAAGATGGTAGGTGCATATTATCTACAGTATGGAAGTTCATTCAAGAAAGAATTTTTCAACTTTTTTGTTCCTGAGACTATTGATGATATAGTTAACCATGATTGGTATGATGAAGATACTTTTGTCTACATTGACCAAAGAGAAGTACATGACAGCTGGGTGGATTTTTGGAATAAATTTTGTAAATAAACGGTAATGTATTATGTATATGTTACCAAATTATATTTTGGCTTTTATATTTACAGTATTCCTAATATATAGTTTTGTAAATATTAAAATCAAAAAAGCTAAGGTTAGCAACGGCTGTCTTTATGGCATAGGGGTTTTTGTTGCAATATTATTACTTGGAATGTCTATTTATGGAATAATATTTAATATTCCATTAGGACAAGTGCAACTAATGATAGAAAATAGCTTCAAATAAGGAAATATAGATTTGAGAAACAGTAGATCGAAAGGTTTACTGTTTTTTTGTTGCTTAGAATTTGAAAGGGAGGAAAACAGAAAATGAAAAACATAGACGAAAAAATTTTAATGGCAGAAGAAGAAATTAAGCAGTTACAAAACAAAAGAAAAAAGCTCATCAGTCAGCAGAAACAGGAGGAGAGAAAAAAGAGAGATAGACGGCTTTATGAAAAAGGAGCAGTCTTTGAAAGTGTCTTTATCGAAAGCAAAGACTTTACAAAAGATGAATTTTATCAGCTAATCACATTTCCAAATATCAAAGAAACAGTCAATCAAAAAATCAAGAAAATCATAGAGAGCAGAGAAGAAAGTCAAAATCAAGATACAAATAATCAAGAGGAAAAGATGAACACAGAGGAATAGTCCCTTGTTTACAAGGGCGCACTTATACACCCTAAAGGGTGTGTGTGTTCTCCAAAGGCTCTTGCAGAGGGCATATCAGCTAACGCTGATACAGGGGATCTACACTCCCCTACGGAAATAAATTTCCTACCCCTTGTGTGCTTACCAAAAGAAATCGGATAAAAGCTATCCGACGAGATGTCCCAGGGTTGCGTTGCCGAGACAGATGTCGGTGCGTTATAGCTGTAAGATAGATGTTGAGAAATTTGAATTTTGAGATAAAAAAAGACCGGAAATTAATTTCCGGTCTTTTTTTTATCTTATCTTCTTTTTATCATGGAACCCAGGAAACCTCTTGCGATTTCACGACCAATGGTTCTCGTAATGGTGCCGAGCATGGAGTCGATGCCTTTATCGATATACGTCTTTTGGCTGCGGCCGGACTTCTGTGCTCTTTCGAGTTCTTTTCTTTGCGCTTCAAGTTCTTTCTGTCTTTCGGCTTCTGATTTTTCTTTTTCCGCTTCCAACTTTTCTTTTTCGATTCTTTTTAAAAGAACTTCGTAGGCGGATTCTCTGTCGATGGGTTCCTTGTACTTTGTATAAAGAAGCGAGGAATTAACCAAGGCCCTATATTCCTCGTCGGTGAGTGTCGCAAAGGAGGAGTGGGGCGGAAGAATCAGCGCCTTGTCTGCCACAGTCGGCGCGCCGCTTTCATCGGCAAATGAAACCAAGGCTTCACCGGTCCTGAGATTGATGATTTCTTCTTTGATATCCATGGATTCATCCTGCCGGAATGTGTCAGCCACAGCATTTATCGCCTTCAGTTCCTTCGGAGAATACGCCCTGAGTTGATGGACGATTCGGTTGGAAAGTTGTGACGAAACGGATTCCGGCACATCGAGAGGATTTTGCGTGATGAAGAATACGCCCACCCCTTTACTGCGCACGAGACGAACCACTTGGATAATCTTGTCCTGTAAAACTTTTGGCGTGTTGTTAAAGAGTAAATGCGCTTCGTCAAAGAAGAAGGCAAGCTTAGGTTTGTCTAAATCTCCAACCTCGGGGAAGTTTTCATAGATTTCCGAAAGCAAGTACAGAAGAAGCATGGAGTAGAGAAGCGGATTTGAAATCAGCTTCGTGGCATTTAAAATATTGACCACACCCTTGCCGCTTGCATCTGTTCTGATAAGGTCGCTGATATCGATCGCAGGCTCGCCGAAGAACAGATCGCCGCCGGCATCTTCAATAAATAAAAGTTTTCTGGAAATGGCAGAGAGACTTTGAGCGGCCACATTGCCGTAGGTCTTACTAATCTCGTCCCTATGTTCACCGACGAAATGGATCACCTGTTTAAGATCCTTTAGATCGATAAGCAGAAGACCCTCGCTGTCGGCAACTTTGAAAACAATATTTAACACCCCGGTCTGCGTATCGTTAAGCTCCAAAATATTTGCGAGCATAAGAGGACCCATCTCAGAAACAGTAACTCTGAGAGGAATACCTTTTTCGCCGTAGACATCCCACATATTCACAGGATAATTTTTAAAATCAAAAGTAGGAATACCAAGTTCTTCCAGCCTTGCATTTAACTTGTCATTCATCGCGCCGGGCTTTGAAATATTTGCAAGATCGCCCTTCACATCCGCAAGAATGGTCGGAACCCCGGCGTCAGAGAGACCTTCCGTAAGCACCTTTAGAGTGACGGTTTTGCCGGTTCCGGTAGCGCCGCTGATCAGTCCGTGTCGATTCATTTTATTTAAAAGAATATAATTTTCCGTATTCCCTTTGCCAATCAAAATTTTGTCCATGACAAGCTCCTTTCATATCTGATTTCATTATAACAAATTAATATATAGGGAAGACCCGGATCATAAAAACATCCTGAAAAAGATGGCAAAGAGTTTTTATTTATACATGGCTTTTGAAGAAATTAGAATTTTATCCATACTGACCACTCAAGCCATATCGAAATGGTGGCGTTATTGGCCAAAAGCCAAGGGTAATCATCATACCGGTCCGACATACGGAATCTTTTAGCTAGCGGATACATTTGTCATCGATTTGATAAAAGACGGCATGCGGTAACTTATCCATACGGAAATCCGGTCAAGGAACGTTGCGCCCTGCGCGACCGAGTCGGGGGTCGGAGCAGGTATGCGTCGGAGACAGGTGGCAGAAAAAATTTCTTTTCATCGACATAGCATCAGCGAAGAAATATTTAAAAAAACATATCGACATATTGACAAATGTAAATATATTTAATATGATATTTCCATCTCGCAGAGGAGGAAACATGAGACTCAGAGAAGACGTCAAAAAAATGAAAGCGCTCACGGATGAAAACCGCCTTGCCATCATGCTTGCACTCCAACATGGGGAGAAGTGCGGATGTGATCTGTTGGAAGAGCTCAATATCTCGCAACCGACTCTTTCTCATCATATGAAGATCCTTGCGAACAGTGGTCTTGTTGATTACTATAAAGAGGGCAGATGGATCTATTACTCCATCTCCGCTAAAGGCGTGCAGTCATTCCGGGATATGATCGCATTTTACGCAAGATGCGACTGTGAAACGAACGGAAATATTGCTTGCGGGCGTGAACAAGTAGCCAACTCAGATTAAAAATACACAGGCAGTCTCGCGGGACTGCCTATTTGAAAATCAGATACATTGATACACTTAAATGTATCAAACTAACGAAGGTGAAATATGGAAAAACAAGAAAAAGGAATCAACACATTTCAGCGATACCTGTCTGTATGGGTGCTTCTTTGTATGTTCATAGGTGTTTTGACCGGACACTTTTTGCCGATGATACCAAACGCACTGGATCAATGGCAGGTAGACGGCATTTCTATCCCCATCGCCATCCTCATTTGGGTGATGATCTATCCCATGATGATGAAAGTGGACTTCCGGAGTGTAAAACAGGTAGGAAAGAATCCGAAAGGTTTATTCGTCACGTGGATCACAAACTGGCTGATCAAGCCGTTTACCATGTATGGGATCGCGTATCTGTTTTTGTTTATTATATTCAAGGCCTTGATCCCCCTTGAACTGGCAACGCAATACCTCGCGGGAGCCGTTCTTCTCGGTGCTGCGCCATGCACCGCGATGGTTTTTGTTTGGAGCACGCTGACAAAGGGGGATCCGGCATATACCGTGGTACAGGTAGCAACAAACGATCTTATCATCCTGGTGGCGTTTGTTCCCATCGTGAAATTTCTTTTAGGCGTCTCTAATGTGGCAGTTCCCTACAGCACGCTTTTCGTAAGTGTTTTTCTATTTGTGGTCATTCCGCTTTTAGGGGGGATCGCGACAAGGCTGGCAGTCATCAGAAACAAAGGGAAAGAATATTTTGAAGAAACCTTTATCCATAAGTTTGACAACGCCACTACAGTGGGCCTGCTGCTCACACTGGTGATTATTTTTAGCTCACAGGCGGAGGTGATCCTCGCAAACCCGATTCATATCGCGCTGATTTCGGTACCGCTGATCTTGCAGACTTTCTTGATCTTTTTCATTGCATATGGAGCGAGCAAGCTGTTAAAAATACCGCATGAAATTGCGGCGCCGGCAGGGATGATCGGGGCGTCGAATTTCTTTGAATTGGCGGTGGCGGTGGCGATTGCACTGTTTGGAACAACATCGCCGGCGGCGCTTGCGACAACGGTGGGAGTATTGACAGAGGTTCCGGTGATGTTGATGCTTGTTCGCATAGCAAATAAGACGAAAGCGGGATTTTAGCGATGGGAGCATTTATACAGAATCAAATTCTCGGCATGAAATGGCTGCATGCTCTGATCGGTGATTTTCTCGGCATGCTTGAGATGGACTCCAAGTGGAAAGCGGAGGAAGGGAAGAAGCTCCTTGTCTAAAAAGAAAATCGCATTTATCTGCGTCCATAACTCTTGCCGCAGTCAGATCGCGGAGGCACTGGGCAAGCATTTCGCAGCCGATGTATTTGAGAGTTATTCCGCCGGAACGGAAACAAAATCGCAGATCAATCCGGATGCGGTACGGATTATGAAAAAGCTGTATGGCATTGATATGGAAAAAACACAGCATGTAAAACAGATCAAAGACATTCCGAATCCGGATATGGTCATTTCCATGGGATGCGTTGAGGGCTGTCCGTATTTAGGCAGAGCATTTGATGATAATTGGGAGCTTCCGGATCCTACCGACCAACCGGACGAGGTCTTTGAAACGGTCATTAAGAAAATCGAGACAAACATCATGCGCTTAAAAGAACAATTCGCGCAAAGAACGACCTCTCACGACTGACAAGCACGTGCACGGAGAAACCTTGCTTACGTTTCCATCACGGCTCGCAAAGTCGGTCCGCGCCGCAAGCGCTCTCCCGTCGAACGAGTCGTGAAGCCGCCGGAAATAGGGGATCGTACAATAAGCAGGAGCTGAATTTTAACTTGCTTTCGTGAACTCGTAAAGAAAAACGGTAGTTTTCAGCTCCTATACGCTTGGTTAAAAATTCGCAAACGATCGCAACATTCGACACGGATAAGGAGCCGTCGCGTCATATCGAAACGGTGGCTCTATTGTCCAAGCGCGTTGACGAAGCTCATGCCGATGCATAAATAAAAAGACCTTAGATTGACTTCTAAGGTCTTTTTTGCGCGCAAAAACTCCGCAGAAAATATAAATCGGCGCGCGGATGTATTTATTTTGCCTGAAAGACTCCCGTATTATCTCCCCGTATTATCTCCCCGTATTGTATGATAGGGGAAACAGCATTATTAAATAGGAGTTATCGCCGGCGGCAAAAATATTACGGCTTCTGCGCATGGTGGTTTCTTCTTACGAAGCGAATTATATTCTGAAAGAAGATTATCGAAAATATCACGGAACCGGCTTGGTTTTAAGGATGGGAGAGTGATCGGTATGAGATTACTTACTCGCAGTGCAATTAAGCGGGTATATTTAGGTCTTATTGTTATACTAGTGAGATAAGGATGAGGATTTTTAGTTATAAAAAATTGTTCAAAACTCATTGCTTTAGATATGATAAATAACGAATTAATGGAAAAGCAAAAGTAAGTAAAGCACATTATATGAGCAACACATTGGAGAAGGATCTTGTATATATGTTTGTCTCAATATTTATCTAGTTAAACGGGTTTGCGAAGAAGCGGAGAAATTTGGGATACCATTTTGTGTTATCGATGGACATAAGTAAACATGATGATAATATTATTATAATGTCTGTAAATTTACTAATTAGTGTTGTGGCAGATCTATGAAAAAAGGTTCTACAATGATTATTCAATCATTGTAGAACCTTTTTTGAATGTGTAGTAGAGAAAAATCTCTATTTACTATTTAGCAACAACCTTTTCTAATAATGAGTTAATCTTGGCTTCTAATTCAGCATTACGAGCTTTTAATTCTGTGATTTCGTCTTGCATAACATAGATGGAACTCATAGGCCCATCTTTATAGCGATCCGGAATATTCTCCTTAGTATTGGAAGTGCCAAATTTTTTAGTAAATCCTACGTTGTACATAGTATCACCAGTACCGATAGAGAAGCCTGCGTGAAGTAATACATCTTCTTTTAAGTAGTGGGACAGGCCTAAAGCAACAGCGTGTTCGCCATGATAACCACCGACTGCCGCCATGAATTGAGTTGGTTCAGCAGGGTCGTATTGAATGGTATGTAATCCGGCAAGGGCGGCAGCATTGGCGCCAGATTTATTGGTACGTTCATCAACTCGGTTGTCAATACCATCGATTCGGTTGTCAATACCATCGATTCGGTTTTCTAATCGATTAACTGTACCGGAAACACCCTTTAATTGAGCTACATTGACAGCATCATTATCATTGGAGCCAGCGGCCATATTTGTAATTTGGCGAGTGCTATCTGCAGTACCAACGGATACGGCACCATAAGAACCTTTTACAGTGTTCGCAATAGCGTTCTTTTCGCTTTCGTTGGCGCCTTGGATACTATACACTGTATTAGCATCAGCACTACTATTGCTGACAACGGAAGAGGATGTAATGGAGGATAAGGCTGTACGATTTGCTACGGAGTTAGAACCTAAAGCAACACCATAATCTGCTGTAACAGAGCTTTTACCGCCAAGAGCAGTAGCATAATCAGCGGTCACAGTGCTTTTGCCACCTAAAGAAGTACTATAGTTACCAGTTACCCTCGTATTGCCGCCCAATCCAACAACGTGATCGAAAGAGCCATTTAAACTGTGGTTAGCAGCGTTACCAATAAGGATACTGCTGTTATAATTAGCTTCTTTTGCACCTAGTGCAACTTGATTACCAATAAATACACTTACATTAGCAGTGCCTGCATAAGAACCGGCTAATAATCCGCCATAAAAGTTACCATCACCAGTTGTGAATCGACCGGCGTTAGATCCGATAGCTGTATTAGCTCCACCGGTTACATTGCTTAAAGCACCGGTGCCAATTGCTGTGCTGTGACCGGTTCCCCAGAATCCCAACGAAGAATTCGTGCTATTTTTATTGTTGGTTAAAGCAGACAAACCAATGGCGATATTTTCGCTGGATTCAATATTTTCTCCTGATCGGAAGCCCATAGCTATATTTTCACTACCGGTCATGTTTTGGCCAGCCGCACCACCGATAGCAATATTACGAATCCCGGTTGAATTACTGCCAGCAGTGGTACCAATTGAAATTGCGTCTACATCACTAGCGTCAGATTGTGAACCAATAGCAATAGCGCCACCTATTTTATTATTAGTGGTCGCATCTGCTTTCTGCCCAATAGCGATGTTGCCTTGCCCAGAATTAGCAGTAGCATTTCCGCTGTTGGTGGTATGTGCATCGCTAATAGCAATTAGTCCATTAGCTGCAGTACCTGCAGTAGCATACGTATTACCACATAGCCCTAAAAGACTTCCTGTAATGATTCCACACATAAGTAATCGTAAATTCTCTTTTTTCATAACAAGCCCCTTCTTTCTTCATGATTAAAATGCGCCTGACTTTCGCTGAAATAATTATAACATATATTACATGGGGGCGGTGTAAAAATTGAAAATAAATTTAATAGTATTGTAGAAATGAGGAATCAAATAATCTATGGTTTTAGAATGCATCTTTTGATAATGAATAGGTTACGGCAACTAAGGTAAAAGAAACAGGCGACCAATTTGTAATTACCGAAGAATATTTGATTAAACTCATTATTAATAATGAATTATCAAGCATGCTATATGAATGTCGTGGATATAAAGGGGGACAACCTGTCTGAGAAAAGCCAAAATCGAGTTGGAGTTATTTTCGGAGAAAGAGCTTTTTCGGTTATTGGCAACAGTAAAAAAGTGAAGCCGTAACGCTCTGCTTTTTGTCTTACGGCTTTTTTGAAAAACAGATAGGGCTTTTACTCACGGAGAAAAAAGAGAATTTGTCATTGCGGCATAATTTCTTGTTATTCGTCGAATTTTCATTCTTTCGACGAATACATTGTTTGCGCGTATAATGAAGGCATAAGGTCATGGGAGATGGCGCTATGACGCAACCTAAAAAACGTTTACCGAATGGGATGGGGATCGCGCTCGGCATGGGGCTCGGGTTTATTCTAGGGTGGCTGTTAGATGAATTTGTGTGGGGGCGAGCGATCGGCATTTCTCACGCCAATAGAGACCGGCGCGGGCTGTTTACCGGTAGGAGTAAGGACGATAGCAAACTTTCTACATACGAAAGGTACAGGAGGAACGATTATGTTGGCCGCTGCAAAGCTGCAAGAGGTACTGGGAAAGTATACGCAGGATTTTGTCCCGCAGGTGTGGGCGGAAGAAAAATATAAGTGGGAAGCGATCCAAACATTTCAAACGTATTGGGATGTCAATGCGAAAGATTTCGCGGAGATGCTGCATCGCTCTTTGGATACGACGTCGGACTTGCTTTCGTCTCTCAATTTTTACCCGCGTCGGACGATAGAAGATTTTGCCAAGGCCGCGCCGGAAGAAGTCCGCGCCATGTTCATTGCGCTCTATGATGAGAGTAAAGATGTGTACGACCGGATCAAACACTTTAAGGAGCAGGCTGCGATTTTGCTTACCAAACATGGGAATGGCGCCGCCGAACACTACCAGCATGAACGTGCGATTAGTGTGTATTTGTGGCTTCGTTACCCGGATCGGTACTATATCTATCAATACAATGAAGTGAAAGCCGCAGCGGAGGTACTGGAGAGCAACTATTCCTTCAAGCTGCGGTCATACGCCGCCAATATTCGCAATGCGATCAAGTTTTATGATGAAATTTGTGACGCGTTGCAGCGTGATACCGAACTTGTGAAGTTGTTTCGCGCGCAGCTGACAGACACATGCTATTCCGATCCGGCGTTGAAGACGCTGACCGCGGATGTCGCCCGTTATATCCGTCGCAACTACGCGCCAATGGCCGGTATAACACCGGTTTCGATGCGAGACTGGTACCCTACCGATTATGATCCCGGCTTGACGGTGGCGGAATGGGTCGCATTACTTAACGATAAAAAGGTATTCACCGAGGACAGCCTTGTCGTTATTCGGCGGATAAAAGACTACGGCGGGCAGGCGACTTGCAAGCAGCTTTCCATCAAGTATGGTGCGACGCCGGGATTTTACAGTGGTGTATCCACAGGACTGGCGCAAAGAGTTGCCCAAAAGACCGGTTGCGCGGTGCCAAGGCAAGATATTGAGGATTCCCGCTGTTGGCCGGTGCTGTATGTCGGCAAGCGAGGAGACAAGGAAGCGGCCGGCAATTTTATTTGGAAGCTCCGAGACGAGCTGGCACATGCGCTGGATCAGGTCGACTTATCGCAGGTGCCGTTGTATGCCGTCCCGCAAGAGGGAGAAGAGGAGCGCCGCTACTGGTGGCTCAATGCGAATCCGAAAATTTGGAACTTTTCGGGCATTTCGGTCGGTGAAGCGCAGGCGTACACACTCTATAACGAGAACGGAAACAAGCGCCGAGTGTTCCAAAATTTTCTGGATGCCAAGCCCGGTGACGTGGTGATCGGCTATGAATCCAATCCGGTCAAGCAGGTAGTCGCGCTTGCGAAAATTAGCGTCGCGCAGGACGGCGAAAAACTGTATTTTGAAAAAACGGAAGATCTCGTCTCGCCCATTGATTACCGGACGCTGAAAGAGTGCCCCGAGCTGGCAAAAATGGAATATTTTGTCAGTCCGTAGGGCAGCCTCTTCCAACTGACGAAGGGTGAATTTGATTTCATTATGGATATCATTCGTGATGAAAATCCACTGCCGTCGGTAACAGCAAAGGACACCTACACAAAGGACGATTTTCTGGCGGAAGTGTATCTGACGGAAGAGCGCTATGATCAGTTCGTGGCGGTTCTCCAAAACAAGAAAAATATTATTCTTCAGGGCGCGCCGGGGGTGGGCAAAACTTTTGCGGCAAAACGGCTTGCCTATTCCATGATGGGGGAAAAGGACGAAAGCCGCATAGAATTTGTTCAGTTCCATCAAAATTACTCGTATGAAGATTTTATGATGGGCTATAAGCCGGTGGAAAATGGTTTCGAGCTTCAGTACGGGATTTTTTATCGCTTTTGCCGACAGGCGGCCAATCAGCCGGACAAGGATTATTTCTTTATTATTGATGAGATCAACCGCGGCAATATGAGCAAGATATTCGGTGAGCTTTTGATGTTGATCGAAAAAGATTATCGCGGCTTCAAGACGACACTTGCCTATAACGGACTGCCGTTTGCGGTGCCGGAGAACCTTTATATTATCGGCATGATGAACACGGCTGACCGCAGTTTGGCGATGATTGACTACGCGCTGCGGCGTCGCTTCAGCTTTTTGGAAATGGAACCGGCCTTTGATTCCGACGGCTTCCTTCAGTATCAAAAGAAGTTGAACAATGAAACATTTAATGCGCTGGTGGAGAAAGTGCAAGAGCTGAACCGAAAGATCGCGTCAGACGAGTCACTCGGCAAGGGCTTTTGCATTGGGCACAGCTATTTCTGTGGTCACGATACCTGCACGGAAGAATGGTTGCGTTGCATCGTGGACTTTGATATTCTGCCGATGCTTAGCGAGTACTGGTTTGATGATACCGCCGAGTTGCAACGCTGGGAAAATATCCTGCACGGAGTATTTCAATGAGTAAGGAGCAGAGCATATTCATCAAGAACATTTATTATATGCTCTCGTATGCCTTCACCACTTTGCGGCCGACGGATCAGGATAAAATCGCGACAGAGCCATTTGAAAATATCCATGATTTGTTCGCGGCGATCCTTGCCAAAGGGATAGGTCGGCAACTGAAGCAGGGCCTTTATCGGGAATATATAAACCGCAAAGAAGACCTGCCTTATTTGCGCGGCAAAATTGATCTACCGGGTACCATTCAAAATAAAATTAGCAGAAAGCAGAGACTGACATGTGAGTTTGACGAGCTCTCGGAAAACAATCTGCTGAACCAAGTGCTGAAGACCACGGTGATGATCTTGCTGCGTCATGCCGAGGTAGCAGTAGAGTACAAAAACGACTTGAAAAAAGAGATGCTTTTCTTTTCCCGAGTGGATGAGATTGAGCCTTCGACGATTCCGTGGTCAGCCATTTATTTCCGGCGGAATAATCAAAGTTATCGGGTGCTTCTCAGTATTTGTCAGTTGGTGCTCGAGGGGCTGTTGCTGACCACCGATGACGGGGAATATAAGCTGGCTTCGTTTGTGGACGACCAACGCATGAGCCGGCTATATGAGAAATTTATACTTGCGTATTACACCCGGGAGCATCCGGAGCTCAAGGCGCGCGCGGCTCAAATACCGTGGGCGCTGGATGACGGCGTGGGCACATTCTTGCCGGTGATGCAGAGTGATATCATGCTGGAAAGCATGTCGGGGGAAACGGTGCTCATCATTGATGCCAAGTATTACACACATACACTTGCAGCAGGGCGCTTCGATGCACGTACATTGCATTCCGCCAACCTGTACCAGATATTTACCTATGTCAAGAATAAGGACAAGGCGATGGGTGAGGGAGCTCATTCCGTGTCGGGCATGCTTCTCTATGCCCGAACCGATGAGGAACTGCAGCCGGACAACATCTATCAGATGAGTGGAAATAAAATCAGTGTGCGGACGCTGGATTTGAATCGGGAATTTGCCGAGATTGCAAAGCAGCTTGATGATATAGCGGCGGAGCATTTTGGCAATGACGCGGGAAGGTAATGCCACCATTTGGCGCGGGTGCGGCGGGAATATACGGGCGCGTATAATGAAGGTATAAGGTCATGGGAGATGGCGCTATGACAGAACCTAAAAAACGTTTACCGAATGGGATGGGGATCGCGTTCGGCATGGGGCTCGGGTTTATCTTGGGCTGGCTGCTCGATGAAGTCGTGTGGGGACTCGCGATCGGTATTTTTATTGGCACGTGGGTGGATTATTTCGCGCAGCGGAGGCGATGAGGTATGGCGCAACGCAAACGACCTCGCAAACAGTACCACAATTATCCGTTCGGCGTCGCGCTGGCGGCGTGCATCGGCGCGGGGCTTATTTTGGGCGCCTTTTTTGACCAAATCAGCTGGGGCGCGTTCATCGGCGTGGTAATCGGTTCGTCGATCGAATTGTACCTGATGATGACGCGGGCGTAGGAGGTCCTATGAGCGAAGCTAAACAACCGCAGAACGAACCGCAGAACGAAACGCCAAACGAACCGCAAAATGAAAAGGGCGCGGGCGCGTATATCGCGACCGGCATGTTGTTCGGCCTGATGATCGGCGCGGGCATGGGCGACTTGTCGCAGGGAATGCTGATCGGTATGGCGCTGGGCGCGGCGGCGGCCGCGTTTCAAGGCAAGTTCGGTAAGCGAATGAAATAAAAGAAAACGCGAGAAGCGCGCTTCATTTTGCCTGGGCGGTTCGTGATACGCAGGTTTTCGGTGCGGCGCGACAGACGGCCGAGATTTTGCGGCGCGGCAGTATGGAGCGCGCATTTCTTTGCGAAAAAAATAAAAAGCGGCGTGGCCGCTTTTTTTGTGCGCGAAAACAGGCGAAATAAAAAAGCAATGGTCTCAGCAAAATAAGAAAAACTTGACGTTTACGTCTGTTTGTATTAGTATAGCGTCAACATATAAATTTTTCATATAAGTTACATACATCCGAGGAGGTGGCAAGATGCAAGACAATCATCATGAGCATGCGGAACCGATCGTTCACTACGGTTCCGGATTGACCATGGGACTTTGCGTTGGCGCGGCGGTAGGTGCCGGCCTGAAAGACTTCGCCACCGGAATGGGAATCGGTTTGGCTTTGGGCGTCGTGATCGAAGGGTTTAATTTCATGGATGAACCGCAAGAGAAAGCGGTTGACTCCGCGCCCGCGATGCTCCGTAAATAAAAAAGCCGTCGTCAGACGGTCTTTTTTTGTGCGTGAAATGACATGCGCTTGACATTTACGCGCGGAAAACGTATAAAAAAGTAAAACTGAAAGGTGAGAAGATGAAAGAGAGATATGTTTGGTTGATTTCCGCCGGCCACGCGTTTACGGATCTGAGTCAGGGCGCGCTGCCGGCGTTGTTGCCGTTTTTGATCGTCGCGCATGATTTGAGTTACGCGGCGGCGGCGGGATTGGTGTTCGCGGCGAATTTTTTGTCGTCGATTTTACAGCCGCTGTTCGGTTGGATGTCGGATAAATATTCATGGCATTGGCTGATGCCCGCGGGCGTGTTGCTTTCGGGCGGCGCGATGGCGCTGATCGGAGTGTTGGATTCGTATTGGCAGATCTTTTTTGCAGTCGCGTTGAGCGGCGTGGGCGTGTCGGCGTTCCACCCGGAGGCGGCGCGTTTGGCGAATTACGCGGCGGGGGAGCGCAAGGGCCGCGGGATCGGTATTTTTTCCGTCGGCGGTAATGTCGGCTTCGCGCTCGGTCCGGTGATCGCGACGGCCTCGGTCTTGACCTTCGGTTTGCCGGGCACGTTGGTGATGGCGGTGCTGGGCGTTTTGATGGCGCTCGGCTTGTGGCGCGAGCAAGGGACGTTTCGCATGCTCGCGGCGTTGCCGGCGCATCATGGCGCGGAGCGGGAGGAATTGCATGACGATTGGCCCTCCTTCGGCAAGTTGACGTTGGGGATTTTCGCGCGCGCCGTGATGTTTTTCGGTTTGAATACGTTTTTGCCTTTGTACTTTTTACATGTGTTAGGCGAATCGGAAGCGCTGAGCTCGGCGACGCTGACGATTTTCTTCACCGCGGGCGCGGTGGCGACATTGGTCGGCGGGCAAATGGGCGATCGCTACGGGCATTTGAAAATTATCCGCTGGGGATTTTTAGGCTTCGTGCCGATTTTATTTATCTTTTTGCAAATGACTTCGACGCCGCTCGCGCTGGCGATGCTGGTGCCGGTCGGTTTGTTTCTTTTCGCGCCGTACAGTCTGATGGTGCTCTTGGGGCAGGAATATTTGCCGCGGCAGATCGGTTTCGCGGCGGGCGTGACGCTCGGTTTGGGCACGACGATCGGCGGCATTATCGTGCCGCTTTTGGGGATGCTGGCGGATCGCTATGGGATTATGCCGGCGATGTACGTGATCGCGGCGGTCGGCGTCATGGCGGCGCTGGTCGTGCGTTGGTTGCCGGATCCCGCAGCGCGGCAGCGAATATTGCGCGCGCGCAAAAGTGACGCGAGACGCGGTGAATGGTATAATGAAGAAAAGACGTTACGAAGGAAGGAGCTATTATGAAACTTGCCGAAGCGCTGATTACGCGCAAGGAAATGTATCGCAAATTGAGTTTGCTCGCGGAGCGGATTCAAAAAAATATTATTGTTCAGGAAGGTGACGAACCGGTCGAAGATCCGAACGGATTGATGCCGGAGTTGGAGACGCTTTCGCAAGAGATTACCGAGTTGGTGCAGCGGATCAACGCGACCAACGCGTCGACGCGTTTGGAGAACGGCATGACGATCGCGCAGGCGTTGGCGAAGCGCGATGAGCTGATTCGCTTGGCGGGATTTTTCCGCTCATTCGCCGATACGGGCCGCGAAGGTCAGGTGGAACGTTATTCCAAATCGGAAATCAAACGCGTGTGCACGATAGATGTCGCCGCGACGGAACATAAGGCGGACACGCTCGCGAAAGAAGCCAGAGAATTGGATATGGCGATCCAAGCGCTGAACTGGCAAGTCGAGTTATAATTTTTTCGGTAATTGTCGAAAGGCGAGTTCAACCCCCTAAGCAGCCGGAACCCGCCGGTTATTTCAAAGTGACGGGACTTCATGATGCTTACATGAGTAAAGTAACAACTTACGTTGACTACCGACGAACTGATTTCGACAATGGGTGGGAACGGGG
>OKDJ01000142.1_pt1 | contig 23891 bp, 30 predicted proteins | sample 1611661 | NCBI WGS metagenome assembly OKDJ01 (sample SAMN04436758, study PRJEB24849) | human gut metagenome | biome: human gut; feature: NICU; material: stool | host: Homo sapiens | place: USA: Saint Louis, MO | collected 2011-02-23 | reverse complement strand
ATATATAGTAGCTTATATGTGTGTATTGTTTTTATAGAGTAGTTATAGAGGATAGCAACTGTAATCGGTAATAAGCTGGAGGGCGATATTACTGTGACAGATAATCGGCGTGAGCAAGAGAGCCGAGATGTCATGAAGGAAATATTATATAAACGTGCAGTTGGATATGAAGCGGAAGAGACTGAGGTGGTCATGTCGAAAGACGGTCGACCGACTCAGATTAAAAAGATAAAGAAACATATTCCCGGTGATGTGCGAGCGATGAAAGAATATAGACGCTTGTATGGAGTATCGGGAGAAGAAGAGAGAGACGGAGACGAGAAGCAGCTTGAGAGTGTGAGAGATCTTGCCGATGAAATGTGTAAGGTCGTGGACAAAAAGTCCAAACTCACGAATCAAGAAAAGCTATTCTGTCTTTTTTATTGCAAGAGTTTCAACGCGGCAATGGCGGCTCGCAAGGCTGGATATGTACCGAACAGTCCGGGCATATCTGCTCAGGCTGGTTACAATTTATTGCAGCGGGAAGAGATAAGAACGACCGTTCAGGAGCTGAAGCGTATCCGCTTTAGTCAGGCGATGATCACTGAGGCTGATGTATTAGAGCAGCTGGCGAAGATTGCATTCGCCGATATTACGGATTACGTATCGTATGACGGAGGCACGCTTACCGTGAAAGATAGCGCGCTGGTTGACGGCACGGTGATCGATGAAGTTATCGAGGGATCGCGTGGAGTTAAGGTGCGGCTCGCTGACAGACAGAAAGCGTTACGGTTGCTTATGGAGTACATGAGCGAACGGCGGAGAGCTGAGCGCGACATTGATGATGAGGTGTTGTGAGTTGGTTTCGCTCCGGAGTCGTAAGGTACTGTGCGGTGGACTGTCGCGGGCGGGGCTTGCGACCCCCAAAAATCATCTAGCGACAGACTTTTTCAAACCCGACTTCCTCTTCCATAAATCATATTCAACAGTTCGTGCGAAAGGTGGTGAAGCGCGTGCGAAAAGCAAGTGATGGAAAGTGGTTACTACACCAGAAAGACCTTGCAGCCGTGCTGGGTTTGAGTCCTCGGCGAATTCGTCAATTAACCGAGATGGGCGAGCTCGAACGAGATACAAAAACTGAATACGATTTGGGGAAGTCCGTTCAGGCGTACATTTCTTATCGGTGCGAAGCAAACAAGCAAGCGGAAGGTAATCCGAAAAGCGGACTCGAGCAAGAGCGCATGCTCCTCACTCGAACGCAGCGTATGTTGGCAGAGAGCAAACTCCAAATCATTCGAGGTGAAGTCCATCGTTCCGAAGACGTTGAAGCCGTCATGAACGATATGCTCATGCGGTTTAAGGGCAAGCTATTATCCTTACCGATGAAACTAGCTCCGCTGGTGGTCGGCATTGATGACTTGAATCAGTTGCAGGATATTATCGAAGTTCAAATGTTAGAAGCGTTGGCGGAGTTATCCGAATATGACGCTTATGAATTTTACGAAAAATCGAAGAACCGTATAGTGCTCGGCACGGAAGATGAAGACGGCGAAGAGGGGGAAGCGGATGACGAATAAATTGAAGCAGACCGCTGACCTATTCCGAAATATCTGCTCCATTCTCCAGCCGCCGCCGAAAATGAACGTAGCCGACTGGGCGAACGCTCACATGATTCTTTCCACTGAAGATAGCGCGGAGCCGGGGCGATACACGACCGACCGCGCGCCGTACCAAAAAGAAATGATGAATGCGGTTGGGCAACCGGAAGTTGAAACGGTCGTTTATATGACTTCTGCGCAGATAGGTAAAACGCAGATGTTAAAAAATATACTCGGCTACTATATTGATTATCATCCGTCACCGATCCTTTATGTCATGCCAACGCTCGATGACATGAAAGAATTTTCAAAAACGAGGATCGCAACCATGATCCGTGACGTTCCAGCACTGAGAGGGAAAGTCGCAGAGTCGCGCGCGAGGGATAGCGGTAACACAGTTCTGAATAAAACCTTTCCGGGCGGCTATATCTCCATGGTCGGATCTAACAGTCCGTCATCTCTCTCTAGTAAGCCGATCCGAATATTGCTTGCGGACGAGATTGACCGCTTTGATGACTCGGCGGGGACTGAGGGCGATCCGCTCAAGTTGGCGGAAAAGCGTACGACTACCTTTTATAACCGCAAAAAAGTATTCGCGTCTACTCCCGGACTGAAAGGCGCAAGCCGTATCGACTTCGCTTTCCGTGAGGGAACGCAAGAGGAATGGCAAGTGCCTTGTCCGTCATGCGGACATTACCAAACATATTCATGGGATAGGGTTAGCGAAGACGCTGGCGGAATGGCGTGCGAAGAGTGCGGCGAGGTCGTTGGTGAGTTTGAATGGAAGCGGCAACAACAAAATATGCTTGGCAAATGGGTGGCAATGGCTCCGGATAATCTTCGGTTGAACAAAAGCCGCTCTTTTCATTTGAACGAATTAGCCAGTCCATGGGTGCGCTGGGAAACGATCATGAGAAACTATCTCTCGGCGAAAGCTCTCGGCGAGGAAGGCTTAAAAGTTTGGGTCAATACTTCTCTCGGTGAGCCGTTTGAATCGCAAGGCGATACCGCAGACGAGTCAAGGCTTTACGCTCGGCGTACCGACTACGGTGCCGACCTTCCGGACGAAGTGTTATTACTCACCGCTGGCGTTGACGTTCAGGATAACCGACTGGAATGCGAGGTAGTCGGCTGGGGCGAAGGTCATCGCTCGTGGGGTATTCAATACTTCATCATCTTTGGCGATCCCGGGCAGACGGCAGTATGGGATCAGCTCGATGATATCCTCATCGAAAAGCGATGGCAGTACGCTGACGGAAGCTCTATCGGCGTGACTACCGCATGCATTGATAGCGGCGGTCACTACACGACAGAAGTATACGAGTATTGCCATAAACGAATGGCCGCTCGTATCTATCCGATTAAAGGCGTTGGCGGTGACGGTATTCCATTAATCACGACTTATTCCACAAAAAACAGGTACGGAGTGCCGCTATTCCGACTAGGGGTGGATAGCGGTAAGGACACCATCGTTTCTGACTTAAAACAAGAGAATTCTGACGATTTACGATATTGCAGCTTTCCGTCTGACTCGTCAAAAGGATATACGAAAGAGTATTTCCGCAAATTGACGGCAGAGATGAAAGTCGCGAAGACCGTCAACGGGCGTGTTAAATTCCAGTGGGTTTTGCGCCCGGGACATAAACGAAACGAAGCGTTTGACTGCCGCAACTATGCGTTAGCGGCGTTAGAGATATTATCACCGCCGTTGGATAAGCTTGCGGGGCGAAGAGTGAAAAACAAAACGCCTTATCGCGCGTCTGAGCGTGTCGTTAAGCGCAAGGTGGTCAAACGTAACCGCGTCATCTCGCGCGGAATCAAAGTATAAGGAGGTGAAGAGGATTGAGCATATTTAAACGATATGGGTTGCGCGTTCGCACCTTAACGCCAATGCAGGAACGACAGTTGGCGGAAGCGAAAGAAATGCGCGCCGCTTGGATTGAAGCGGAAAAAGCACTAACGACTGGCAAATCGTATCAGATTGGTACGCGTTCGTTGAATCGTGTCGATCTTTCCGAAGTCCGTGACGCTATTGATTACTGGACTAACGAAATCGCTCGTATTGAAAATTTAGCCGTCGGCAGAGGGCGCGCTTATCGCGTCATTCCTCGTGACTTATGAGGAAGCAACGGGGATTCATGGGATCGCTCAGAACGTTTGGGCGAAAGATATTGAATAAAGGCTACTCCGGTCACGGTGCGAGCTTCACGAAAACGAGCTTGCAAGGATGGACTCCGGTGTCAGGATCGCCGAAGGAGGACATGGAGGATAACCTCTCTGTACTTCGAGAACGTTCACGCGACCTATACTACGGTGCGCCGCTTGCTAATGGCGCATTGAAGACGCAGGTCATGAACAATATCGGTCCGGGGTTGCGGCATAAATCCAACATTGACGGCAAAACGCTCGGCATGGATTTGGAAACGCAGCAGGAATGGGAACGTATCTGTGAGCGCGAGTTCGCCACTTGGGCGAAAACATGTGACGCTCGCGGGCAACTGGACTTCTATGGACTTCAACGGCTGGCGATGTTGTCGCAACTGTTGAGCGGCGAAGTATTCGCCATGTTTCCGATGTATCGAATTAAGCAGGAGCCGTACTTAACCAAGGTCACACTCTTGGAGTCCGACATGGTCGGCAGTCCGAACGGTCAGTTTGACACGGAATACCAAAGCGGGGTCAAGCTTAATCGCTATGGTGCGCCGATCGGATATTACATTTTTGACCGTATGAGCAACGGCATTATAGATCTTGGCCGTGGCGGCAAGTTCGTTCCGAAATATGGATCACGCACGGGACGATTGAATGTACTCCACTTGTTTGACTGCGAACGTCCAGGGCAAGTGCGAGGCATGCCCGCGTTCGCTCCGGTTATGGAGACGCTGAAGCAGTTAGCGCGGTATACCGATGCCGAACTGATGAAAGCATTAGTCAGCAGTATTTTGACTGCCGTAGTCACGACTGAACGACCGAACGAGGATCCGGTATTGGCAGGATCGATCGAAGAAGAAGAGATGATGTTTCCGGACGAGCAGTCAAAAGTTGAGCTCGGTCCGGCAACGGTCGTTCAACTGAATCCGGGCGAAGACGTTCGGACGATTGCTCCGTCACCGATATCCAGCGCGTTCGATGAATTTGTCGTAACGTTCTGCCGTCAAATCGGCGCGGCTCTCGAGATTCCGTATGAAATCTTAGTTAAACATTTCACGGCAAGCTATTCGGCGAGCCGAGCAGCATTGCTCGAGTATTGGAAGTCAGTCAGAGCGCGGCGGGCAATGTTTGTCCGTCAGTTCTGCGAGCCGATCTATGAACTGTGGATGGACGAAGCAGTTGCAAGCGGTCGCTTATATGCGCCGGGATATTTTGAAGATGATATCATTCGAGCCGCTTATCAGCGTTCGGTATGGTACGGTCCGGCGATGGGTCAGATCGATCCGCTGAAAGAAGCTAACGCGGCGGTCGTGAAAGTAAATAACCTGATGAGCAGTCGCACGAAAGAGACGGCTGAGATCGCTGGCGAAGACTTCGGCGAATTAGTCGAACAGTTGAAACGTGAAGATCAGATCATAAACGAGGGAGGTCTTATAAAGCATGAAGAAGAACGAAGCGCCGTGGAAGATTCTGGCGAAGACGAAGAATGAATCAGTCGCGTATGACGTAATGGTCTACGGTGAAGTCGGATGGGACTTTGGGGCGAAAAGTTTCGCCGAGGATTTAAAGAAGATCCCGAAAGATGCGGACATTAACTTTCATGTTAATTCCGTTGGCGGTAGCGTTTGGGACGGCATCGCTATTTATAACGTCATGAAGAAAATGCCGAATAAAAAGAACGTTATTGTCGAAGGCCTTGCGGCAAGTATCGCGTCTATCATCGCGCTTGCTGGCGATACTGTTCACATGGCTACGGGTTCAATGATCATGATCCATAACGCGTGGACTTTCGCAGCTGGAACGGTAGAAGAGTTAGAAAAGCAAGCTGACGTATTAGCTAAAGTGAATACGTCATTGATGGACATTTACGAAAAAGAAACGGGCATTGACCGTTCGAAGATTGAAGACCTGATGACGGCTGAAACGTGGATGGACGCGGCGGAAGCAATTGAAATGGGATTCGCCGACTCCATGGATGAGACGTTAGAAGTAGCCGCCAAACTGAATGATGGTCGACTAGTGGTCAACGGTATCGGTTTTAAAGCGAACGCGCTGAAAAACTTACCGATGAACAAATACACGGGAGAGGAGGAAAAGGTCATGGATATTGATACTTTGAAAGCCGAACACGCCGACCTTTACAACGAGATCGTTGAACAGGCGCGCGCGGAAGGCGCAAAGCAAGAGCGTGAACGCATTCAGCAGTTGGACGCGATCAAACGTGCCGGGGCCGAGGAAATCGTCAACCGTGCAAAGTATGAAACGTTTGAGACTGCAAACGAAGTCGCGCTCGAGATCCTGAACAGCTTGCCGGAGACGAAAACAAAAACCGTCAACGACATGACGAAGGATGCCGAAGTGTTGAATGACGTTGACGCTGGCAGTTCTGTGCCGCAGAACAAGAGCACGCAAGACGAACGCATGAAGGGCATGATTATGGAAGCCGTTCGCAATCATTTTAAAAAATAAGGAGGCAGTAAAACATGAATTTGGTCAACAAAAATGTAGGATCGGCGGCGTGGGAAACACTGCTTGCTGGTAATTTTCCGGTCAAGACTCGAACCATCACTCTTAAAAAGCCGGACAAAGAAATTTTATTCGGTAGTGCCATCGGCTTGGCAACCGCTGATAAAAAGGGCGCGTTGGTCAGCAAAGACGCAAGTGACGGCACTGAAAAAGTATATGGGATCTTGCTTCATGATGTGGCAGTTGCCGACGCTGACGTTCCCGCCGTAGTCGCGGTAACGGGTGAATTCGTACAAGATCACATTATTTTCGCTGATGGCACAAAAGCGGACGATGTACGTCTGCAAGCGGAAGACCGTAATATTTATTTCCGTAAATTAGTCAACGTTGACAAGGGGGAAGAATAAGATGAGCTTTAATCTCTATGATCCGTTGTTTTTAGCCGGAGTGCTTCGTGAAGTTCCGGACAAACCGCATTTCTTGCGTGACACGTTTTTCAAAAAGTCGATCACTTTCGCAACCGAATACGTATTATTCGATGTTGTAAAAGGCGGTCGCAAAATGACACCGTTCGTTCATCCGGCAGCGGCGGCTCCGCAGTCTGAACGCTTAGGCTACCACACCGAATCGTACCGTCCGGCGGCAGTCAAAGAGCAGCGTGCGGTGGATGTATTCCAACTGCAGACGCGCCTTGCTGGCGAAGTCGTTATGAACTCGAACGTAACTCCTGCGGAACGTGCGGCTACATTGCTCGCGCAAGACGTTCAAGATTTGAAAGATAATCTGCAACGTCGCGAGGAGTGGATGGCGGCGCAAGTATTGTTCACGGGCAAAATCGAAGTTAAAGGCGAAGGAGTCAATGATGTAATCGACTTCGGATTCGCAAACAAAGAATCGCTCGGCGGGACAAAGAAATGGAACGCGGCAGAAGCGGACATTTTCGGTGACTTGCTCGCATGGCAGTCGAAAGTTCAGAAAGAGTCCGGCTATCGTCCGAATACCTTGCTCGCAAGCTCCGCAACGATCGATATGATCCTGCGCAATGAAACGGTATTGAAGCTGGCCGATAATCGCCGTATGGATTACGGTAGCAACGCCACGCGCAACCTCGGACAGGGCGCGGCATATCGCGGCACGTTGGCGGGAATGGTCAATCTCGACCTCTACTCCTACGACAACTACTACGATGATCCGTTCACTGGCGAAACGAAAGCATTTGTGCCTGATAACACGATCTGCTTGTGCAGTCCGGAAGCGGAATTCGTACGTATGTACGGCGCAGTACCGTATCTCCAGCGCGTAAGCGGTGACGATATGGGGCGCTTCGTTATGTCCGAAGGTGAATACCTGATTGATAGCTACTCGATTAAAAACCCGGATGCGCAATTCGTTAAACTCGAATCGCGTCCGTTGTTCGTACCGAAACAAGTCGACAGTTATTTAATCGCTACCATTGCGTAAGAAGGAAGGTGAGAGGCATGGCTATTGTAGCTAAATGGACGATCTGGACTGAAGATGGCCAATTTAAACCGGGGGCAGTCGTATCCGGACTGTCACAGGAAGAAGAACTGCGTCTGATTCGGATCGGCCATGCCGCTCCTTTGGTTGGGGCGGCAGACGTGTCGGTCGAAAATGAAGTGGTTGAAGAAGTCGAAGAAGTAAACGAAGTAAGCGAAGGCGGCGTTGACCTGCTCGAATACGCATTGAAAGAAATGACGAAAGCGGAGATCATCGAATACGCCAAAGCTAACGGATTAAAAGCTGACGTTCGAATGAAGAAAGACGATCTCGTCACGCTTTGCACGGAAGCAAATATCGAAGTCAATATTGATGACCTTCCGAGTAATGGTGTACTTGCCATTGCGCAAGCGTTGAAGATTGATACTGACGGCAAGACTTTGGAGCAGATCCGAGACGCGATCGCTGGTGAATAAAATGTGGGCGTTTAAAGACCAAGTTAGAAAGGATTACAGCACGTTCCTGAACTTTAAGGAGTTCGCGACATGCGTAGACGTTGACGGGGTCAAAATGCCGGGCGTTATCGACCAAGATTTGATCAATGAAAAATCAAATTTGCAGGTCGATTTTTTTGATGGAGCTTACTCAAAGCGATTGACGCTTTATGTGAAATATGCCGATCTCGGCTATGTTCCGAACACGAAAAACGCCATCGATATTGACGGTGAGCGTTACGAGGTCGTGAATGCGAGCGTAGCCGGAGGCATTGTAACGATTAACGTTGGGGCGATTGACGGATGATTGAATTTGATGAACGCTTGATTGATAAAGTAGCGAAAGAATTAGCGGCGATGCCTGAAAAGGTAACGCCTGTACTTTCGCAAGCCATTAATCGGGCAATGACATCAGGGCGGGCAAAGGCCGCGACCAAAGCGCGCGAAACTTATTCCGTCAAGGCTGGCATTTTGAAACAAGGCATTGTCATTCGCCGAGCCAACAGAAATAATCTATACGCTTCAGCACGGTTCAAAGGAAGTCCGGTGCCGTTAGCTGAGTTTGGTGCAAAGCCGCAAGGCAGAACGAAAGCAGGCAAAAGACGCTTTCTGCGCGTGCTGGCTAAAGAAAAACGGCAAGTTGAAATGCAACATGCTTTTATGATTAACTCCGGCGGCAAGAATCTAGTCGGCGAACATCCGGCAGGAAGTCCGCAAGAGATTCATTGGTTGTATGGTCCGTCAGTACCTCAAATGATGGGCGAGCAGCGTGTTATTGATGAATTCGAACGGAGAGCGAAGGAAGTATTGGTTGAACGTGTTGAGCACGGAATTGAACATGCTCTTGAGGGGGGATTCGGAGGCATACGATGACGGCACTAGAAATATTGAGCACGCTTGAAGCGTACTTAAAAGAACAGTTAAAAGATTATCGCGTCTACGATAAGGATCAGCGTTCATTTGAAGTCAATGTATTTAGCGGCGCGCTTCCTAAAAAAATGCGAGACACGAATGCGCTGACCTATTATCCAGCCGTTTATCCGATCACGCTCGGAGCGACTGACACGACTGACGGAAGCAGTATCAATGTGCGAGTAGTCATCGCAGTCCATGATGACGGAGTCGCTAATGGTCATGTTGAACTTTTTAACCTGGTTGAAAAAGTCCGTCAGATCTTGCTCAAAGCAACGATTATTGACGGGCGCGCTTTAATCAATCTCCCAATTAAGTGGGAAACATCGCTCGATACGACTTGGCCGATCTGGCAAGCGTGGGCGGAGTTTACTGTCGATATTCAGCAACACCGAACGCCGACTATGGGGTGGTTCGAGTCGGGGGTGAAAAGATGAGCAAAAGCGATATAGTCGTGTATATCGGCCCGCACTTTCGCGGCGGTAAATTGAAGCAAGGCACGATATTCAAAGGCGGCATTCCCGCTTATCTCCAGCCGGAAATAGAGAAATATCACGGACTGGAAATGTTATTCGTTGAGCCGAGAAACCTTTCACAGAGCATGCGCGACATGCGCAAGCGTGGACACGGCTTAAATGTAGTGGCTACTGAGGTAGCGAAAGGAGAAAATCAATAATGCTTAGACATGGCGTTTATGTTACCGAAGCTGCGACCTCTGTGGTCGCTCCGGTGACCGCAACTGCGGGATTGCCCGTAGTAGTCGGAACGGCACCGTTGCATTTGGCGAAAGATCCTGCAGCGGCTAATAAGCCGGTACTGATTAACACATATAAAGAAGCGGTCGAGCAGTTCGGTTATTCTGATGATTGGGAAAAATACACGTTGTGCGAATTTATGAAATCGCACTTTTCGTTGTTTGCCGTATCTCCGGTAGTATTTATCAACGTTCTTGATCCTGAAAAGCACAAGACGCAAGAATCGTCTAATTCCGTCACGCTGGAATCGCGTGTCGGTAAAATCACCGCTCCGGCCTTGATGTCGACTCTCGTGTTGAAATCAGCGACAGATCAGGCGGTCCTTAAAAAGGGAACAGATTATGTAGTCGGTCACGATAGTGACGGCAATATCGTTGTTACGATCCTGCCGGAATCGAAAGTGGCGGACGCGCGGAACGTGACGGCGGAATATACGGAACTTGATCCGTCAGCGGTCACGAAGAAAGATATTATCGGCGGCATTGATCCGAGCACGGGCAAAGCGTCTGGATTGGAACGTATCTCCGATGTATTCGGTAAGTTCAAACTCGTGCCGGGACTGTTGCTCGCTCCGAAATGGTCGACTGATCCGGAAGTAGCGGCAGTAATGTCGGCGAAAGCGTCGAGCATTAACATGCATTTCCGTTGCTTGACCGTTGTTGATATCCCGACCAGCTCGGTTACGAAGTATACCGATGTCGTGAAATGGAAAAACGACAATAACTACACGCAGGAAAACATGATCGCTTGCTGGCCGATGGTCAAGATGGGCGATGATGTCTACCATCTGTCGACTCAGGTCGCAGGTCTGATGTGCAAGACTGACGCAGAGTTCGGTGACGTACCGTACGTATCGCCGTCTAACCGTAAACTTCAAGCGGTCGGAACGTGCTTGTACAACGGCGAAGAAGTCGACATGCCGAAAGAGGGCGCGGACTATCTCGGAGAAATGGGTATCGTTACCGCGATCAACTTTAGCGGCGGCTGGACTGCATGGGGCAACCATACGGCGGCTTATCCTGCAGTAACCGATGTGAAAGATAGCATTATTCCTGTTCGCCGCATGTTTACGTGGCTTGCCAATACTCTCGTGCTTACTTTCTGGCAGAAAGTGGATGCTCCTTTGAATTTGCGACTCGTTAAAACAATTCAAGATACTGCTCAGCAGTGGATTGACTCGCTTGCGGCTCGTGAATGCATTCTCGGCGGCCGCGTTGAATTTCTTGAAACGGAAAACAGCAAGCTTGACTTGATGTCCGGCAAAGCTACTTTCCATGTATATTTCACACCGCCGAGCCCTGCGCAGGAAATTAACTTCACGACTGAGTATGATCCGAACGAGTTGGATAAACTGTTCGGTGATCAATAAGGAGGTTAAACGATGAAACCGTTAAAAATTGCAAGTTTTGAGGTGTATCAGGACGGCAAAAATCTGATCGGCGTTGCCGATGTGACTTTGCCCGACATCGAGTACCTCTCTGATACGGTGAAAGGAGCGGGTATCGCTGGAGAAATCGACATGCCGACTCTTGGTCAGTATGGATCGATGGAGCTTACGATGAACTTCCGCACGATTATCACCGACTTGAATACGATTGCCGCTCCGGGGACTAAAAACATTGAACTCTGGGCAGCGCAACAAGCGTACGATGAGGGCACGGGCGAAGATGTCGTTCAACGCGTCATTATCGCCGTTCGTGGCGTAGTTAAAAAAGCTACGCTCGGTAAATTCAGCACGGGCGAATCGACCGACACGTCAGTCGCTATGGAGGTACTCCGTATGCGTATCGAAATCGACGGCAAAGAAACCGTCTTGATCGATAAGATGAATAAAGTCGCTCGTTTCAAGGGCAATGACTTCCTGCAAGCCGTTCGGCAAGCAGTTGGGATGTAAGGACACGGATAACCGTGTCCTTTTACTTTAATAAGGAGACGTTAAACGATGGAAGTATTACGAATCCAGCTTGACGAGCCGATCCAAGTCGGCGAAGAAACGAAAACGGAACTTGTATTTGACTTCGATAGATTGACCGGAAGAGACGTTGCCAAGGCGAATAAAATCGCTCAAACAAAAGCGGGAGTCGGCAGCACTGATATGTTTAATCCGGTCGGCATGCCGATCCGTATTGCCATTGCGGCAGTGGCGGCTGGCGTACCGTATGAACGCCTTTTGGATCTTCCGGGGCGTAAGTTTAACCAGATTATGTTGGCAGCACTGGCTTTTTGCGCGGGCGGGGACTCGATCAGCGCGGAGGACTTAAGCGACAGCTTGTGATCCTCGCCTTGGCCACGCATACGCCAATTACATTCTTTTATGACTTAAATTTCATTGAATTAGACGAATTCACGGAAATAATAAGCGAGGTGATGGAGGAGAATGGCGAGTAAACAGTTTGAATTCGCGTTGAGGCTGGCGGCTAAGCTTGACGCGTCATTCGGAAAGGCCTTTCGAACGGCCAATCAGGAGTTGACCTCCATCCGATCTAAAAGCCGCGCGTTGAAAGATCAACAACAACTCTTAGACGATTCGCTCCGAGCAGGAACGATCAGCATTGACAGTTATCGCAATGCGACCAGTAAGCTTGGCACGGAGCTTGAAAAAGTACAGGCGAAAGAAAAGTCACTCTCTAACGCGCTCAAGGCACGGAACGCGGCGCAAGCTAACTTCCGTAATGCTCGTAACGACTTAGCGTCTACTACCGTCATGGCGGCGGTTGCGTTCGCTCCGATTGCTCACGCGGCAAAAGTGGCGGCAAGCTTTGAAGAGGCGATGTCGAAAGTTCAAGCGATTACAGGTTCGACCGCTGATGAAATGAAGTTATTGAACGATCAGGCGAAAGAACTTGGCGCAAAAACGAAATTCTCCGCGCGCGAATCGGCGGAAGCTATGACCTACTTAGGCATGGCTGGTTGGAAAACCGAACAGATCCTCGCTGGTATGCCCGGCTTGCTTGACCTAGCCGCGGCTGGCGGTGCCGACTTGGCTATGACGGCGGATATCGTATCTGACCAGTTGACCGCATTCGGTCTGGCGGCGGATCAGTCCAGCCACATGGCAGACGTATTCGCTAAAACAATTACCGCGACTAACACGGATATCAGTAAGTTAGGCGAAACGATGAAATATGCCGCTCCGGTGGCGAACGCTTTCGGCGTGTCGCTCGAAGAGACATCGGCATTAGCAGGTTTAATGGCGAACTCCGCTATTAAAGGTTCGCAAGCTGGTACTGCGTTGCGTTCAGGCTTTTTACGCTTGGCTGGATCTTCGAGCAAGTCGAGCAAAGAACTCGCCAAGATGGGCGTGGATATTAGTGAATTAACGAAAGAACAGAACGAAGCACGAGCCGCATTGGATTCGCTCGGCATTGCCATGAGCGACTCAAAAGGACCACGTAAGATGGGCGCGATCATAAAAGATTTAGCCGATAAAACGCGCGGCATGACGGAAGAACAAAAGCTGAACACATTAGCCACTATTTTCGGTACGAACGCGGCCAGCGCGTGGGTAGCCGTCATCAATCAAGGTCCGGAAGCGCTCGATAAGCTGACTACGGAGCTCGAAAACAGTGACGGCACGGCTAAAAAAATGGCAGATACCATGCAGAATAACGCCATGGGCGCGATGACGCGACTAAAATCGGCAACCGAGTCGCTTGAAATTTCGCTCGGCGGCACGCTCTTACCCGTCATTGCGGACTTCTGTGACTGGCTCGCCAATCAAGCTGCTTGGCTTGCAAGTGTCGCTAACGAACATCAGACGCTGACTGAGGTCATTATCCTGACTGCTGGAGCAATCACAGGTTTAATCTTAGCCGTTAAAGCAGCCAAGGTTGCCTACTACGGATTTATGGCGGCGAAAACGGCGGTCACTCTAGCCACGCAAACAGAGCTTGGTGTTCTTGCACTAAGTAAGGTGGCGATGGCAGCCGCAGCGGCGAAAACATTATTGCTGACCGGGGCAACAAAAGCGGCGGCCATTGGTCAATGGCTTTGGAACGCCTCGTTGCTTGGCTTTCCGCTTACGTGGATCGTTGGCGGCATAGTGTTGATAGTCGGCTTTTTGGTCGCTCTCTATAACAAAAGCGAAACCGTTCGGAACGCGATGACGCAGATGTGGGACTTCATTTTGGCTGCGATCAAGACGTTTGTCGGAGCTGTAAGTCCGCTCTTAAAGCCATTTTTGGCGTTATTGGAAAAAATTGGCAACTTAACCGCGTCACTTAAAATGCCCGACTTGGGTAGCATTGGCGGCATGTCGGCGGAAGATGTCGATGTAGCCTACAACGCGGCCGGCGGCATTTACGGTAAAGGCGCGTTTCTGACCACATTCGCCGAGGAAAGTGGCGAATCCGCTATTCCTCATAAACGTAACGCTCGTAACGTGGCGTTACTGGCGAAAACTAACGCCATTATGGGCAATCCGCTCGGTGGTGGCGGCGGTATGAACATTAATTACAATCCGTCAATTACCATCAACGGAAATGCGGATCGTGGCGATGTTGAACAGGCATTAGCGACTGAACGCAGACGTTTTGCAGATATGTTGGATTCGTACATGGCGAAGCAGCGGAGGGTGGCTTATGAATAAAACCTACACGACCGTTCAGGGCGATATGTGGGATATGATCGCCAAGCGCGAAATGGGGAGCGAGCGGTTTACTCACTTGCTCCTTGCCGCGAATCAAGACTATCGCATGTATACGACTTTCTCCGCTGGTATTGAATTGACCATTCCTGACGTTCCTAAGCAGGTGGCACAGTCCTTGCCGCCGTGGAAGAGGTAGCCATGGCACGTAAAGCGACTTTGAAAGTCATCTACAATCAAAAAGATATCAGCAAGGATTTGAACGCCTATTGTAAGTCGTTCAGCTATAACGATGTTATGAGCGGATCGGCTGACGATATGGAGATCGTTCTTGAGGATAAAGACGAACTCTGGCAGGGCAACTGGTTGCCGGAGAAAGGTGACACGATCCGCGCGAGTATCGTGACCACTGACTGGGAGAGTCCGGACTCGGGAGAAAAGACGCTCGAGCTCGGATTGTTTGAGATTGACGAGATTGAAAGCAAAGGCTTTCCGTCTGAGGTGTCGGTGCGTGGCGTTTCTATCCCGAACTCATCGGCACTGCGGGGCGAGTACAAGAGCCGCAGCTGGGAAAAGGCGAAATTATCCATCATCGCAAAGGATATTGCCGATGGCGCGAAAATGAAACTCTTGTACGACACCGAAGAAGATCCGCAACTGGATCGAGCCGAGCAGACGGAACAAACCGACCTATCATTTCTAATGAAGCTTTGTACTGACGCAGGATTGGCATTGAAAGTGACCGATGAGCAAGTTGTCGTATTCGATACTAAAAAATACGAAGAGAAGCCGAGCATTTTAACCATTCAGAAGAAAGGCGAATGGGTCATCGGTTACTCGATTAAAACGAAGATTCGGGATATCTACAAGACCTGCCGAGTGACGTACAGAGAAGGTCAGAATAAAGAAGTTATCACGGGCGAATTTACACGACCTGACGGAAAAGACGGTCAGGTGTTGGTCGTAAACGAGCAGGTCAAGACGATCGCCGAAGCGCAGACGCTTGCGAAAAAGAAACTGCGAGCGGCGAACGCTGAGGAAGTAACGGCTTCATTGACTCTCATCGGTAACATTGAAATCGTTGCCGGAGTAACGCTCGATTTATCGGGCTTTGGTAAATTTGACGGAAAATACATCGTTACGAAATGCACGCATGCTGGCGGTAATGGTTATACAGTCGGGATAGACGTTAGGAGAGTGCTTGATGGATATTAAAGACTTTATTCGCATAGGCACGGTCACGGCGGTATTCCCTGCACGGAACGCGGCGCGTGTCGTGTTTGACGATATGGGGGGAGACGGCGGACTTGACTCCGGCGAACTCCCTTTTTTGGTGACCGGAAGTAAAGACGATAAGTATTATTCGCCGATGACGGTCGACACTCAGGTGTTATGCTTGCGGCTTCCACATGGTAAAAACACAGGTTTTATCCTCGGCACTTGGTTTCAAGATGTAGATACGCCACCGGAAAGTAACGGTAACGTTGCTCTTGTTAAATTCAGAGACGGCACGATCGTTCGGCACGATACCGAAAGCGGCGCGCTTTCTATTCAAGCGAGCGGAAGCGTCACGGTCACTGCTCCAAGTGTAACTGTTAGTGCCGATACCGTAAGCATTAACGGCGGCTCCGGTGACGTGGTCGTGAACGGCATTTCGCTCGTGAATCATACGCACAGCGGCATTCAGAGCGGCCCGAGCTCTACGGGCAAGCCGCAGTAAGGGGGTTGAGCGATGATTGGCAGTATTGGCGATGTCACTTTTGAAACGTCTAGCCAGCGCATTCGTACTCTATTCGACATGAAGCGAACGGGGGCGGTGCGATTGGCGCAACATGAGCGAATGAACGAAAAAGCCATTACCGAATTTGTCGGCAAAGGACTTGAAAGCATGAGCTTTAGCATGCAACTCGCTCGATATATGGGCGTTGATCCGGATAAAGAAGCGGAACGCCTGAGAGAGTATCGGGATAACGGCACTCCGCTTTTATTCATGCTGAACAATAAGGTCGTTGGCGAAAATAAATGGCTTATCGAATCCATCAGTGAAGAGGTTGAACGGTTCGGGCGCGATGGTGAGATCCTATCAATGAACGTGGAATTGAGCCTATCTGAATACGTAGAAAGGATTCAGCATGTTTGACATAGAAATACATTCGCTGGCTGATGTGAATTTCAGCCCAAAGGGCATTGAAGAGATTATTCAGAACGTGCAAACGATTGTAACGACAGAAAAATACAGCGTACCGCTTGACCGTGACTTTGGTATCAACATGAATTTAGTCGACCGACCGATGAATCACGTTCAGGCACTATTGAGCAAAGAAATAACGACACAGATTGAACGCTATGAGCCGAGGATCAAAGTTACCGAAGTTATTTACAGTGACGGCGATCCGCAGGGGCATATGAGTATTACAGTTCGCGTTAAGTTAAGAGATGGGGTGAGCGTGTGAAGCTGGAAGATTTAAAGCAGATTGAGTTCGTCAAGGTCGATGTACGTGAAATCGAGTCACGGCTGATTACATCGTGCGAACGCCATCTCAATCGAACGCTCGCAAAAGGCGATCCGATCCGCTTGCTGTTAGAGGGAGTAGCGTACCAATTTCTGTTGATGTTAAACGAAATCAACTATACGGGCAAACAGAACTTGCTCGCTTACGCTCGGGGCGATTATCTCGACCACCTTGGCGTATTGGTCGGCGTGGCTCGTCTGCTCGCTAAACGGGCGGTTACAACAGTCCGATTTAAGCTATCGACTGAGCGTAAAGGCTTAGTCATTCCTAAAGGAACGCGCGTAAGCGCAGGCGATAACGTCTTTTTCGCCGTGCCGAATGACATAGTCGTTCCTGACGGTAAACTTCAAGTTGAGGCGGCAGTTTACTGCACGCGTGACGGAAATGTCGGCAACGGCTATGTAGCAGGTCAGATCAATAAGCTCGTTGATCCGATTCCGTATGTGCAATCGGTGACTAATATCACCACCAGTGAGGGCGGCGCGGATTTGGAAGATGACGAAAACTTCCGCATGCGCATTCAAAAGGCTCCGGAGAGCTTTTCCTGCGCCGGGCCGAGCGGAGCGTATGAATATCACGCTAAATTAACTAACCAAGATATTGAAAGTGTATCGGTGATCTCGCCGAAACCGGGCGAAGTGGAAATACGAGTGCTCATGAAAGGCGGCGGCATTCCAGAGACCGAAGTCATCAATCAGGTAAAGGCCAGCTGCAACGATAAACGAGTACGGCCGCTAACCGATAAGGTGAGCGTACTTGCTCCCAGTACGCTGACGTACAAAGTCGATGTCACTTATTGGATCAATCGAAATAACGTCAGCATGGAAGCGGAGACGAAGCGGCGCGTGGAAGAAGCGGTTAAAGCGTTCACGCTCTGGCAACGGTCGGCATTGGGGCGCGATATTAATCCGTCAGAATTAATCGCTCGCATGGTTCAGGCAGGCGCAAAGCGTGTTGAGGTGCGTCAGCCTGTTCATCAGGAAGTTCCAGCGACCAGTGTAGCCATTTGCGATGATCCGCAGTTCAGCTACGGAGGCCTTGAAGATGAGTAAGCGTAAAAAGCTCGTTGATATTATTCCGTCAAGTATTCAGCGCGCGCCGAGCATTGACGCTACGGCACGATCCATTGATTTTGAATTTGACGGTGTACGGGGCGAAATACCGAAGTCGATCCACTATCCAAGATTGAACGAATTACCGAGTGCAGTACTCGACCTGCTCGCATGGCAGTTTCATGTCGACTTTTACGACCAGTCGCTTGATGTTGACACGAAGCGGCGGCTACTGCTTCAATCTATTGCTTGGCACAGAATAAAAGGCACTCCGGCGGCAGTAGAAGCAATGGTAAACGCGGTTTACGCGTCAGCCGAAGTACAGGAATGGTACGAGTACGGCGGTGAACCGTATCACTTTAAGGTAGTCGTGCGGTCAGAGCCTATCCAAGAGGCAAGCGTACTCAAGACGCTCACTCGTGCGATTAACGAAGTTAAAAACGTTCGTTCATGGATGGATCCGATCGAGTTCACTCAGTCGTTCCAGAAGATGATTTATATCGGCGCGGCCGTGGTAGTAGTTAAAGAGGTGATGATACATGGCAACGTGGAATAAGGCGATACTCACCGATGACGGGCGTAAGCTTCAAACGAAAGTCGAGGCGGGATCGAAGTTAGTATTTACCAAAATGGCAATGGGGTCAGGAACACCGAGCAACCTTGCCACTGCGAAAGAATTAGCGGACAGAAAAATCGACATGCAGATAGCAAGTGTCGATACTTCAAAGCCGTACACAGTAACGATATACGGCGTACTTTCCAACGCTAAATTGGATAAAGGGTTTACGGCTACTGAGATGGGTCTGTACGCGCAAGATCCGGATGCGGGTGAAATCTTATACATGATCGTTACCGACAGTAAGCCTGACTATATCCCTGATCAGTCCAGCGCGATTATGCAACGTGTCGGCATTGGCGTTTCCTTTTCCAATACTGAACACGTGACCGTGGACTTTTCGGGGAGCGGATTTATCACGTCAGATGACGCTAAAAACATGATCAATAACGAGCTTGAAAAGCACCGTCTGAAAAAGCCGCTCGATCATCCTGATCAGTCCGTTCAATCTCGGCACTTGAAAGATGGATCAGTACTGACCGAGAAGCTGAAAGATTATGCGGTTACTACTCCAAAGTTAGGTGAGGGTGCGGTGACGGACGCTAAAATCGGCAATCGCACTATTAACGATTCGTTCACGAACTTTAAGGATACTGACGTTTTGAGTGGACATCTGAGTGGTCTTGGCGCGCAGGTTCGAAACATCACTGGTGAAAGTAAGTGGTCGGCGCGACCTTTAATCAATCTGAAATCGGCGAAAGAGCAGATTGAAGATCTAAAGCAAAACAAACTAGACGCAAAAGTAGTAGGCAGTGAAGCGGGTAAAATTCCCGTACTTAATTCCAATGGCAAATGGGATACAGCATTACTCCCGCCGATGAATTATATCCCTATCGGAAAAATCGGCACTAGTTACGGTAATCTAGCTACACTTGGAAGTGGCGGCCGCTTCGATAAAGCGCGGCTTCCTGATGATCTGGTTTATACCAGCGACTTCCACACGTCAAGGGGTTCGGATGGCTACACAACGAATCCAAGCGGCATCATCTTTCAGTGGGGGTTCGTGCCGCTTTATTCAACACGTGTTTCGAAAACAAAAACTGGTTATTTCCCGATGACGTTCCCGTCAAGTTGCTATAACGTGTCCGTTACCGCATATGGACCTAACTCAACTAGTGGGGATAAAGACGATTGGTATTTGCATGTGACCAGTTTTTCTCGTAGTAGCGTCACAGTGGTAGTGGCCTCTCCGTCATCGGATAAATTCGTCGACACCTCCAATGCATACTTTTATTACTTAGCGATCGGCATGTGATCCTAGCAGCCGATAGCTATCCAATATGTGCCTTTGCCGCCGTCTACCGGACAGTAAAATCCAGATGTTGACACTTCAGCAACACCGCGGCAATCGGCAACCTTGTCACCTCGACTGTTGTGTAAGTAAGTGGCATTTACGGAAAAAACACGGCTGAAATACCGTGGAAATGAAACGTGTATGTGGCCCGGACCTGCATTCCAGCGATCTACGAATCCCCATTGAATGATTATTCCATCAGGGTTGGTAGTGTAGCCGTCCGAACCCCTTGTGTTTAATAGCCGATTGCGAAGTAATAAACGGTTGAATTGCTAGTGTCGTAATTACTCGTGTAGGCAGCCGTCAGACTTACGAAGCCACCTCTTGAAAACGACGCGACCTGTATTCCCCAGTCATTATTGCCGCGCGGATTAGATGACATGCTATCGCTAATCTGCGTGTATACGGCGAAGCACCGATTACTGAAATATTTCGGGAACGAAACATTAACTGTTTTATTTTCCCAGTAGGCTGGTTTGTAATTTCCCCATTGAAATGTCAAGCCGCCTACTATGCTTGTGTAACCGTCCGAATACATTAGCATTCGGATATAGGTAGATTAGTGAAATGAGGTGAACTATGAAAAGCGAAAAGATATGCTTGCAGCAAGGAAGCGACTGGCGGCGTACCGTCAATGTCAAAGACGGCAGCGGTAATCCGGTCAATCTACTTGGAGCGGTCGCTCACTGTCAGATCAAGCAAAGATACAGTGATAAAACTCCGGTCATTAATGTGTCGTGCATAGTCGCTGATGAAGCGAACGGCACGATTACCATTGAAATCAAAGGCAAAGATACGGAGCGGCTATGGGTCAATCCGCACGAACGGCGCAATCGTACGCTGACCTACATTTATGATGTAGTACTCAAATTCGCTAACGGTGACCAGCGTGTAATTCTGCGCGGCGAAGTTGAAATGACTCCGCTCGTAACGAAAGGAGGCTAAAGCGTGAAAGACTATGACCAGATCGGCAATCGTGATGAATGGCCGAGTACGGGTTGCGACTCATGCAGCGATGACGAAGTAACCGCAACGGTCGGATCTTCCACCACCGAAGACGCGAGATTAAGCGGTGGCGAGCAAGGCCCTCAAGGTCCTCCGGGCAAACAAGGAGAGAAAGGCGAAAAGGGAGATCAAGGTCCGCAAGGTGAAAAGGGTGAGCAGGGAGAGAAAGGCGAACAAGGTCCTCCCGGACCTCAGGGACCGATTGGCAAAACTCCTGAATTTTATTTAGAAAAAAGCGGCGATTTATACGTTGATGAGTATTAAAGTTTGGAGGCATAAAAATGGCGAGAAAGCATTTAGGCAACATCAAAGGACCGAAAGGCGATAAAGGCGATCAGGGCGATCAGGGACTGCAGGGTATTCAAGGCATTCCGGGCCCGAAAGGCGAGACCGGACCGAAAGGCGATCGAGGACCGCAAGGCGATCCGGGGCCGCAAGGTCCGAAAGGTTTACAGGGCGAACGCGGGTTACAAGGCGCGCCTGGCAAAGACGGACAGCAGGGCATTCAAGGCGTTAAAGGTGATCCGGGCAAGCCGTTCCGCTTTTCGAAAGTCTATTCAAGCGTAAGCGAAATGAACGCGGCGTTTACGAGTGACGGCTTGGAAGAGGGCGATATTGTTTTAGTTTCAACAAAAAACGTTGATGATCCCGATAACTCCAAAATGTACGCCAAAGGCAAAACGGCGTATACATTTTTAACCGACTTGAGCGGCGCGAAAGGTATTCAAGGCCCGCGCGGCGAGCAGGGCAAACAAGGCATTCAGGGTCCTGCGGGCAATGACGGAAAACAAGGCCCGGCAGGTGAAAGAGGACCGCAAGGCCCGGCAGGTCCTAAGGGTGACGCAGGTGCTAAAGGCGATAAAGGAGATACGCCTGAGGTCATGTTTACGTTAGACAGTGACGGCAATCTCTATTATGAAATACTTTAAGTGGGTGATTTAATGCGTATACTTTTAGGGCGAGTAAAAGGCGATAAAGGTGAACGGGGGCCGCAAGGACCGAAAGGCCCGCAGGGTGAAAGAGGCCCGCAAGGTCCGCCGGGCGAACCGGGGCAAACGGACATATACACGAGGGCAGAAAGCGATGCTCGGTATCAACTTAAAGGCGGCGCAAGTGTCGAATCTTTTTATCAATGGTTAAAAGAGCGCAATTATGACATGGATAATTTCCGAGGCCTGGAAACGATTTTCCCGGTTGTTCGACTTTCGCCAATTAAGATTGACGTCATAGAAGAAGACGCAACTGAAATGACGGGTACTGCGTCGCCGAATGTAAAAATCATGTTTAACGGAAAAACGGCAATATCTGATAATGATGGGCGGTGGCGATTGCCCGCTGTTCCTGATCCAAACGCAACAGAAGTTACTATTCAATGGGTGGATTACGCAGGACGGACACACACAGAAAAAGTGTTTACTTTCTTCAAAAAGTACTGCGTTCCGAACGGCATTCAAATTGTCACTCAATCTATTGCGGAAAAATATAAATTGAACAAGCCGGAAAACCTTGAGTTCCCAAGAAGCGTAACGCAGATTGAGGAAAAGGCGTTTTATAATTACACGCAAATAACGGGCGCGTCTGCACCGTCTTGCGAATACGTTGGTACTAAAGCCTTTTGCAGTTGCTCAAAACTAAAAAGCGTATCTCTTCCGGCGTGTATTGATATAGGGGGCGACGCGTTTTTTCAATGTTATAGGCTTACAGACGTTTCGTTTCCAGTTTGTACGAGGTTGGGCGCGTCTGCGTTCTATGATTGCTCTTCACTTACAAGCGTATCGTTACCACAATGTACGAATATAGGGGCGGGCGCTTTTTATGGGTGCACTAGGTTAAAAACGGTTATTTTATCTGAAAACTGGACGCCTAATGACAATGTTTATATCCCCAATACTGCCACCGTCTACAATTCTGATAAAACAAAAAAAGTCGACTGGTATTACAAAAAGTGGGTTAATGTGTAATTTTATTTAGCACCTTGAGGGTGCTTTTTTAATGGGGCGAAACTTATGGTTAAAGAGATGAACGAAATAATTCATGGCGTATCGGAGGCGATGACGAAACTCGCCGACGCTTGGTGGGTAAAGTCTTTCTTTTCCGCCTTGGGAAGTGGTGCTATTTGGTTGATCCATCTTAAACACGTTCAAGTCTTGGGCGTGTTTATTTTGTTGGTGTTGATCGATCTAACTACCAAGTGGAGCGCAATTACTTATCAAATGCTGATTGAGAAAGGGGCAAAGCCTGAGAATATATCCGGCTTTGATAAGTGGTTCGCTATTCCGGTAGCGTTCGCCGAGGGGCGTGTATCTTCACGTTTCTGTCGCAACGGCTTTTTTTATAAGCTGTTGACCTATACCATTGCCACGGCGGCTGGATTCTGCTGGGACTTCATGACGGGAGCGGGTTTCGCCGTTAATCTCGTCTGGATGTACCTTGGCGCATCTGAGTTTTTATCTATTCTTGAAAACATGCGTGACGGCGGCAACGTTGCTATGGGTCGCTTTTTGGATCTCGTAAAAGATAAAGTCGAGAAGAAAATAAAGATGTGAAAGGAGAGAATGAGCAATGAAAGTATTTATTAATCCGGGGCATGCTCCGAACGGCGTGCCGGATCCGGGTGCGGTCAATCCGGTAACGGGTGATCGCGAATGCGATTATGCTTTAACCTGCGGCGAGCAGTTGAGGGATTATCTAATTGCCGCCGGTTGCAAATCCGCTATGCTCCAGTCGGACAGTTTAAGCGAAATATGCGAAACTTCCAACGCGTGGGAAGCGGACGTTTTTGTGTCAATTCACTGTAACGCGTTTAACACGATGGCAAGAGGCACAGAGACGCTTTACAAGTCGGAGGCAGGAAAAGTATTAGCGGAGTGTATTCAAACTCAGATTATTAATTCGATTGATACTCTTGACCGTGGAATCAAGCAAAGAGACCGCCTTTGGGTGCTGAACGGAACCAATGCGCCAGCCGTTTTAGTCGAATTGGCGTTCATTGATAACGCAAACGACCTCGAAC
>OKDJ01000129.1_pt1 | contig 27936 bp, 28 predicted proteins | sample 1611661 | NCBI WGS metagenome assembly OKDJ01 (sample SAMN04436758, study PRJEB24849) | human gut metagenome | biome: human gut; feature: NICU; material: stool | host: Homo sapiens | place: USA: Saint Louis, MO | collected 2011-02-23 | reverse complement strand
TTTTGAGGAATATAAGAATAGAAGGGTAAATTGTTATATTACATTTTTTTTGAAATATATGGCTGAGGGACACTAGTGTTGTAGAGTGTTATACACAGGGAGGCTATAATGAATGATATGTTATTAGAATATATTGATCGCATAATTGATGAAGAGAAAGACCATCGTGTTTTTTCTGTAGAGTTTAATGATAAAACCTATTATGTAAAACAAGATATCAGTAATCACCGCTCTAGTTGGATTAAACCAGCTCCTAGAGCTTCTTTTGATTATGAGTTTTATAAAATTTCTTTCGTAAATACTCAGTTGCCTGTAGCACCAGTGATTGCTGGCTTTAGAGAGCATTATTTCGTTACAGAAGGGTCTGGTAAAACATTAACCTATTATAGTGAATTGCCAGCGCAACATCCTGATGATGATAGCTTACAAGATATGGTCACTCATATCTTCTATAGCTTTGGTAAAACATTGGGACAACTTCATGACTATGGTTTGTCCCATGGCCGTCCTGCCATGCGAGATATCACCTATGATCCAGATACTGATAAGGTTACTTTATTAGATTGGGAAAATGGTCGTCGTTGGCCTGAATTTACACCGCAAGGTTGGGATTTACTCATTTTTGTGCATAGCTATTTGCGTGAAGATAATCTACCGATTTCTTACCTATACGCTATGATGAATGGCTATAGTTCGGCTCGTACGGCGCGCGATACGGTGTTACATGTAAAAGAAATTTTACGTAAACATGAATATCTCTTTAAATTCTGTCGCTTATTAAACCCGCTACACTTTGTAGATACTGAAGCAGCTGTAAAAGCACATGACTTTATGCTAGCCTTGAAAACTGAATAGTATTTATCTATTGAGCACAGACCTTAATAATGGTTTATAGTACTTTATAGATTTTCATTGCCTTTTGTGGGCTTATGTAGACCTTTACGGTTGTTAGTTATATTTGTATAGCTAATGACTTGTAAGGGTCTTTTTCTGTATTTATGACAAGTTTATAGCGTGTATGCTCCCGTATTGTTTGTTAGATTTATATAAATACTGTAAGAAGTATAGATTTAGAGTTGTTGTTCTCTGACTTTCACAATGATTACCTTAATTACTCTAGAGGGGGTTGTCGAAGGAGGATCTCAGGAATATAAGAGGGTGAAAGGAGGTGATACGATGGCTAACATTAAACGCACAAAATTGGTGTTGCGTTTTAACATCGGCACCGAAGATGCGCCGAAGTACAAAGACGTAACCTATACTCGTGTTGCAGAAGAAGCGTCCGACGATAATGTGAAAACCGTTGGTAATGCGCTGGCAGCCTTGTATGACCACAGCTTGTCCGACGTGGTCCGCGTCAATGAAGTATCCTTAGGACATTAATTGAATCTTATCTATTCTTTTTTTAGGTGATCCAAACACATCCTAAATTGCTGATTTCATACATCCTTACATGGTCGTAAAAGGGTGTAGCAATCGCAAGTCCACACATTCCCATCCTTATTGATATGAATTGTAGATAGATATATTTAATCTGAGTGTAATTAGTGTAATTACAGAATTTCAGAATTACAGAGATCATCCTATACTATCTATATTCGAGAACTTGTTTATGAAACGTGAAAGGAGGCGCCCACATGGCGGAAAAACGCGTTGTATATCTTACATTTTCTACGGTCGGTGGTAAAAGCACATCAGTCACAATTAGTGCTCCTCGTGCTGGAATTACTTTACAAGATGCTAAAACAGCGGCTAACGCGCTAGTAGCTAACAAAGTAATCCTTGGTTCTGGTGATGCAGAACTTGTTGCATTTACTACGGCTCGCGAAGTAACAACTCAAACTACTGAATTGCAATAATCGTATACAGTTAAATGGTAAAAAGGCTTTCACTGTGGTGAGGGCCTTTTTATTATGGTAAAATATAAGATATACTGAATAAGTATGGTAATGATGAAAATACTATGCCCAAAAATTTGTGCATAATGGACCCGGATGGTGATTAAAAAGGGGTAAAACAGTGGAATATATCATTTCATTTATGGAAACATATGGCTATGGAGCCATGTTTATTGCAATGGTTTTGGAAAATGCTAACATTCCTATTCCTAGTGAAATCGTCTTAGGTTTTGCAGGATATCTGATTGCTCAGGGCATATTTGATTTACATACGACTATGGTTGTAGGTACTTTAGCAGGGATTGTAGGATCTATCTTATCCTACTGGATGGGTGAGTATGGCGGACGTCCACTTCTTTTGAAATACGGTAAATACATATTCTTTAATGAACATAAATTTGAACTCGCAGAAAAGTTGTTTAATAAGTATGGTGGTGCCGCGGTGTTCTTTGGCCGTTTGTTGCCAGGTGTTCGTACATTTATTTCTTTCCCAGCAGGCATGGCTCGTTATCCTATGTGGCATTTTGTTATTTGGACTGTACTAGGCACGGTTCCTTGGACAATCCTTCTTGTTTACTTGGGTAAAGTGCTCGGTGAAAACTGGAAGGATCTTATCCAATATAATCATGAGTTCTTGATTGTTATGATTGTTGTATTCGTTATTATAGCGGCTGTATTGGGCTTTAAATACTATCGCAATCGCCGATAAGGAGGCCCTTATGAAACTTTCACGATTAACGCCAGTCGTATTTATTGTATGGCTCGTTTTTTATCTGTTTGGCAATAATATGTTGCCTGTTACGGATCCTGTGGAATCTAACTATGCGTTAACTGCTAAGGAAATGGTTCTCTCCGGAGATTGGTTGTCACCTCAAATTTACGGCACCTATTGGTACGATAAACCGATTATGATTTATTGGCTCATTGCCCTTGGATTTAAAATCTTTGGTATTGCCGATTGGGTGGTTCGTTTACCAAGTGCTATCTTTGGCGCTTTATCTGTAGCGACTATGTATCAATCGACGCGTACTATGAGCGGCAAGTGGGCTCTCGGCTTAATTGCGGCCGGTGTTCTTGGTACATCCCTCATGTTCTGGACCGTAGCTCATGGCGTTATTACGGACATGGTGCTACTTTATACGACGATCATGGTCATGATTTATTCCTATAAGGGGATGGTAGAACAGAAACCACATGCTATGATTGTGGCCTATATCTTTGCAGCCCTCGGGGTGCTCACAAAGGGGCCTGTAGCACTCGTTTTGCCAGGTATGATTTTACTCGTTTTTGCCGGTATCAATCGTTCTTGGTCGATGGTGAAAGCTATCTTTGATTGGCGTGGCATTCTTGCCTTTTGTGTAGTCTGCTTGCCGTGGTATGTGTATATGTACAGCGTTCACGGTCAAGATTTTATCAATGGCTTCTTAGGGCTTCACAATGTAACACGGGCCACACAATCTGAACATCCTGAAGATAATGTGTGGTGGTATTATATTGCCATCTTCCTAGGTGCTTCTTTGCCGTGGACTGGTGCTGTTATTTACGGCATGATTGATGGTTTTAAACAGCGTCATACAGCCTTTATCTATAACATGACTTGGGGTGTTGGGGTCGTTTTGTTCTACACCTTAATGGCTACAAAATATCCTTTATATACATTCGTGAGCTTAGTTCCCTTTAGTGCTATCGGCGCTATTGGCGTTATGAAGATTATACGTAAAGGTAAATCTAGAGCGGTTAAATGGGTCATTATGGGACCTACCTTACTCTTATGGATTGCTTATGTAGCGGGATCATTCTTCGCTCCATGGGGCTTCTACTTCTTGCTCTATGTTGTGGCGGCCGTAGCCGTACTCCTTTTATTCCACGCATGGTATACGAAAAAAGGGTATCGTCTTGTTAGTGTCATTGTCCTAGGTACGATGGTTATTTCTTCCATTGTTGTGGTAGAAGGGTTAGAACCATTTGTAAAACAGCGTAGTAATATCGATGTAGTGCCTGTGGTAGACTCCTATGATGGGGATATCTATTACTACAACGGGTACAGTACATCCGCTGTATACTATACAGGTCATAAGATTATTAAAATCAACGGTGATGAAAGTCGCTGGGATGATCGAGATAAAATTAAAAAACGCAGTGCCGAGTGGTCAAAGAAATATCTTATGGAACAAGTTAACGAAGAGGAATTTAACAAGATAATCGCCTCTGGTAAACCTCTAATGCTCATCGTTCCAAAAGGTGAAATCAAGCACTTCCGTCAGTCTACTATCTATCCAAATGTATCTGAGTCTAGCGAAGCTGGTACAGCGGAAGTATATATACTAAATAAAAAGACACTGTTTTAAGTGATCTTCACATACAATCTAATAATAAGTGAAAAACATTAAAGCTGAAAATATTAAAGTTGAAAATATTAAAGCTAGTAGCAGGTAGTATCCAATGGATACTACCTGCTTTTTTTGTTTAGTGATAGACTACTATATCTATTTGGTCTATATTGATACATTTCGTACCCAAATAATAATACCCACAATATTACTATGTTTTATTGACATGATTAATACATATTGGTATAGTATGGTATAAATAAGTTTAGAAGACAAGGTGTTCTAGAACCAGACTTCATCAAGGTTTTAGAAAAGTGTGAAAAATGACATGTGTCAAAAACGCCCCTTGTTATGAGGTAGAAAGAGGGGAAGTTATGAAGAAGACATGGTATCTAATCATCGGAGTGGTTCTCTTGGTTATTGGCTGCATAGCCTATGGTTATCATGAACACCATAAACCAAAGACGGCTCAAGAATTAAAGACTGTACGCGTAGCCTATTTACCAATTACTCATGCATTGCCGGTATTTGCTACAAAAGAATTAGAAACGGCAGATGGTCCTGTACATGTAGAGCTTGTTAAATATGGATCTTGGCCAGAGCTCATGGATGCATTAAATACAGGCAAGGTAGATGCTGCATCGGTACTCGTTGAACTTGGTGTAAAGGCTCGTGAACAAGGTATTGATGTTCGTGCTGCTGCACTTGGTCATACAGAGGGTAATATTATCATCGTAAATAAGGATATTAACTCTGTACAAGACTTAAAAGGCAAATCCTTTGCCATCCCTCATAAACAATCTACTCAAAAAATTCTCGTAGACCTCATGCTTGAACAAGCGGGTCTTTCTGAAAAAGATGTGCAAATCGTAGAAATGAGTCCTCCTGAAATGCCATCTGCACTATCTGTAGGCCAAATTGCAGGCTATAGCGTAGCCGAACCATTTGGCTCTCTAGCCCTTGAAATGGGAACTGGGAAGGTCTTCGAAGATCCTGACCATCTCTGGCATGATAATATTTGCTGTGCTCTTGTGTTTAATGGTCAATTTGTCGATGAACATCATGACTTGGCGAAAGCTTTCACCAAGGCCTATCTCGATGCAGGTACATATTTAGACGAGCATCCAAAGGCACAAGAGGAGATTTCCTTAAAGTACATGAAGTTTAATGACCAAGTTATTGAACGTTCCCTCAAAGTGATTGGGTTTAAAGATTTAGCCCTTACAGAGGACCGTTATAATGCGCTTGTGCATCACATGACACATATTGATTTAATCAAAAAAGTGCCGAGTTATTCAGAGTTTGTAGATACATCGTTGTTACCATAGGAGGGGGATCATGAAGAAATATACATATGTGCCAGGTTCATTTATCGCAGCTTGGCTAATTTGGGAGTTAATCGTTCGCCTCGGCGGTTTTAATGAAGCGCTATTGCCAACGCCGTATAAGGTGTTGATCGGCTTTGGGGAACTCATCGGAGATGGCGTTCTATTTAAGGATATTGCAGATAGTTTAGTACGCTTCTTTATCGGCTATCTTATTTCCGTTGTAGCCGGTGTATTCTTCGGTCTTATCTTGGGTTGGTACAAGGGGATTTGGAACTACATCAATCCAATCGTTCAAGTCATTCGACCGATTTCTCCTGTGGCGTGGTTGCCGTTCATCGTTCTATTCTTCGGTATCGGTCAAGCGCCGGCTATCGTTATCATCTTTATCGCAGCATTCTTCCCTGTACTATTGTCCACCGTGTCTGCTATTCAAAATATTGACCCTGTGTACATCAAGGTAGCGCGCAACTTTGGTATTAAACAGCCAGAACTATTATTTAAAATCGTGTTGCCTGCTGTATTCCCTAGTATTGCATCGGGACTTCACATTGCCCTTGGTACAGCGTGGATCTTCCTTGTAACAGGGGAAATGGTAGGCTCTCAAACAGGCCTTGGCTTCCTCATTATCGATATGAGAAATAACTTGCGTAACGATCTCTTGATGGTAGCCATTTTGACCATTGGTTTCGTTGGGCTTTTACTCGATTGGGGCGTGTCCCTCATCGAAAAATGGATTTACAAACGTTGGGGTATTGAGAAATAGGAGGTGGCCTCATGGGTTACATTTCGGTGCGCAATGCACACAAGGAATTTATGAAAGATGGGGAACCACTCACCATTCTTGAAGATATTAACTTAGACATTGAAAAGGGCGAGTTTATTTGCATCTTAGGCCCTTCTGGTTCCGGTAAAAGTACGCTGTTAAACGCTATAGCGGGCTTTGAGCTCGTTACATCTGGTTCCATTACTATCGACGGTGAAGAAGTAAAAGCGCCTCAACTCAGATATGTAACGGTATTTCAAAACTATGGCCTGTTGCCGTGGCGTACAGTGGAAAGCAATATTGAGCTAGGCCTTGAAAGTAAAAAGGTGCCTAAAGAAGAGCGTCCTGCTATCATCGATAAATATGTTAAAATGGTAGGCCTTGATCATGCTCGCAATCGATATCCAGCAGAACTATCTGGGGGCATGCAACAACGTGTATCTATTGCCCGTGCACTAGCGGTGGATCCAGATATTATCTTTATGGACGAACCACTAGGCGCTCTTGATGCGTTGACACGCATCAACTTGCAAGACGAAATCTCTCGTATCTGCCGCGAAGAAGGTAAAACAGTTGTATTCGTTACGCACGACATTGAAGAAGCCGTAGTTCTTGCAGACCGCGTTGTAGTACTATCTGCAAATCCAGGTCGTGTACAAACTATCATCCCTGTGAACATCATCGACAGAACAGACCGTACATCGCCGAACTTTGTTAATATACGTAACCACATCTTCGAACAATTCCAACTAGCAAAAGAAGACAAAATCGAGTTCTATATTTAGTTTTATATATCAGTTATATACATCTCAAAAGAAACACCCAAGAACTTTTCTGCTTGGGTGTTTTATAATGGACAAAATCCTAAAATAATGTATACTATAAGTAGCTAAAGATTGTAAGTGCTCCACTGAGTGCACAAAAGAAACCACCTAGGGACTGCGACATACCTAGATGGTTTCTTTAATTATAATAGACAAAATCCTAAAATAATGTATACTATAAGTAGCTGAAGGATTGTAAGAATTCACTGTAAGCACAAAAAAACTCCCTCAAGAACGGCGAAATACTTGAGGGAGTTTTTTATTGCTTATGATCGTCTAAGCTAACGGGGTTAATCACCATGAAACTTCCTATCTAACCACTTGCAAATGAGATAGCTGGTCACATTTACCACGATAGGAATTAGAAGGATTATAAGAATATCTTTCACTGTTGCACCTCCTTTCTGTACCTGATTCCCCAGAATGGAGTGGTGACATCTTGATTGTAGTACATATAACTATATATTTCTTATGCAATTCGTGTAATTATCATGTATAGTAGATATATATCGGTAATAACGTATGAAATTTAAATTGGAGGCTGTATGTCTTTATTTGAGTTAGAGAAGAGCTTGTCTTTTGATGAATATATAGCGTCCTTTGATGCAGAGAGAGTAGAGAAGGTACGCGGTTTTGTAGATTGGCTTGCTCAGTATCAAGGTAGTTTTGTCCATAATCCTTGGGGTGAGGTAAATCCTGATTTAGAGATTGTCACAAAGGGCTTTGATGCGGCACAGGTGCGCCGAGATAATTTGGTCGCTTATTTATTGCCGCGCTTAGGTCGAGCTAAGGTCTTTGTAGTGGCAGAGGCTGTAGGATACCAAGGAGGCCGCTTTACAGGGATTGCCATTACTTGTGAAAGAATGCTATTAGATAAGCACAAAACCATTCGTGCGAAGGATGTAACGACTATTCAGTTGGAACGTACTAGTTCACCTACTAGCTCTTTGTTAAAAGGAACACAGCAAAAGGATGGTTTTAATGAACCTACTGACACTGTAGTATGGAGTGCCATTGTTGAAAAGGGTATCAATACCTATGATACATTGTTGTGGAATATATTCCCCTTTCATCCACATAAGGATGGCAACCCATTGACTAATCGCACACCTACGGATAAAGAGCAACAACTAGGTTGGGAGTATACAAAACGCTTGTTAGATTTACATCTTGAACTAGGCGGTGTAGAACCTCTTGTGCTCGCCGTAGGGCAAAAGTCTGCTGATACAATGGGCAAATTTGGCTTGTCTGCCATTGGTTTGCGACATCCCGCAAACGGCGGAGCTAATCTCTATCGACAAGGATTTGCTGAGGCGGTAGCTACCTATTTAAAATAATAGGTGATTGAGATTATTAAAATAATAAGTAATTGAGATAATTAAAATAATAAAAGATTGAGAGTTTCGGAGAGAAGTTTATGAAACGGTATATTTCTGTCATTGAAGAGAATGGTGCGTGGCATATCGAGGGCTTTTACAAAACTATGCCAGATGATGACAAATAGAATATGATATATCTAAATAGCGTTAACATGGGGGCTACCCTCTTTTGTTAACGCTATTTTTATGTTACAATAGACATAACGTATGAAAGCGAGGCTTTCATCAAAATCGATCGGATTATATTGCAAGACCCATTGGATAGGGACGAAGAGAACGTACCCGTCGCGGCTGACATATCTAATGATGGCAATATACTCATTTGCTATGGCAAATGGTCACAATAACACTAGGAACGGCAAAAATTGATAGCGCATTTTTGCGCCCATTTGACGAGACGCTAGTATTTTAGCGCCTTTTTCTTTGTGTGGCCTCCATAGCATAGATCAATTCAAGTGATAGGTGAGAAAAGAAACTATGTTAAATAAAATAATGAACAAAATTTTAGGAGGAACTGTGAATACAACAGATAATCAGGTTACTGCACAAGTGAAAGCAGAACCAACAGTAGCAAAACCTGCTACTCGTACAGCTGCGGCTGAAGGCGAACATAAACAGACTCGCCGCCGTACTAATACACGCCGCCCTGCTGGCGAGGGTCGTACTCGTCAACATGCAGCTGGTGAAGGTGAAGGCACAACACGTCAACGCCGTACAAATACTCGTACAAATGCAAATGGTAGTCGTACTAATACGACACGCCGTACAAATACACGTCGCAATGCTGAGCAAGGTGAAGGTCAAGAACGTACAGAACGTAAACCGCGCCAAACTCGTACACCACGTGGTGAACGTAGTGAAAATACGCGTAATACGCGCTCTAACAATGGTCGCAATAGTCAAAACCGTAACAACAACCGTCCAAATAATCGCTCCACAAACCGCAACAATCAAGAGGCTCCTGTGGAATTAGTAGGTCGTACACCAAATGGCGCTAATAAGGGTAAATTCCAAATCATCCCTCTTGGCGGTCTTGGTGAAATCGGTAAAAACATGACCATCTTCCAATATGAGGACGAAATCATCGTTCTCGACTCTGGTCTTGCGTTCCCTAGCGAAGATATGCTTGGCGTAGATATCGTTATTCCTGATATGAGCTATATCATCGAGAATAAGGATCGCGTGAAAGCTGTCGTAATTACCCATGGTCACGAGGACCATATTGGTTCCTTGGCATACCTTATGAAAGAAATTAACTGCCCAGTATATGCAACAAATCTCGTTTGTGGTTTGATTGAAGGTAAGTTTAAAGAACATAAGGTATCTCCAAAATGTCTTCGTACTATTGCTGCAGGCGATGAAGTTCAAATTGGTCAAGTGAAGGTTGGTTTTATCCAAACAAACCACTCCATCCCTGACTCCTGTGCTGTGTACTTCGATACACCAATCGGCACTGTACTTCATACAGGGGACTTTAAAATCGACCAAACGCCAGTTGATGGCCGTTTGATGGATATGCACAAATTTGCTGAGCTCGGTAATAAAGGTGTATTGGCCTTGATGTCCGACTCTACAAACGTTGAAAAACCGGGTACTACAGGTTCTGAAAGTTCCGTAGGTCCTGCTATTAAACAAGCTGTTGGAGAAGCAAAAGGACGCGTTGTGTTAGCTACATTTGCATCTAACGTATCTCGTATCCAACAAGCTATTGATGCGGCAGTTATGTTTAACCGTAAGGTTGTCGTTATGGGCCGCAGTATGGTAAATGTTACAGAAATCGCTCAAGAACGCGGTTATTTGAACATTCCACCAAATACAATCATCGACGTAGATGTAATGCACAACTACACAGATGACCAAATTATGATCTTAACAACTGGTTCTCAAGGTGAACCGATGGCAGGCTTGTCCCGTATGGCTACAAGCAACCACCGCACTGTAGAGTTGGCGCCGAATGATACAGTTATCATCTCTGCTACACCAATTCCAGGTAACGAAGGTGCTGTAGGTAGAACTATCGATAACTTGCTCCGATTAGGTTGTCACGTTGTATATGGTAAAGATCGTGGTATCCACGTATCTGGTCATGCGAGCCAAGAAGAGCTTAAAACGATGCTCAACCTTGTTCGCCCAGAATACTTCATTCCGGTTCATGGTGAGTACCGCATGTTGCGCCGTCATGGTGAACTTGGCGTTGCTATGGGCGTAGATCCTAAGAAAGTCCTTATCGGTGATAATGGTCAAATCTTTGAGTTTGATAAAGATGGTGGCCGTAAAGGTGGCCGTGTACAAGCTGGTGCTATCTTCGTTGATGGCCTTGGCGTTGGCGATGTAGGTAACATCGTTATCCGTGACCGTCAACAATTGGCACAAGAAGGTATGGTTATCGTTGTAATGGCGATGGATAAAGCTTCTGGTACAATCGTAGCTGGTCCAGACCTCGTATCTCGTGGCTTCGTATACGTACGCGATGCAGAAGAACTTATGATTGCTGCAGAACACCGCGTAGACCAAGTTCTTGAAGAATGCGAAATGCAACGCATCAAAGATTGGACTACTATTAAGCAAAACGTACGCGACGCGTTGGGTAAATTCTTCTACGATAAAACTCGTCGCCGTCCTATGATCTTGCCGATTATTCAAGACGTATAATCACATATAATAAACAAAAGTACCGCACCCTATGGTGTGGTACTTTTAACATTTTAAAAAGGACCTATGGAATCTACTATAAATAGCGGTGTCATCGCATTTGTCTACTATATAGGGTATTTGAAGTTACCTTTTTAAACTGTTATAATTAAAAGATACCAATTAATCTATCTTCTTTTATTTAGAATGGAGATTTATGAAACAAACAAATACAAGAGCGATGGTAGAAACAGGATTTGTTAGTGCTATAGGTGTCATCCTTAGTGCTATTAGTGTGTATTTACCAGCTTTCGCTTTTTTATCATTTTTTGTTACACCTGCAGCCATTGGCATAATTGGAACAAAATGGGGTCGCAAGTATAGTATATCGGCAGCTGTTGTTACTACTTTCTTAGCGGTAGTTTTGTTTGGACCATGGAATGGTATACCTGTTGGCTTATTTGCTGTGGTAGGTGTAGGGGTAGGAGAAGGTAACCGTCTTTCTTTAGGGACGATTAAGCGACTACTACTCCCTAGTATTGCTATGTTTGTTGCTGTATTAGTAACTTTAATGGCACAAGTATATGTATCTGGTATTACTCTATCAATGATAGATACACAGATGACCGAGCAAGCTCGTATGATTGCTGATCAAGCCTTACAGACGAATCCTAATATCACACAGGAACAAGCTGATTTATTTGTAAAAAATGTAGATAAGCTTGCTACTGGTTTGAAGGATGCGTTTTTTGTGGCTGTAGCTATAGCTGCAGTATCATACAGTTATATAACTATTCAGATATCTATATGGCTAGGTAAGCGATTACGTATCTCCATACCTCGATTTTTACCAATTGAAGAATGGAGGATGCCTGTCTGGAGTGCAGGACTATACGCTTTAGGTATTATTGGTATATATGGTACGCCGCATATCAATATGGACTCTTCCTGGGTCATAGCCATTAGTACTAATGTATTACTCCTTGGTAGCTCTATGTGTTCTATTCATGGTTTTGCAGCTTTAGCAGATTTGATGAGTAGTTACCGCATGAGTAATAAATTGAAGTGGATACTGCTAGGTGTGTATGCCTTTTTCTTTGGTCAAGCACTAGCCATATTTGGTGTCATAGATATGTTTTTAGATTTACGGACACGTTACAAAGCGCGTCAATAGTAATAGAAAGGAGGCCGTTATGAAATCCTTTCAACGGAAATGGGAAGGTTTAGAAATTACCATTATTACCGTTATCGTATTATTGTTATTATTGTTGGCCTATTTAAACTGGGCTATTGCAATTTTAGCACTAATTATCGTAGTAGCGGCGTATTTGGTTAACTATAACACCATTCATAACCGGCGTCGTTTAGCAAGGGAACAGTTTGGGGCGATGATGAAAAACGTCACACAAGCTTCGAACTTTGCCTTACAAAACTTGCCAATGGGGATTGCTCTTGTTAATAAACAAGGTACCCTCGTATGGAATAACAGTGTCTTTGCAGACTGGGTTAAGGTAGACTGGAATAAACTTCAAAAAATGTCTGCTCTTATGCCTGGCTTCCGTATTGATAAAATCTGGGGAAAGTCTGGATTTATGACGGAACAGTATGAAGATAAGTATTTCCAAATTATTTACAAATTCATTGATCCTCGTGATACACGACCAGATATTCATAGTGAAGATGAATTAGCAGAGCATGCAGTAATGGCGCTTTACTTTAAGAATATTACAGACTTAGAAAAGGCGCGTATTAAAGCTGAAGAAGACCAACCTGTGTGGGGTATGATTCAAATCGATAATCTCGAAGAATTGACAAAAGGTCTTAGTGACCGCGAGTATACTAGCGTTTGGACAGATATTAATAACATTATTACGGATGAAATTGATAGACAAGAAGGTTTTATTCGTAACTTCCAAGATGATATGTATACTTTTGCTATTTCTCGTGGTGCACTTCATGCGATGGAGGAAAACGGTTTTAAAATCCTTGAGAAAATCCGTAAATTGCCTTCTCCCCGTCAAGTGCCTGCAACGATTTCTATCGGGATTAGCGAGAACGTAGGCTCTGTAAAAGATGTGTCTAGTCGTGCTCGTGCTGCTCTAGATATTGCATTAGGTCGCGGTGGTGACCAAGTGTGTATTATGGATGGTGAAAGTACCCGATTCTTCGGCGGTAATACAGCTGGTGTTGAGAAGAATACCCGTGTTCGTGCTCGTGTTGTATCGCAAGCTTTACATGAGCTTATGCTTGATTCCGATAAAATACTTGTGATGGGTCATAAGCGTGAAGACTATGATGCGTTAGGTGGTATTATCGGTGTTGTAGCTATTGCACGTACCTTGGGTAAAGAATTACGCATCGTACTTTCAAAGGAAACGAGCGCCATTGATAAAATGGTGACTGTTCTGAAAGAGGATGAGTTCTGGACAGAACATATTATTACTCCTGAAGCGGCAAAAGCTTGGGTAGATGCTAATACGCTCACCATTGTATGTGATACACATCGCCAAGAAATGGTAGCAGCTCAAGAGGCTCTTGAAATTTCTGAACGACGCATCGTTATCGATCATCATCGTCGTGCAGCGGACTTTGTAGAAAACCCATTGCTTACATACTTGGAACCAACTGCATCATCTACATCTGAGCTCGTAACAGAGCTTGTACAATACGCAGGTGGTGGCGTAAAACTTTCAAAAGCAGAAGCTACAGGCATTTATGCGGGCATCGTGCTTGATACGAAGAACTTTGTGCAACAAACTGGGGCACGTACCTTTGAAGCGGCCGCATTCTTACGCCGTGCAGGGGCAGATATTGAACGCGTTAAACAATTATTTATTGAAACCTTCGATTCTGTTCAATTGCGTGCTAAAATGGTATTTGAAGCCAATCGAACTGAAGGAATTGCTATTTCTGTAGCTCCTGAAGGTTTGAAGGATATGATGGCATTAGCTGCACAAAGTGCAGACATGCTCATCAGTAATGAAGATATTGAAGCAGCCTTTGTACTGTATTCCTTGAATGACGGCGGTATCGGCGTTAGTGCTCGATCCAAAGGCAAGGTAAATGTACAAGTTGTAATGGAAGCCTTGGGTGGCGGTGGTCACAGAACCGTGGCTGGTGCCCAATTACAAGGTATGACGATAGAGGAAGCGAAGAAGGCTATCTTAGACCATGCTCTTGAAGCCCTTCATTCCGCAGAGAAAGAGGAGGAAGAACAATGAAAGTAGTATTGTTAGAAGACGTTAAAAAGGTTGGTAAAAAAGGCGAAATCGTTGAAGTTAGCGATGCATATGGCCGTAATGTATTGATCAAAAAAGGTCTTGGCCTTGAAGGTACAGCAACTAACGTAAATAATGCGAAACAAAAGCAAGAATCCATCGCTCACAATAAAGCTGTTGCCAATGACGAAGCTAAAATCTTGGCAGCTCAATTGACTAAGGTTGAATTAACTGTAAAAGTTCGCATGGGCGAAGAAGGTCGTGTATTCGGTTCCGTTACTGCAAAAGATATTTCCGATGCAGCTAAAGCGCAATACAAAGTAGATATCGATAAAAAGAAAATCGAAATCAAAGAACCATTGAAAACATTAGGCGTACATGATGTACTCGTTCGTGTTCATCCTGAAATTACAAGTACTATCAAGGTTAATGTAGTAGCTGAATAATAGTGTTCACCATGCTCTTTGAGTATGGTGAATTCTTTTATCCTTAGTGGTTTTATAAAGGGGATTATCATGGATGTGCGCATTCCACCGCATAATTTAGATGCGGAAAAAGCCGTTTTGGGGGCTTTATTAACGAATGGATCCAACTCGGGTGCCGTTGTCGATACGGTAACGAGTATTCTAAAATCTGAAGACTTTTACCGCGATGCGCATCGTATTATTTATGATGCTATCTTAGAAATCGTGCATGCTAACAAGACGGCGGACTTTATCACTGTTGGTGAAGAGCTAGATCGTCGCAAGCGTCTTGATGCGGTAGGCGGTCTTGCATATATTACATCTTTGGCTAATGAATCGGTGTCCTACAATGTAGAGGAACATGCGAAAATCATTAGTGAGAAAGCTCAGTTGCGCCGCCTTATCGATGCAGGGAATAAAATCGTAGGCATGACATACGCTGGCGAAGATGAACCAACGACTATCCTCAACAAGGCAGAGCAAATGGTACTAGACGTAAGTGGTCAAACTCAATCTGAATCATCCTTTGCTCCAATTAGTGAGATCGTATTATCTAACTTAGATAGATTGAACGCATTACAACAGCATGATGGCGCTATTACAGGCGTGCCAACAGGCTTTAAAGATGTGGACCATGTCTTCAATGGTCTACAAAAATCTGACCTCATCCTCGTAGCAGCCCGTCCTGCGATGGGGAAAACGGCTTTCACCTTGAACATCGCTCAAAACGTAACGATGTTGTATGACAAGACGGTAGCGTTCTTCTCCCTAGAAATGGGCAAGGAACAGCTGGTTGGTCGTATTCTATCCTCCGTGGCAGGTGTGAGCTCTGAAAAACTGCGCCGTGCAAACATGGACCCTGCTGACTGGGAAAAGGTTATCGCTGCAGCGGATCGCATGAGCAAATCTAAGCTCTTTATTGATGATACGCCGGGCCTTACCGTACAAGATATGCGATCTAAATTGCGCCGTCTTAAGGTGGAACATGGTCTCGATCTCGTTATCGTCGACTATATTCAGTTGATGCAAGGCCGTAACTCCGGCAAGGGCAGCGAGAATCGTCAACAAGAGGTATCTGAAATCTCTCGTAACCTCAAATTGATCGCTCGTGAGTTCAATGTGCCGCTCATCGCCTTGTCTCAGTTGTCTCGTGGTGTTGAAAGCAGACCAGATAAACGGCCTGTACTGTCTGACCTTCGTGAATCTGGTTCCCTCGAACAAGATGCGGATATCGTTATCTTCTTGTACCGCGATAAATATTACGATGAAAACTCTGAAAAAGGGGACAACGCAGAAGTCCTCATTCGTAAGAACCGTAATGGTTCCGTCGGTACCGTGGAACTCCAATTCATTGGGGAATTAACCCAATTTAGAGATGTGGAATTCCGAGACATGGGGCCGGAACAATAATGAAAACTATCGGTTAGTTCCTATATATTGATGGGGCCCCGTAACATAGCTACATTTTAATTAAAAAGAAAGGACTATACTTCTTTGCTCCTCGTGACCTGATGTCGCTGCATAAGTATAGTCCTTTCTTTTTATCACTGTACATATGAAGGTGTCCCATCAATATATTGGCACCAGATAGTTTTCAGTGTATTGTTTGGAGAACTGGGAAGAGAAGTTTTGGGTTATGTTAGTAGAAAATAAGTCTTATTAAAGTGTATAATAGTGCTAGATAGATTTTATAGTGTCGTACAATACGTAAGTATTGTGAGATGGAATATAAGGTTTCCATCCTGTGTATGATGAATTTAACTATTAGTGGAAAACAAAATATTGAATTTTATTTGTTGATGGTTGGATTAGGTGCTGCAGAGGCTTATAAATATAAGCATATTAGTCTGGGTGTATTTGAGAGCCTGCATTATGATTTGTCCATGATAGTTTTAATTGATGAATACCAGTTGTCAAAGGACTTAAGGGAGATTGTTTTCCAAGGTATGGGCATGGAAGATATTGTTGATGCAGCAGAGTGGTTTGAAGACTTTGATTGGGAAAGTCATTTGCGTGATGCGATAGATTACTTGGAACTGGATTGTATATCTAGATTAATGGAGCCCTCATATCATACTTGTATTAATGATTTCACCTTGTTTGATGCACCTAATACTGATAGCGTTGAGCATCTCTATATTTCTTTTGTATCTCATTATAGTTTTGAGCAAATCATGATGATTTTTATGCTAGGGTATACAGTATTTTTGATTGAGTTAGGTGAGTATTGCACTGATGCCTTTGATAGTTTTAAACGTAACTACCTTACTAATCTTCGAGCCATAAACCGTGGCGAGTCCGAGGTTTTAAGTGAAGCTCTTGAATTATTTGACTCTTGTGATAATGGGAACGATTTTTTGAGCAATAAACGACAACAATTGTGGTTAAGAAAGATTTCCATAGATCTTAGAGGTCACTTTTTTAGACTTAAAGAGTCTAGCATGAGGTATCGTAGTGAGAAGGGATTAGTTTATTATAGAAGGCCTAAAGAAACCATATTGAATTAAGTTATACATGTACTTAAGAGTACCTACTATTAGATTTGATGTCTAATAGTAGGTACTTTTTCATTTTTATGTCCAAAATTTGCCACTATAATAACAAACATATGTTTGAAAATACTCTGTATTTTTGTTATACTAATCATAGAAATTATTCTTCTTGTGATTCTTGTAAACTTCAGGTATTTAGCGGTTTGAGGAGGTGTTTGTATGGGTTCAGCTGATACGGATCGAATGTATATGTGCATTGATTTGAAGAGTTTTTACGCGTCTGTGGAGTGTGCCGATTTGGGGCTGGATCCGTTTACGACGCCTCTGGTGGTGGCCGATGGGTCTCGTGGCAAAGGGGCTATTACATTGGCCATTTCACCGGCCTTAAAAAAGCTAGGTGTTAAGAATCGCAGTCGTCTTTTTGAGATCCCTCCGCACATTGAGTATTTGACGGTGAAGCCTCATATGAAGCGGTATATGCAGGCGTCTGCTGAGATTTACGGGACTTTGCTCAAGTATGTGGCACCTGAGGATGTACATGTATACTCTATCGACGAGTATTTTATCGATATTACGCCTTACTTACCGCTCTACAAGAAAACGCCTCGAGAGCTAGCGCAGATGCTACTTGATGCGGTGTTAGAGGCGACCAAGATTTATGCCACCGTTGGGATTGGAACAAACTTGTTCCTTGCTAAGATTGCTCTCGATATCCTGGCAAAACATGCGCCTGATTTTATAGGATATCTTGATGAAAGCCTCTTTAAAGAGAAAATATGGTATCATCAGCCCTTGACCGACATTTGGCAGATTGGTAAGGGCATAGCCAATCGTTTGCACAAGTATGGCGCGTATGATTTGCATGGTATTACCATGGTTCCAGAGGCCAAGTTGTACAAGGAATTTGGTGTTAATGCAGAGCTCATTATCGATCATGCTTGGGGCCGTGAGCCGTGTACGATTGCAGATATTCATGCGTATCGTCCCATTAAGCATTCTATCTCGCATAGTCAGATTTTATTGCGTAACTATACCTATGAAGAGGCGTACGTGCCTATGCGAGAAATGGTGGAGTCCTTGGTATTAGAGCTTTTACAAATCAAAGGGGTTACGAACCATATTCATGTTCATATTGGCTATGCAGATGATATGGTGCGCTCTACTGGAGGTTCTAAAAAGCTTAAACAGTACACTGATTCATTGCAAGCATTAACGACGGTAGTAATTAAATTATATGAACAACATTGCCATAAAAATGAATTTATACGGCGTATAGGCGTAAGCTTTGAGGATTTAGTCAATCGCTCTGCTATACCTCAGGAGGTAGATTTATTCAGCTCTCTTGCGACGGAGGAAGAGGAAAAGGAGCGGCAAGTACATGAGGCGATGTTATCTATCAAGGAGCAGTTCGGTAAAAATGCTATTTTACGTGCCTCTAGCTTGCAAGATGAAGGGACAATGCGCTTTAGAAATACCTTGGTAGGTGGCCATAATGGGGAATAAATAGTGTAATGGATACAATGGCAATTGAACGAAGAATACAATTGAAAATAGATTAGTCGCATAAGGGGAGGTATACATTAATGAAACATCGTATGTCTCGTTTACAACGGGCGAAACAATTTATGCCCTTTGCGGCATTAAAGGGATTTGAAGTATTACTGGCAGCTGTGGCACGGCCTAAAGAGCATCGTGTAGAGCTATCGGAGGATCAAGTAGATGAGTTAAATAAGGTTTTACAGACTATACATTGCGGAGAATGGGTGCGAATTGTTTACTACAATAAACAAAGATATACAGAGCTTATAGGGGCTGTTGATATGATTAGTGCGCAAATGCAAATTATATCTGTTCAAGGCATAGATATTCCCTTTAGATCTATTAAGGAATTGAATCTGTATGATATGACAATATAAAGAGTTGTCTTTATATATGCTTTAAGGGCTAGAGTTAAGGTGTGATTCGGTATACAATGATGATAAGAATTGTAATTTAATTATATTCTCGTATAAAACACCTTATATGGTTAGCTGTTATATGACTATATATACTCTTTGTATTGTTTTATGAGAAAGGCGGTGTCTGTAATGCATGAGGTCATATCATTACTTATCAATCGCTATGATTTTTTTCTCCAGTTGCTATGGGAACATATAGAAATTTCAGTATTAGCTTCTGTTATTGCTACCATCATCGGTGGATTATTGGGTGTGTTTATATACGAATATAAACGGCTAGCTGTGCCCGTTATGGTAGTGGTTAATTTCCTATATACGATTCCATCTATATCGATGTTAGGCCTTTTGTTGTATGTATCGGGTGTTGGTAATACGACCGCTATCATTGCATTGGTTATCTATGCCTTATTACCGATGGTACGAAATACATTTACTGGTCTTAACCAGATTGATCGAGCCATGTGTGAAGCGGGAATTGCGTTAGGGCTTACGCGGATTCAACGTTTGTGGAGCATAGAGCTTCCCTTGGCTATGCCAACTATTATGGCTGGTATACGGACCATGCTCGTTATGACCATTGCCTTGACAGGTATTGCATCCTTCATTGGTGCTGGTGGCTTAGGTGTGGCGATTTATAGGGGGATTACAACGAATCAAAGTGCTTTGACGATTGCCGGTAGTCTACTGATTGCCCTATTAGCCATTACCGTTGATGCGCTCTTTTCTCTAGGTGAAAGAGTAACGCGTATTAGCCCTCATATGAAGCGCTATACGATTATATTTGTTTCGATTATGACGATAATTGCAATGGGTATAGGTGGCTGGGCTATGTATTGCCGTCATGTGAAGACCGATGTTATTCATATTGCAACGAAACCTATGACTGAACAGCTTATTTTGGGGAATATCTTAAAAGAATTAATCGAGAAGAAGACTGATTTAACCGTAGAGGTTACAGAAGGTGTCGGTGGTGGTACATCAAATATTCAACCAGCTATGCTTTCCGGCCAATTTGATATATATCCTGAATATACTGGTACGGCTTGGGCTGCTGTGCTAAAACGTACGGATACGTATGATGAAAGTCTATTTAATGAGCTTTCACAGGCCTATAAAGAGAAATATAATTTTGAGTGGGTCGGCATGTACGGTTTTAATAATACCTATGGCATAGGGGTGCGTAATGAAATTGCTCAGAGTTATGGCGTAAAAACGTATTCTGATCTTGCTCGTATAGCACCATCCCTAACATTAGGAGGGGAATATGATTTCTTTGGACGTGAAGATGGCTATGCTGGATTACAACGCGTGTATGGCATGAGATTTAAAGCTACTAAAGATATGGATATAGGGCTAAAATATACGGCTATTGGTCGTGATGAGGTGGATGCAATGCCGATATTCACGACTGATGGTCAATTAAGTATCGCACCGATTACGGTGTTACAAGATGATAAACATTTATATCCATCTTATATGTCTGGTAATGTGGTGCGTAGCGAAGTATTGATTGCTCATCCTGAACTGCGCCCTGTATTAGAAAGTTTGAATCATACGATTACAGATCAAGAGATGGCGAAGATGAATTACGCCGTTGAAACGGAACATCAACTGCCAGCTGATGTAGCACATAAATTCCTAGTAGAACGAAATTTGATATAAGGTGAATATAGTTAGAACTAAAGTAAATAAAATTTGATATATGTTGAATATGATTTTGTATTGACATTTAATCTCCTTTGATGTAATATAAACATATGAACAGGTATTCATATAATAAAAATATCTGATGAAAAATGTTTAGGAACATATATAACAAGATATGAAACAAGATATGTCTAATAAGTATTAGAAAAATATTAACTATTAACTTATAATACAGGATAGAAACTTTCACTATTATCAAAGGAGATATCATGGAAGAAACATTGTTATTGAAGGATTTGAACTGTCCGAACTGCGCAGCAAAAATTGAAGATCGTATCCGTAAAATGGATGTGGTAGAGACTGCCAATTTCACACTTGCTACACATCAATTAAAATTAACCGGCTCTTGGGAAGACCGTGAAGCTCTTAAACGTGACATTCAAGACATTTGTGATGCCATCGAAGAAGGCGTTACAGTAGCAGATTATGAACGTAAATCTAAAGCGGCTATGGATGAGCATGGTCCTGACCAGGATCGTGGTGGTGATGCTGTAACAATTGCAGTCATCGTAGCAGGCTTGTTATTTATGATTTATGACGTTTTGTCATCCTTTGTCCCATCTATCAGCTTGCCAGAGAGTATTGAGACTCCAATTTACTATGTTGCGTATATTCTTCTTGCGTTCCCAGTATTGCGCATCGCAGGTCGAAATATCTTAAAAGGCCAAGTGTTCGATGAAAACTTCTTGATGTCTATCGCTACATTGGGGGCTATTGCTATCGATGCATTGCCTGAGGCCGTAGGTGTTATCTTGTTTTACCGTATTGGTGAGTTCTTCGAAGAAAAAGCAACTGATCGTAGTCGTACAGAAATCATGAACGCTGTTGATATGCGTCCTCAAGAGGTGCGCGTTGTAGATACAGACTGCGGTGGTGAAATCGTAGTTATGGCTCCTGAAAAGGTTGAAGTAGGCTGGACTATCGAGGTTCGTCCTGGCGATTTAATTCCTCTAGACGGCACAGTGCTTGAAGGTGAAACACGCGTTAATACAGCACCTGTAACAGGTGAACCTGTACCTGTTCGCGCCGTACCTGGCACTCAACTTATGTCTGGTTGTATCAACGAATCTGGTCGCATTACAATGCGTGTAGATAAGGTTCTTGAAGAATCCATGGTTACTAAAATTCTTGATGCCGTTGAAAATGCAGCATCTTCTAAACCTAAAATCGACCGTTTCATTACGCGTTTTGCTCGCGTATACACACCAATCGTTGTAGCTCTTGCATTGGCTGTAGCTATCATCCCATCCCTTATTACTGGTGAATGGCATAAATGGATCTACACAGCCTTAACATTCCTCGTTATTTCTTGCCCATGTGCATTGGTGCTTAGCGTGCCACTTGCATTCTTCTCCGGTATCGGCAATGCGTCTAAACACGGTATCTTATTAAAAGGTGGTCGAGTTATCGAGGCGTTGGCTAATGTGAAAGCAGTAGCTCTTGATAAAACTGGTACCATCACATCTGGTGAGTTCAAAGTTCACAGCGTAGAAACTGTAGGCTCTCATGTAAGTTCCAGTCAATTGTTATCCATGGCGGCAGCTATCGAAGCCGTTTCTACTCATCCAATTGCAACAAGCATCGTGTCTGAAGCAAAAGATCAAGGCCTTACAGTGGAACCTTCTGATTTCGTTCAAGAGTTAGCTGGTGAAGGTATGGTGGGTATGACTGATGGTCAACAAGTACTTATTGGTAACCGTCGCCTTATGGAACGCTATAATGTGCAAGGCTATCCAACAGAGTCTGCTGAATATGGCACAGAAGTTCTTGTGGCAGAAGGTAATACATACTTAGGTCGTATCATCATCGCCGATGAAGCTCGCCCAGACTCTGCTGAAGCGATTGCTAATCTTAATGGTCAAGATATTAAAACTGTTATGCTTACAGGTGATGCTGAAGCAAGTGCAAATTACATCGCTAAAGAAACTGGTGTAAGTGCTGTTCGCGCTCAATTGTTGCCACAAGATAAATTGTCCGTAGTACAAGATATTCGCTCTGAATATGGTCCAACTATGTTCGTAGGGGACGGCATCAACGATGCTCCAGTACTTGCTGGTGCTGATGTAGGTGGTGCGATGGGTAGCGGTGCTGATGCGGCTATCGAAGCGGCAGACGTTGTATTCATGCGTCCGTCCTTGACTGCTATTGCACATATCCTTGACTTGTCCAAAGCGACGTTGCGCGTAGCATGGCAAAACGTAGTGTTCGCTATTGCTGTTAAAATCCTTATCATGGCGCTTGGCCTCATGGGCTATGCATCCATGTGGTGGGCAGTATTTGGTGATACTGGCGTATCCATCCTTTGTATCTTGAACTCTGTTCGTATCTTGCGCCGCAATTAGGTGAAAGCAGAGTTTATAGCTCTGTTGAGGAACGAAATAAATTACATTCTCCTGATCTGAATGATTAGGGCGGATATAAATAACCTCTAGGTTAGTAACTGACTAACTTAGAGGTTATTTTATTACGTGGATTAAACATTTACGATACTTTTACTATATATCTGTACATCATAAATAGACATAAAAGTGTATATGTATGTTCTAGATACACAAAACTTTCACAATTGAATTGAATAATAGCTATAAAATAGTATATAATTTATTAGATGATTACTATAAGTTCGTTGGAAGGAGGGATAGCATGATCACGGTGTACAAACACATAGAAGAAGAGTTAGTTTCAGACAGCACTGTATCAGATGCCACAAAAGGTTCTTGGGTAAATTTGGTGAACCCAGACCCCGATGAGTTATCCCTTATCAATATTTTGACGGAAATCCCAACGGACGTTTTAAAGACCGCTCTCGATATGGAAGAACGTTCTCACGTGGAGTTAGAGGATAACTATATCTTTATCGTTATCAATATTCCGGTTATTCGCGGTAACGATATGTATGATACAGTACCGCTTGGTATTTTCTTGACGCCAGACTTCTTCATTACTATCTGCTTAGAAGAGTCTGAAGTGTTGTATCCATTCATTTCTAATCAGATTTCTACGTTCTACACATACAAAAAGACGCGTTTCTTGTTCCAAATCTTGTATCGCACAGCAACTATGTTCTTGCGCTACTTGCAACAAATCAACCGTCGTACCGACGATATTGAAGTCCAATTGCGTCATACTACAAAGAATAAAGACTTCTTCCAATTGTTGGAATTACAGAAATCCATGACATACTTTACATCTGCATTGCGCACGAATGGTACCGTTATGGAACGTCTATTGCGCTTGCGTGGTCATAGTTCCTATAAACATCTTCTCAAGATGTACGAAGAGGATGAGGACTTACTAGAGGACGTTATCATCGAGAATAAACAGGCCATCGAGATGGTTGAAATGTACTCCAATATCTTGATGAACATGATGAACGCCTTCACATCCATTATTTCTAACAACCTTAACTTGGTTATGAAAATGTTGGCGACCCTTACTATTGCTATGGCGGTGCCAACAATCGTATTTAGCTTGTGGGGGACAAACGTGCCATTGCCATTCCAAGATGATCCAGAGGGATTCTATGAGGTTATAGGTGTTGCATTAGTATTCTCTATTATTGCCATTATCGGTATGTGGAAAAAAGATTTATTCTAATTTATGATAATTAGTGAATACTTAATTCAATAGTAAATAGTTGAAATATTAATTTAATAACAAATACACATGAAAAAGCTGGCTTAACTATTACGTTATTGCTTATTATTGGGCCAATCTGATATAATAATACCGTTATGGAGAGGTGTCCGAGTGGTTTAAGGAGCTGGTCTTGAAAACCAGTGACTCCGCAAGGGGCCGTGGGTTCGAATCCCACCCTCTCCGCCACATTAGAAAGCCCTTTAGGTTATGATATGTACCCCCTTTACTGGATAACCAGTAAAGGGGGTATTTTTATGAGACATAGTTATGAATTTAAAAGAAAAATATGAGTTAGTATGCCAAGTTCTTTCTGGTCAAGGTTTAAGGGCAGTAGCTATTGTAGCGGGTATTAACTCTGGATAACTGTATCAATGGGTTCATAAATACAAAACTTTGGGATACAATGGTCTTATTAATAAACCTTAAGGTAATTAAAATGAAAAAGCTTTTTTTAAATCTAGAAGTAATTGATGGTTATCCTCCAGTATCTATGGAAAGCATTTGGGCAGAAGTGACTGAAGAAGGCTATCTTAAAGTTAATAATATTCCTTTTTATAGCAAAGAAATCTCTTTAGGTGATATTGTTAGTGGAATACAAACGGAAGAAAATTACTTATTATATGATAAAACTATAATTCATAGTAAAAATAGTACATTGCGAATTGTTTTCTTTAATGAAAACCAGAAATTTAAAGATAAAATATTAACTAAACTAATAGATCTTGGATGTGAGTCTGAAGCATTTAATGTAAATTTCTATGCAATAAACATACCAATTCAAGTAGATATAGAAGAAATATATATTTTCTTAGATGAGTTTGTGGAAACTGACGATTTAGATTATGACACAGGGTATTTGGCACAATAATTTGTGCAAGCTGAGGCGCACGATAAATTTCGTGAGGCCAATTGGAAAAACGTGCACGGGATTATATTGAAGTTGTAAAAAATTCATATTGAAAGGACTAATCATGAAAGAATTATTAAGCATAGAAAAAAATTAAACATCTTGTTTCCTCAGTCATATAAAAATACCCTTGATAAATTCAAGTTGTTTATGGAAATAGAATTTAAAGATTATGAAATTGATTTATTTAATAATAATTTATTGTTTGACGAGTTGAATTCTTTCCCAAGATGGAATTATATGGAATATTTAGTTGAAATAAACAAGAAAAAACAAAAGGCAGAAAATATTGTACAAAGGCATGACTCTACAGAATTCGTAGACTCTGAACGCGTAAAGAAAGGTTTTATGTTTGGAACTTCTTCAGATGGGGGACGCTTATATTTCGATTTAAATGATAATCTATCAATATGGGAATATTGGCTAGATGATGGAAGTGTTGGAAAAGTAGCAGATACTTTTGATGAAATTCTTGAATATGGAAAAATTATAGATTTCGAGTAAATGTAAATTGTATCAAGGTTTAACAAACCCTTAAGGTCGTCTGAAATATTTTTCAGTCGATCTTACAGATTCCTGAGGAATTAGTTTTCAAAGATGTAGATGGTAATAAATACTCTTTAAAGAATGCACATATGGGACATAATCCTGAAGATGCTGTTTCCTATTGGAATCGTTGCAGTTGTTATTATGGAGCTAAATCTCAGATAGTACGGAAATGGATGCTTGATTCTAATAATTATCGATTGGAATATGGGACAGGCAACTGTTCCCTTGGGGCAAAGAGCAAAGAACGTTATAAGAAAATCCGTAAACCTAAAAATGGTAAGCTACCTAAAGGTTGTTAATCTAAGAAGGATAAATTATGTATTTAGATCAAGTAAATTGTGAATTAAACAAAAAAATTAATGATTTTGTATGTAACTCAAATGATGCAACTACGCCGGAGGAACGCATTGATATTCTGAATCAAGCATGGGAACTTTTACCCAAACCAGCCACTCAATTCGTTGAGCCTACTTCGGCAATCGCCTGTGGTATTTCAGAAAATTATAAAAAATTAGGTGATAATCAAAAAGCCCTTGAGTGGATATTAATTGCACTTGAGGCACGAAAAGATGAACCTGCAGCAGGTGTGTTTATATGGACAGGAATCGTTTATTACGAATTGGGTGATATGGAAAATGCCTATAAATATTTTGACCTAACTTATAATGAGCTACGTTACACACCTTTCTCTATGGAAGACAAAAAATATTGGCAATTTTATAAGCAACGTAAAGAAGAATTAAATCCTAAGAAAAAAAACAAAAAGTAAGATTCGATATTTTCAGATGACCTTTTTTGTACCATACTTAACCGCCGCTACGCCTACGCCCCGGATGTAGTATAACTAGAGGGAAATATACTATGAAATATCATATTGAAGATTTAAGAGACCAATTACATAACCATAACTGGATTGTTTTAAAAGAATCAGAAGGAAATGATTTAGATATATCAGAATATTGGACTATTCGTCATAGATACCAACCAAACAAAACTTGTACTCTGGCTTTTGAAGGAATGGATGACTTGGAAGCTTTACCAATCGAAAAAAGTTATGCATGTTTTTTATCTGAAGAGCCAGCTATATCATTATACTTTTCTAAGAGCATTAAGTTATGGAAGAGAGATTTAAATACATTCATTTTAAATCTGAATTCTTTTATAATTTGTTAATTTTAAATCCTTCAAACTATATAAAGCTAATCAAAATCCAAATAACTGTAAATGTTTCTAGCAAGCGTAGGTTGGGTCTAGAACCAACAGCCTAAAAAGGTTGTGTGAAAATTTTCAGACGATCTTTTCTTATGTGTCATCCTTACCGGCTTCGACTACAACGAAAACGGTCAGTACCAATGGAAAGTGCCGTCTAGAGAAGAGAACGCCCGAAACGGTTTGTCCGGCAGCAGACAAATCAACTACCTGTATTACGGCTGGGGCAAACTGAAGAACGAAACCAACACATCCGGAAATGCTCACCAACCCTTCCGATTGCAAAACCAGTATTGCGACCGCGAGACGGGGCTGAATTACAACCTATTCAGGTATTATTCACCTGATACGGGTCGGTTTGTGAATCAGGATCCGATTGGGTTACTTGGAGATGAGTATTTTTATACATCCAATCCAAACGTTATGATTTGGATTGATATATTAGGCTGGTTCAAGTTTAAAATATCTGCAAAGAAAATTGAATATACATTAGGATATTTTAAACATAACCAAAAGTCCGTTGATAAAGGAAACTTATCATGAAGCTATTATCTAATAAGATTAAAATTGAAATTCAAGATGATTTAAAGTTATTATGGGAGATAGAAGGTTGTATATTTACATACTCACCTATTGACTT
>OKDJ01000123.1_pt1 | contig 28449 bp, 29 predicted proteins | sample 1611661 | NCBI WGS metagenome assembly OKDJ01 (sample SAMN04436758, study PRJEB24849) | human gut metagenome | biome: human gut; feature: NICU; material: stool | host: Homo sapiens | place: USA: Saint Louis, MO | collected 2011-02-23 | reverse complement strand
AGACGCTGTCTCGGCTTCTTTTTAATACTAAAAAATATTTTCTTTGTAAGTAAGGTAAAGATCATCCAGCTCCTGCAACTTTTTATCCATTTCAATCTGCATTGCAGAGGCCTGATCATAATCGCCCTCCACCAGCAATGAGCGAATTTGTGTAAAAATACTCTTTTTTCCAATATCGTCTTTCGCAAGTTCATTACGACGGGAAACAATTTCTTCCCAACGCTTACGATCCAACTCGTTATCCGCCGGTAATTCTCTATATGAGCACAAACGGTGCATTGCTTCATTAATAATTCGATTGTGCAATTCCAGTTTCCAACGGTTGACGACCCCTGTCAAAAACGATTCCATCAGTCGCTTCGAGAACGCATCTCCTGCCGCTAACGCCTCCTGCTTGTCAGGATTCTCGCGCAACATTTTGATGTTTTCCCAAACGGTTGCCGGCGGACGCGAGAAATGATGCTGACGTTCCTCTTCGGTGAACATTTCAAAGACATCTTCTTCACTGCGATACGCCCGATCTTTTTCCAAATAATCGGCGTTATCTCCCGGGGCTTTCGACAATTCTGCCAACAACTCATCCGTTGTTTTACCACTCGTCACCGCATATTTAATGCCGTCCAGTGCGGCGAGGTAGCACAGGGCAATGCAAGTATATGTATTCGTGTACGGATTCGGTGCACGCAATTCAAAACGAGTAGCCAGCGGGTTCTTAAGGTCACGGATTAAACCGATCAAAATGGTGCGATTTCGCGACGGAATCGCCGGTGCCTGACCAAGGGATGTAACAATACAAACCGGCGCTTCAAATCCCGGCTGTAACCGATTTAACGCATCCGTTGTGGAGCTGATAAACGGATTCATTGCTTCGTAGTTTTTCAAAATTCCCATGATCGCACCGTAACCGAGTACGCTGACAAAGTCTTCATTCATATCTTTCGGCGCAAATAAGTTGATTACCTTGCCCGATTTCATTTTTGCAGACAGTCCGATATGTGTATGTTTACCGCTGCCGGCAACACCGTGGATCGGTTTCGCTTTAAAAGTGACTTCTAAGCCGTGTTTGCGAAATGTTTCACGAACAATAATACGCGCTTCCAATTCGTTATCGGCAGTCTGCAGTGGATTGGACGAGAATTTCCAGTCGATTTCCAACTGTTCCAAAATGTTTATAAGACGCCCGTTGTCATCAATGCGCGGTTTTACACCGCCCACTTCTTTATGACCCATTTCAGGCTGTAAGCCTAATTTTTTCAACAACTCAATGGATTCTTCCATCGCAGTGCGAACCGCTCCGTGGGTTCGTTGCCAGTATTGTTCCTTCATACGCTGTGACACCGACAATGCGCGACTGTCGATCGGCTGGCTCGGCGTTTTTACCCAAAATTCGAGTTCGGTCGCTGTGGTAAACAAAAGCTCGTCAATTTCTTTGACATTAACGTGTTCCATACCCGGAACCGTATGCGTCGAAAGTAAATCTAAAATCTCCTGTTCAACATACGCAATACTGCGTTTCAAGATCGAACGGGCATCTACCATTTCTCCATTGTGGATCAAAAAGGCCGGAATGCGGAGTGTCCCGATCGGCTTTCCCGTTTGTGGATCTAAATGATCGTAATTGTAGTCGACCACCCAGTTTACGTCCGGGTCTGCGATCATATCGATTCGAGCATTATTCAGTGTAGCAATCGTGGGGAGAACCACCGATGAGCCATCGGTTTGTACTGCATCACCGGAGAAAAAGTCGTTATAATTTTTAAAAAACAATTCAATCGGGATACGTTCATCGGTATCGTTACCGGCCATATCAATCCCGACAATGGAAACATATTGAATTTCAGGGTACTGTGCTAATAGCGAAAGCACGCCTTCCTTGCCATATTTACCTGCGGGAATGACATAAAGAAGTTCTTCATCACGTAACATATTCATTTGGTTCCTCCTCAATAAAAAGACCTCAACACGATATCGAGTTGAGGTCCCCATTGACCGAATATTCTATTTATTGCTGGCCAACCACTCACGTACAGCCTGGTTGACGACTTTGCCATCTGCCCGGCCTTTTAACCGAGGCATTACAGCTTTCATCAAAGTCCCGATATTACGTTCTTCAGGTGCTAATCGGGAAGCGGTTTCGGCAACAATGTTACCCACTTCTTCTGCACTGACAGGCTGCGGCAAATAGCGACTCAATACTTCAATCTCTGCTTTAGTTTGCGTGATCAAATCATGACGATCTGATTTTTCAAACTCCGCCAAAGAGTCTTTCCGGAGTTTCATTTCTTTCGCTAAAATACCTATGACATCTTCTTCTGCTAAAGGCGCAGAGCTGTCAATCTCAGCATTTTTAATCGCGGCGCGAGCCATGCGGATGACCGAGAGTGCAAGCTTGCCATCTTTTTTGGCCTTCATGGCCTCTTTCATGTCACGCTGCAGGGTTTCTTGAATGGTCATCAACTTTCACCTTCTCGTTATTTGAATTTACGTTTTCTGGCCGCTTCCGATTTCTTTTTACGACGAACGCTCGGCTTTTCATAATGTTCGCGTTTTCTTACTTCAGAAAGAACCCCGGCTTTTTGGCAGGAACGTTTAAATCTGCGAAGAGCACTATCGAAAGACTCGCCCTTTTTAACTCTGATTTCAGACATTGATATCCCTCCCTCCAAATAGTCTTATGGGGTGCAATTGCACTAATTAAAATTATAAGCCCCGATGCTGCATTTGTCAATCTGCAAACGGAGGCCAACCTAACGCCTTACCACCGATTATATGCGCATGAAAATGAGGTACCGTCTGACCACCGTCCGCACCTGTGTTGATAACGACACGATAGCCGTTTTCGGTAAGACCGAGTTGGCTTGCCACCGCTTGTACGGTGCTGAAAAAATGTGCAAATTTGTCTTCCGTTTCGGCATCCGTAATTTGATTGATGCTTTGAACATGTTGTTTAGGTACCACCAAAACATGTACCGGCGCCGTTGGTGCAAGGTCATTGAAGGCAACAAAATCATCATTTTCAAAAACTTTCGAACTGGGAATCGTACCGTTTGCAATTTGACAAAAAATACAGTCTTTCATGGTTACCCCTCCTCGATTCTTTCTCCGATCAACATGGTTCCATCGTCAGAGACGACTCGTGTCGAACAAATCATACCTGCTTTCAGTCCCTCGCCTTTGATTTTTAGCTGGCAATAATGAGGTGTAAAGCCTTTCCATGCACCATCTTCCGTTTGTTGTTCCAATAAAACATTCGTGGTTTTCCCGATAAAAGAGCGCCGGTAATCAGTGGCCGTTTGCTCCGCCACTTTTTCTGCGGCATGCACTCGCTCCTTTTTAACCGCTTCAGGAACTTGATCCGGAAACTTCGCTGCCGCAGTACCGTTGCGCTTGGAATAAGGAAACACGTGCACACCTGCAAAGCGCAATTTTTTCAACGTTGCCATCGTTTCCGTAAAAAGTTCTGCCGTTTCGCCGGGAAAGCCTACAATTAAGTCAGTAGTAACTGCCAAATTGGGAATTCTTGCACGTAATGATGGAATAAGATCCACATATTCTTGCAGATGATAATGCCGGCGCATTTTCCGCAAAATTTCTTCCGATCCCGATTGCAAGGGCAAGTGCAGATGTGGACATACACGTTCATTCGTGGCAATCAGATTCACTAATTCTTCAGAAATCTCAACCGATTCAATGGAACCGAGTCGAATTCTTGAAATATGTGTACGCTCGAGCAGCATCTTGACAACGTCAGCCAAGTCTACTTGTCGTCCCAGGTCCACGCCGTAATTCCCCAAATGAATACCCGTTAAAACGACTTCTTTAAATCCTTGCTCATCCAATCTTCGAGCTTCATGATAAATATCTTCCACTCCTCTGGATTTCAATTTACCGCGAGTATAAGGAATAATGCAAAAGGCGCAATAATTGTTGCACCCTTCTTGAATTTTTAAGTATGAACGGGCACGATTGGAAGCCGGATGTGCCCAATTCAATTCTTCGAATTGACTCGTTTCAAAAATATCATGCACCGCATTATGCGCTTGTGAGGAAGATCCGTACGCCTCAATCAAATCGACCACCTTGGCTCGATCCTGCGTACCGATAATCAGATTAACCCCGTCAATTTGTTGAATTGTTTTCGGATCCAGTTGTGCATAGCAACCCGTCACAATAATTTTTGTCTGCGGATTCAAACGTTTGGCACGACGAATCATTTGACGCGATTTGCGTTCACCGATATGCGTTACCGAACAGGTATTAATGACACAAATATCCGCTTTGTCTTTCGCAGATACCTCTTCATATCCGCGCGCCAAAAAAAGGCTGCGCATCGCATCGGTGTCATACTGATTTACTTTACAACCCAGGGTTAAAAACGAAACTGTCTTCAAATTGATTTCCTCTCCGTCGCAATTTAGTAATTTGATTCATTGTAATGTTTTTTTACTTGTCATGCAAGAAAAACGAGGCGCGTCCGCGTCTCGTTTTTTACTAATTATTCAATTTATCCTTCAGTTTATCAAAAAAAGACGGTTCTTCTTTATTGACGGTGCTGTCGCCCATGCACTCGCTGTATTTCAGCAAAGCCGCTCGCTGCTCGGAGGATAAACTGCGCGGTACGCCGATCGTGACCCGTACATTTAAATCGCCTTTGCGATCGCTTCGCAACGATGGCAGGCCTTGACCGGAAAGACGAAATGTCTTTCCTCCGGGAGTGCCGTGTGGAATTTTTAACTCCACTTTGCCGAACAGCGTGTCGAGCTGAATCGTCCCCCCCATAGCGGCTGTCGGAAACGAGACTTCCGCTTCACAAAAAAGATCCGCACCACGACGTTGGAAACGCGCATGTGGCTGAACATAGATATACACATACAAATCGCCCGTTTCCCCGCCGCGTTCTCCCAAACCGCCTTCACCGGCTAAACGAATCCGCGAATCGGTGTCCACACCGGCCGGAATTTTCACGCGAAGCTTACGTTTTTTCTGAACTTTACCGCTGCCACGACATTCATGACACGGAGACTCGATAACTTTTCCTCGACCTTGGCAACGCGAACAGGTATGCACACTCATCATTTGACCTAAGGGCGTATTCCGTACGACTTGCTCCTGCCCAGTACCGTGACATTGCGGACAGGTTTGCACGCTGGTTCCCGGTTCGGCACCATCGCCATGGCAATGGGGGCAAACTTCGTCTTTGACAATACTAAATTCTTTTTCTACGCCCACAGCGGCTTCTTCCAAAGTGATTTCCAAATCGTAGCGCAAATCCGCGCCACGTATCGGCCCCGTTTGCCGAGCTCCACCGCCACCGAAAAAGCTACCGAAGATGTCGCCCAGGTCACCGAATCCGCCAAATCCTCCTTGCGCTCCGCCGAAACCGCCGAAGCCACCGAAGCCGCCCGTTTGACCGGCCTGCTGATACGCAGTATGACCAAATTGGTCATACTGCGCACGCTTGGATTCATCTGAAAGCGTTTCGTAGGCTTCATTGACTTCTTTAAATTTGGCTTCCGCTGTTTTCGGATCATCCTTATTTAAATCAGGATGATATTTTCGAGCCATTTTACGGTAAGCTTTTTTTATCTCATCCGCACTGGCGTCCTTATTGACACCCAGTACGTCATAATAATTCTGATCGCTCATGCCAAACTTCCTCTGTCATTATTTTTTATCGTCATCGTCCATGACTTTGTAATCGCCATCGACGGTGCCGTCATTCGTCTCCTGTTGTGTTGTTTGTTGCTGACCGTTATTTGCCTGCGACTGTTGTTGTGCATTGGCCTGTTCATACAACTTGCTTGCCAACTCGTGCAGCGGTGTGCTTAATGCTTCCGCCTTCGCTTTAATGGCCTCTACATCAGTACCGGCCAGCGCTTCTTTCAGATCGGCAATCGCCGTTTCTACTTTTTGTTTTTGTGCCGCATCAACTTTATCACCAAAGTCTTTCAGCGTTTTTTCTCCTTGGTAAACTAAAGAGTCGGCATTATTGCGAACTTCCACTTCTTCTTTTTTCTTTTCGTCTTCCTCTTCGTGCAATTTCGCCTCTTTTACCATGCGCTCAATTTCATCATCGGAAAGGCCGCTCGAAGACGTAATTGTAATTGTCTGTTCTTTACCGGTGCCCAAGTCTTTAGCGGATACATGTACGATACCATTCGCATCAATATCAAAAGTAACCTGAATTTGTGGTACTCCACGAGGTGCCGCAGGAATGCCGCTCAGTTCAAAACGGCCCAGCGTCTTATTATCCGCTGCCATGTTACGTTCGCCTTGCAAGACATGAATGTCTACGGCAGGCTGATTATCCGCCGCGGTCGAGAATACTTGGCTCTTCGACGTCGGGATAGTCGTATTGCGATCAATAATTTTCGTGAATACTCCGCCCAATGTTTCAATACCCAAGGAAAGTGGGGTAACATCCAGCAGCAGCACGTCTTTGACTTCACCGACTAGTACGCCAGCCTGAACCGCTGCACCGATCGCTACCGATTCATCAGGGTTAATACCTTTGCTGGGTTCTTTGCCCAAGATTTTTTGGATCGCTTCCTGAACAGCCGGGATACGACTGGATCCGCCAACCAAAAGAATCTTGTCAATGTCGCTTACTGCCAATCCCGAATCCGCAATCGCTTTACGGGTCGGCTCCATAGTTGCCTGTACCAAATCTTCGGTTAATTCATTGAATTTAGCACGGGAAAGATTCAAATCCAAGTGCATCGGCTGACCGTTGGAATCGGCCGAAATAAATGGCAAGTTGATATTTGTAGAGAGCACGCCGGACAATTCAATCTTTGCTTTTTCCGCTGCTTCTTTTAAACGCTGCAATGCCATTTTGTCCTGGCTCAAGTCGACACCATTGGTCTTTTTGAATTCTCCGATAATCCAGTCCATAATCTTTTTATCGAAGTCATCACCACCGAGATGGTTGTTTCCCTGCGTAGCTTTGACTTCAAAAACGCCTTCGGCCAGATCCAGAATGGAAACGTCAAACGTACCGCCACCCAAGTCGAACACAAGAATGGTGTGCGCTTCATCTTTATCAAGTCCATACGCTAATGCGGCTGCCGTCGGTTCATTGATAATACGTAATACTTCCAGACCGGCAATCGCGCCGGCGTCTTTTGTAGCTTGGCGCTGACTGTCTGTAAAGTACGCCGGCACCGTGATAACAGCTTTTTCTACTTTTTCTCCCAAGTATGCTTCCGCATCCTGTTTGAGCTTTTGCAAAACCATCGCGGAAATTTCCTGCGGCGTATACGCTTTGTCATCGATGTTTACTTTATAATCGGTTCCCATGTGACGTTTAATGGAACTGATTGTACGATCCGGATTGGATACTGCTTGGCGTTTCGCAAGTTGTCCCACTAAACGCTCACCGGTCTTCGAAAAGCCGACGACCGACGGTGTTAAGCGCGAGCCTTCCGCATTTGTAATAACTACCGGTTCGCCGCCTTCCATAACCGCGACTACCGAGTTGGTTGTACCTAAGTCAATGCCTATTACTTTTCCCATTCTAAATTTCCCCCTTAGTCTTCTTGATGCGCCACTTGTACCTGTGCTGCGCGTAGTACTTTATCATTCATGCGGTAACCTTTTTTGAATACCGCGGTAATTTCTCCTTCCGGTTTATCGTCGGTCGCCAGACGCATGACGGCTTCATGATAATTCGGATCCATCTGCTCACCTAAAGCAACGATTTCTTCCACTTTATAGGCTTTCAGTAAATCCACCAACTTACGATAAATCAGCTGAAATCCTTCTAAAAATTTTTCATCAACACCTTCTACAGGATGTGACAAGGCTCTTTCAAACTCATCTAAAATCGGCAATAAACTTGTAATCACTTCCGCTTGCGCGCTGTCGTTCAGTTCTGCGCGCTCTTGACGATAACGCCTTCGGGCGTTATCAAAATCAGCTTGCAAACGTAAGCGTAAGCGTTCACTCTCTTCCCACTTTTGTGTCAACTCAACGATCTCTGCCGCGAATGCAGAGTCTTCCTGTTCACCAACAATTTTCGATTCGTCAACCGTATCTCCATCGGCTTCGGTTGCTTTGTTTTGTTCTTCCTTGTATTCCGGATTCAATTAACGCACCTCATCTCCATCTGCTTTTCCTGTTCGTAAGACGGAATTCACTTTTTGCTGCATCATATGCAACAGCGAAACAATTTTATCATATTCCATGCGTGTCGGCCCGATGACCGCTACGCTACCTACCAGTTTTTGTTGATCAAAAAATTGTGCTTGTACCACACTATAGTTATGCAATGCGGCAATCCCCGTTTCCGGCCCGATGCGTACTGTAAGCGCAGTCGACGGCGAATGGCTTATAAGATCAGCGAGTTGCTTGCTCTCCTCCAAAAGTTGCATCAACTCTTGCAACTTGCCCAAGTCCTTAAACTCCGGCTGGCGAATCAACTCACTGACACCGTCGGTAAAAATTTCGCGGTTCTTGCCGACCGTGTTCTGAATCGTATCCAGCGTACTGAACATCACTTGGGGTTCGGCCCAAAAGTCCTGCTGCAATTCCTGCATAAGTTCTGTAGTAATCTCCCGCAATTCACGCCCATGTAACGCGCGATTCAGCTGCAACGCAAAATCCTGCAGCTTCAACAACGTCACCCCGGCGGGCATTATAAACGTGGAATGATCCACGCTGCCGTCAGTCGTTACGAGGAGCAAAATGGCGCGGTTGTCATCCAGCGGTAAAAATTGGATGTAATTGAAAACCGCATGTTGCGACTCATCTGTCACAGCCAACGAAAGATTATGCGTCAGGCCTGATAAAATACGAGCCGCTTCACTAAAAATTTCTTGTGTTTGCGTGTTCTCAAAGGTAAACCAGTCCTTAATAGCAGTCGCTTCTTCCCGACTGACTTCACCCGGTTGCATTAGGCTGTCCACATAAAACCGATATCCCTTTAGTGAAGGAATACGGCCGGCAGAAGTATGCGGTTGCTCTAAATACCCCATCCATTCCAAATCCTGCATTTCGTTACGTATGGTAGCCGGACTGATACCTAAATCATAAATTCGAGCAATCGTACGTGAGCCGACCGGCTCGGCAGTGGCAATATAGCTTTGAACGATCGCACGTAAAATAATTTGTTTACGTTCTTTCATCGTTATCACCTCTGTCTTATTAGCACTCTTATCCGTCGAGTGCTAAATCTATTACATAATTTATCATGAAAAGGTGAAAAAGTCAAATTATTTTGTTTTTATGTGCGGATAAAGTAAGTAAACACTTGGTTAGCCACTTCTGCGCCACGGCGCGTAAGTGTTATCGTATCGGCGGTAGCACGATACAAAAGCCTTTCTTCCAGCAGTGTTTGTAATTCTTTTCCATAAGTTTCCTGAAGTGTAACACCAAATTTAGTGGCAAACGAGGACATGGAAATACCGCTCCGACGGCGTAAATTCATGAAGCAATATTCTTCCATTGCGGTTTGACGGTCAATGCTTTCAGCGTCTTGCGGTATCCATCGCGCACTGTCGATCTGCTTTATATAGGCCTGCCAATCCGCAACATGGCTGTAGCGAACATTTCCATCAAAGGAAACAGCAGCCGCACCGAACCCGATATACGGTTCATAGCGCCAATATTTTTGATTATGTACTGCTTCGTAGCCTGATTTTGCAAAATTGGCAATTTCATAACGAGAGAAACCATATTGCGGCAGCGTACGTACCATAGTCTGATACATTTCCCATTCGGTTTCTTCCGACGGCAAGTCCAAGCGTCCTTGCGCAGCTAAACGAGCAAATAAAGTCCCCGGTTCAACAATCAATCCGTAAACGGAAATATGTGTGATCGGTAAGTGCACCGCCTTCACGAGCGACTCTTTAAAGTCGGCGGCGGATTGTCCGGGAAGACCATACATTAAATCAAGAGTGATATTTTTAAAACCGATGTGTGCCGCATCTTTGATAACCCGTCGAGCGTCCTGCGCGCGGTGGATACGTCCGATCCGCTGCAGTAAGTCATCACGAAAGGTTTGTACCCCTACGCTTAAACGATTAATCCCTGCCGCATAGTAAGCTTCTAAATCACTGCGAGTGATCCCGTCGGGATTCATTTCCAAAGTTACTTCCGCGGTGTTCTGTACAGCAAAGCGTTCGCGGAGTGCCAATAACACGTCATGAATTCGTTGCACGCCAAAAAGGGACGGTGTCCCGCCCCCAAAGTAAATGCTGTCCACATGATCGGAAAAGGAACTCAGCGGTCGATTGGCAATTTCTTTCAACAATGCCGCCAAGTAAAAATCATACATTTCTTCGCGAACCACGGCAGAGTAAAAATGGCAATAATGACAGTGGCTTGCGCAAAAAGGAATATGAACATAAATTCCTGTGCTCATCTTAATCGTCTTTCAAAATCGCCATAAACGCCTCTTGCGGAATCTCAACGCTGCCGACCTGCTTCATGCGCTTCTTACCTTCTTTTTGTTTTTCGAGCAGCTTGCGTTTACGCGTGATATCGCCGCCATAACATTTTGAAAGTACATCTTTGCGCATCGCTTTAACGGTTTCACGAGCAATAATTTTATTGCCTATTGCCGCTTGAATCGGAATTTCGAACATTTGGCGCGGAATAATATCTTTCAGCTTCAATGCCAGTGCCCGACCGCGTGACGGTGCCGAGCTTCGGTGAACGATAGTACTCAACGCATCCACTAAGTCTCCATTCAGGAGAATATCGAGTTTGACCATATCCGCCGGTCTATACCCAAAGAGCTCATAATCCAAAGACGCATAGCCCCGTGTTCCGGATTTCAGCTTGTCAAAGAAATCGTAAATGATTTCATTCAACGGTAAATAGTACTCGAGTGCGACCCGAGTCTCGTCAATGTATGTCATTGTATGATACTCACCGCGACGTTCCTGCGCAAGTTCCATGACGGCTCCGACAAGATCGGACGGTAGCATGATGGTAGCCTTTACAAACGGCTCCTCGATATGATCAATTACCGTCGGATCAGGCAAATGAGCGGGGTTGTCTACTGCGATCATGTTTCCGTCCGTGGTATAGACATGATAAATAACCGAAGGTGCTGTCGTGATCAAATTCAACTGATATTCTCGTTCCAGACGTTCTTGGATCACGTCCATATGCAACAAACCGAGAAAGCCGCAGCGGAATCCGAAACCCAACGCAAGCGAAGTTTCTGCTTCATATACCAGCGCCGCATCATTTAAATTCAGCTTGTCCAATGCATCGCGTAAATTGCCGTAATCTTTGCTGTCCACCGGATACAATCCGCAATACACCATCGGGGTCGCCTTACGATAACCGGGCAGTGGTTCGGCAGCACCATTTTCCACTGTCGTAATCGTATCGCCGACTCGACAGTCGTGAACATTTTTAATGCTTGCGGCCAAATACCCTACCGTACCGCAACTCAATTCCTGGGTAGGCACCATTCGCGGCGCAAAAAATCCGACTTCCGTCACCTCAAATGATTTGCCCGTCGCCATCATCCGTATTTGGTCTCCCACTTTGACAGACCCTTCATGGATTCGCACGTAAGCAATAATACCTTTGTAAGGATCAAAATGAGAATCATATACCAGCGCCTTCAACGGTCGATCGCTATAATCCGGTGGTGAAGGAATTCGTTTGACGATTTGTTCCAGAACCTCCGGTACACCCAACCCTGTCTTGGCGGAGATCATCGCGGCATCGTGCGCATCAAGACCGATAACATTTTCGATCTCGGCTTTTACCAAGTCGGTATTTGCACTTGGTAAATCCACCTTGTTAATGACCGGAATAATCTCTAAATCATGATCCACTGCCAAATAAACATTGGCTAAGGTTTGCGCCTGCACTCCCTGGGTTGCATCTACAACCAAAAGCACCCCTTCACACGCAGAAAGGCTGCGGGAAACTTCATAATTAAAATCGACATGCCCGGGCGTATCAATTAAATGCAGCATGTAATCTTTGCCATCTTTGGCATGGTAATGCAAACGAACGGATTGTGATTTAATCGTGATACCCCGTTCTTTTTCCAATTCCATATTGTCCAATACCTGTGCTTGCATCTCCCGCTGGGATAAAGCGCCGGTGATTTCAATCAGGCGATCCGCCAGCGTCGACTTGCCATGGTCAATATGTGCAATGATCGAAAAATTACGAATATATTCAGTGGACACGAATGTTCTCCCCTTGCCAATGATTTGGTCCTATAATAGCGCCGCCAAGCACTCGATCGCCGTCATAGAAAACAATCGATTGGCCCGGCGTTACCGCACGCTGCGGCTCTTTAAAGACTACATGTACGCCATCTTTTACCGGATATACAGTACAGTCTGCTGCCGGTGCCGCGTAGCGGATTTTAGCTTGCGCGGTAAACGGTTCTGTGCAAGTTTCCCATTCCGTAAATGACGGATCCAACGCCCATACTTCCCGTTGGAAAATGGACGCATTAGGGCCGACAATAACACGGTTATTTTCCGCATCGATAGCGACCACGTATAAAGGATGCTCTGCCGCCACACCAAGACCTTTACGTTGGCCGATGGTATATGCCGGTAACCCTTGATGCGTTCCTAATATATTCCCGTCAAGATCGACAATATCTCCCGGCACAAATTGCTCGGGAATACGCTCTTTCAAAAAACGAATGTGATCATTGTCGGGAATAAAACAGATATCTTGACTCTCCGGTTTATTGTATACGGGTAAGTTCAATTCTTTTGCCAAAACCCGCGTATCTTCCTTATGCATTTCTCCCAACGGGAACATAATGTGAGGTAACATCTTTTGGTCTAAATGATACAACACATACGACTGATCTTTTTTCAGATCCGCACCGCGCCGCAGTTCATAAAGGTCACTTTCTTGATTATAAAGAACGCGTGCATAGTGTCCTGTCGCCAAAAAATCGGCGTCAAGGTCACGGCTAAACTCGTACAAACTCCCAAATTTAATCCAATCGTTGCACATTACACATGGATTGGGAGTAATCCCGCGAGCATACGATTGTGTAAAATATTGCATAATTTTTTCTTCAAAAGATTGGCGTAAATCCAACACATAATGCGGCACTGCCAATTGATCCGCTACCCGCTTGGCATCCGTAATCGCGGCGGATTCAACTACTTTATTATTTTTCACGGTATCAAAAAGCAGCATGGTAACACCGATAACATCATAACCTTGCGCTTGCAAACGCGCCGTTACTAATGAGCTGTCAACACCACCGCTCATAGCGACCGCTACGCGCTTTTTGCTCATACTATTCCTCCTTACATACCATTTTATTATAGCATATAGAAAATCTTCTAAACGATTTTTGTGTCCATCCCATCGACATCTCATGTATGCCCTCATCATGGATGCTGTATAATAAGATTATTGAAAGCGTTTAAGGAGAATTTATGCATCAATATCTGTTTTTTATTGGCTCATTTCCGATTCGCAGCTATGGATTGTTGTTTGCCCTGGGAATCATTACCGGCGGTCTGCTTGCCTATTATTTCACACACAAAGCGGGACGTTATTCGGAATATATTTGGGACCTTACCGTCTACTGCGGACTTTGGGGAATTATTGGCGGTCGGCTTTGGGATGTTTTCTTTTTTGACTGGGACTACTACCAAAATCACCTTTTAGAGATTCCATTTGTGTGGCAAGGCGGCATGGCCATTCAGGGTGGTTTGCTTTTCGGCATCTTAGCGGCGCTGTACTATTTACGTAAACGCTGCGTCGATATTTTGGACTTTGCCGATCTGGTTGCACCTGCCATCGTCATGGGGCAAAGTGTCGGGCGCATGGCAAATCTCATGAACGGCGATGCCTTCGGTCACCCGACCGGCGGTTCATTTGGAATCTTATATCCCGAAACTACACTTGCATACCACACCTATGGAGCGCAACCCCTATGGCCGGCAGAAATTTGGGAAGGCCAGATTGATGTACTGATCTTTGTCGTCCTGCTCGCTTATTCATTGCGTTCCCATGCCAAAGGGCAGGTATTCGCACTCTACATTATGTTGTATTCGCTAGCGCGCTTTGGTTTGGAATTTTTGCGCGGCGATTACGGAACACTGCTGTGGGAGTTAAAGTCGGCGCAACTGACTTCTCTTGTTGCTTTTTTCGCTGCCCTGAGTGCATTTGTATACTTCGCGTACCGCAAACCGCAAAAAGCCGTTCCGCCTGCTCCGACAAAGGCGAGTAAACGCAATAAAAAATGACGTCAATCGACGTCATTTTTTTGTTTCAGATTTCGTCATTGGCAATCGCTGCCTGCAATGCTTCCAAGGCCCGATTAGCAAGTGCCATGTTCTTTTCTTTTTTCGGAACGCGCTTAGCTAAAGGATCGATTAAGCCGAAATTTACATTCATTGGTTGGAAGTTGTCTTTGTTATCGGTCGAGATATATTGCATCAAACTACCGATTGCCGTTGTTGCCGGCGGTTCCCAAAGCGTTTTACAATGCAGCAAACGGGCCGCGTTACGACCGGCAAGCAAACCGGCAGCGGCAGATTCTACATACCCCTCCACGCCGGTAATTTGTCCCGCAAAAAACAAGGTAGGGCGTTTTTTAGTTTGCAATGTCGCTTGAAGCAACTTTGGGGAATTAATATAGCTGTTGCGATGCATTACGCCGAAACGCGCGAATTCCGCATTTTCCATGCCGGGAATCATGCGGAAAATCCGCTTTTGTTCTCCCCATTTCAGATGTGTCTGAAAACCGACAAGATTATATAACGTGCCTTCTGCATTATCCTGGCGCAATTGAACCACCGCATACGGTTCTTCGCCCGTACGCGGATCCGGCAAACCTACCGGCTTCAACGGTCCGAATCGCATGGTATCTTCCCCGCGATTACCGAGTACTTCAATCGGCATGCAACCTTCAAATATTTCGCCTTTTTCAAAATGATGTTGGCCTGCTACCTCCGCTGCGATAAGTTCTTTGCGAAAGCGCAAATATTCTTCTTTATTGAATGGACAATTGAGATATGCTGCCGGACCTTTATTGTAACGCGAAGCACGATACACTATATCTTGGTTCAATGACTCTAAATACACAATTGGCGCCGCGGCATCAAAAAAGTGGAAATAGTCTTCCCCGCTGAATGCTGCGATCGACTCTGCTAACTTACCATCCGTAAGCGGACCAGTGGCAACGATTACAATACTGTCTTCCGGGATGGACATGACTTCTTCCGTAACCACTTCGATCAAGGGATGGTTTTTGATCGCATCGGTCACTGCCTGCGCATAGCCTTCCCGATCAACGGCAAGTGCACCGCCGGCCGGCACTTGATGCGTATCAGCCGCCTGCATGATAAGCGAATTCAGTTGCCGCATTTCTTCCTTCAAAAGTCCTACCGCATTCGTAATTGCTGCCGCACGCAACGAATTGCTGCAAACGAGTTCGGCAAAATGCGGCAAAGCGTGTGCCGGTGTATACCGCTTCGGCTTCATTTCCAGTAAGCGAACACGTACACCTGCTTGCGCTGCCTGCCAGGCGGCTTCACACCCCGCCAGTCCGGCACCGATGACGGTAATCACTTCATTTTTTCTTATGGCTGCCATGCGTCGGGCACTCCTTGTTGCTGCAAATAATTTCTTCGCCTCGTTGGCGTGTCTTCTTTTTTACCATAATCGATCCGCATTCCTTACAAAATTGATCCACCGGTTCATTCCACAATGCCAAATCGCATTCCGGATACCGATCGCAACCATAGAAAACACGGCCACGTTTGGATTTACGGCGAACGATGTGTCCTTTTTTGCATTTCGGACAGGCAATACCGACCGGATCGGTAATCGGCTTAGTATTTTTGCATTCCGGGAAATTCGGGCATGCTAAGAATTTCCCATACCTGCCAAATTTATAAATCATTTTAGCGCCGCATTTATCGCAGATAACATCGGATTCCTGCTCAATAACTTTCACTTTGTCGATTTTTTGTTCCGCGTCGGAAAGTTCCTGTGCAAATACTTTGTAAAAGCTTTCCAACAGTTGTTCGTAGCTTAGTTCACCCTCGGCAATTTTATCCAATTCCTCTTCCATACGCGAGGTGAATTTAACATCAACGACCTTGCTGAAAAAGCGTTTCAGAAGATCCACCACAACAAAACCCAATTCCGTGGGAATAAATGCTTTATCACGCTTTTCGACATAGTTGCGTTTTTGAATGGTATCCAAAATCGGCGCATATGTACTCGGGCGACCGATTCCTTTTTCTTCCAAAAGTTTAATTAAGCTTGCTTCCGTATACCTTGCCGGCGGTTGCGTGAAGTGTTGTTTCGGCTCGATTTTTTTGACCGTCAACGCATCATCTTTGTGCAGCTCCGGTAAAATCGTTTCTTCTTTTTTATCTTTCGTCCCGTAAACTGCGGTGAAACCGTCAAAAATAATATGACGGCCTACGGCGCGCAGCTCAAATTTTCCGGCTCGAATGGTCACGGTTAAACGTTGCGCAATTTGCGGCGTCATTTGACTGGCCAGAAAACGATTCCAAATCAACGTATATAATTTCAGCTGATCCCGATTTAAAAAGGGCGCGACTTCCGTGGGAGAATATGCTAAGGACGTCGGACGAATCGCCTCATGCGCATCCTGACTCTGCTGTTGCTTCGAGTATTTATTCGGTGATTCAGGTACGTACTCTTTACCATAAGTTTCGGTAATGTACTGCTTTGCTTCTTTCTGCATCTCTTCCGCGATTCGTACAGAGTCGGTACGCATGTAAGTAATCAAACCGACATGAGTACCACGAATATCCAGACCTTCATATAATTGCTGCGCAATCATCATGGTCTTGCGCGCACCGAAATTCAGTCGGTTGACACTGTCCTGCTGCATCGTACTGGTAGTGAAAGGCGCTTGCGGGCGACGGCGTTGCTGACCTCGTGTCAGTTTTTCGACATACGCGTCCGCCACTTTCAATTCTTCGACTAAATCGTTGGCGACGCTTTCCTGCGCAACGGCCAACTCTTTGTCGTCATACCGAACCACCTTGGCGGTAAATGATTTGCCTTTGCCGGCATGATAATCGGCTTCAATAGACCAGTATTCCTCCGGTACAAATGCCTTGATTTCTTCTTCGCGTTCACAAATCAAACGTACTGCCACCGACTGCACGCGTCCCGCGCTTAGACCGCGAAATACTTTTTTCCAAAGAAAAGGGCTTAATTTATAACCGACAAGCCTGTCAAGAACCCGACGTGCCTGCTGAGCATCTACTTTCTGCTCATCAATCGGACGCGGCTGGGCGATCGCTTCTTTGATCGCATGCGGCGTAATTTCATTAAATGTAATTCGCACATTCTCATCCGCCGGAACATCCAACAACACCGACAAATGATGAGAAATAGCTTCTCCCTCGCGGTCAGGGTCAGTGGCGAGGATAACATCGCGCGATCTATTCGCTTCCGCACGTAAATGGGAAATTACATCATGGCGATCGGAAACATTAGTATACCGCGGCATGAATCCGTTCTCCACATCGACACCGAGCGAGTTTTTCGGTAAATCTCGCAAGTGCCCCATGCTGGCCATAACTTTATAATTTTTACCGAGAATTTTTTCAATCGTTTTCGCCTTGGCGGGAGACTCCACAATCACGAGGTGTTTCCCGCTCGGATTCGGTGTGCGTTCCCATTTCGGTGCCTTGACAACAGCCGGCTTACCGGCACTGTTTTTGCGTCCAATTGAAATTGTGCGTTTAATGGACAATGCTGCCTCCTATCTGGAAATCATTGCCATGTATTTTTGATTTCCACATTGTTGTATAAGTCCTTTTAATTCTAATTGTAGCAATATATAGTTTGCTTCAGTCGGGTGTAAAGCGGAACGAAGAATAATCGTATCCATGTCGACTGTTTTCTCCAACTGGCAACAACGGTACACTAATTCCTCGGTCGGTGTCAAATCCGGACCGGCTACCGAGCCCACTTCACGTTCCATATCCAACCAATTATATTCGCGTAAAATATCGCTTGGTTCCGCGGCCAACGCCGCTCCTTGTCGCAATAAGTGATGCGTGCCCACCGACATCGGTGAAAAAATGCTGCCGGGGACGGCGAATACATCACGCCCCGCCTCCAAAGCAAAGTCTGCCGTAATCAATGTGCCGCTGCGTTTCGCCGCTTCAATAACCAACACCCCGTCGCTCAATCCGCTGATGATGCGATTGCGTGCCGGAAATTGTCGCCCCAACGGTTTGGTTCCCAACGCATATTCCGATATCACTACACCGTGTTGCGCGATTTCTTCAAATAATGACTTATTTTCCGGCGGATAGGGAATATCCAAACCACAAGCCAACACACAAATCGTATACCCGTCAGGAAGTGTAGCCCGATGACTTGTGGAATCTATACCGCGTGCACCGCCGCTAATGATAGCAACGCCTGCCTTGCTCAGCTCTCCGGCAAATAAACGCGCGGCATTAATCCCATACGGTGTCGGCTTGCGCGAACCGACGATGGCGATCGCTTTTTCCGGTTCTCGCCACGTACCTCGATATGCAAGTATGGCCGGTGCATGAGGATCACTCTGTAAACGTTTGGGGAAATCGGCATCTTGAAAGGTCAGTAAGCTGACGCCCCATTTTTGATTGGCCTCCCAAATTGTTTCGGGTTCAATCATTTTTCGTTGCGCCAAAAATCCCGCGAGCGATTTAGGTCCTAATGTATGGGATGCCAGTAATGCCTTTTCGGAAGCTTGCCAAATCGCTTCAAAGCTGCCGAAAAAACGAACTAATTGGCGTAATTTGACCGCACCTACATACGCCGTCTTTTGTAGCGCCGCCGCGTATACTTTTTCCCTTTTCATATCCATTTTATTCACCGATTTAAATAAAACACTTTATTCATTGGTGCAGAAAAACATAATGCTTCTCTACTCCTTATCTTGTGCACGGTAACTTACTGCTTCCGCAATTTGCTCCGCGTCGATGATGTCTTTGCCCTGCAAATCGGCAATGGTACGTGCCACTTTTATAATTCGGTCGTAAGCGCGTGCACTTAAGTGCAAACAATTAAATACATCCGCCAAAATTTGCTGCGCACGTGGTGTCATTTCACACGTTTCTTTGATCTGGCGGTGTTGCATTTGGGAGTTCGTGCGCATCCCGTAAATAGCCAAGCGTTTTGCCTGTCTCTCACGGGCCAATTTAACACGAGCGCGAATGACCTCTGACGATTCTTCCGCACGGGTCGCGGTAAGTTCCGTGTACTTCGGTCGTTGCACACTTACATGCAAATCGATACGATCCAGCAACGGCCCCGAAATTTTGCGCAAGTAGCGGCGAATATCACCGCTCGAGCAGGTGCATTCTTTGTCCGGATCACCATTAAACCCGCAGGGACACCCAAGTGCTTTTTTGCTCCACTATAGATATTAAAAAGAGAGCCGGACAAAAGATATACGCGCGCTTTTATCCGGAAGTCATTTGCGATGACTCTATGAATAGAGTATATCAAATCCGTCAAAAGATGAGCAAAACAACGACAGAATTCGCCGAGATGACCGGACTGTGCTTGCCCGTCATTAAGCAGTTGGAAAAAAGCGGCAAGATCGTTCCGATACGCACGATGAAAAAGCTGGCGAAAGCATTTCCTGAATATCCCGCATGGTTCATCGGTGGCTATGACTTTATGCCAGAGCGAACGCTCGATGAACGTATCATGAAAGCTAAAATGTATCACGTTCACGTTCTCGCCGAAACGGAGTTAGCTATCGGCGCGCGTATCAGAAACGGTAAGCTGACAGAAGTCCCCGGCGAAAAGCGGCGTAAACGCATCGCAAAATACACGGCGATCATTGACGAATAAAAAAGACACCCGAAGGTGTCTTTGAGGGGGTTCACTCGTTCCAGCTTTGCGCCTCTTCGTTCCAAGGAGTGCCGAAAACGATGCCGTCATGATCAACTGTCAATCTTTGAAGCGAGTCGACCCAGCCTTTCTTCTTCATCCGGAGATAACTTGCGTGAGCGTTCACGAACGTATCGAACATGTACACCACTTGATCTGCCTTGAATACTGCGTAATAAACTTTGTCTTTCATTTGAATTACCCCCTTTGCTTACCGTTCGAGAGTCAAGTTTAGGATCGGCATATGACTATGCATCAACACCGAATTACAGACCGGTTCTAATCTCGCGCATTTGCCGCCAATCATATTGCGGATCTGCATAAATCGATACGTCTAAACCTTGTTCAAGGCCATTGCGGATTTGTTTCATTTGATTCCTATCATATTTGGGATCCGCATAAATAGATACGTCTAAGCCTTGCTCAAGACCTTTGCGGATCTGTTCCATTTGATCCCTATTAAATTTCGGATCGGCGTAAATTGATGCGTCGACACCAAGCAGGAGACCATAACGAATCTGTTCCATTTGCCACAAGTTAAACTTTGGATTCGCGTACAGTGATACATCCAAGTTGTCTATAAATCCGGAATAGATTTTTTCCATCTGGTCAACGCTAAATTCAGGATTTGCGCAAATTGATTTGTCCATGCCAAATTGGAGACATTGACGTGTTATTTCCATTCGCTGCATATCGAATTCAGGCTTTGCGTAGACTGACACGTCTATTCCGTTTTCAAGGCCCCTGCGTATCTGTGCTATTTGACCTCCATTAAAGCTTGAATCAATATAGCCGGATATATCAACGCCTTTCTCCAGACAGATAAGTACTTCATAAATTTGCTGCGAACCAAAGTCTTTTAGCAGCGTTGTAAGGGAATTCATTTCGTTTTCGCTCATTGATCTTTTCATTGGAATTGCCCCTTTCATCTGGTCGGTGAACTATATCTTCTATCTGTCTATATAGTAGCATAATAACTGTAACTAGTCAACAGTTATTATGCTACTTTTCTAGTTTATTTCAATTATTTAATTTCATTAATCGCTTCTTCCGGGAAGTAGTAGCCGACTGATGTTTCAACGATCGCGCCGAGCTGCTCTTCCGCAAACCGTTCAAGGTCAACGTGGTTAATTTCTTCATCGAAGCTACCGAAGCGATCCATCTTTCTTAAAATCTGATACGCGATAACGCTTTTATTGAATGTAGCGGTGAACTCGTAAGCTTCGTATGCGAGCGAGCGGAGATTTTCATATTTCGCCGCTTTTTCGATATCTTCGGTCGCTTTGGTTTGGTTAACTTCGAGAGCTGCTACTAAGTGGAGTAAGTTGCGCTTTTTGAGATCTTTCTTCGCCGCGACAACGGCTTTGAAGTTGCTTTCCGTCAACAGAGATTCGAGTTTGCCCATCAAGCTTTTAATCGTTTCAGCTTTGCGAACCGCTTTTTCTTCTTCCGCAAACGCGTTCATACCGTTAGCTTCGTTAATCATATAACGAGCGAGCAAGCTGGTGAAGTATTCTTTGTACTCTTGATCTCTTTTTGCACAGCTAGCGATAAACGCTTGGCGAGCCGTTTCCGCCCAAACTTCCGGATCCGCGTCTTTCACTTCGTAGTAGAAGCCGTTGCGATATTCGCAAGCCATTTCACGATTGACCTTATCTTCTTCGCCAGCCAAACGGCAATGTTCATTGCCCGAACCGAAGTTCCAGTGATCGGCGATCCGATAACTTCCTTCCGGCTTTTCGCCCCAGCTGATTTCTTCGCCCGGTTTCATGATGTACCAGCTATCACTGTACGGACTCTGACTTACGATAAGTTCGCCAGCGAGGACTTTGTCTTGTAATTCGTTGATGTTGAGGTTAGTCATTTTTCTTGCTCCTTTTCTTGGTCGGTGTTCTGTTCCCTCTTTCTGTCATTATAATAACATATTAACTGAACGATGTCAACAGTTTTTATGTTATTCTTTCAAAAAGTTTTTTCCGGTTTCCACGCTTGCCCAAACCCCGCCGTTTTGAACATGTCGGGAATTCCGACTAGTTGCTTAAGCCGAAATACCTCTTCAATTTCCATTCCGAGATTACGAGCGATCCATTCATCGCTCTTTCCGGCTTGAATTAATGACGCGACCAAGTCACACATTAGCTTGATATTGTGAGATCCGCGCGCTCGATTGTGGCGCACAGTAGATGCCATGCGCTCGCTGATCGGCTTATCAATCACTACAACGGGCAAGCAACCGCCCTCACGCTCGTAAATATCAGGATAGGTCTTTAGCACCGTATATCGGTGAAAACCGTCAACGATTTCATATACGCCGTCATGCTCATTTCGATAACACACGATCGGCATCGTATATCCATCTTCTTTAATGCTTTCATAAAGCAAGCGTAATTCAGGCGTAGCTACATGATTAGGATTATATTCGTTCGCTCGGATCTGATCGACCGGAACGCGCAAAACATTATATACTGGCGATTTCATTTTGACCTCACATTCCGTTAGCGATATTTAACGCGCGCTGAATAACTTCCTTGCTTTTCTTGCGCTTAATTTCCATTCCATTTTTGGTGAATTCTGCCGCACTCGGATCACGCTGAATAATCGCACGGGCAAATTCTTTCCAAAAGAAAGCGTCATGCTCTTTGCTGAGCGCATCGTCACCGAACCGCCGAGTCGCTATCTCCGTGTAAGCCGCTCGTTGCGAGTCTGGCAAAGTCGCTAATAAATGTAGCGCATACGATTTCCACGTATGACCATCGGGCAATCGAACGCTACCATAACCCATAGCTTCTGTATTTCCGTACAAAGCGGCGAAGTTTGCGCCATCGACACGGCGCAACATCTTATCCCAGAGATCCGGCTCGATAATTCGATACGTATATAAACTAGCCGTGCCCCATGGATTGAACGGACTTGCGACACGCATGTCTTTCGGTGAAAAGCCTAACTGATTAAGTCGATCATAAATTTTATTATACGGATAGCCGAATTTACTCACGGCATACCAAACGTCACTCACTGACCAATCATATATCGGTGAAGCTACCCATACGCCTTCTTGATCTCGACCGATCCAGCAGTTATCTTTATATTTAGTCTTACGCTCCAAAAAAGCGCGCATACGATTAAGCGATTCATCAGCTCTTAATCCCAAGAGCGTTACTGCCGGAGATCCGTACTCCTCTTTTATATATTCGCCCATTTGCTTTGATACTTTTTGGTAATCGCCTTTATATTCGTACGTATAAATGTAGTTATTTTTTAAGTTGATGATGAAAGGATCGGTCGGCATTGGCCGCACCCATTGATCTTCTTTTTCGTCATCCCAAGGATACCAGCAACCCTCATGACTATTGAAAGTGAACGGACTTGCGATCGGCAAACACATCCAATGCAAGTGAGCGTACGGAGCGGAACGCTCAAACATTTCATGAACGTAGGAAGTCGTGAGCGAATACATCGCCTCGAAGTCCTGATAAAATAAATGAAATTTACGTTTAATGCCGTGCTCTTTTACGAAGTCCAGCACCAATGAAAGCAGTACGCCGCTATCTTTACCACCCGAAAAAGACAACAATACGTGCTCGAACTCGCTGAACACGTATTGCAATCTTTCTTGAGTAGCGTCATATACATTTTTGTTAAGATATACTTTCCGCTTCATTTAGCCGCCCCAATCATAACGCTTGGATAAACGCGTGAACCGCCTTTTGATCGTCTTTGATTTGCTCGACATCCGCCTGAAAGTCGTGCAGTACGTCTTTCTTCTCTTTTATGCACTTCATGATACGCTCGTCAATCGTTTCCATCGTGCATAGATCAACGTAGGTCACGTGCTTTGTTTGCCCGATTCGGTGACAACGATCTTCCGACTGCAAGCGATCAGAGTATTTGAAGGTATTGTTGTAGTAAACAACATATGACGCTTCATTGAGCGTTAACCCGTACCCGCCACTAGACGCGGTAGCTACAAAGAACCGCGCGCCGTTACGGAATTGACTTAACGCATCTTCTTTCTCCGCGGTATTTTTCCGCCCGCTAAATTCAACGACACTATTCTCGCCATAGTTTTCGGCGAGCATATGACAGATAACATCTAAATCGTGATGGAACTTCGCCCAGATGATGATCTTCTCGTCAGCATCAGTGGAGTCGATGACCGACTTTAACGCCTGAATACGATTAGACGGAGCAGTGCGTTTGACGAAATGACCGGAGCCTGAATATTCAAATCCGGATAAAACCATTTGCAACCTCAACATCATCGCGAAAATGGTCAATGAAAGGTTACTTGCCGTTACAGTCTGCGTTTCGTACAGCCGCTGAATTTTATTGATGTAGTACGTTTTAACTGCATCATATGAAAAACGAATGTCCAAGTCCGACACGTTGACCGTGCTATACGTTTTGTCCGGAAGATCCAAGCACTCTTCTTTTTTGACCTGATACAAAAACGGATTGATCTTCCGCGCTAAATAATCGGTATTGTGCGCCTCGACCACTCTTTTGGGATAGCGGTCATCATATACGAGATGATTTTTAGCGAACTTATAAAACGATGAATAGCCGAGAATTAACGGTGATAAAAAGCGCATTTGAGAGTAAAGGTCTTGAACGCCTTTTGCAAGTGGCGTTCCCGTGAGAATTAATCTAAACGCGCTGACCATCGTTGCGTCCGTTATGCGCTGCGTACGTTTCGCCGTTGGTGATTTAATCGTCAGCGACTCATCGACCACTACGAACGTATTGCCGCTTGCTACTCGAATAAAAGCGGAAAACACCCGATCACTGCTGCCGATACTTTCCGCTCCGATAATATACCAATCGGCTTTTGGAATAGTATTCGCTCGTACTTTATCATCAAAGATGAATACGCTCTGCGGCTCGGTCGTATGCTTTTGAATTTCCCGCGCGATTGTATGTTTGAGCGAAACCGGACAGATCCACACTACATGACTGAATTTATTTGCCCTCCGGCGAATAATCTCCATTGCCGTTAAGGTCTTGCCCGTTCCCATATCCATAAAAAGTGCGCCGACTTTAACCGCCATTAGCTTTTCGACGGCTTTTCGCTGGTGAGCCATCAATCCCGTGCGTAATTCAAATGCTTTCATTGATCAGTCCTCGCTGACAAAAAGGTCATCTTGCGCTACCGCTTGGCGATACTCCTCGATCGCTTTCGCCGCCTGATCGGTCAGTTTGAAATCGTTATACTCGGCGAAGTCGGCTACTTCGTCTGCGAATTCCGGTCGCACGTGTACCTGCCGCCCATTGCGAACGGCACTGCTCATGTGCAAAGCCTCTTGTTTTAAGAGTTGTTTTGGAGTAATGATCACAAATCCATAACTGCTGGTGAAGTCGATCCAGTTACGAACACGCGGCGCAAATGAGCGATCACGCATGCGTTGACGAGCCTCCGCGTTATAGCATTCAACGACAAAGCCGTCATCGAGTAACGCCGCGCCTAATTCTGCCATGCGGTCATACCAATCGCCGTCATACGCGCAAAGCCGCAATTCAAAGCGTTGTTCGTCCTGATTACCTTTATAGCCGAGTCCACGAACGACCGCTAAATAATCATCGGAGTAGTCAAAAGTAGTTGACCATATCAAATACATGTCACCGCCGACTTTCGCAGTCGGCTTTTTACCGTCATAATCGGCGGGGAAAATGGTCGCTTCTTTACGCGCCAATAAACGCGCCCAGTCGACTTTGATATCAATATCACGCACGATCCGGTGGCGGGATAAGTAATCTTCGCCTTCAAAAAATCTCCAATCCTTGTACTCGGCTTCTATCCACCAATCCGCATTGACGCGAGTGCGCACGATATTATCCATCGTCACGCCAAACCTGCTCATCTCGTTTACTTTACTTGAGCGGATCAATCGAGCGGCTTCCACGGTGGCGGCATCGCCTTTAAGACGCGGCCAATGGTGAGCTGTCTCTTTCGATTTCAATTTAGCTCGGCGGCAGTCTGGACATTTGATTGACTCGACCATATCCCGATCCGCTTCCAAGTCAGCCGCCACATCGCTAGGCACTTCATGACCGCAAGCGAATAAAAGTTTTTTATCAGCCATTATGTAAGCCTCTTTATTTTCTCCGTGACATCAGAGAATTTGCCGCCATCTTTCGCCGTCTCTGCGAAAATAGCCGTGATCAGTTTAGCCGCCTCTTCAATTACCGACTGCTCCGCCTGATGTTTATTTCTCAAACGCGAGAAAGCCGGAGCAAACGGAGTCAATAACGCGACCACGCTCATCCACACTACCGCGCCCGCTTGCATTTTAGACGCTTCAAACAGAGTCGACATGCGCTGCGCAATGTCCTGCGTTTCGATAGCGGCACCTGCAAGCATCGCCGCCGTTACTTCTTCTTGATTGATTTGAGGATTGACCTGTTCGCCGAATACGCGCTCCATTGCCTTTTTTGTGACGAGCGTGACCCGATTGCTCTTTCTGTATTCGCCATCTTTGAACAGTCGTTCCTCCGCCCAGCGCATCTGCATAAGTGTTAAATCCCAGAGCGACATCGCTTCTTTGCGCGTTAAAACGGAGTAAAGGTCAACGTTCGTCATCGGCTCGCCGTCTCGTTCGCCGCTCTTTTGAAAGCCAAACAAACGTTCTGCTCCGGCACGAGTAATCAGCCAACGACCTTTTTTCTCATCCGGACCTTTAGCGAGCCTGATTTCTTTGCTCGGAACGAAAGCGACACGACCGCCTCTATTCAACAAGCTAGTCATTTGATCCGCGTCTACGTTCCAAAGCGCGCGTACTTCCGCGCTCGTCATAACTTCATTAATCGTTTTCGACATCGCTACCACTCGCCCATAATTGAATGTACTTATCTTTTTTCACTTCATCCGGCAGACTGTCATAAAGGAACGGCGCACCAATCACCGCACGAAGTGCTAAATCAGTGTCCACTTTAAGGTCATCGCCGAGCCAGTCGTACGCCACCGGCCAACTGTAAATCGCCAATTCCGCAACGTTTTTCATGTTTCGAATTCGTTCACTTGCGAATTGAAACGCGATCCCCGTATTACGAATAGCGGCGATCATCAACTCCTCATCGTCACGGAGCCGCTCGCTCGCCGACATTACCGCCATGCCGTTGATTTCAGCCAAGCGCATCATTTGAGCCTTGTTGTCCTGAATACCCGCTTTTTTGATGAAATCGAGCATTTCAGTCGTTTCCGCTGCCAGATTCCACAGATCCTCCTGATTCGACATGTCGTAATAAGAGTTCAGTGTGTTGGCTTGCTCTTCTTTTCTTTTCTTCTGCATTTTCTTTTCCCTCCACCTCTTAAAATTTAATCCCAAATATCCGCGTCATCATCAGTCCAGTATTCGTACATGGCTTGCGCAGAAGCTTTCATTTCCTTGCCGTTTTTGTTGTTCTTAAGCTTGAATTCCCAAGTGTCCGGAAAAGAGATCTCGAGCATTTTACCTTTATACCGGATCATGCTTTCCGGATGCCAGAACGCGAACCCTTTCATGTCGCTATCGTTCGGCATGTTAATCAAACGAGCGCGCCCCGTGTTCGCTTCTTCCTTATTCGGATGAATCGTGATTCTGAACCATTTCGTGTTGCTTGCCATTTGAATTACCCCTTTCATCTCGGTCGGCTTAACTATCTTTCTTATTTGTCTATATAATAACATATTAACTGTATTATGTAAACAGTTTTTGTGTTGTTGGTATGTAAATTTTTGCATGAAAAAAGACGGGCATAAACCCGTCCCTTTATGGAATATCATTCACCGACCAAGATAAATGACTAATTCCAAGATCATTATAGCATATAAAAGAGTGTTTTAACCAGCTAATTTAATCACGATAGCTCATAGGGCATTAAGAGGATCGGCGTGATTAACTCCGCCATTACGTACGGCTGTATTTGATTAATTTGAACGATCCAGCCATCATCATCATCGGTAAAAGTAAACTCCTCTTCGCGGAACAGTCGTTCGAGCTCTAGCTTATATTCGCCGACATCGCCAGTTTCAAGCATATTTTTGAAGTCGTTAACATGCACGTATCCCGGAATACGCTCAAAGAATTGTATTTCGCCAGTTTTCTGACTAATGACGAACGCCCAATATGCGCCGATTTCAAAATCCTCCGGAGAGTACCGCCAATCTTCTAGCCACTCTTGCGCGACATGTAGTGTTTGACCCTTTTTAAGCATGTTTTCCTCCTATCGAACAAACGTTCTTGTTTTTGCGGAAAGCAGTGATATAATAAGGATAGATGAGGATGCCTTTACATTCTTTTCTGCATCTTCTATCCTCCTTAATGGCGCGCACCCGCCATAGTGCGCACTCCACCAGCGGCTGCTCCCGCCGCAGCCAAAAGACCGCATTTATATTGTGCGGTCTTTTTATATGCCTAAAGTATAGCACACTAAAAAAAGAGCAGGCGCAATGCCCGCTCTTTCGTGCTTTTCCTGCTTTCCGATGTTGTTTTAGGTTGTTTTGATAGTCTAAAAGTAGTCGGAAATTATCGGAATTAGTATAAGTTCTTTGAGGTTATTTCAGGTTGTTTTGAGGCGTTCGTTCCATGCATCGCTGAAGATAATGTTCCCGTCGTTATGTTTCCAGGT
>OKDJ01000110.1_pt1 | contig 31024 bp, 30 predicted proteins | sample 1611661 | NCBI WGS metagenome assembly OKDJ01 (sample SAMN04436758, study PRJEB24849) | human gut metagenome | biome: human gut; feature: NICU; material: stool | host: Homo sapiens | place: USA: Saint Louis, MO | collected 2011-02-23 | reverse complement strand
GCTACGGTTTGGTTCAATGGCGGAGAGGGTGGGATTCGAACCCACGGCCCCTTGCGGGATCACCGGTTTTCAAGACCGGCTCCTTAAACCACTCGGACACCTCTCCAAGGTTGTGACTTCTCTATTTTACCGAAATCGTTACTGAAAAGAAAGAAAATTATAAATAATGACGTCGCCAGAGAATGAAGAGCGCCACTACCGTTGATACAAAAGCGATGCCGAGGACACCCCAGAAACCGATCATCTGACCTTCCCACGGCACGCCCGTGTTGATTCCCCACAGGCTGAATACCGCCGTCGGCACGGCGAGCAAAATCGTCACCGATGTGAGCAGCTTCATGACTTGGCTCAAGTTGTTGCTGATGATGGAGGCGAACGTGTCCATCATGCTGTTCGAGTTTTGCGAATACATTTGAACCATTTCGATCGCCTGCTTGTTTTCGATGATGACATCTTCGAGCAGATCTTCATCTTCCTCGTACATCTTCAAAAGCGGGCGCGGCTGCACGTTGTTGCGCAGACGCAGGAGGCGTTCCATCACGACGCCGTTCGCTTTAAGCGCGCTGGTGAAATACGTGAGTGATTTCGAAAGCTCGAGCAGTTGGAAAAATTCTTTGTTTTCCGCCGTTTCCCGCAAGCGAGCTTCGATGACGTCGGTGCGCTTGTTGATTTTTCCCAAGGCTTGTAAAAAGAGCGTCGCTGTCCGGTTCATCAGTTGGAACAGAAAGCGCGTCTTCTTGTACGTGCGAAACGTGTTGTACGTATTGCCGCGAAACGGTGCGAGCACATTGTTTTCTTCCAGTCCCACCGTGATAAAATATTTTTCGGTAATAAAAATACCGAGCGGCAACGCGTCATAGCTGTCTTCCGTTTCCCGCACGACCGGCGTATTGATGACGACGAAAATGTAATCGTCTTCCAATTCCACGTGGGAACGTTCTTCCGGGTCCAATGCCGAACGGAAATCTTCAATCGGAATCGGCGTGATCTTGGCCAGGCGGACCAATTCTTCTTCCGTCGGATGCACGACGTCAAGCCAGGAGCCTTTTTCCGCCGCTTCCGGCACGACCTCCTGCAGAGTTTGATCTTCGTCATGTTTGTACGCGATGAGCACCGTTCCACATCCCTTCATTTCCGTCTTGTCATGAACGCTCCGCGGGCGAAAACATCCCCGCACAGATATGCTTATTATACAATACGGAGGCGCAAAACAAAAGTGTCGGGCGGAAAGAAAACTTGTAAAGTAAAGATAAATACGCTATAATATATAAGCTGTGTATCGAAAGATACCGCTCCTAGCCCTTTGTACGAAAGGGCCATATGTCCAAAAGAGGAGGTGTCCAAATGAACAAAAACTATGAAGTCATGTTCATCATCAATGCCGGACTGGACGAAGAGGCGGCTGACGCGATTGTGAAACGCGTCGAAGACCTTATCACCAAAAATGGCGGCACGGTGAACAACATTGACCGCATGGGCAAACGTCGTCTCGCTTACGAAGTTAAAAAGCAGACCGACGGCAACTATGTGCTCATCGAATTTGCCATTGATCCGGCGCAGATCAAAGAAATCGACCGCGTTATCAAGATCAATGAAAAAATCATTCGTCATTTGATTGTCAAACAGGACAAATAAGTCCGGAGGTAGACTATGAATTCCGTACAAATCATCGGCAACCTCACCCGGGATCCTGAAGTTCGTTACACGAAAACAGGAAAACCTGTCGCATCGTTCACCGTTGCGGTCAACCGCAGCTGGGTCAGCGTGCAGGGGGAAAAACGAGAAAGTACAGATTTTATTCCGGTCGTTGCGTGGGGCAAACTTGCCGAGCTCGTCGGCAACCGCCTGAAAAAAGGCACCCGCACATTCGTCGAAGGTCGCTTCCAAACCCGCTCGTATGAGACGCAGGAAGGCGAGAAACGCTACATCACCGAAGTCGTAGCGAACCTTGTCGCGCCGAACGTCGATTACGACAAGCAGCCGTCCGCTGCGCCGGAACCGCGCGCTGACTACAGTCAGTTCGGGGCCCAGCCGCAAGCCGGCGGCAACTTTGGTAACCAGCCGAGCGGACAAGTGTTCGGCGGTAATGGCAACGACGACGATATCCCGTTCTAACGCAAGACCGATAGGGAGGCAAATTATGAGAAGAGATCGTCAACGTCGACCGCGCCGGAAAGTTTGCGCTATTTGCGCCGACAAAATCCAGCACGTCGATTATAAAAATATCAATTTACTGCGTCGGTTCACTTCCGAACGCGGCAAAATTCTGCCGCGCCGTGTGACCGGTGCCTGCGCGAAAGATCAGCGCAAAATCAATCTGGCGATAAAACAGGCTCGCGCGATTGCGCTTTTGCCGTTTTCGGTAGATTAATCAAAAACCGCCTTCGGGCGGTTTTTTTGTGCGTGAAAATAAGCGGGAGCCGTTCCTGTGACCGGCGTATTTCTTATCAAGCGCAATGCGATCATGCGTCGCGACCGCCGTCGGAAATACAATCGCATACCGCGCGCATGGTTGATACGGCCAAAGCGACGAAAAAAATAACGCAAGGCGGTTTCATGCCGAAAAAACGGCTTCTTGCGCGGAAATCCCAAAATGAATTATAAAAAATCGCCTGTAAATGGGACATTCTTAACACAACCTTTCCTTGACCTAAACTAAGTATAAGAATATACTGGAATTAATCGGCAGACTGTACGCGTTTGTGAGCGCATAGCGGGTCGCTACCAACGACTTTAATCGTTTGCCAAGCGACTCATTTTGTGTCGTAAAATACCCGGTCGTCAAACTATCAGGAGGTTTTGACATGAACAAAAAATGGTTGGGAGTATTGGTAGGTCTTTCCGTCATCGGCGGCAGCACGATGGCATTCGCCGCGCCGGCGCCGCAGGAGGAGCAAGCGTTGAAACATATCGATCTCGGCGGTAACTACTACTACGCGGGCCAACAGCAGCAAGTTTCGCATGATCAGGTATTGAGCCACATCGAAAAACTGAACAACTTGTTGGAAAAAGATGCCGGCTGGGGCAAAACCGGTTTGGCGGCGGCGTACAACCAGATCCTGCAACATAACGATGCGATTCAGAATGCGATTGCTGCAGCAGGACCAAAATACTCTACTAAATTGACCGGAGCGTATATAGCCGCGCTCACGGGTATAACCGAAAAGCTTGCTACGGAATTCCACATCGCTAAGGAGGACGGTACCTCTGATACTGCTCGTGTAACCGAACTTATCAAAGCGATCTCTACAGGCAACGACATTTCGAAAAACGACGACGAGAAAAAGCTCGTGGAAGCCGCCAAAGCCGGTTACTATGCGCGTCGCATGGAAACGGAACTGATGGGCGCGTTCCCGGGCGTGGTAAAAACCGTAAATGAAACGATTGATCAGGTCAACACCAACACCGGCGCTATCGCGGCCAACACCAAAGCGCTCGATACCAAAGTAGACAAAGTCGCTCAGGCTGAAGTCGACACCGCGCAAGATAAAGGCATCGCGGATAACAAAGCGGCGCTCGATACCAAAGTAGATAAAGTCGCTCAGGCTAAAGTCGACGCCGAGCAGAACAAAGTCATCGCGGCCAACACCAAAGCGCTTGATACCAAAGTAGATAAAGCCACTCAGGCTAAAGTCGACGCCGCGCAAGATAAAGGCATCGCGGCCAACAAAGCGGCAATCGCGGATATGAATACCAGCTTCAATGATCGTTTCGGCGAATTGGATCAACGTGTCGACAAAGTCGGCGCGCTCACCGGCGCGCTCGCCGGTTTGAAACCGATGCAGTACGATCCCATCGCGCCGACGCAGATCATGGCGGCCGCTTCGACCTATGAAGGCGAACAGGGATTCGCCTTGGGCATCGCGCACTACACGAAAGAAGATCTCATGCTGCATGCGGGCGTCGCTTACGATGGCGATGACGACTTCATGGGCAACATCGGCGTCACCATGAAAATCGGTTCGTCCGCTGACCGCGAAGTCATTCCGGAACGTTACCAAGCCGGTCCGATCTCGTCCGTCTATGTCATGCAGGATGAAATCACCGACTTGCAGGCGAAAAATGCCGCGCTTACCGCGCAAAATGAAAGAATCATGGCGGAACTGCAGGCGCTTCGTCAGCACGTCGGCATGTAAGCACCGTTTTCTACGCAATAAAAAAGGACATCTGCGGATGTCCTTTTTTATTTTCGTAAATTTGCGCTAAAGCAAGCCGACGACGCGGAAAAGGTAAATTATTTTTGATTCACGCGGCGCTCCGTTCGCATGCGAGGCCTGTCGGCAGATGCATTCACCTCGCAGTTTATTTCAGCGACCGAGCAGAGGATCCATGACGGCGGTGAAGTAGCCGGCGATTTCTTCGGGCGTTTGCCGCATGTCGTTTTCGATCCACCAGTGAATGGTTTCGACAAAAGTGCAGGCGAAATGGTTGCGCAAAAAATCAGCGGGGACGGCGGGGCGTTCGCCTTCTTCGTGATTGAGCCAATATTCGCCGAGTTGCAATTTCAGATGCTCTTTGAGATAACGCAAGAAGATGTCGCGACTGTCGGAACGCAAGAGTCGCATAAAGGCTTCGCGCTGATTACTGATGTGGTAGAGAATGTGCGTGGTGTACGCGCGGTAGCCGTTGCCTTGCGGTGTGAATTCGGGAATGGGGCAATGCACGCCGACGCCGGCGAAAACATGACCGAAGAGTTCGGTTAAAAGCGCTTCCATGAGCGCCTCTTTCGTGGGAAAGTGGGAGTAAAATGTACTGCGCCCGATGTCGGCGGCGTCAATGATTTGTTGGACTGTGATTTGCGCGTAACGGCGACGGGTTAAAAGTTCGGTGAACGCCTGAAAAATGGCGTTGCGCGTTTTGATTTGACGGCGATCCATACTATTTCCTTTCCGCGCCGACGCAAAAAATTGCGCGCGCGACAGCAATTATTTTATTGAACAAATGCAAGATTCTATTCAGTAACGAACGATTTCTCTCGTTTGCGTCTAGTCAAGTGACTAAGTATTTTTTACAATGAAAGCAAATAAGAAACAATGTGTTCATTAAATACTTACATTGTAACGATACAGAGTGGATTTGACAAGGAGGAACTATGTGGGATCGCTGGTGGGAGTGGGCGCTCAGACCGCGCATGATGGTACTGATGACCGTGCTGCTGCTCGTGAGCGCGTACGGACATTTGACGAATAACGCTTTTTTGCAAATGTATGATCCCGGTTGGGGCGTGCTTTTGTTGGCGGGCATACCGCTGTTGTTCGGCGGGATCGAGTATCTCGTGAAAGAAAAAGAATTAACGTCGTGGCTCTTGGTCGGGATCGCGCTGGTCGCCTGCGTTGTGTTGGGCGAAGTGTTCGCGGCGACGGAAGTAGCGTGGATCATGGCGTTCGGCGAATGGCTGGAAGGGCGCACGGTGCAACGGGCGCGCCGCGGCTTGGAGCAAATTTTGGCGCAGACGCCGGCGCAGGGGCGGCGGATCAATGACGCGGGCGAAACGGAAATGGTGGCGGCGGAAGAGATCCGCGTCGGTGATCGCCTGAGCGTGCATCCGGGCGAAACGATTCCGGCGGACGGCGTGGTGCTGACGGGCGCGACGGCAGTCGATGAAGCGATGCTCACGGGCGAATCGCTGCCGGTGGATAAACGTGACGGCTCGGAAGTGTTTGGCGGCACGGTGAACGGTTTCGGCGCGATCGAAATGCGCGCGACGAAAGTCGGCGCGGATGCTTCGATGCAAAGACTGGTGCGCTTGGTGCGCGAAGCGGAAAACGAGCAGGCGCCGGTGCAACGTACGGTGGATCGGTGGGTGCGCTACCTCGTGCCGACGGCGATTGCTCTGGCGCTTATCGTCTTTGCGCTTAATTTTTGGTGGGGCACGCCGCTCACGGAAACGATTTATCGGACCGTGACGGTGCTGATCGTCTTTTGTCCGTGCGCGCTCGCGCTTTCCACGCCGACGGCGATTGTGGCGGCGATCGGGCAGGCGACTAAAGCCGGCGTGATTATCAAATCGGGGGCGGCGCTCGAAGTGATGGGGCGCATCGATACGCTCGCGTTGGATAAAACGGGCACGATTACGACCGGCGAACTCGCGGTGACGGATGTGTTGCCGCTGCGGGACGATGTTTCCGCGCAAGAGCTCTTGGCGCTGGCGGCGGCGGCGGAAGAACAAAGCGAGCATCCGCTCGGCAAGGCGATTCTGCAAAAGGCGCGAGAGGTCGGCGTCACGCTGCCCGCGCATACCGATTTTGTGATGACAGGCGGTCGCGGCGTGCGCGTTCGACTGACCGACGGCAGCGCTCTCTACGCGGGCAGCGAACATTACCTCGCGCAAAAAGGAATCGACGTCGCGCCGACGGTGGAAGCCACGCTGAACGAGTTACGCCGCAACGGCAAAATCGCGGTGCTCGTGGCGCAAGCGGATCAACTCATCGGCGTGGTCGCTTTCGCGGATACGGTGCGCGCGCAGATGCCGGCGGTGACGGCGGCGCTGCAACGCGCTCGACTCACGCCGGTCATGTTGACGGGCGATAATATGCAAACGGCGCAATTCGTCGGCGCAATCGTGGGCATTGATGAAGTGCACGCGCGCCTGTTGCCGGAAGATAAAGTAGCGTACATTGCCGCGCAGCAAAAAGCGGGCCGACGCGTGGCGATGGTCGGCGACGGCGTGAACGACGCGGCCGCGCTGAAACGCGCCGATGTCGGGATCGCGATCGGCGGCACGGCGGGCGATATGGCGATCGAAGCGGCGGATATTATTTTGCCGGGGAGCGACATGACGCGTTTACCGTACCTCGCGCGTCTTTCGCAAAAGACCTTGCGCACGATTCACATCAACTTGGCGATCGCGTTGTCGCTGAATATTCTCGGCGTCATTTTATCGCTTTTCGGTTGGCTGACGCCGGTGACGGGTGCGATCGTGCACAACGCGGGCTCGATTATCGTGTCGTTGCACGCGATTTGGCTCTATGAAACCAAAATTTTAACCGGCGTGCGGGAGGCGGATGCCGGCCCGACTTGCGGCGCATCATCGCGCGATATCATCTGCGGCTGATGACGCAACAAAAAAAGACCTCGTATGAGGTCTTTTTTATTGGTTAATTTTGCGCGGCATCGTCTGCGGGAAAAGAATGGTCGGTCGGCGGCGCGAAATCGTCGCGATCGACGACCTTGGTGACGACGCCGCGCACCGCTTTCATGAATTTCGGACGAGGGATCATCACGGTATGACCGCAACCGCGGCAGCGAATGCGAAAATCCGCGCCGATGCGCAAGACTTCCCATTCCTTACTGCCGCAGGGATGCGGTTTTTTCATGCTGACGATATCGCCGATGTCTACTTTTAAATACGCCATGGTTTCTCCCTACGCCTTTTTCACAAGCCGCGGCACCGTGTAGCTGCCTTGCGGCATGAGGCAAATGTCCGCGTTCGGACCGAGTTTTTGTTCCGCCAGCGCCAGCGCTTCTTCGACCGAATGCACCGGCGTGAAAAGGGCGTCGCGGGCCGCGTCGTCGGGCATTTCGGAAAGCAAATAAAAATCCGCTTTTTTCATCAGCCGCGTGACCGCGTACGCTTTGTGACGGCCGATTTGAAAATCTTCGCGCACGTACGCTTCGATTTTTTCCGGCGAAGGATACGCGCGCACCGTCGCGTCAAACTCACTGTTGCCCGAACCTTCCGGACAGGCGGCGAGCAAGATGACGACGCCGCCTTCCTGCACGGCGCAAACGGCGTTGTCCATCGTTTTTTGGCTCTGGTAAATATTGATGTCTTTCGGATAGCCGCCGCAAGTCACGATGACGATCGGATATTCGCGCGGAATCTCGACGCCGTTCATGCGGTCGACCAGTGCGCAGGCTTTTTCGTGCGCAGTGATGTAGTCGCCGGCGAACACGCCGATGAATTCTTTCTTTTCATTCAAGACGGTATTGAGCAAAAAGGTCGGTCGATGCATTTCACAGCCTTCGACCTGATCGAGATAGATCGGATTGGTTTTGATCTCACCGATGACCGCGTGCGGATAGAGCATCAAGGAGTGGTTGTGACGGATGGTTTCCCGATGTGCCACGCCCGGGAAGAGCGCCTTGCGCCCGCCGCCGAAACCGGCGAAGAAATGGTGAACGACGCTGCCGGTCAGAATCAATTTATCCGCGGCGAGCGCGTCTTTGTGAAACGCGACCGGCGTACCGTACGAGGTCGTGCCGATTTTGACGTAATCCGCGTCATGCCGCGCTTCCGCGTTGACCGTGCGCAGACGGCGAAAGAGATCTTCCGTGATTTGCGAAATCATTTCTTCGTCCGTCATCGGGCGATGCATGCCCAGCGCGAAAAGAATCGTGATATCTTCGTCCGCCACGCCGCGCTCGTTCAGCATCTCCACCATGACCGGCAGAAAAATATCCGTGTGCGCGACACGCGTTGTATCATTGACGATGATTGCGACTTTGTCGCCGGCGTCAATCAGTTCCGGCAGAGGGGCGGAGTCGATCGGATGCAAAAGCGCTTCGCGAATCGCACGGATCGGATCGGCGAGCGGCTGCATTTGCGCCATGGTTAAACAATTTTTTACCCGTTCGTCGGGCAAAGTAAATGAAATTTCTTGGCGGCCGTAGGGCCAGGTGTAGGTGGTTGCCATGGAACTCTTTTCCGAATGATTCACATCATTTGCGCGGCGGCGTGAAGTTTTTCTTCTTTCAATACACCGCTGGCTTGTTTGCCGGTTAGTATTTCAATTTTGAGATAAAAAACCGCGACTTCATTCAGATATTGATCGACAAAAGCTTCCACCGTGTGCTCATGGTGTGGCAGGTAATGATTGCCGAAGCTCTGCATCAACATTTTTATTTCCGCTACGTCGCGGACGACGGTGAGCGGTCCGAAGGCGATAACGCTTTTAAAATACGTAGTAAATTCCGCCGCATGGATATCGGCGCGGTCGATTACGCAAAACGAGCCTTGCGGATGCGCGGCGATGGCGCTCATTTTATGTCCCTGCGGGGCGCCATGAAAATAAAGAGTATTGTCGTGATACCAATAATTGAGCGGAACGGCGTATGGTTGACCGTCGGTATCAATCAAAGCAAGCACGCCTTCATGGTGCTTCTGTAAAATTTTCTGACATGCTGCATTGCTGAGCGCCTGCTCAGGACGACGCATTGCTACTGATTTCATAGCTTCTCCTTTTTGTTTCATAGCTTCTCCTTTTTGCCCGTGTATAAAAATCGTTTGCCGAGCCAATCGGTGGCGGACACGAGCATGCCTGTTGTCACGAAGTGACCGAGATCGTCGATGAATTCCGTTTTGACATCGGCGCCGGCGTCTTGCAAAATGGTGGCGAATTCCACATCCGCGCGCGGGTCAACGGAGTTGTCGGCGGCGCCGTGAATGAGGTAGAACGGTTTTTTCTTGAGGGCCTGCGCGTGCATATGCGGCGACATTTCCTCCACGGCTTTATTGATTTCAGCGGCCAGCGGATACATTTGGCCGAAGCGCGCCTGGAAGAAAAGATGACTCAGCGGCCAATGACCGGAACCGTTGATCGCGACCACGCCGGACACCGCCTTTTGCTGCGCGGCGACGCCGAGCGCGGAGAAACCGCCCATGGAATGGCCGGACGACACGATCAATTTGTAACCGTTTTCCCGCGCGTAATCTATCCAAATATCGCTTTCGCGCACGTTTTGGAACAGCGTTTTCCAAAAGTACGGATACGATTTCGGATCTTCGTAATCGATTTCGCCGCGGTTGTCATGGTAAATCGCCGCCGGCACGATGACTTCCCAACCGGCGTTCGCAAAGGCCAGCGCCCGCAGTTCCTGTCCGGTCATCTTCGAGCTCCAACCGTGGTACCAAATCACCAGGCCGCGCGGATTGACGGGCGTGTAGCGGAGGGCATCGATGCCTTGGCGTGTAATGGCGGAGATGTTCACCATGAGCGCGCGTGCTTGTTCGCTCATTACATTCGACTCCTTTGTTTTATCGGGAACGTATTGTTTTACGCTTAGTTTCATTCTATTACAAAAACGATGCGCTGCCAACCGCGCGCCCGCGGAAGACAAAAGCCGAGGAAAAAAATTTCGCGCGGGCGCAAAGGGCTGTCAGACGCTCCGCAAAATGCTTATACAAATTTTTCATTATACAATATCTTGTAACCGAAAAAAGAAGATGTATAATAGATATACAAGTTATTGATTACCTGCTTATTGGTTACAAAGATATCGTATGGAGGAGAAATATGAGTCGTTTTACCGGTTTCAGTGAGGAATTTATTCAGCAGTATCCGCATTTTCCGGCGCATATGACGCAGTTGGCGAAGTTCGTTTACTATCGTACGTATTCGCGTTGGCTGGAAGAGGAAGGGCGGCGGGAAACATGGCGGGAAACCGTCGTGCGCGCGCTCACGTATAATTGCCAAATGGCGGCGGAAAATCAGGAAGACGCGGAAGCGCTGTTTGACAATGTCTTTAACCTGCGTCAATTTATTTCGGGGCGCAGCTTGTGGATCGGCGGTTCGAGCGCGTCGGAAAGCCTGATCACGGCGAATTTCAATTGCGCTTTTACGGTGATGGATAATGTGCACGCGTTTGTCGATCTGTTTTACCTCTTGATGGTCGGCACGGGCGTGGGTTTCCGCATTTTGAAAGACGATGTGGCGAAGTTGCCGAAGTTCCGCCATGACGTTATTTTGGAAAACTTGCCGTTTGAGCCCTTGCCGTCGAATGAACGCGTCGATCCGACGTCGATTATTTTCCGCACGGACGATATCGCGACGATTGTGGTCGGCGATTCCAAAGAGGGCTGGGTGCAGGCGTTGCAGTTCTATCTCGATATTCACACGCGCCATGATTATCGTAACATTCAGCGGGTCCGCATCAATTACAACGGCGTGCGCCCGAAAGGCGAACGGCTGGTGACGTTTGGCGGTACCGCATCGGGGTATGAATCGCTGGCGACGATGTTTGAAAAAATTCATAAAGTGCTGACGACGGAAGAATTCGCGCCCGCGCCGGTCGAAGGACAGTTACGACCGATCCACGTGCTCGATATTTGCAATATCATCGGCGAAAACGTGGTGGTCGGCGGCGTACGGCGGACGGCGGAAACGGCGATTATTTCGCCGGACGACGATGAAGTCATCGAGGCCAAAACCGATCTTACACCGAACAAGTTCCACCGTTTCATGAGCAACAACAGCATTTATTTTACGGAAAAACCGTCGCGTGAGCGCTTACAGCAGATTTTTCACACCTTGCGCTACACGGGCGAACCGGGCTTCGTGAATGCGGCTGAGGGCAAACGCCGTCGCGCCGATTTCGAGGGCTTGAATCCCTGCTTTGAAATTTTGTTGCCGCGTAATTCCGTTTGTAACCTGACGACGGTCAATATTCTCGCCTTCGTGAAAGACGGCAAGCTGCTGAAAGAGGAACTTTTGGCGGCGGAACGGTTGAGCGCGCGCGCGTGCTACCGCATGACCTGCATGAACCTTGAATTGCATAATTGGAACCAAACTCATCAGCGTGACCGTTTGCTCGGTTGCTCGATGACGGGCTGGCAGGACGCGATGAGCGCGCTCGGCTACGATCGGGAGCAACAGATCGAATTGATGCGGGAACTGCATGACGCGGTCCGCGCGGCGGCGGATGAATACGCGGACGAACTCGGCACGCCGCGTTCGCTGTTGGTGACGGCGGTGAAACCGGAAGGCACGCTTTCGCTGGTGGCGGGCGGCGTCAGTCCGGGATTGCATTACTCGCACAGTGAATATTTTATTCGCCGCATTCGCGTCAACGCCAGCGACCCGCTCGCCAAGACGGCGGAGGCGCTCGGCTGGAGCGTGCATCCCGAAGTGGGGCAGGAAGAACCAAATGTGCGCACGAAAGTCATCGATTTCCCGTGCTATTCGCCGGTCAAACGCACGAAGTACGATGTGTCGGCGATGGAGCAACTGCAGACGTATTACGATTTCCAGAAGTACTACACGGAGCAGAACAGCTCCAATACGATTTCGATTAAAGACGACGAATGGGACGATGTTTGCCAAAACGTGTACGACCATTGGGACGAAATGCTCGCCTGCTCGTTTTTGAGCCTGTCGGATCATCACTATGAACTCGCGCCGTACGAAGCGATCACGAAGGAAGAGTACGAGGCGATGATGGCGACGATGCAGGACTTCAACCCCAATTTGCTGAATTATTACGAACAGGCGACGGGGAACGAAGGCAAGGAATTTGAAATTTTGGACGATCGTGAAGAATGCGCGTCGGGAGTTTGCCCGATCAAATAAAACGAGGTGTTGAGCATGGAACAAGCGCCGATTTTGGCGATTTGCTATGATTTTGACCACACGCTTTCTCCGGACGACATGCAGGCCGCGGGCTACATCCAGTCCGTCGGCTTCGCCGTGGAGGATTTTTGGCGAGAGTCGCGGAGGCTTGCGGAACAAAATGAAATGGATCGCAATCTCGCGTACATGTACCTGATGGCGAAGACAGCGCGCGGCAAAGTGCTGTTCACGCGCGAGCGACTGGCGGAGTACGGCGCGCAAGTGCCGTTGTATCCGGGCGTGCGCGAATGGTTCGCCAATGTGAACGCGCTGGGCGACGCGGTGGGCGTGCAGGTGGAGCATTACATCATCTCGTCGGGATTGAAAGAAATGATCGCGGGTACGGCGATCGCGAATGAATTCAAAGCGATTTACGCGAGCTCCTTTTTCTATGATGAAGACGGGGTGGCGGTATGGCCGGCGCAAGCGGTCAACTACACGAATAAAACGCAATTTCTGTTTCGCATCAAAAAAGGCGTGCTCGATGTCAATGACGACCGTATCAACGAATATTTTCCGAACGAAGAGATGCGCGTGCCGTTCCGCAATATCGTCTACATCGGCGACAGCGCGACGGACATTCCGTGCATGAAGCTGGTGGCGAGCTCGGGCGGCCACGCGATCGGCGTGTATGCGCCGGGCGAATCAACCGCCATGGTAGACGGTTTACTGCGCGACGGGCGAATTCAGTACAAAGCGCCGGCGGATTATCGGCAAGGCGCGCCGCTGGAACAGCTGATCGGCGCGATTATCGCGCAGACGGCGACGCGTGAAAATCTGGAGCGGCGGAAAGTAGCTGATCTTCATGACGCGAAGAGCCGACTCGCGAAGGCAAAGCAAGGGCAATAATTTTTCCGAATTAGCATCACGTCATAAAAAATAAAAACCAAGACATAAAAAAACCGCTGTACGGCGGTTTTTTTATTACGGTAATTCATACGGCTGATCGCCGCGCGGCGGTCCGAAGATGGCGGCCATGATAATGCCTTTTCGCCAATCATCGCGCGTTAAGCGGCGACCTTTCATGCCGACGCGGCGCGTCGATAAGGGCGTCGCCTTCAGCGTCGCGAGCGGATTGTCGTTGCCGATCGGGAGCGACGGTTTTTTAAGATCACGTACGGAAGCGGGTGCTTGATGCAACGGATGACCGGCGCGATCGTGGCCGGCATGCGCCAACGTCGCGGGGTGACCGGGTTCTTCGATCGGCATTCCCGAATGCCGCGCCGGTGTTTCCATAGGCGGTTTTTCTTTCGGCGCGCGTTCCGGTGGCGGATCTTTTTTCGGAACGGGATCGGTGACCGAAGGATCGTCCGCGTCATCGGAATTTAGCGGCGGCTCGAAAGGCGCCAACCATTGCTTTTTCATAAGCTCGATGGCCTCTTCCAATGATGGCAGACGCGACGCGGTTGCGCCTTTCTGCGTGTGAGGTCGGGGCGGTTGCGCATTTTGCTGCGCGGAAGGGTCCGAGTACTCCGGCGGCAGCGAATGATTTTGTTGTGATTTTTTACGCCGCTTCGATTGCAATGAATCGACAACAACGATAGCGATGACAAGCAGGATGCCCAACAATGAATCCATAGGTTGTCCTTTCCTGTGCGGTGAACTTCAGCAAAAGCAACGAAAGCCGTTGCCGTATCCGGTATTTTATTAGCGCTTCCGTTTTTTGCGAAACAGACGGAAGAGACCGCGGCCGAGCGTGACGTAGAGCAACACTTGCAGTAAAGTGGCGGTCGTTACCGCGATGGCGCGGATGATACTGCCGATAAAGCCCATGAGTTTGCGCCTCCTTTAGAGATCACGGCAAGCCGTCAACGACGGTTTAACCATTTGGCAATCGCGTAGACAATGCCGATACCGACGACAAAGTACAGTGCCAAGCGCAAAAACGATAAAAAGAACGCGGCTCGTAAAAATACACCCATGATTATTCCTCACTTTCCGGTTTGGCAATTGCCTCACGCATTTCCGTGTCGGCGTTGATGTTTTGCAAACGATAGTAATCCATGACGCCCAATTTGCCCGACTTGAGCGCTTCCGCGAATGCGATCGGCACTTCCGCCTGCGCGCGGACCACTTCGGCCTGCATTTCCTGCGTTTGGGCGCGCATTTCCTGCTCTTTGGCGACCGCCATCGCGCGGCGCTCTTCGGCGCGCGCCTGAGCGATGCGTTTGTCGGCCTCCGCCTGGTCGGTTTGCAGTTCTGCGCCGATGTTGCGTCCGACGTCGACGTCAGCGATATCAATGGACAAAATTTCAAAGGCCGTGCCGGCATCCAAACCTTTTTCCAACACGGTGCGAGAAATGTGGTCGGGATTTTCCAACACGTCGGTGTGACGTTCGGACGAACCGACGGTCGTGACAATGCCTTCGCCGACACGGGCGATGATCGTCGCTTCGCCGGCGCCGCCGACTAAGCGGTCGATGTTGGCGCGAACGGTGACGCGCGCCCGCACGCGCAATTCGATACCGTTTTTCGCCATCGCGGAGATGATCGGCGTTTCAATGACTTTCGGGTTAACGCTCATTTGCACGGCTTCGAGCACGTTGCGTCCGGCGAGATCAATCGCGGCGGAGCGTTCGAAGGTCAGCGGAATCGAAGCGCGGTGCGCGGCGATCAGCGCGTCGACGACGCGGTCAACATCACCGCCGGCGAGGTAGTGCGCTTCCAGCTGATTGACGTTGACCTCAAGGCCTGCTTTCGAGCCCTTGACGAGCGGCAACACGATCACGCGCGGCGGCACGCGACGTAAGCGCATCCCGATGAGATCAAAGATGCTGATATGAACGCCGGCCGCCAGTGCGGAAATCCACAGCCCGATCGGCACGAAATGCTGTAAAATCAGGATAAAAAAGACAATTAGCACAATGGTGAAGCCCGGAAAAACAAAGTCCATATTTCCTCCTTATAACTCGTTTTCGCTGTCGGAACGCGCGGCAACGATGATGCGATTACCGATGACGCGGCGCACGATGACCGGTGTGCCGCGCGGGATGAATTCGCCCTGCGTCACGACATCATAGGGACGCCCGTCGATTTTGGCCGTGCCCGCCGGTCGTAACGGCGTGGCGGTGATGCCGGCGTGTCCAGTAAGAAAAGTATAGTCGTCATTGCTGGTGTAACCGGACGCGCTGTCGCTCCGTTGCGAAAGCGTCAGACGCCGCCAGAGCCGACCTGTTGTCAGATGTTTGGCCAAGTGCCAGAACACGATGATCGAGAGCACCAGACCGCCGGCGATGATATACAGCGCCGAGCTGCTGCCGCCGAGCAACAGAAACAGACCGCCGATACATAAAGCGATTCCCGCCGCCGTGACAAAACCGGTCATGGCGAAGAAGATATCGCCCAAGATGATGAGCACGCCACCCGCGAGCATGAGCGCGGCCAAAAGCGACGGATTGCCGATTTGCCATTGCCCGAAAAAGAGCAGGGCCGTTGCCACAAAAGCGACGAGGCCGCCGCCGGAAAAGCCGGCGGTTTTAATTTCCGCGAATAATGAAACGAAAATGATCGCGATTAAAATGGTTTGCAACCAGGGCGACGCGAGCCAGCCGACAAGCGTGTCTGACCACTCGGGCGCGACGGTAATGAGGCGGGCGTTTTGCCAGCCGTAATGCGCGATCAGCGTGGTCAAATCACCTGCCGAAGTCTGCGCGAGACCAGCGGCCTGCGCTTGTTGCTCTGTCAGCGAAAGAATCGTGCCCGGCGCGGCGTAAGGCGGATAGCCGAGCGTTTTATCGACCATCGCCGCAGCGAGTTCCGGAGAACGGTTGCGACGTTCCGCTGTCGCGGCGAATTCACCGCGCACGGCCGCAATCGTTTTTTCGGTGGCGGGAATCGGTTCCGCCGCTCCGATGGAACTGCCCGGCGCCATTACGAGATCCTGTCCGGCGAGCGCCAAGAGAGCGCCGGCGGACCAGGCGCGCGGATGCACGTAGACGACTACCCGTTGCGGTGAAGCGAGAATTTCATCACGCATCGCGGTGGCATGCGTCAAGACGCCGCCGAAACTGTCCAAATCAAGTACCACCGGCGCGTTTTCCTGCTGCGCCGTCGCAAGCGACCGATGGAGTTGCGCTGCGGTTTGGGCGTTGATTTCACCGTGGATCGGTACCAACACCACATTTTGCGCAAAAGCGGTCAGCGCCAAACAGCAAAAAAGGCAGAGCGACCAAAGGACGCGCCAACCGAAGCGAGGACGCGGCATCATGAAGCGCCTTGCGCCTTAGCGGCGTATTTATCGCCTTTCGCTTCGGCGTGAAAATAATTCATCAGCGCTTGCGCGCGCTCGATCGTGAGATGGGCGTAGCGCGCGTATTCGAGCAGCGGATTGCCACGCTCCTTGCGCTTTTGCGCCATATACGCGCGGCGCTCGTCCAACGTCATGTTGGCGACATATTCCAGATCCTTTTGCCGACGTTCGTAACGAAACTCCATATACTTTTGGGTGGCGTCCGCTTCCGCGCGAGTCATCACGCCCGCGCGCACGGCATCGTCCAAGTAGTAACGGATCGCTTGCGGATGGTGCGGTGAAAGTTCGCGCACGGCCGGCGGCATCGCCTGCGGTACGGGTGGCGGCGGAGCCGCGACGGTGGCGGCGATTCCCAACAGAAAAGCGCTGCAAAGAAGTGCACTGATTCGTTGTATCATAGTAGCTCCTTTCTAAACGTTGCAGAATAACATTTATACCTTGAATATACCTGACGAAAAAAGCAGTGTCAAACGCGCGACAGACAAGGTACAACATATTGCCCTTGCCCGTCGGGAAGGAGTTCGTTACAATAATATAAGGAGGCTGTATGCAGGAACGAAAATCATTAACGAAAATTACTTTGGAAACATCCGTGCGTGCGGCGGCTCCGTTCCAACTCATTTACACGGCGATGGGCATTGTGTTCGGCATGCAAATGGTGATGACGCCGCGTTCCCTTTTACAAGGGGAATACGCCCTGGCCGTTTTAGTTTGCGTTTGGCTGATTCACAGCGCCAAGCGCGTGCTTGTCGTGCTCGATGCCGAGACGATGGAAGTCACGTTGCGGCCGACGACGCTCCGCGGCCTGTTCGGGGAGACGTTCGGCAAAAAAACGACCGCCACGGTGGAATACCGATCGGTTGTCGGCGTGTCGGAGACATGGCGCGAATTATATGTAGTCAATCGCAATGGCGGGATGAGCGTGATCCCTGTCACGTGGCATGAACTTTCCGCTCATGATCGCGGTGTGATTTTACGTCGCTTTCAGGAAGCAAAACACGAAAGTTAACGGCTAGAAATACAAAGGAGAAATTATGAAACGAGTCTATTGGCTGACCAATATTGACAGTCAGGCTGACCACGTCGCGCGGGCATTGCGCTCCTTGCGTGAACACAATGAAACGATTCCGGCCGAGGTTATTCGGGTCAAAAACGGTGACGTGACGGATTTCACGCCGCCGTCATTTCAAGACGCGGCGCTGGTCGTGGTGTCGTTCATGGGCGGTCAGACGCTGGCGGAAGAAGCGCTGAACGCGCTGCATGAGTATCCCGACGTGCCGTACCTGGTGCTGGCGCACGGACCGAATCCCGCTCGTCCGCACGGCGTAGAACCGGAAACGATCGAACGGATAACGCGGTATTTGGCGTACAGCGGTTTGCGCAATATCGAAAACCTCTGGCGCTATCTCGCGAACACCTTTTTGCATATCGGCAAGGGCGCGACGGCGGAACCGCAACAACTGCGCACGGACGGATTATACTATCCCGGTGAAGAACCGTACGGAACGCTTGCGGAATTCGCCGCGGCGCATCTCGATCCGGATAAATACACGGTCGGGTTTTTCTTCTTGCGCGATGATTGGCTTTGGGGCAACTTGCGTTTTTACAATGCGCTGATCGCGGAAATTGAATGCGCCGGCATGAACGCGTTGCCGCTTTTCACGCATTGGGGCAGCGGCGCGAGCAAGGAACGGACGCTTGAAACCTGCGTGCAGGAATATTTTTACGACGCTGACGGCAAGGTCGTGCCCGATGTCGTCATCAATAACCATCGCATGTCGTTGCGACTGGGGCGCGCGAACGATCCGAAGTTTTTGGAAAAACTCGGCGTGCCGACATTGCAGGCGTACCATTCCAAACAGGATGAGGCGACTTGGCGCGCCAATCCCGCCGGCCTGACGCCGACGGAAATCTCGGCGACGGTGGCCATGATTGAAACGGACGGCATCTTGCACGGGCCGGTCGTGTCCCATCGCGAGGTCGAACCGGGCGGCGAGCCGCAACGCGAACCCTGGGCGTACGGTTTGGAACTTTTGGTACGCAAGGCGAAACGCTGGGCGACGCTGCGGCACAAACCGAACGCGGCGAAAAAAGTGGCGATCGTGCTGCACAATTATCCCGCGAATAATACCAATATCGGCTGCGCGGCGGATCTCGACTCGGGGGCGAGCCTGTTCTGTCTTTTGCAGGCCATGCAAAAAGACGGTTACGATGTCGGCGCGCTGCCGGACACGGCGGCGGAGCTTTGGGAAGAAGTGCTCGCGCACATGACCAATGACCGTCGTTACCTGAGCGAAACGATGCAACGCGACGCGACGAAAATCGCGGGCAGCGATGTGACTAAATATGAAAAAACATTGCCCGCAAGCGTTGTCCAAAAGATGAATGAGACATGGGGGAACGCGCCGGGCGAGGCCTTTGTCAACAATGACGAAGAACTTTTGTTGCCGGGCTTACGGCGCGGCAATATTTACATCGCTTTGCAACCGCCGCGCGGCTTCGGTGAAGATCCGTCGGCGATCATTCACAGCCCGACGCTTGCGCCGACGCATCATTACCTGGCGTACTACCATTACTTGCGCGACGTGTTCGGCGCGGACGCGTTCGTTCACCTCGGCACGCACGGCTCGCAGGAATGGCTGCCCGGCAAACAAATGGGTCTGTCGGATGAATGTTACTCGCAAATTACGATGGACGACATGCCGAATATTTATCCCTATTTAACGACGATTATCGGCGAAGGCATTCAGGCCAAACGACGCGGTCAGGCGGCGTTGGTCGGCTACCTGCCCGCGCCGACGGCGCAAGGCGGTCTGTACGGCGACTGGGAAGCGCTGGCGCCGCTTTTGGATGAGTATCGGCATTACAAAATCTACGAACCGAAACACACGGCAAGCGTGGTCGCGGATATCGCGGCCTTGGTGGAAAAACTGGGCATGACCGAAGTGTTCGGCACACCGACGGCGGAAACTCAGGAAGAGTACATGCTTAAAGTACACAATTTCCTGGACGATATGGAAAGCAGTGAAACGCATACCGGTCTGCATATTCTCGGTGAGGTGCCGACGGGGGATGAATTATACGCGCTCGTGCGTAAACTCGTCGCGGTGGCGCACGGTGATGTGCCGTCGCTTGTCGACGCGCTCGCGGAGGAGCTCGCCGTTCCCTACGCGGACATCGCGCAAAAAGCGCTCGCCACGCTGGAAGAGCTCGCGCAAAAACGCGACGTCGATCGTAAAGCGGAAGAACTTTTGCAGGCGCTCGCCGCGCGTGACTGGCAGGCGGATACCTGGCAGGATCTCGTCGCGGATACGCCGCAATCGCCCGCGTTGAACGCGGTGCTGGCGTTGATCACCGAATCGATTTTGCCGAAAATTCAAGGCGTCGGCGCGGAATTGACGAATCTTGTCGACGCGCTGTCCGGCGTGATAGTGCCGGCGGGTCCGGGCGGCTCGGCCGCGTCAGGCAATTTGGAAGTGCTGCCGACCGGACGCAATTTCTACGGCATCGATCCGACGAAAATGCCTTCGGCGACAGCGTGGAAATTAGGCACGGCGCTGGGCGACGCGCTCTTGGAACAATACGTGGCGGAAGAAGGCAAGTATCCCGAACAGGTCGGCATCATCGTTTGGGCCGGCCCGAACTTGCGCAGCAACGGTCAGTGCATCGCAGAAATTTTATATTTACTCGGTGTCAAACCGGTTTGGCGGGCGGAAACGGGACGCGTGGAACGGCTCGAAGTGCTTTCGCTTAACGAACTCGGCCGTCCGCGTATCGATGTGACCGCGCGCATCAGCGGCTTGGTGCGCGATTCGTTGCCGCAGGCGGTCGCGCTCATCAATCAGGCGGTCGCGCTGGTCGCGGATCTGGACGAACCGACGAATATCAATTTTGTTAAAAAACATATCGAAGCGGACGCGGCGGAATTGGCGGCGGCGGGAACCGATCCCGCGGCGGCGCTCAAAGAGGCGCGGTACCGCGTCTTCGGTTGCCCGCCCGGCGCGTACGGCGCCGGTGTCGGCAATGTGTTGGATGAAAAAAATTGGGAAAACGAATCCGATCTCGCTGACGCGTACTTGGCATGGGGCGGCTACGCTTATGATGAAAACGGCGCGGCGCACGCGTCGAAAGAATCCTTCGCGCAACGTCTTAAAACGCTTGACGTCACCGTGAAAAACGAAGACACGAGCGATTTGAACCTGATGAGTTCGGACGATTTCAACGCGTACCATGGCGGCATGGTGGCGGCCAGCCGCGCTTTGGGCGGAAAAGCGCCGCGCTCCTACGTCGGCGACAGCTCGCAGCGCAGCCGGGTGCAGGTGCGCACGCTCGCCGAAGAATTCCAACGTGTCGTGCAGTCCGAAGCGCTTAACCCGAAATACATCAAGGGCATGATGGAGCACGGTTATAAAGGCGCGCTGGAACTTGCCAAGCGAGCGATGCTTTCCTACAGCTGGGACGCGACGTCGGGCGTCATGAATGACGCGCTTTACAATCGCATCACCGAATCCTACGTGCTCGATCCCGAAGTGCGGGAATGGATGCAAAAAGTCAATCCCTGGGCGCTGCACGAAATCAGTGAGACGATGCTCGAAGCGCGACAACGCGGCATGTGGAATGCGCCGGACGAAATGCTCGCCGAACTGCGCGACATTTACCTTTCGACCGAAGGCGACTTGGAAGAACGCAGTGAATGACGCGCGCAAAGTAAAATGGCGCGCATGAAAATAGGAATACATGATGGGAAGGTATTATGGAGACAAAAACACCGGCCGCTTTGGCCACTGATGTACAAGAAAAGGTAGGCAAGGCGGCTACGAACGTCAGCCACGATGTCACCGAGCAGGTCGACAATGCCACGCAATGGACCGCCAACGCATGGGATTTTCTTTTGACGCACCTGGTCGATTTTCTGATGGCGATTTTGATCTTCGCGATCGGCTACTACATCGCCCGTTTTCTGCGTGACAGTCTGGCGCGGATGATGAAGCGCTCGCACGTGGATCAGCTGGTAGTCGACTTTGTGACGCAGGGAATGTATTTTGTGATTTTGACCCTGGTCGCATTGGCGGCGTTGAATAAAATCGGCGTACCGACAGACTCCTTTGTCGTTGCTTTGGGCGGTATCGGTTTAGGCGTCGGTTTGGCCTTAAAAGACAATATCAGCAACATGGCGGCCGGCATTCTGATCCTGGTTTTTCGACCGTTTCGGATCGGAAATTACGTGCGGGTCAGCAGCGCGGAAGGGACCGTGACGCAGATTACGTTGATGAATACGCACTTGCGCACGATCGGTCGCGAGGAAACCGTCGTGCCGAACGCGGTGATGATCTCGAATGCGATCGTCAATTATTCCGTGTACCCGACGCGGTGCATGGAGCTTTTGATCGATGTAGCGTACAGTTCCGACTTGAATCAGGTTGTCAGCGTTTTGAAAGATGTCGTCAAGCGTGACGGCGGCGTTCTGAATGCGGATGATATGCTGATCGGCGTGCGTGAATTCGCCGATAACAGCGTGCGCGTGTATATGCGTCCCGAAGTGGATTCGTTGGAATACTGGCCGACGTATCATCGCTTAATGCAATCGATTAAAGAGGCTTTTGATGCGAACGGAATTGATATTCCGTTCCCGCATCGCGTGCTGGTATTGGAAAAGGCGGAAGACGCGCCGCCTCTGGCGGGCGTGCTGCCGGAGCAAGGCAAAGCGGAATAAATGTTCGCGGCGCGCTCTCGCAGACGATGAGCGTTGCGAAATATATCATGAAATAAAAAAGACACCGTGTATGGTGTCTTTTTTATTTATTTCAATTTATGCAGCAGTCCTTCACTCTTTAAAAATTCGCGCGCGACTTTGTTATTGATGTGCGATCCCCTATTGTTATCGCCGGGGCGGCGGATTTTGTTTCCCGAGCGGGCAGGCGCGAAAACACGGCGCTTACGTTGAACACAGTATAGCACGCCGTTTACGAAAAAACGGAACGCGCATACATTTGCCCTCCGAAAAGTTATTTTGTCGACAATGACATGAAATTTTTTGTTTTCACGCAATAAAAAAGCTCCCGCGGGAGCTTTTTTATTGCCGTTTACTTTTTCAATAAGTTTTGCGAGGCGAGGAACTCATGAGCCACTTTTTCCGGATCTTGACGTTCTTCGTCCACTTTGTAATTCAATTCGCGCATGACTTCATCCGTGAGGAGCGGCGCGAGTTCATTCAGCGCGTCCACCACTTCCGGATGTTCTTCGGCGACCTCCGTACGCAGAAGCGGCGTCGCGTAGTACGGCGGGAAGTAATGCCGGTCATCTTCCAGCACTTTCAGATTAAATTTCTTCAAAAGGCCGTCGGTCATAAACGCGTCGATCGCCTGGACTTCATCGTTGTTAATGGCGATGTAACGCGAGGAGCTGTCAATACCGAGCGCGTTGGCGAATTGCAGACCGTACGTTTTTGCCATGCCGTCCAAACCGTCGGGACGGTTTTTAAACTCAAACGTTGTGCCGACATTCATGTTCGGTGCTATGGCGCGCAGATCGCTGATCGTTTCCAGGTTGTGCGCGGCCGCGAAATCAGGTCGGACCGCGAGCGCGTAGGTGTTATTGAACGCGTATTGCGGCAGCATGGTGATGGAGAGCGGCGCCAGTCCCGCTTTGCCTTCTTCGTACACGCGCTGCATATCGCTGATCGGTTCGTTTTTCAAAAGAGAAACGTAGACCGTGCCCGTGTAATCGAGATACAGGTCGATTTCTTTGCTCTTGAGCGCTTCAAAGGCGACGTTGGTGCCGCCCAAGTTGATGCGTCGTTCCACATTCAAACCCGTATGGTCTTCGATGATCTCCGCCATCATGTGACCCATCAGGATGTTTTCGGTGAAATCTTTCGTACCGACGACCACATCGGCTTTCGGCGCGAACGCTTGCCGGATGCCGGCATAACCGCCGCCGAGTACGAGTAAAATTGCCAGCGACGCGATCAGAATTTTGGAGCGACGGTGGCGGCCGATGACCGCTTGGCGATCCGTTGTCGGCGAAAGCTGGGTGGCGATCGGCGTGACGAGCTGTTCGACCCGACCTAAGATATAATCGACGGACAAGGCCAACAAACAGGCGGGGATCGCGCCCGCGAGAATCATATTGTTATCGACGGTGCGAATGCCGGCGAAGACGAGATCACCCAAACCGCCCGCGCCGATGAAGGCCGCTATCGTCATCAGGCCGACCGCGGTGACCGAACTGATGCGCACGCCCGCCATGATGACAGGCAAGGCCTGCGGCAATTCGACTTTGCGCAAGACCTGCCAGCGCGAAAGACCGATGCCGATCGCCGCTTCACGCATCTGCGGACTGATTTGCGAAATGCCCGTATACGTGTTTTTAATAATCGGCAGCAGCGAGTATAAAATAACGACGATAATCGCCGGCAGACGACCGATCCCGAAAAACGGAATCGCGAAGCCCAACAGCGCCATGCTCGGAATCGCCTGCATGATGTTCGCCGATTGCAACACCGGCGACTGCAGTTTGCGTTGGTACGAGATCAAAATCCCGAGCGGCACGCCGACGAGGACCGAGATCGCGACCGCGATGGCGGTTAATTCGATATGCTCCCACAAAAGAGAAAGAATGTAGGACCAATTGGAGGTGACATAGGAAGTAAAACCGCTCATGCCTGCACCTCCTCAGCATCGATATACTGCTGGGAAAGCGTCGTGACAAGACTCGACTGCGTGATCAGACCGAGCAATGAATGTTTTTCGTCGACGACCGGAATATAATAGAGGTCGTGCGCGTTGATTTTCGTCAAGGTGTCGACCAGCGTAGCTGATGGCGCGACAGTTTCCACATGCGTTTCCATCACGTCGGCGACCGGCGTTTGCAGATCATCCAAGGCGCGCAACTTCTGCGCGAAGACCGAGCCCAGCAGCTCGCGCGTGCGCAGATCGATGACCAAAAGACCATTGACGTGCGCCCGACGCATGCGCTCCAGCGCGCGGAACGCGGTCAGATCCGGCCCGCAGGTATGCGCGCTGGTGACCATGATGTCTTCCGCGCGGATCAGTTCCGGCGAATTCCAGATTCTGTTTTTACCGATGAAATCGGCGACGAACTGATTGGCCGGATTTTTCAAAATATTTTCCGGCGTGTCATACTGCGCGATCACGCCTTTGTCGATAATGCAAATGCGATCGCCCAAACGGATCGCTTCGTCCATATCATGCGTGACGAATACGATCGTTTTATGCAATTTGTTTTGCAACGAGCTGACCTCGTCCTGCAGCGCCGTGCGCGTGAGCGGATCCAACGCGGAAAAAGGCTCGTCCATTAAAATAATATTCGGATCGCAGGCGAAGGCGCGGGCGACGCCGATGCGTTGCTGCTGACCGCCGGACAGTTCCGACGGATACCGATGCAGAAAATGTTCCGCGTCTAAGCCCACCATATCCAACAGGTGCGCCGTGCGGTCTTTGATCTGCTCGACCGGCATTTTCAGCGCGCGCGGAATGACTTCGATGTTTTCGGCAATCGTCATATGCGGGAACAGTCCCGTTTGCTGAATGACGTAGCCGATGTTGCGCCGCAACGCGAGCACATCTTTTTTCGCGATGTTTTCGCCGTCAATACGAATTTCTCCCGATGACGGCTGAATGAGCCGGTTGATCATTTTCAACAGCGTCGTCTTACCGCTGCCGGATTCACCGATCAGGCAAACCGTTTCCCCCGCGGGAATGGTGAGCGTCACATCGCGTAATACTTCGGTTCCTTTGTAACGTTTCGTAATATGGTCAAATTCAATCATAACGACCACTTCCTTTCGTAGCTGACAATCGTCAAATAAGCATGTAAACCGGTCCGAAGTATGCATAAATACATACAAAGAATACTAATATTATAACATTTTTTGAGATTTCATGCGAATTGGTGTCGCGGTAATTGCTTACGGCGCGTGTTTTCTTTGACAAGCGCGGGCCCGCTCGGTATACTGATTTTAATGGTGCGGGGGAACTGCGTACGCGGTTGAGAGGACGAGGTCCGACCCTTTGAACCTGTAGGTTAAGACCTGCGTAGGGAGCACACCCGTCGGAGCGGCGGGCGTTGCCGCAAAGAAGGGAGAGAAAAATGAAATTATCGACACGTGTATTAACGGAAAGCGGTCTTTGCATCGCGCTGAGTTTGCTCTTGGGGATGATCGTCTTTTGGCGCATGCCGCAAGGCGGATCGATTCACGCGGCGCATATGGTACCGCTTTTATTATTGGCGCTGCGGCGCGGACCGAAAGTCGGCATGCTGGGCGGTTTGACCTACGGGTTGTTGCATTTCCTGTTGGGGGCGAAATATTCGCTGCATCCGCTGAGCATTATTTTAGATTACCTGCTTGCTTACGCCGCGCTTGGTCTGGCGGGCTACGCGAAAGAGCGTAATCGCGTCAGCGCGTTGGTTTGGTCGGCGCTCGCGATGTTCGGTCGCTATGTGATGACCGTGCTGTCCGGCGCGATCGTGTTCGGATCGTATGCGCCGGCGGGCATGAACCCCTGGTGGTACTCGATCACGTATAACGCGACGGTGGTTCTTCCGGACGCGATCATCAATTTGATAGTGCTGGCGTTGATTTACGCGCCGATCATGCGCATTCGCCGCTGACAGAAATAAAAAATACGCGCTTAAGCGCGTATTTTTTTATGGCGTGATAAACTTTAGCGGCGAGTAGGAAGCAGAGTGAAATGGCCGCTTTATTTGCGTTTTGAACTCGAGCAAGCCGGTGGGAAAGTGATGCGCATCGGTTCCCGAGAGAACGTACTACGTCCAATAAAAAAGCACCGCTATCGCGGTGCTTTTAGTTTTAGAACAGAATAAAGTTCGCGAGCACGAGCGTGATACAAGAGCCGATCATCGGGATCGCGGTACGCTTGACAAGGTCGAACGACGAGATGTTCGCCATGCCGCTGACGACGATGATAACGGCCGTGATCGGCGAAATCGCGCGGGCGGAGCTGGCGATGAAGTGCATCGGCAAGATCATCGTTACCGCGGCGATACCGCTCTTGGCGGCGATATCCGGAACGAGGTTGGCGAACGCGAAGAACGGAGCGTTACCCGAACCCATAACGACGGCGCACACGCCGATGATGGCGATCATGACGAGCGAAAGAGCGATCGCGCCGAAACCGCTGTTTTGCGTGCCGGAGATCAACGCGTCGATCGTGCCGCTGACCATGAGGCCGCGGGCGAACGTTTCACCGGCGACGATCAATGTGACGACGTTGGCCATCTGGCGGCCCATGCCGTCAAAGAAAATCTGCAGCTCTTCGGCCACTTGCTTGCCGTTGCGGGTGCGGATATACTGCGCCAGCATGCCGATGGCGGTACCGATGAGCATCGCCTTGATGATGTCCATCTTAATGTCGGGAATCATCAACGGGCTGAAGACCAAAATCAAAGCCAAAGGAACGATCGGCAGAATCGCGTAAATAAGAGGCGGATGCGCATTGTCCAAGTTGACGTTATCGGTCGACACTTCGACATCTTCTTTGCGCATCGGTTGCACTACGTGACCGTCGCGTTTATCCATGTATTTTTGGGTAAAATAATGCAAAATCGCGACCACCGGGAAGACGCAGAGCGCTACCGGCACCTGGTAATCATGCCAGTACATTACCGGATCGATGCCGGAAAGTTCCGCCGCGAAAATCGTACCGGTGTCACTCGGGCTCCAGTCGAGGCAAAGCGTGGTCGCGATCGCGGCCGCGGCCGAAAGGCGGCTGACGCCGAGCGCTACCAGGATCGGGAACATCGTTACCATCAAGAGCATCGCCAAGCCCGACGCGCTGTTAATGGCCAAACCCAGTACCATGCCGAGCGCCCAGCAGGCGGACAAAACGAGGTACGGCGATTTTAAGCGCAAGAGCGGCTGGATCGTCAAGTTGACGAGCGCGCGGCTTGCGCCGATGTGGTCCATGTAGCGGGCGAAACCGGCGACGGCCATAATATTCAAGCCGAGTTTACCGGCGCGCGAGGAAAGCACCGAACGAATAAATTCAAAGAGATCGAAAAGCAAAGAACCGGTACTGCCTTTGCCGCCCGGGAAGATTTCCCCGTAGCCTGCGATGACGGACACGAGCATCAGGAACATGCCGCCGATGAATAAAATGGTCTGCGGTTTATAGCGCTTCACAATGAAGTAGGCCACCCAGACGGTCACCAAAAGTGCCAATGCAATATTCACAACATCACCCCTCACAACCCTTACTAAGCTTATATTTACAAAGCTTATATATTGGTATTATTATAGCATGATAAAGAATAAAAACGGCTATAAATTTTTTGGGATAAGGGCGTACTTCTTGCTATTTACGCATATGGATTTGCATAGCGAGCGGTATTTACGAATATTTGGCAAATATACACAAAAAAACCGCCTTCAGGCGGTTTTTTATTCGAAATCGCAAATTTGCGCGTCCTCTTTACAATATTTAATCTGCTGGCATATACATTTGTCTTTTTCGCGGAAAAGTTGCGGCAAAAAGCGCAACAACTCTTCAAAACGCTCTTCATTGATCGAATAGCGTGTCCATAGACCTTCACGACGGGACTTGACGACACCCGCTTCGACAAGAATTTTCATGTGGTAGCTCAGCGTCGACTGCGAGAGCGAAAAACTCTGCAAAATATCGCAGGCGGAGAGTTCGCAACAGGAAAGCATATCGACAATGCGCAGACGCGTTTCATCGCTCAATGCTTTGAAAATATCGGCGTAGGTTTTGTAAGTGAGTTCCATGTCAAAATTCCTTTCTGTATCGGTCGCGGGGATGATCTGCAGCGCCGCGTTCCGCGCATGCGTGCGCAAGTCGGCGCAACCGATGCGGCAGATCTTTCCGGCGCTTGCGATTCGCTTCACGGGTTTCGGTCCGAAGCGTTTACGGGAGCGCGTTGCTTTTGTTCGGCGCTTCACCGATAAAAATCGCAAATTCCAAGCGCATGATTTTATATTGAAAATATTCTTTATACTACTTTACCCGATTTTGACGGTATTGTCAAAATTTTCGATATACTGTCGAATTTGTTTATTTTTACGTGATGGCGAGAGGCACGGAAACTCTTTATAAGTCGGAAGCAAGAAAAGTATTATCGAAATGTATTCAATCTCAAATAGTGAACTCGGTTGATACTCTTGACCGTGGAATCAAGCAACGAGATCGCCTTTGGGTACTGAATGGAACCAATGCGCCAGCCGTTTTAGTCGAATTGGCGTTCATTGATAACGCAAATGACCTCGAACTGCTGAAAACGCAGTTAAACGTCTTTTCCGCGGCAATAGTGCGCGGCGTGACTGATTTTATGTCAGATTGTGAATAAAAGTCGCTAAAACGCACCTATTTTGGTGACGTTTTTAAGACGATGAATCCAAATTTTTGAAACAAGAAACAATAAATAAAAAAGTTTATATCCAAGACTTTGACACGTGTTATAACACGTGTCATAATAAACACATAAAAGAGGGAGGGTTATGACGGGCAAAGAAATCTACCGCAAGTTAATTAAAGCGGGATGGATAGAAACAACAAGCAAAGGAAATCACAGAAAGCTGAAAAAAGACGGAAAGACAATTATTGTGCCGTATCACACAACTGAATTAGCAAAAAGCACAGAAAGGGCAATTATGAAACATGCGGGGTTGAAATGAAACCCCGCATGTAATTCACGGTCTGGGGGTGTAAACGATGAACAAAACATATCCGGCAATTTTTAAAAAGGAAGACTCCGGTAAATATGCAGTTTCCTTTCCTGATTTAGGTGGGTGTTATACTTGCGGAGACTCTCTTGATGAGGCGATGGAAAACGCCGCAGAAGCGTCAGGACTGTTTCTTATTTCTGCATTAGTGGATGGAGAAAGTCTTCCGGAGCCGTCAAAGCTGGAAGATGTTATATGTGGTGAAAACGAAGTTGTAACATATGTCGTTGCAGATATGAATGACACGCAAGACTTGCGCAATAAAACTTTAACAATTCCCGCGGGGCTTGATGAGGTGGCTCAACGACAAAAAATAAACTTTTCGGCTGCGTTACGGGATGCGTTAATTCGGCAAATAATGTGATTAAAATATAAATAAATTGATTTTATAAAAGGACGATTTTTCGTCCTTTTATATTGGCAAATATACACACTTACTTTGAGTGCGGTAGGAAAAATCATGTGTTTTTTCATGGGTGATGTGTGCCACTAGGAAAAAATAACGGTTTTTTCATAGGTGGTGACGGCAGATGTTTCCGAAATGGAAATATCTGCTTTTGATTTAGGGCATCGTTTTTTTCAAGCGCGGAAAAATTGAACACTTTCCCAAATGGAAACAGTTGCGCGATAAGTATACTGTTGTTAAAATGTGGGCAGGTGAAAGCGACAAGTCTACGCGAGGAGTCGCAAAGACCTTGCTTATCTACGCGAGCGGCAAGGTCTTTTTTGTGTAATGTGATATAATGTAATTGAATAGCGGTAATCCTACGGGGGAGCCGCGGGGACTTGCCTACGTGGATGAGTACGCAAGTCCTTTTTAATTTTCAAATGTTGAACTTCGTAAAAATCGAGGTTTTCACGAAGCTAAAATACTGAACTTCGTAAAAAGTAGCATTTTCACGAAGTTAGGATAATTGCTTATGTCATAAAATCGCCAAAACATGAAATAAAGAGAACCCTTATTTCATAAAATCGGTGAAATCTGACATATGGAAATTTTAACTTATTTTCTATATGCGGTATGTGAATAAATTGCACATACTATAAAAGGGGTGAGAACGATTGCAAAAGCGAAGATTGCTATTATGCTTGTTGCCGCTATTCTTGGCGGTCTTTTTATTTGGTGGTTATTCGGTGAAAGCGGCTCCGGTGACATTGACGGCGGAGGAATGGCAGACGTTAACGTCAGAATTGAACGCGCTCGAAGCGAGAACGAGCGAGCGAGAGAATTTAATCAACGAATTGAGGGCAGCATCGGGCGGCTTGAATACGAGCAACAACGAATTGAAAGCGGAGCTGGAACGGTTGAAAGTGTTGCAGATCGAGCAGCGGCGGTCCTTGATGCAGACAGAAAAAGCATTGAAAGAATCCGAGCAGTCGTTGATGAAGTGGAAAAAAGAAGAGTTGAAAAAGCGGACAAGCCTTGAACGAAAAAAACGAGCATGGCAGATTATAGCGGTTGCCGCGGTAATTGCGGCGGCGGTTAAATAAGGCGTTTATGCGGTTATTATCCAACATAACCTAAACAACTTCAGATAACTAACATAACTTTTTGACCACGAAAACAATCACAAAATAACGAAAACAACCTCAAAACTACCAAAATAATCGCAACACTACTTGAAAGTTACTCGAAAGTTACTCGAAAGCTACTCGAAAGTTACTCGAAAGCTTGAAAAGAGAGAGCGAGCAAGCGGAAACGAGCGAAAGTCACTCAAAACAACCTGA
>OKDJ01000084.1_pt1 | contig 40312 bp, 36 predicted proteins | sample 1611661 | NCBI WGS metagenome assembly OKDJ01 (sample SAMN04436758, study PRJEB24849) | human gut metagenome | biome: human gut; feature: NICU; material: stool | host: Homo sapiens | place: USA: Saint Louis, MO | collected 2011-02-23 | reverse complement strand
ATATTATTACCTAAATATAATTGCATTATTATATTTTCCGTGTTATTATGACTTTGGGCAGAAGGTAAGTGGAGAAAAAAGAGCATGTACATGCTCTTTTTTTCTGTCCCGATTTTTTCTTTGAACGCCGCCTACGGCGTGTTTTTTATTACGGGAAATGAAAACGAAAAAGATTTCACCTTTTGTCTGCTATAATAATTCCGAAAGGAGGAGCGATGAGTACCACGACTTTGCATCAATATCTGCAACACTATTTCGGCTTCACATCATTTCGTCCGGCGCAGGCCGACATCGTGCAATCGCTCCTCGCGCGACGCGACACGCTCGCGATTTTACCGACCGGCGGCGGCAAATCGCTTTGCTACCAATTGCCGGCGCTCGTGCAAAACGGGCTGACGCTTGTCATCTCGCCGCTAATCGCGCTGATGAAAGACCAGGTCGACGCCTTGGTCGCCAATGAAATTCCCGCGACGTATTTGAATTCCAGTTTGGACGATGAAACGTATCGGGAACGCATGCGCGCGCTTTTGCGCGGCGCGTATCGGCTGCTTTATATCGCGCCGGAACGGCTGACCTCGTCGTCATTTCTCAATTTTCTCAGTAAACTCAATGTGACGATGTGCGTCGTCGATGAAGCCCATTGCATCAGCGAATGGGGTCATGATTTTCGACCGAGCTATCGCACCATCGCCGCCGCGTTGCAAACGTTGCCCGAGCGGCCGGTCATCGGTGCCTTCACGGCCACGGCGACGCCGCAGGTGCAACAGGACATCATGACATTCCTGCAGTTGGAAAAGCCGGCGATTTTCGTGACCGGTTTCGACCGACCCAATCTATATTTCGGCGTGGTGCGCGGCGCGAAGAAAAAAGATTACGTGCGCATGTATGTCGCGGCGCATCGCGGCGAAGCCGGCATTATTTATTGCGCGACGCGCAAAGCCGTCGATGAAGTGTACCATGACCTCACCCGCGCCAATGTGCCCTGCGTGCGCTACCACGCCGGCTTAAGCGAGACGGTGCGCACGCGCGCGCAAAACGCGTTTGTCCGTGACAAAGCGTCCGTGATCGTGGCGACGAACGCGTTCGGCATGGGTATCGACAAACCCGATGTGCGGTACGTGCTCCACTACCAATTGCCGAAAAGCATTGAATCGTATTACCAGGAAGCGGGCCGCGCCGGACGTGACGGCGCGCCGGCGGAATGCATTCTTTTATACAGCGGTCAGGACGTGCGCACGCAACGATTTTTAATCGAACAAACGGAACAGGAAACTGGCGTTACCGATACCGCCGCCCGTGATCGTCTGGAGGAAATGGAAATGTATTGCCAGACGAATCGCTGCCTGCGCGCGCAGATTCTCCAACACTTCGGCGCGACCGACACCGCGCCTTGCGGTCATTGCAGTCAATGCGAAACCCCGACGGAAACCTGCGATGTGACGGGCGATGCGCGTACGGTTTTCAAAACCGTCGAAGAGATCAAAGAGCGCTACGGCATCGCGACCGTAGTCCGCATTTTACGCGGCGCGTTGCAGGCCAAAGATCGCGCTCGCGAATTTGAATACTGCCGCTACTACGGCGCGCGCAGCGGGGAAAGCGAACGCGATTTGCGCCGGGAAATCGAGCAGTATATCGCCGACGGTTATTTATATAAGCGCGGCGCCAAGTATCCGCTGCTGGCGCTGACCGTAAGCGGCGAAGAAGTATTGCGCGGCACGCAGACGGTGACCATGCCGATCCCGCAAAGTCCGCGCCGACGCGACGCAAAGGCACTGCCGCAAACGCACGCCGCGCCGCGTAAAGATCCGCTTTTCACCCGTCTCGCCGCGGCGCGCAAAACGCTGGCCGAAAAACGCAACGTGCCGCCCTACGTCATTTTCAGCGACGCGACGCTGCTCGAAATGTGCGAAAAGCGTCCGCAAACGCTGAACGAAATGGCGCAAGTCAGCGGCGTCGGTCCGTTTAAACTGATTAACTACGCACCCGTCTTTCTCGATCTTATTCAAAACCATCCGGAGGAACCCCTATGAGCCTTGCCGATCAGCAATACCTCAACATTGTCGAAGCCATTTTGAAAACCGGCGCGCACGGCAACAACCGCACCGGTATGCCGGCCTATAAATTGCCGCACCAAATCATGCAATTTGATCTGGCGCAGGAATTTCCGATTCTCACGACAAAGTTTGTCGCGTTCAAAACCGCCGTCAAAGAACTGCTCTGGATTTGGCAGAAGCAGTCAAACGATGTGCGCGTTTTGCAGGATTGGAACTGCCACATTTGGGACGAATGGATGCAACCCGACGGCACGATCGGTAAAGCCTACGGCTACCAGTTAAAAAAATACGGTCAGGTCGACACGCTATTGCAAACGCTCCGCGACGATCCGGAGAGCCGCCGCATGGTCGTGTCGCTTTGGAATGTGGAAGATCTGCCGGAGATGGCGTTATACCCCTGCGCGTTTCTCACCATGTGGGACGTCGCCGACGGCCGCCTGAATTGTATGCTCGTGCAGCGGTCGGGCGATATGGGCCTCGGCGTGCCGTTCAACCTCACGCAGTACGCCGTGCTCGTGCACTTAATCGCGCGGCACGCGGGCTTGCAGCCTGGCTTGTTCACGCACGTCATCAACAACGCGCATATTTACGATAATCATGTCGACGCGCTCACCGCGCAACTCGCGCGCCGTGATCAGGCGTTGGCGGCGCCGCGGCTGGTCATCAATCCCGACGTGAAAAATTTCTATGAGTTTACGCCGGACGATATTTATTTGGAAAATTATGAGCATCTCGGCAAATTAGCCATGGAGGTGTCCGTCTGATGTTGCACATCATCGTCGCGGTCGCGAAAAATCAGGCGATCGGCAAAGACAATCAACTGCTTTGGCATTTACGCGATGATTTGAAACGCTTTCAAAAAATAACGATCGGGCACCCGATCATCATGGGCCGCAAAACTTTTGAAAGTCTGCCGGGCATGCTGCCGGGACGCGCGCACTGGGTACTCACCCGCGACCGCGACTGGGCCGCGGCGCACCCCGAAGTCCGATGTTTCGCGAGCGTCGCTGAAGTGCTGCAGGCGTTGCGGCAAGACGAGGATTACTTCGTCATCGGCGGCGGCGAAATTTATCGCGCCTTTTTCCCGTACGCGGAGCAGCTGCACATCACCGAAGTGGACAGCGAACCGGAGGCGGATACGTATTTTCCCGTGATTGATGAAACCGTCTGGAAAAAAACGCTTGTCGAAGAAGGCGAAGTCAATGCCAAAAATCCGTTGGCGCATCGTTTCGTGACCTACGTTCGTCGCGCATGAAAAAAGACCGCAACGCGGTCTTTTTTTTGTTTGTCTTTTTTATGTAGCAAACTATAAAGTCAGAACGGCTTTCGCCAAGTAGCGGGCAAAATATTCACGATCCGTATCGCTTACCAGGAGCAGCACGCCCGCCAACTGATCATCGCGGCGAACAATGTAACACTGCGCATAGTACGGCAGCACCCAGCCGCCATCAATCTCCGGCGCCAGCCGCGCGCCCACGCGATACATCACTTCATGCGCCTGCCTGACCCGCACGAGCGAATCGATTTCGCGGATACGCACATAAAGAGGCGGCTGTTTTTGCATTTCGTTCGCGCCTTGGCGTAACTGCGGATTGTCTTTCACCATACTCTCCCAATGCGCGGCGATTTGCTGATTCAATTTCGCTTCCAAGCCGTAGAGCATGACATTAAAATGCGCCAATGCAGCACGCTCGTTATCCCCCAATGACGAACGGAAAAACGGCTCGAACTCAGCGGGGTCGTCCATCGGCACCGCAAAGCTGACCAGCCACGCCGTCGCCAATCCTTCCGGCCGCTCCGCCTGCAGCTGGTAAACAAACCAACCCTCCGTTGGCGTCAAATTTTCATCGACCGCCGCCATTGGCTCCTGCGCAACTGAACCTTTCTGCGAATCCGTGAAGCCATCCGCAAGGGACGCCGCCGTGATCGTATCCGGCCATTGTAATGTGCCCATCGGCGGCACCGCGATAGGTGTCGCCGCGTACGCCGCCGTCGTCAGCGCGAGCAAGCCGCTGAGCAACCATGCCACTTTACGCATCGCGATCACCTCCTATTCCCACATACCGGTTCCAAATTCGCGCGAAATACGCATACTCCGTATCCGCCGTAATCAGCCACGTGCACTGAATATTGTCCGCCGTCTTACGCACATCGGAAAATACGGCGATCGGCCAAACGATTCCGCCCGTTTCGATGACGAAGCGCATATGTTGTCCGTAGTAAACGCCGCCCTGCCCGTCACGATAACGAATCAGCGGCTGGTACGAACGCAGCGTCAATGTCGGCACGAACGCCGCCGCCTCGGCGTTTTCCGCGACAAGCGAAGCCTTCGCCCGATTCATTTGCGCCTGCACCTCTTCTTTCGTGCGCGGTTGCGTCAAGAGATATTCCGGCAACTCCCGCGCGTCGGTATTTTCAAACGCGGTGGCCCAAAACTCGGCCGCGCGATTTCCTTTCGCGGCTTGGCTCTGCGCCATGAGATCCAGCGGCACCTGCGCCGTCACCACATACGCCACATGCACGCCGCGATGATCCTCCGCCTGCCACTGCGTCAACATCAGCGAATCCATTACCGCTTTGACGATACGCGGCGTAACTTCGTCCTGGTCTATTTCTCCACTGGCCGCAGCGACGGATGAAAGCGCCGACGCGTACGCCGTTTTCAATTCGTCGCTTTGCCACAGTTGTTTACCCCAATAGCCGTCCGTCACGGCATACGTTTTCACCGGCGCCGGCGCGTCTTTCGGCAACGCCGCCTGCGCGCAGACGTTACCCAACAGCGCCAGCGCCAAGCTCACGCTCCACAATATCCGATGCATGTCCGTTCCTCCTTTATCGCGGTGCGGTTTAATTTAATTTCGTTTTACAGGATAATTAACGCCTGCATACTATCCGTCTCTTAGCGCTTTCATCATACTTCATTGCGTTTCACATCGCAAATATAATGCATGCAATGAGAAAAAAATAAAAACGAGCCGCTTGCCTCTCGGTGTATCTTCCCTTTATTCTCACGTCAGGAAATGCCCCTTGACACCTTTCAACAATCCGTGTACTATAATGGCAATAGAGGCGACCGGCTCGATCAGGTGGTTTAAAACCCACTTCCCGAGTGGTCGCCTCTTTCTTGTTGCCCGATTATCTTTCATTTATCCGTTTGTTTTGCTTTTTCCTTACCGTCGCCGTCAATGAGCGTATACGCGATATCCCAGCCGTCTTCTCGCGGGAACAATTGCGCAGTAATGGTCACGACCGCTTCCGTCGGCGGCGCGCCCGGTTCTGTAATCACCCGCTCACGGTAGCGCACGCTTTGCTCCCAATACGGCCGACCGTTTGCCAAGCGGCGCGTCAGCGGCGTATACGCCGTGATTTTCGCATCGGCGATCGGCGCGAAATCGGCGCGCATTTGCAATATTTTTCCTTCAGCCAGGACTTGCATGAGCGCGGCGGCGAAAAGATCCTCCGTCAACCGTTCATTAAGGCGCTCCACCGTGCGATCCAGTTGCTTCTGCACGTCGGCGCGAGACGGCGCAAGCGTTTCGAGCACCTGCTTCGCGGATGCGCTCGGCGCCGGTCCCAAGCCGTCGCGCAATGCCTGCGCGGAGCGTTTTCCCAATGCGCGTTGAAACTCCTCAGTCGTCATGCGCATCACAAATACATCCGCCACGTTGCCGTCGGCGAATGTCGCTTGAAAAACCTCGGCGTTTTGCCAAAAGGTTTCGCGTTGCGCCGTCGTCATATATTGCTGCGGCGGCAACAATCCGCTGTCGGCATATTCCGCCAGCGCGCGGGCCAATTCTTTACCCGCGTCGGGTCCCCGCCAAGCCGATTGAAAATAGGTCGCTTTCATGTCCTGTTTACGCGTTACGACTTGCGGTCGTTGGGTTTGCCAAGCGGCTTGCCAGACGGTCTGCGCCGTCGCGTCTGTGGTCACGGTCGCAACCGCCGCGGGTTCTATCACGACGACCGGCGCCGCCGCGTAACTCGCGCCGGTCGTGACCGTCAAGGCCGCAAGTAATGCCGCGGTAAGATATGTCAAATGCTTTGCCATGCATTGCCTCCTTTTTCTTCATTATACAATAACGATCATAAAGAACCCCCACAAACAGGCGCTTTCCATGAGAAAATATCGCCCAGGAAAAGTTTGGGAAGATTATTTCAATACGAGCATTAATAAAAAGAGCCGGTGTTTTCCAACTCTTTTTATTTTGTCAACTCAGCCTTTCAAAGCGAGTTTTCCTCTTCTCCGTATAAACGTTCCATACCGGCGCGCGTAACAAGCCATATTCCGCCCGATTTTTTACACTCTTCTCCCACAATAAAGCGCGGCGCGTTTCCGTTTTGTCCTGCGCAGGCTTTTTTTAACGTGATACGCGCCATATTCCAACGTTCGGCGGCTTCACCCAAGCCCATCACATCATCAAGCTTCATTATTTTCTCCTCCATTCATACAATGCCATGATTAACACAGCAGGAGTTATTATTTGTACAATAAAGATCCATATTTGCATGCCCATTATGTCAAAGGTCTATTATTTTTTCTTTATTATACAAAATTTTAAGATTCCGCGAACGAAAAAAGCGTTGCCGCGCGGCAACGCTTTTTTCAGTGCAGGCTGTCGACCTGTTCGTGAATCAATTTTTCTTTCAATTGTTGCAATTTCGGAGAACGGTTGATTTCGATTGTTTCGGGACTGTCAAGGCGCGTATATTCCGGCCAGAGCTGCTTGAATTGCGCGTCGGCATACGTCTTGATCGCATCGAGGCTCGGCAGTTCGTACACGAGTTCACCGCCTTGCATGATTGGCTCCAGCATGCGACGCACGTCGAACGAATTCGCCGCCAGTTTTTTGCGCCGCCAGGGATGTTCGTACGTGATCAGTTCATAGTCCTCCGTCGGGGAAATATTTTCGTCCGCCAACGCCAACACGTCGGTGATCAATTTTCCGTTGTGGCGATGCGAGATGCGGAATACTTCTTTCCGACCCGGGTCCGTCATTTTTTCCGGCTGATCCGAGAATTTCATTTTCGGGATCAATACGCCGTTATCTTCTTGTCCCGCCAATTTATAAATGCCGCCCAACGCCGAGGTGCCGTCCGCGGTGATAATCTTGGTGCCGATGCCCCAGGAGTTGATCGCCGCCCCCTGCTGCTTCAAACTCTGCACGGTGTGTTCATCAATGTCGTTCGATGCGGTGATGCCGGCCGTGACAAATCCCGCCGCGTCAAGCATTTCTCGCGCCTTGCGGGAGAGGTAGGCGATGTCGCCGCTATCCAGACGGATACCGTATTTCTCCGGCAAGCGGTTGGCTTCCTGCAGTTCCTTAAAGACGGTAATGGCATTCGGCACGCCCGACTCAAGCGTGTTGTACGTATCGGCGAGCAATGTCGCGTTATCGTACTGTCGCGCGTATTCGCGGAACGCGGTGAGTTCGTCGGGGAAGCTCATGATCCAACTGTGCGCCATCGTGCCGACCGCGGACAAACCGAAACGCCGCGCCGCTTCGACGTTGCTCGTCGCGTTAAAGCCGCCGACAATGGACGCGCGCGCGCCATAATGGCCGGCGGATTCGCCCTGCGCCCGCCGCAAACCGAATTCCATCAAAAGTCATCGCCCGCCACCGAACGCACGCGGCGCGCTTTGGTCGCGATCAACGATTCGTGATTCATGATCATCGTCAGACCCGTTTCGATCAACAGCGCTTGCGCTTTCGGCGCTTCAATTCGCAGCAGCACTTCGCCGGGGAACGCGATCGTTCCTTCCGTCATCGCGTAAATATCTCCCGTAAAACGAAAATCGGCGAGCCATTGTAAAAAGCCCTCGTCAAAAGCATGCAACGAGCGTAAGTACGCTATTTCGCTTTCACCGTAGCGGAAATTTTGAATGAAATCGACCAGATGCTCCAAACCCGCGACGACGGTATACCCGCCCCCAAACGGATTGTTGCGATATGTGCGATCAAATACGCAGGGCACATCATGCGCGCCGATGCGCCAAAGTCCCTGCGCCATTGTCAATTGATAAAAATCCGTGACCAAGCCTGTATTCATCATATCCCCTCCACATGTTTCACTTATTATAACCGTCTATGTCCGATTTCACAAAACGCAAGTAAAAAAAATCCCCTTATGCAAGGGGATTTTTTATGCTCGTTTTATTTCAAGAGATCGTTGACGTCTTTGCATTCTTTGTTGAGCGCTTCCGCTACGCCTTTGAACGTAACGTATCCGTCCAAGGTGTTCAAACCGTTCGCCAGACCCTTGTCGTCTTTGAGCGCCTGTTTCCAACCTTTGTTGGCAATCGCGATCGCATACGGCAGCGTCGCGTTCGTCAACGCGTAAGTCGAGGTGTTGGCTACCGCGCCCGGCATGTTGGCTACCGAGTAGTGAACTACGCCGTATTTCATGCGGATCGGATCATCGTGCGTGGTCGGACCGTCAACCGATTGCACCGCGCCGCCCTGGTCGATCGCCACGTCGACGATGACCGAACCCGGGCTCATTTCTTTGACCATTTCCGTGGTGATGAGCTGCGGTGTTTTCGCGCCCGGAATCAATACCGAACCGATGACAACGTCCGATTCTTTAACGGCCTGCGCAATGTTGAGCGGGTTCGACGCGAGCGTATGTACGCGCGGTCCGAAGATATCGTCCAACTGACGCAGACGGTCGAGGTTGTTATCAATGATGGTGACGATCGCGCCCATGCCGACCGCCATTTTCGCCGCGTTCGTGCCTACCGTGCCGCCGCCGACGATGGTGACTTTGGCCGGTAATACGCCGGCAACGCCGCCCATTAATTTACCTTTGCCGCCGTTGATTTTTTCGAGGAAATGCGACGCAACCTGGATCGACATGCGACCCGCGACTTCACTCATCGGCTGCAAGAGTGGCAAGCTGCGGCCGTCACGACCGAGAACCGTTTCATACGCGATACTGATGACTTTATGTTTCAACAGCGCTTCGGTCAATGCCGGTTCCGCCGCCAAGTGCAGGTACGTGTACAAGATCTGACCTTCGTGGAAGAGATCGTATTCTTCCGCGATCGGTTCTTTTACTTTAATGATCATTTCGGAATCGTCGAACAGTTTCTTTTTATCCGCGACGATTTTAGCGCCGACCGCTTCGTATTCGCTGTCTTCAATGAACGAACCGAGGCCCGCTCCTTTTTCGACGAATACTTCATGTCCCGCTTCTACTAACGCGTGTGCGCCGGCCGGAGTAAGACCTACACGAAATTCGTTATTTTTGATTTCTTTTGCTACACCAATACGCATGTTGTGACCTCCTAAGTAAATAGAGTATGCTATTAACAAAATTATTATAGCACTATTTCGCGCGCGCAAACAACATGACAACATTATTTTTCAAGTGTTTTCTAAATTCGCATGCGATGTGAGACGTATAATAAAAACGCATACCATAAAAACAGCATACTCTATTTTTTCTACATAAAAAAAGCCGCCGCGGCGGCTTTTTATGTATTTATTTCGGATGCACCATATCGGCGGGAACGACGATCTCGTCGTACTCTTCCGCGGTGACATAACCGAGATCGAGCGCGGCGCTCTTGAGGTCCGTGCCTTCGTGATGCGCTTTTTTGGCGATCTCCGCAGCTTTTTCGTAACCGATTTTCGGCGCGAGCGCCGTGACGAGCATGAGCGAGTTCTGCACGTTTTGCGCGATGCGTTTGCGATCCGGTTCCAAACCTTCCGCGCAATGAACCGCGAACGAATGCAACGCTTCTCCCAGCAGACGCACGGATTCAAGATACGCGTCGACGAGTACCGGTTTGTACACGTTCAACTCAAACTGACCATGCGCCGCCGCCAGCGCGATCGTAGCGCTGTTGCCGTGAATGCGGCAGGCCACCATCGTGAGCGCTTCGCATTGCGTCGGATTCACTTTGCCCGGCATGATCGACGAGCCCGGTTCATTTTCCGGAATCGTGATTTCCGCCAATCCGGCGCGTGGTCCGCATGCCAACAAACGTATGTCGTTGGCGATTTTAAACGCGTTCATCGCGAGCGCTTCCAAGGCGCCGTGGCTGTACACGAATTGATCGTGAGCGGTCAGCGCGTGAAATTTATTGGCAGACGAAACGAAATCATAACCTGTCGAGCGCGCGATTTCTTTCGCCACGCCTTCCGCGAACCCCTTCGGCGCATTAAGGCCCGTGCCGACGGCGGTGCCGCCCAACGCGAGGGGGTAGAGATGCGTTTCACTTTCTTTGATCATTTTTTCCGCAGCTTCCAGCATCGCCGCCCAACCGGAAATTTCCTGCCCCAAGGTCAAGGGCGTCGCGTCCTGCAAATGCGTGCGGCCGATTTTGACGATGTCCATGAAGTCCGCGCTCTTTTGCTCTAAAATGCGACGCAGTTCCGCCAGCGCCGGATACAATTTTTCGTGCAACGCCACGACGGCGGCGATATGCATCGCGGTCGGGAACGTGTCATTCGATGACTGCGAACTGTTGACATCATCATTCGGATGAATCCGCAACGAATTGCCCTCAGCGGCCAATTTTTCATTGGCGATATGCGCGATCACTTCGTTCACATTCATATTGGATTGCGTGCCGGAGCCCGTCTGGTACACGACCAGCGGAAATTCATCAGGCCATTGACCCGCTAAAATTTCATCGCACACGGTTTCGATAACGTCCGCTTTCTTCGCGTCCAATTTGCCGAGATCCGCGTTCACTTTCGCCGCGCATTTTTTCAATACCGCAAACGCCCGAATAATTTCCTGCGGCATCCGCTGACCGATTTTGAAATTTTCAAACGAACGCTCGGTTTGCGCGCCCCATTTTCGTTCCGCGGGAACCCGCACTTCGCCCATAGTGTCATGCTCTACTCGATAAGTCAATCGTTTCACTCCCTTTGGCCATGCGGCGCCGACGCGTTCCGTCATCTGCGTAACGACGGGTCGGACTCGCATGATCTTCACTACCAAAATTTTGATTTGGCTTAATTGTACGCAGAAAGTATTTTTTTCGCAAATTTTTCAAAAATATAAAAACCGCTTGATATTTCATTGTCATGTATGCGCTTTTGTGATAAGATGAATTCGATTTATACATATGTATTTACCAGGGAGACGAGCGTATGACGACAGAGCACTTTTTATCCGATCTTCTCATGTATTGGTCCCAATTCGTTGATTCCGTCAACGAGGTACTGTGGGGCTCCGTTCTCATGTACGGCCTGGTCGCCGTGGGATTATTTTTTACGCTGTATCTCGGCGCGCCGCAATTTATCCGTTTCGGGCCGGCGGTGCGTCAGGTCTTCGGTAAGTTGTATAAATATCAACATACCGATCGCGACGGAAAATCGCTCTCCTCGTTCCAAGCGCTGGCCGTCGCGATTTCCGCGCAAGTCGGCACCGGTAACGTCGCGGGCGTAGCGACCGCCATTATGGCGGGCGGCCCCGGCGCGATTTTCTGGATGTGGCTGTCGGCGCTCTTCGGCATGAGCACCATTTTCGCCGAAGCGATCTTGGCGCAAAAGTATCGCGTGGAAGTCGCCGGCAAATTTATCGGCGGTCCGGCATTTTACATCTCGCTCGGCCTGCAAAGCTACATCGGCAAAACCAACGCCAAAATATTCGCCGGTATCTTCGCGGTCATTGTTATTATCTCCGTCGGCTTTATCGGCAGCATGGTGCAGTCGAACTCGATCGCCACCGCCGTGAACAACGCGTTCGGTATTTCGCCGGTCGTGTGCGGCGTGCTCATCGCTCTGTTCGCGGGCGCGATTTTCATCGGCGGCATTCATCGGATCGCGCGTTTCGCGCAACTGATCGTACCAATAATGGCGGCAGCGTACATCCTCTGCGCGGTCGTCATCCTGTTCCTGTTTGCCGAGCACATTCTGCCGATGATCCAACACATCGTTATCGGCGCGTTTAATCCGCAGGCATTGGGCGGCGGTTTACTCGGCGTCACCATAAAAGAAGCCGTTCGCTTCGGTGTCGCCCGCGGCCTCTTTTCGAACGAAGCCGGCATGGGCACGACGCCGCACGCGCACGCGACGGCGCTGGTCGCTCACCCGGTGCTGCAAGGCTTCACCGCATTCATCGGCGTCTTTGTCGACACCATCCTGGTGTGCACCTCAACCGCTTTAATTATTTTACTTACGGGCGCGGATCAGCTCGGTTTAGACGGCGCGATGGTCACGCAAGAAGCATTTCACATCGCGTTCGGCGCCATCGGCCCGAAAATCATCGCGATCTGCCTCACGTTCTTCGCCTTTACGACCGTCATCGGCTGGTATTATTTCGGCGAATCGAACGTCCGCTATTTATTTAAATCAAACACCGTTCTCTACACGTATCGGGCGCTGGTCCTGGTCTTCATCGTGCTCGGCACGCTCGGCACGGTCGACCTGATCTGGAGCATGATTGACATGTTCAACGGCATTATGGTCCTTCCGAACTTAATCGCCCTCATCATTATGCATAAAGAAGTCAAAGGCGTCTTGCGCGATTACGATAAAAAACGCCAGGACGGCATCCCTCTCTACGATTATGACAGCGTCGCATAAAAAAGCGCCCCGTACGGGGCGTTTTTTATTTCTTTTTTGCAAGCAGTGTATGCTTTTTCCGTTCATAAATTAATCCACATATTCATCCACGCCGCGATTGAGCCAAGCATAGACGAGTCCGATCAGCAGTCCGCCGCCGATATAGTTTCCGAGGTAGGCCAGTCCCCACTGTCGCAAAATATTGCCGAGGGTAAATCCCGCGGTCGTGGCGGGTGAAAAGTACAGCAGCGCAAACGAACCGAAGTTGGCGACGACGTGCTCAAACCCCAGGTACACGAACATGACAATGACGGACATGACGGTGGCCATGCGCGCCGCCTGGTTCTCAATCAACAGCCACGACAGAATGGCAATATTGACAAGGAGATTGGCCAAGGTCCCCGCGAAGATGATTTCCATGCCGGATTTCGCGAGTTTTCCTCCGACCATGGTCGCCGCCATGCCCATCGCGTCGTACCCTTGCAACGCCGACGTGTAAGAGGCGAGCCACGCGACAAAATAGGCGCCGATAATATTGCCCACGGTGCACAAAATGACCATTTTAAGCGCCTTGCCGGGCGCGATCCATCGACGATAGAGTCCTGCGGTTAAGTACATCATGTTGGAGGTGATAAGCTCTCCGTTTAAAAACAAAATATAAATCAGTCCCCAACAAAAGACAAAGGGAAAAATAAATCTTCCCAAGGTGGGATGGAGCGTATTCAACACATCGCCCATGGCAAAACCCGCCAAGGAAGTCAACGTTAAAAATCCTCCGGCAAACGCGGATCGAACCATGTACCGGGCCGGACTCTTATCGATAAGAGCCGCTTTTTTCCCGCAAGCTCCGGCGACTTTTTCATTGAATTGACTGACTTGCATCTCATCACCCCTTTACTGTTGAAATCTATTGTACTGGAGTATGGCAAAAATATATAGGGTTATTTTTATTTTGCCAAATTTTATTTTCATGTACCGAACGCGCACAAAAGACTTTGCAAAAAGCTGACTCTCATCTGCGATGCATTGCTTCAAACATATTTTTCCTGTGAAGGGCAAATCTGAATCGCATGACGTGAACAAGGCGCGGGAGGATGAAAAATACTGTCGCTAACTATTTGGCAAAATAAATTATTTTCTCCTTGTTATTTTCTAATGAGCATGGTACACTTAATTCAATTTATTTGTATTTTTAACGTGGTCAATTGTTTTTATAGAGGAGAATATTTATGGCTGAGTTTTTGGGACTGTGGTCCCAATTTGTGGCATCCGTCAATGAAATTTTGTGGGGTTTCGTACTGATGTACGCGCTGGTCGGCGTGGGTCTGTTTTTTACCGTGTATCTCGGCGCGCCGCAGTTCCGTCGTTTCGGTCCGGCCGTGCGGCAGGTATTCGGTCGCTTGTATAAAGAGCAGCACACCGATCGCGACGGTCGTACGATCTCCTCTTTCCAAGCGCTGGCGGTAGCGATTTCCGCCCAGGTCGGCACGGGCAACGTCGCCGGTGTCGCGACCGCGATTATGGCGGGCGGTCCGGGCGCGATTTTTTGGATGTGGGTGTCCGCGCTGTTCGGCATGGGCACGATCTTTGCCGAAGCGATTTTAGCGCAAAAATATCGCGTGGAAGTAGCGGGTAAATTTATCGGCGGCCCCGCGTTTTACATCTCGCGCGGTTTAGCGCCTGTCATCAGCAAAGGCTGGGCGAAATTTCTCGCCGGTTTCTTCGCCGTTTCGATTATCATCGCGCTCGGCTTTATCGGCATCATGGTGCAGTCCAATTCGATCGCAAGCGCCGTCAACAACGCTTTCGGTCTGGACCCGCTGATGATCGGCGTCGTGATCGCGGTCTTCGCGGGCTTAATCTTCATCGGCGGCATTCATCGGATCGCGCATTTTGCGCAGCTCATCGTGCCGTTGATGGCTGTCATTTACATTTTGTGCGCGCTGGTGATTCTTTTCCTCTATGCGGGAGAAATCCTGCCGATGCTTAAACACATCGTCGTGGGCGCATTCAATCCGCAGGCGCTTGGCGGCGGTCTCTTGGGCGTCACGATGAAAGAAGCGATTCGCTTCGGCGTCGCCCGCGGCCTCTTTTCGAACGAAGCCGGCATGGGCTCTACGCCGCACGCGCACGCGACCGCGCTCGTCGCGCATCCGGTGTTGCAAGGCTTTACCGCGTTCATCGGCGTCTTTGTCGATACCATGCTGGTCTGCACTTCGACAGCGCTGATTATTCTTTTGACCGGCGCGGATCAACTCGGCCTCAGCGGCGCGCTCGTCACGCAGGAAGCATTTCACACCGCCTTCGGCGAAATCGGTCCGATGATCATCGCGACTTGCCTCACGTTCTTCGCCTTCACCACGGTCATCGGCTGGTACTACTTCGGCGAGTCGAATATCCGTTTCCTTTTCCGTTCATCCGCGGCTCTGAATGTTTATCGCGTGCTCGTGCTCGCCTTTATCGTTCTCGGCACGCTGGGCAAGGTCGAGCTGGTTTGGGATATGAGTGACATGTTCAACGGCATCATGGTGCTCCCGAACTTGATCGCGATGATTCTTCTGCATAAGGAAATCAAAGCCGTGTTGCGCGATTATGATGAGAAACGCCAAGACGGTCTGCCGATGTACGATTACGACAACGTGTAAACTTCTGAATACGCAATAAAAAAGCACTCCGTGGAGTGCTTTTTTATTGCGTATTTTATTCTACACGGCAACCCAAAACGGATTCCATTTGAGAAAGAGCAAAGGCGTGCGCCTCCGCGTCAAAGCTTGCGACCAAATGGCTCGGCACGCGCACTTCATAGCCGAAGTTACGCGCGTCGGCGGCGGTGAAAAAGACGCAGATATTGGTGCAGACGCCGCTCAGCGTGAGTTCGGTCACGCCGCGTTCCCGCAGGCAAAGATCCAAACTCGTGCCGAAAAAGCCGCTGTAACGACGTTTCGGCAAGACGATATCGTCGGCCTGCGGCGCGAGCTCCGCGATGATTTCCGCGCCCGGCGTGCCCGCCACGCAATGCGGCGGAAACATTTGAAACTCCGGATCATCTTCTCTGTGATTGTCGCACAAATAAATGACGGGAGTGCCCGCCTCGCGCGCCGCGGCGATTTCCGCCTGCAGCGCGGGCACGATCGCCCGGCCCGCCGGCCCGCAAGTCAATTTGCCGTCCGACGCGATAAAATCTTCGAGCATATCGATCACAATCAGCGCTTTACTCATCTCTCAACGCGCCTCCGACGGTTCATTCAGCTGCGATGTGCAGTGCGGGCAACGAGTCGCGGAAATCGCGATCTTCGTTTTACAGAACGGGCATTCTTTTTCCGTTTCTTCGACCGCTTCCGGTTTTTTGAATTTCATCAACGCGCGCAAAACCAGGAAAATGACCAATGCGATAATCAGGAAATCAATGCAGTTATTGATAAAAAGGCCGTACTTGATCACCGGCGCGCCGGCGGCCTCCGCGTCCGCGAGCGATGCGTAATGGGTCTTCGACAAGTTCATATACAGGTCCTTGAAGTCGACGTCGGCCAAAAGCACTCCGATCGGCGGCATCACAATGTCGTTGACAAACGAACTGACGATTTTACCGAATGCGCCGCCGATAATGATACCGACGGCCATGTCAATAACATTGCCGCGCATGATAAACGCTTTAAAATCATTCCACATAGTAGCTCCCCCTTTGAAGTGAACGAAAAATGTTCATATGTTCTCATTGTAGAATACTGCCAAAATATTTTCAATCGAATTTTATAAATATTGCAAAAGCGCGCCGTAACCGGTCAGCGCCAGCCATGCCAGCGCGCCGATGACCGCGCCGACGTACGCGCCGTTGATGCGTATCTTCGCCAATTCGTCGGCCACTTTAGTGAAAATAAAACGATTCAACATTTTCTCGTCGTAAACGCTGAGCACCTGTTCCGCCACCTCACCGAGACGGCCGTGTTCGCGCGCCAGCCATTCCGCGAAATACCCGCGCAGCGCGCGATCGAGTCGGTATCGCTGCTCCGCGTCGGCAAAGAAACGGTCGATGCCGTGCAAAACCGCATCCGCCACCACTTGTGAAAAACGCGATCCGTACGCGCTCGGCGTGAGATATTTTTCGGCGAAATCGTCCCCGATGACTTCCCACCACTTCTCGAGCGGCAGCAACGCCGCCGCCTGGCGCTGCCACAACAGTAAATCGTTCGCGTGCGCCGGCGTTTGCCATTCGGTTTGCCACTGCGACCAATAACGCAAGACCGCTTGCGGTATCGTGTCCCGTTTTCTCAATTCCTCCTGCAGTAATGTCTGCAAGGTTTGCGCCAGCGCGTCGTAATCGACCATTCCCGTCGCTTCGCCGACGATGCGCACCCACTTCGTCACGCCCTCTGTTTCCGCGCGCGCCAGCCGACGCAATTCACCGGACAGCCGCACGGTAAAAGCGGGTGTCGCAACGACCTGCAACAGACGCTTGCGCAAGGGTTGCCAAACCACATTTTCGGCGTCCTCTTGCGATACTTCCGCGAGCGCCGTGGCGGCCATCGGCACCGTCCCCAGCACCTGCCGCGTCCAGGCGGCCAGCGTGCGCGCCCATTCCTCCGGTTGCGACTGCGGCAAGCGCTGCTCGACTTGCCGGCGCGTGCACTCCCAAAAGGCGCGGCGATGTTCCGGATCGCGCCACCACTGCGCGAGATAGTTTGTCGGTTGCCATTGATCGAGTTCTGATTCCCAAAGTTCACGCCGCAGCAATTTTTCTTCCAGCAATTGCCGCAAGCCGCGAATTAATTTTTCCCGCTGCCGCGGGATCAGCGCCGTGTGAAACGGTATGCCGAGCGGTTTCGTGAAAAGCGCCATGACCGCGAACCAATCGGCGACGCTGCCGATCAGCGCCGCTTGCGCGATATAGTAAAGCCATTCGCTCCACCATTGCCGCGTCCAAGCGAATAGGGCAAACGCCGCGGCGAAAAAGAGGACGCTCCCCCACAAAAAACGTTGGGCCAGTTGCCATGTACGCATCAGAAACCGCCTCCCAACATCGCGTGCCCGAGCACATAGAAAACCGCTCCCAACACGCCGCCGATCAACGTGCCGTTGAGACGGATCATCTGTAGATCGTCACTGACTTTGGCTTCGATCAAGTCGGAGAGTTCGCGCTCGCTGTACGGCGCCAACGCCGCCTGCGCCCATGTTCCGAAATACGGCTGCACCAGCGGCAACATTTTGGCAAGCGTCACAAAGAGCAGTCGCTCCAACTTACGAATCCGCACCGGATCCTGCCGCGCCGCGGTAAGCCATCGCACCGCCAATGTCGCGAGCGTCTGCGCAAACGCGTGACGACGCTTCGGCGTAACGATCAGATCAAATACAACCTGACTGTCCGTCGGTATTTCAGACGCCAAAAGCGGCGCGACCGCGTCCGTGATTTGCCGACGCAAACGCCGATCGTTTTGCAGGCGCGCGACCGCCATCGTCACCATATCGTCAAACGCCGCGCCGATCGTCGTCGTCGGCCGTGCCAAATCCGCCGAGACGCGGGCCATCCGCTCCTGTAAAAAGACGCCGACCGTGCTCGGCGTTTCCCCCTGCGCGCGCAACGCCTCTTGCCAAAGTTTCGCGCGTACGGGATGTTCCGCCGCCAAAAGCGTCATGAATTGCTTGTATTGCGCGGTCAAAAATTCCGCCGTCGACGCCGCGTTAATGCGGGACTGCAGCCATTGCGCCAATCGTTCGCGACCGCTCGCGTTATCTTCTTTTTGCCAGAGCAATAACGCTTCCGCCGCGACATCCGCCGGCCATTGCGCGGTCAAAATCCGCTTGCGAAGCGGCTCCCATTCATACTGCAAGAGATCCGTCGAAAGGCCGTCGGGAAGGGTTTCAAAAAGCGTTGTAAGCGCCCGAACAAAGCGTGCCGTATCGCGTTCCCAAAGCGTGAGCAGGTACGGCAACGGAGAATGCGCTTTCAACGCCCGATAGAGATGACGCGGCGTCAACAATTCATCTTTGACCATCGTGCCCGCCATCGTCATGATTTTTTCTCGGCTGCGCGGCAACCACTCTGTTTGCCACGGAATCCCCAGAGGACGACGAAAAAGGGCGGTCACGGCGTACCAATCCGCCAGACCGCCCACCAATGCCGCCAGTGCCGTATGCACGCCAAAACCGCCCCAAAACGTAAATCGCGCGGGGTAGCAGGAAAGCACGATGACAGCGCACAACAGAAGCACGCCCGTCGCCATCCTTCGACGCGTCATCAGCGACTCCTGCCGCCGCCCGCCATCGACCAAATAAAGAGCGCGATAAAGGCGAGGTTGGCCATCATGCTCGACATCCAGCCGAGCGCCGCCAAAATATTAATGGCCGTCAATCCGAAAATAAACAGCATGCCCGCCCGCATATCCACGCGCGGATCGCGCCGCAAAATAAAATAACTCGCGATAAAAATACCCACATTGACGCCGATCGCCACGACCAGCGTCGGGTACATATGAATAATGAAACTTCCGGCCAGCATGACGACCAGAATATATAACCAACTGTTTGTCATCTTACACTCCTTTACGCACATCGCCGTCGTTAAGACCCGTCCAGACCGCGACATCGGCAAAGCGCCAGGAAAAATACAGCGACGGCTGCCACGGCGCGCCGTTGCGATGGATCGGCACCAATAAACGCGCCGGCGTCTGCTTTTGCAAATATTCAATAACGCCCCATTCCTGCGCCGGACCTTGGCGATCATCCACCGGAAAGAAAACGATATCCGCGCCATGTTCGACCGCAGGCGCAAGTTCACGGAAGAAAAGCGCGCGCATGTCCCGATTCGCCGCGTCCGTATCGCCGGTCCAGTGCCACCAGTTCAAATCGCCCGCGTGAAACACGCTCAACTCCGGCCAACTCACATGGTACGACGCGCCCGCGTCCGTCGAGCCGTACACGCGGATCGTCATATCAGAAAGCGTCAGCGTATCGCCCGCGCTGACATACTCCGTCTTGGCCGCGGGATACGCCGCATCGCGGCAATCTTTTTCCAGCACGAAACGGGTCGCGCGGTCGCCGTATTCTTTCCCGTAGCGCGGCGCGAAATGATCACCGTGCGCATGCGTGACAAAAAAATACAAGGTTTTTTCCGTCCGCGCCAACCTTTTCAAATGGTTTTCGGGATCCTGCCAGGGATCAAACACCAACACGCGATCGTCCGTTTCAAGAGCGACGCCGCTGTGAGCCAACAAATAAATATTCATTCCATTCTCCATAGTGGACCGCCAAGCGTTTTCGCGGATACGGAAAAGCACAACGCCGCGTAAATTCACGATCCGCCGACAATATCACTTTATTTTTCTATTTATTATAACACAGCAACCTCATCGCACTTTCCATCTGTCGCATGCAACAGATGATAAATAAAATATATTGTGATAGAATGAGAGTACTCTTGTAAGAGAATTTTGTACATCGAAGGAGGATTTTCATGAAAGGTTTTGCAATGCTCGCTCCGAACGAAGTCGGCTTTACCGAAAAAGATCGTCCCGCGCTCTGCGCCAAAGACGCGTTGGTACGGCCATTGGCGGTATCGCCCTGCACATCGGATATTCACACCGTTTACGAAGGCGCGCTCGGGGATCGCCATGACATGATTTTAGGCCACGAAGCGGTCGGCGTCATCGTCGAAGTCGGCGCGGAGGTCAAAGATTTTAAGCCGGGCGATCGCGTCATCGTGCCCGCGATTACTCCGGACTGGGGCGCGGAACGCTCGCAGGCGGGATTCCCGATGCATTCGGGCGGTATGCTCGCCGGTTGGAAATTCTCCAACTTTAAAGACGGCGTTTTCGCCGATGTTTTCCACGTGAACGACGCGGACGCCAACCTCGCTCTCTTGCCGGATTGGCTCGCTCCGGAACACGCCGTCATGCTCTGCGACATGGCCACCACCGGTTTGCACGGCGCGGAACTCGCCGATATCGGTTTCGGTCATTCCGTCGTCGTCATCGGCATCGGCGCTGTCGGTTTGATGGCCGTGCAGGGTGCCGCGTTGCGCGGTGCCGGTCACATCTACGCCGTCGGCTCGCGACCTATTTCGGTCAAAGTGGCGCAAGCGTTCGGCGCCAACACCATCGTGAACTATAAAGAAGGCCCGATCGCCGAACAGATCCTCAAACTGACGAACGGCGAGGGCGTCGATTGCGTCATCATCGCGGGCGGCACGACAAAAACGCTCGGCCAGGCGATTGAAATGGTCAAACCGGGCGGCATCGTCAGCACCGTCAACTACTACAGCGGCGCCGATTATCTCGAAATCCCGCGCGAAGCGTGGGGCGCCGGCATGGCGCACAAACAGATCCGCGGCGGTCTGACGCCGGGCGGTCGTCTGCGCATGGAACAGCTGTTGGACATGGTCGAATCGGGACGCTTACGCATCGCCGAACTCGTCACCCATGTGTTCCGCGGCATGGAACATTTACCGGAAGCGCTTGAGTTGATGCACGACAAGCCGAAAGACCTGATCAAGCCGGTCGTTTTAATCGACGAAGCTGATAAATAAAAAAACAAACAAAAAGGCAGTCCTCGGACTGCCTTTTTGTTTACGCGAATTTTACAAAATAACGCATTCTTTGGTCTACACGGCCCTTCCCCTGCGTAAATAATTGCGGAAATTCGCGCCGTCTTCGGCGAAAACGGAGCATCTTTGAATACTCATTCAGGTTTACACAGAAACGGTGAAAAATTTACCGTATTTTGGTGACAGATTGCTATTATACGTTTAGTGAAAATGGATTTTCCATTAAGGGGAGGTTACTATGAACGCACGCAGTATTACCAAATGCACCTTGCGCCTGTTCCTGGCCGCGGGAATTTTCTCGTTGGCGATGCCCGCCGATGTAAGTTTCGCGTCCGAACCGATGCCGACTTACATGTCGCAGCAGGCTAAAGCGGACTGGCAGCACGGTCAAAAGCTCGCATCCCGCAGCGCGGCCCGCACGGGAATCACGATCATGCCGATCGATCAGGCGAAATTTTTAAAGGGTCAACGCTTTGACTTTGAAGTCGAAGTCAACGGCAATAATCCGACGGCGTTAAACGTCACCGTCAACGGCAAAGACGCCGCTAAATACTTCGGCAAAAAGCCGGTGATTACGGTACATGACGACTACACGTCGTACCGGATCGACAACGTCAGCTTCAAAACGCGCGGCGAAATCGACATCGCTGTCGCCGCCAATACTTCCAAAGGCGCGCTCAAACGCCAAATCAACTACAAAGTAGTCGATGAAAAGGCAAAGAAAAAAGCGAAAAACGTCATCCTCTTTGTCGGCGACGGCATGAGCCCGCAGATCAAAGAAGCGGCGCGCATTCTTTCCAAAGGGATTTACGAAGGCCGCTACAACGGTCATCTGTCTATGGAAAACTTGCCGAACATGGCCTTTGTCACCACATCGGGTTACGACTCCCTGGTCACCGACTCCGCGAACTCGGCATCGGCCTACAACACGGGTCATAAATCCGTCGTCAACGCGATGGGAGTATATGAAAACCGCACCAAAGATCCGATGGATGATCCGAAAGTCGAAACGATTGCCGAGATTATTAAACGAACCAAAGACATGGGCGTCGGCATCGTATCTACGGCCGCCATTACGGACGCGACGCCGGCCGCGGTAACCGCCCACACCCGTCGTCGCGCGGAACAGCCGGCTATCGCCGCCGACTATCTCGCCGCGTACCACCGTCCGGATGTCATCCTCGGCGGCGGCGCGCAGTTCTTCCTGCCGCTTTCCACCAACGGTTCAAAACGGAAAGACGAACAGAACGTCATCGCCGATTTCGAAAAAGCGGGTTTCCAATTCGTCGGCAACCGTCAGGAAATGTTGGTCGCCAACGACAATAAACCTCTGCTCGGTCTCTTCACGATGAACCACATGAACGTCTACATGGATCGTGAGTTTAAAAAGAATCCGGAAGTTCTGAAAAACTTCCCGGATCAGCCGAATTTGATTGAAATGACCGCGAAAGCGATTGATATTCTCTCGCATAACCCCAATGGTTTCTACCTGATGTCCGAAGGCGCCTGCATCGATAAGCAGCTGCACACGATGGATTGGCAGCGCGCCGCTTACGACACGATCGAATTGGACCAGGCCGTAGCCTACGCGACCGACTGGGCGAAAGCGCATGGCGATGATACGTTGATCGTTGTCATTGCCGACCACTCGCACGGCGTATCGCTGACCGGCACGTACCACGAACATGACGGCGTGAAAGGTCGCGACGCGGTTCGCACGTATGCGGAAGCCGGCTGGCCGACATTCGCGGACCGCAACGCCGACGGCTACCCGGATGATCCCGATGCTGACGTAACGCTCGCTCTGCAATACGCCAACTTCCCGGACCACTACGAAAACTATCGCTTCCAGGCGAAACCGACTTCACCGGCGATTACCGGCGAGAACGGCAAGATTATCGGCAACCCGTATCGCGCACCGAAAGGCGCTCGCTACATTGAAGGTTCGTTGCCTTCGACCAAGGAAACGCAAGAAGTCCACTCCGCGGATGACATCGTCGTCATGGCCGGCGGTCCGGGCTCGGAAGAATTCCACGGCCTGATGGACAACACCGAAATCTTCTTTGCGATCATGCGTGCTCTGGGTATTGACGCAACGAAGTAACAAACAACAAGTACGAGAGGAGCATGACCATGCAACGTCAATTATTGCATCTCGTTCTTGCTCTGGTTGTGGCTTTAGGCGCAAGCAGCGGAGTGGTTCACGCCGCTGCTTCGCTTTCTTTTGGGCAAATGTACGCGGGCTCTACCGTTCGCGGTTTGGTTTTGTCCGATTATTTGCAAAGTCTCGCCGGGCAGGAAGTGGAAATGACAGGCTTTATGGCCCCGCCGTTAACGCCGACCATTAATTTTTTCGTGTTGACGGAAGTACCGATGTCTGTTTGTCCGTTCTGTTCGACAGATGCCGATTGGCCGAATAATATTGTGGTCGTAAAATTACAGGAACCCGTTGTCGCGTTGCCTTTTGACGCGCCTATCACGGTGCGCGGTTCGCTCGAACTCGGTTCGGCAGTCGACGCGGAAACGGGCTTTGTATCATTGGTTCGCATTAACGCTTACAGCGTTACAGCGCAATAGGGAGAAATGTATGATCAATTTACGCAATGTGAAAAAATCATATCGTGACGGCAATCACGAACGCACCGTATTGGCGATCGACGTTCTGGAACTTGACGACTGCAGCCAATGGGCGCTGGTCGGTCCCAGCGGCAGCGGCAAGTCGACGTTGCTGCACTTGCTGGCGGGGTTAACGCGCGCGCAGGAAGGCGTAATTCAGATCGACGGCACGGATCTTACGGCTTGCCGTGAGTCCGAACTCGATGAATTTCGCGCGGCGCATGTCGGCTACGTCATGCAAAACTTTTCTTTATTGCCGACTTTACGCGCGCGGGATAATATCCTGGCCGGCGCTTTTTTCGCCCGCACCTCTGATCGCGACCATGCCGATGCAGCGGAAGAACTTTTGCACTCGGTCGGTTTACCGGAACGCGGTCATCAGTTGCCGCGCGAACTCAGCATGGGAGAACAGCAGCGTGTGGCGGTGGCTCGCGCTCTCATTAAAAATCCCGATTATATTTTCGCCGATGAGCCCACCGCCAGCCTGGATCGCGCCACGGGTATGGCCGTGATCGAACTGTTACAGCAACGCGCGCGCGCGGCGGGCGCCACGCTGATTGTAGCGACCCATGATAAAGACGTCGCGACAAAACTCGACGGCACGATTCGTTTGGAAGGAGGCCGCCTATGCTGCGCCAAATAGCTTGGAGTGAACTGCGCCACCGGCCGTGGCAAACGCTTTTGCTGACACTTTTAATCGCGCTGGCGATCGCCTCCTCCGTATTTATCGCCGCGCTTTCGTTCGGCATGCATTACGGACTCACGAAAGCGACCGAACCGTTCCCACAAATTGTCGGCGCCAAAGGCAGCGCCAACCAGTTGGTACTCAACACGGTATATTTGAAAGACCGCCCGATCGGTAACGTCACCGGCGATGTTTTTCAAGAAGTAAAAGCCAATCCGTTGGTAAAGCAGGCGATCCCGCTGGCGTTCGGTGACAACTGGCGCGGTTTTCGCATCGTCGGCACCGAAAATACGATTTTCGATTATCGCGTCAAGCCGCAAAGCGAACCATGGCTGAAAGTTGCGTCGGGCCGCCGTTTCAACGCGCCTTTTGAAGCGGTCATCGGCGACGGCGCCGCGAAACTTTTGGGCGCTAAAATCGGCGACACATTTCAATCCATTCACGGCGCGACCGCGCACGGTCATGTCCACAAAGATCAAATCTACACGGTCGTCGGTATTTTGGCGCCGGTGGAAGGCCCGTACGATCACGCCGTTTTAACGGATATCCGCAGCGTCTGGCTGGCGCATGAACACCACCATGATCACGAGCACGAAGCCGCCGCGCACGAAGAAGGACATGAACATGAGCACGAAGCTGCCGTGCACGAAGAAGAACATGAGCACGAACATGAGCATGAGCACGAAGCTGCCGTGCACGAAGAAGAACATGAACATGAACATGAACATGAGCATGAGCACGAAGCTGCCGTGCACGAAGAAGAACATGAGCATGAACATGAGCACGAACATGCTCCGGTTGCCGCCGCGGGTAAACCCGCCGCGCAAGCCGTGAACGACGGTGAACACGCCGCGACCGCGGGACAGGTGACGGCCGTATTGATTCAGCCGCAAGGCTACGGTCAGGCGTTGAAACTCGCCATGGAGTTCCAACAGCGCAACGACGCGCAACTGGTCTTTCCGGCGCAGGTCATTATTCAACTTTTCTCCCTGATGGGCCAGGGCGAAAAAATGTGGTGGTACATCGGCGCCTTCTTCATCGCCGCCGCTCTGTTAGTCGTTCTTTCCACGCTCTACCTCTCCGGTCTGCAACGTTTACCGGAACGCGCGATTCTGCGCGTACTGGGCGCCAAACGCTCGGAACTTTTGACCGTGACGCTCTGGCAAAACGGTTTGATTATGGTCCTCGGCGGAATTCTCGGCTACGTTCTCGGTTACGCCGGCTATCTCGGCGTCCGTTCGCTGATGGCGACGAATACGGCGATCGCTTTGCCGCTGACCTTCCTGAAAGAGCCGCTGTTGATCGCGCTGGGTACCATGGCCATCGGCTTGCTGGCTTCATTAATTCCCGCATGGCTTTTGGCGCATAAAGATACGCTTTCAAAACTATAAGCTGTCTGCGCAATCAAAAAGACGAAATCATTTCGATTTCGTCTTTTTTCTTTGTCGTTTTTTCACACCGGCAAGGGAATCTCCAAAGGACTGAATTGCAAGTAATCCGCGCTCGTGAGATAAAGAGGCACGCCGTGGATTTCCCGCGGCAAATAACGGAAATTTTGCTCGTCATGGATATGTCCGTAAATATATCCGAGCGCTCCGTATCGCTTCGCGATGTCCGCCATCTCGGTCGGTTCGCGCGCTTCATTGAACGGCGGGTAATGCGTGGCCACGAGCAGCTTGGTAAAACCGGCCTCCCGCGCCAACGTCAACGAACGTTCCAGGCGTTGTAATTCGCGCGCCCAAACGACTTCGTCTTCCGGCTTCCACTGCGTATCTCCCGGCGCGATCCAGCCGCGTGTGCCGGCGATAGCCACCGCGTTGGTCAGCGGGATAAAGTTATTGTGTAAAAAAAGCAATTCATGATCGGTCGCGCGTTGCATTTTCGCAAGTCCCGCCCACCAATAATCATGATTGCCCCGCAAAATGATTTTACGTCCCGGAAGGGCCCGAATAAAATCCAAATCGGGAGCGGCTTCTTCGAGCTTCATCGCCCACGAAACATCGCCGCCGATCAACACCGTATCTTCCGGCGCCACTTGCGCACGCCAATTCGTTTCCACTTTCTGCCGATGATTCCGCCAGCGATCGCCGAATACATCCATCGGCTTTTGCGGCGGATCGCCCGACAGGTGCAAATCACTTAATGCCCAAAATCGCATCTATCGTCTCCTTGTCGCCGTCCAAAGCGGCATGAGTTCCGCGCGGATCGCTTGCCGCGCCTTCGCATCGGGCACTTGCGTGAGCATGTAGCCCAAAAAGAGCGGACTCGTCACGCCGCGCGCGATAATTTTACAGTATTCATAGTCGGCCGCGTAGAAAAACAAATTATAGCTGGCATATCCCCAGCCGTTCGGATCGACAATCACTTTCACAAGTTTTTGAATGCTGTCGGCGAATTCATCCAGTTGTCCCGGATCTTTCAGCCGTACATTAAATTCACGCAACCCGCAGATAGGATGATCCGACAGCGTCACGCGCACGCCGTTCGTTTCATGCAAAACTTCGCCGTCAAGCTGATCCAAGCGCACATTTTGCATGTAGTCAAACGACTCGCAACCGATAATTTGCGAATGCGGATGCCGAATGGAACCGCCCGAAGTCGGACCGAAGTTGCGGTAATAAATCACGGAGCGGAATCTGCGGCGCGCAATCGTTTCACGCCATTTTTCCATGCTGAAGCGTAAAATATTTTCCCATTCTTCCGGCGCGTACGTCGCGATATCGCTGTCATGTTTCGCCGTTTCGATCAACACAGTCTGCCAGGTTTTTTCCATGACGGGATATTTGTTGACGAGCCAAATCATCTCGTCTTTTTGCGCGAGGATATCGGTTAAATGCTCGCGGGCGCAAAACGGACAGGGATCATGCAAAACACTGCGCGGTTTCTGCGCGGCCACGCGCGGATTAAATAAAATCGGTTCTTGCACAATAACCTCCTTCAGCGCCTCTGCGCGCGTTCCTGACGTCTCTCATCAAACAAAGCTTTGAGATCCGGCGGCGTCGCCGCTTGCCAGCGATATGTAGGAACGGCGGCCGCCGCTTTTTCTTTGGCCGCCAGTAAGTCGTAGTATACCTGCCACTTCGCTTCCTTTTCCGCCGGCCCCGTCAAACGCAACAGGTACGCGGGATGAAACGTCGGCATGACGGGATAGATTTCATCTGTGCCCGGCAGCATCCACTGCAACCATTGGCCGCGCTAACGTACGATACCCAATTCACGACCGGCGAAAAAACGCAGCGCGACCTTTCCCAAAGCGACGATCGCGTGCGGCTTTACCAGCGCGATTTCGCGACAGAGCCAGCGCGTGGCGCAAATATCCGCCTCCGCGGCCTGCGGCGTACGATTGTTGCGCGGCCGACACTTGACGATATTCGTCACATACACGCGGTCGCGCGTAATGCCGACCGACCAAAGTGCGCGATCTAAAAGTTGCCCGCTCGGGCCGACCAACGGCACGCCGTACGCGTCTTCCACGCCGCCCGGCCCCTCGCCGACCAGCATCAACGGCGCGTCGATCGGACCGGTCGCGCCGGTCGGACCACGGTTCGGTTCCGCGCCGAGACGGCAATGGCGGCAATGTTGCGCCGTTTCGTACCAACGTTCCGTAAACGGCTCCGCGCTGTCCGGCAAGGTCTGCCAGTTTGTCGGCGCGGTATCCTGCCACAAATCGATTTCGCTCGTCCCGTCCGTCATGAATTACTGCGCCTCCGCCTCGTCGTTGCGGTTCGTCATATCGACAAAACGCGTCCACTGACCGTGGAAGTACAACTGAATCGTGCCCGTGGCGCCGTTTCTGTGTTTGGCGATGATGACTTCCGTGATATTTTTACTGGAATCTTCAATTTCCTGCTGGTAGTAACCTTCCCGATAGAGAAACGCGACGATATCCGCGTCCTGCTCCAATGAACCGGATTCGCGTAAATCGGAAAGCATCGGGCGTTTCACTTGGCGCGATTCGACGCTGCGGCTTAACTGCGAAAGTGCGATCACCGGCACTTTGAGTTCACGCGCCAAGCTTTTCAGCGAGCGGGAAATTTCGGAAATTTCCTGCTGCCGATTTTCCGCTTGTCGACGACCCTGACTGCCCTGCATCAATTGCAAGTAATCGACGATGATTAAATCGAGTCCTTTTTCCGCCTGCAAGCGTCGCGCCTTGGAACGCATTTCCGCGACCGTAATCCCCGGCGTATCATCGATGAACAGCGGCGCGTCGTATAAAGCCGTCGCCGCCTGCATAATACGCGACCATTCATCCTGCGAAGTGATGCGGCCGGTCCGCAATTTTTGCGAATCGACGAGTGCGGTCGAGCAGATCATGCGCAAGCCCAGCTGCTCCTGCGACATTTCCAAGGAAAAGAACGCCACATTTTTGTGTTCTTTCAGCACCACGTGCTGCGCGATGTTAAGCGTCAGCGCCGTTTTACCCATGGACGGACGCGCCGCCACCAAAATCAGATCGGACGGCTGCAGCCCGCTCGTAATATTATCGAAACCGGAAAATCCGGTCGGTAAACCGGTAATTCCGCTTTTATTCGTGTATTTATTGGCGATATCGTCCAACTGTCCCTGGACGATCTCACCGATCGCCGTCATCTCCTGACGACGTTCATCTTTCGCCACTTCCAAAATACGCCGTTCGGCGGCATCAACGATATCCGTCACTTCGCCTTCGCCGGCGTACGCTTCTCCCGCGATCGTATCCGCGGCGAGAATCAGGCGGCGCAAACGCGCTTTTTCCAGCACGATCTGCGCGTGCCGTTCCACGTCGAGGGAGGAAACGAGATGATTCGGCAAGTCCGTCACGTAGCTGACGCCGCCGACATTATCCAGTTGCCCCATGCGACGCAGTTCTTCCGTCACCGTCAAGACGTCAACATTTTGGTTGTGAAAAATCAGATTATTGATCGCTTCAAAAACGACTGCGTTGGCTTCCCGATAAAAATCGGCCGCCTGTAGTACGTCGGTCGCTTTGATCGCCGCTTCTTTATTGGTCACCGCCGCCCCTAAGACGGACAGTTCCGCGTCCACATTTTGCGGTGGAATCCGTTCGATCATGCCTTACCTCCCGCGGTCATTTCCCGCCACGCGTCTTCGATGGTTTTGACGCGAACAATCGGCAATCCCGCGTACTCGGCGCCGATATCATCCCGATTTTCATCCGGAATGAGCATTTTTTTCATGCCGGCCTGTTTGGCACCATAGGCTTTCGCGTGCACACCGCCGATCGGTTTGATCGCGCCGTTCAGCGCGACTTCTCCCGTGACGGCGATATCCTGCCGCAACGGAATGCCTGTAATCGCCGAAAGCAGCGCGCAGGTCACCGCCACGCCCGCCGAAGGGCCGTCAATTTGACCGCCGCCGATCACGTTCACATGCAAATCATATTCACGCGTATCCGCGCCCGCGACGCGACGTACCGCCGCCGAAGCGTTGAACACGGAGTCTTTCGCCATCGAGCCCGCCGTATCGTTGAAACGCAATTCACCTTTGCCGGGAATGCGCGCGGGAAAAGCGACGGCTTCCACTTCAATCACCGAGCCGACATAACCCGCCACGCCCAAACCGAAAATATGTCCGACTCGCGGCTGTGCCGAGGCCTGATCATGACGTTGCGGCACGAGGTGCGCCGCCTGCGCCACCCGTCGTAAATCCTGCAAGGTGACGGTCAAGCCGTCGGCGCGTCCCGCATGGTACATCGCCAAACCGTACGCGTCCGCCAGCAGCTGCACCGCTTTGCGTCCTTCGCCGGTGTATTCGGCAATCGCCGCCGCGACACCGTCCGCCAATACTACGCCGAGTTTTTGCGCCGCGTCCGTGACGATTCGCGCGACATCATCCGTCGCCAACGGAGCGAAAAAGACTTCCGCGCAACGCGAACGGATCGCCGGATTGATTTCTTCCGGCGCGCGCGTTGTCGCACCGATCAAAATAAAATCGGCCGGCGCGCCGTCGCGGAATAATTTTTTAATATACGCCGCCACCTGCGGATCGTCTTCATCATAGTACGACGACTCGAAATACACCCGCTTATCTTCCAACACCTTCAGAAGCTTATTGAGCAGCAGCGGGTCCATTTCCCCGATTTCATCGATAAATAAAACGCCGCCGTGCGCCTTGGTCACCAGCCCCGGCTTCGGCTCGGGAATCCCCTTATCGGCGAGATCGCGCTGCGCCCCCTGGTAGATCGGGTCGTGCACGGAACCGATCAGCGGGTTCGTCATGTCGCGATTATCCCAGCGCAACGTCGTACCGTCCGTTTCCACAAACGGCGCGTCCTTTTGAAACGGCGTGAAATCGAATTGCTTCGCCGCCTCTAAGACGACGCGCGCCGCCGTCGTCTTGCCGACACCCGGCGGTCCGTATAAAAGCAGGTGCTGCGGATACTTCGTCGCGAGTTTCGCGAGCAAGGCTTCCAACGCGTCTTTTTGGCCGACAATATCCGCCAAGGTTTGTGGCCGCACTTGGGCGGCGATCGTATCCGTCAGACGAATGTGGTCCAGTTTGTCCAGCTGCGCCAATTTTTCACGAGACTGCGGCGTTTCAAAATCGCCCGTCTCTTCATTCAAAAGTTCCAGGCGTAAATCATTGACATATTCCTGATGCTTTTCTTCCAGCGCATCATTAATTTTTTGTTCCAGCCGCTCTTCGACCGCCTGCCGCGCCAAGAGATCGCTGATGCGATTTTCCGTTCGCTCCAGCAGCGCCTGCGACTGTTCTTCACCGGGCACGGGAATATCCGGATCTTCCAGCACGATGCGCGCCAAACCCGCCAGCCGTTTTTGGGGATCTTCCGCGTGCAGGTAGGAAAGCGCGTTATAATGGCTGCCCGCCAACAAAAAACGCTCCGCGCCGATAAGGCCTGAATACACGCCCGAAAGGACGGCGATTTGCCGCCCGAACTCCGCTTCGCTCTCGGCGCCGGTCTGTGAATTACGACTCCACAACCGCCGCCAGATATCTTTCATTATCTAATTATTCCTCCGGAACTACATGCACCTGGATTTCCGCGGTCATCTTCGGATGGATCCGGATGGCGACGGGAAAACGTCCCACGGTGCGAATCGGTTCTTTCAATTCGATTTTCTTTTTATCCACGGTGAGTTCATGTTTCGCCGCGAGCGCGTCACTGATCGTCTGCGCGGTGACGGAGCTGAACGCGCGTCCGTCGGCGCCGAGTTTCAACGGCACTTCGACCGTGACTTTTTTTAATTGCGCCGCGAGAATTTTAGCTTCGTCCTCCGCGACCTGATCTTTATGTTCCTGCGCGGCATTTTTCTGGCGCGCGTTGTTCAAGTTTTCCGGCGTGCCTTCCAACGCCAGACCGCGGCGCATCAGGTAGTTACGGCCGTAGCCGTCGGCGACTTCGATGATTTCCCCTTTTTTACCGACTTTTTTGACGTCCTGTAATAAGATCACTTTCATTTCGCATTCTCCTCTTTTTGCGCGCGAATCTGCGCGACAATTTTATTTTTGATTTCTTCCGGCGTTTCTTCCGGCGCGAACTGTCCGCCGGCCACCGTCTGGTGACCGCCGCCGCCCAGCTCTTCCATCACGCGCTGGACATTGACTTCGCCGTCGGAACGCACGGACGCGCTGTACCCTTCGCCATTGTAGTAAATGGCGATACTCGTATGTATATTTTCAATATTGACCATCATATCGGCCACTTGTCCCGCGAGAATCTGCGCGTTCTCCGCGTCGTCGGGAATGGTCGCGCACACGATATCGCCGTCAATTTTTTCGGCGCGCGTCAGCACTTCCGCCCGCGTCAAAACGGTCTCGAAATCGAGCGCGAACAAATCGCGAACGAGTTCCGTCGCGGCGCCGCTACGGCGTAAGTAACTGGCCGCGTCGAACGTGCGAATGCCGGTCTGCACGGCGAAGTTCTTCGTATCGACGACGATACCGGCGTACAGCGCCGAGGCCTGTGTTTCATTCAACTCGATCGTATCGGAGTAGTACTGTAAAAGCTCGGTGACAAGTTCACATGTCGAGGAGCTGGAAGGCTCGAGATAAACGAGCAGCGGATCGGGAATAAAAGTATTGCTGCGTCGATGGTGATCAATGACGACACGGTTTTGAATCATTTCCACCAAACTCGGCGCCGCCGTCATTTCCGGTTTATGCGTATCTACTACAAAGAGTACCGTCTGCGGCGTCACCAATTCTTGCGCGGCCTCTTCCGAAATCAGCAAATCTTCCATGCCCGGTGTCGCGCGCACCTGATCGACCAGCTTTTCGACCGTATCCTGATCTTCACTGATGACGACATGCGCCGGCACGCCTTCCGAAGTCGCCATGTACGCGACGCCCAGCGCCGCCCCGAGCGCATCGTAATCTTCTTTCGCGTGCCCCATGACGAGCACCATGTCCGCCTGGCTGATCAGTTCATGAATCGCCTGCGCCACCACGCGGGCGCGCACGCGCGTGTTTTTCGCCAAGGCCTGACTCTTACCGCCGAAAGCCTGCGTTTCGCCGTCCGCCCGGATGACGACCTGATCGCCGCCGCGGCCCAATGCCAAATCGAGCGCCAAGCGCGCTTCCTCTTCCTGCTCGGCGAAGGATTCTTCCCCGTAGGCGCAACCGACCGAAAGCGTCACCGGAATCCGGTTCATCGTGTGAATCGAACGCACTTTTTCCAATATTTTGAAGTTGTCGTCAATCAGTTGCTGCAGCGATTTGCGGCTGATACAGGCGATATAGTTATTGCGCTCGTAACTCTTGATAAAGCCGTCGAGCTTGCCGAATTCGTCGAGCACGATCGTATTGACTTCCGACCAGAGTTCCGAACGCTGCACTTCCGTCAAATCGGACGAAACTTCACCCAGATTGTCCAGCTGCACATAGCAGAAAACCGGCAACGCCGCCACGCTTTCCTGCTTACTGCGCTCCGCCGCCGTCACATCGTCAAAATACAGCACCATGTAGGCTTCGGCGCTATCCTCGCCCTCCGCGGCATTGATGCCGCTGGCGCGGTCGAGGAATTTATAGATGACGCGGTAATAACTGTCGCCGATCCGCGCGGAAAAATAACCCGATTTCCCCCACAGTTTGGCCAGTTGCGTTTGCGGCAACAACTTTTGCAGGCGGTCGCCCTCTTTCAGCTCCTGCACCCAGTCGCGAAACACCGAGTTGCTCCAGACGAGCATGCTTTTTTCATCAATAATCGCGATCCCGATCGGCAAATTTTGCGTCGCGTATAAAGACGCTTCCGTCACCGAGGCGGACACCGCATTCAGGTAATGCCGCCACACGCGTTCCCGCTCGATCTCCGTTTTGCGTAACACGAGGTACACGCCGAACGCGACAAGAGCGCACAAGCCCGCCACGATCGGGTTGAACCAGGCCAACACCGCAAGGAGCAGGACTACAATCGCCGCGTACACACGGTCACTGCGATTTTTGAACCAGAAATTACGATATTCCATTCGTCGGAGTATATCCTTTCCGCTTACGATAATTGATGCCCATATCAATTAAACCGATTAAAAATAAAAATCCTAAAAATGTCGGAATGATAAAGCTTCCGATCACGATCACCCAGCGCATGAAAGCCAAGCGCGGATGGCGTCGGGCCCACCAGAAAACGACCGCGATCCCCTGCAGCCAAATCAGGTACATCGCCGCGACTTGGATATTCATCGCTATTTCCACCGGCAGTTGCGGGAAATATTGCGGCCCGAACCAGCCGAGCAACAACGCGAGCACATACAGGTACAGCGCCGCCCGCGGCATTTCCCATTCCGCCACCGGCGGAAATTTCGGTAAATCGATCTGCAGACGACGCAAAATCGCGCGCGCGATAATGATGTCAAGGTACGACAGCAGCAATCCCGCCGACACTACAATGAACGGCGCCACCTGACGAATTTGCGCCTGTTGCGCCAAGTATTGCGACTTCGCCTCCGCCAGGTCAATCGAATTGTAACCCATGCCTTCCAAGGTTCGGAACGCCTGTTCCGTCGATTGGCGCATCGCGTCTTCGTACATCGCGAAAACGTTCACGCCCATGACGTAAAAGGACAGCAGGAACTGAACCCCGAAACCGAGCAGAAAAACAATCGTCGCCACCGTTAAGATGCGGCCCGCCGACCATTTCTGACGAAATCCCTCGCCCAACGTCAACGCCATCGAGCCGAAGGTGAGTCCGATGCCGGCCGCCACCACCGGTCCCGTGAAAAGCGTCAAGATAAATAAAGTCGCCACCGTTGCCAGCAGCGACCAACGCATGCCGTACCGAACGCCCAAATAGGCGATCGGTACCGGCCACAACAACAGTGCTACCGCCGAGAGGATCGGTACGTACGTCCCCACCAGCGACAACACCACCGTGAGACCGACGAGCAGGCCCGCTTCCGTAAGCGCGCGGGTAGATCGTTGCGGCATTAATGAACCTCCTGAATAATCGGAAGAATCATCGGACGCCGACGTGTCTTTTCAAAGATGTAACGCGACAAGGTATCGCGGATCTGCGTTTTAATCACATTCCATTCCGTGATATTATTGTCCGCGCAACGCTCGATAACCGCATCGACGCGCCGTGTCATTTCACGGATCAAGGCTTCCGAGTCACGCATGTAAATGAAGCCGCGGGACACGATATCCGGTCCGGCGAGCACTTGCGTGGACCCCTTTTCAAGCACCAGCGTCACGATGACCATGCCGTCCTGCGACAGTTGCTGACGATCGCGGATGACGATATTGCCGACATCGCCGACGCCCAAGCCGTCCACATACACTTTTCCCGCCTGTACTTTTTCCGCGAGCCGGCCTTTGCGACCGGTGAACTCAAATATCTGTCCGTTTTCACCGATTAAAATATTATCGCGCTTCACGCCCAAACTTTCCGCGATTTCCGCGTGTTTATGCAGCATGCGGTATTCCCCGTGCATCGGAATAAAGAAGCGCGGGCGAATCAGCGACAACATCATCTTCAATTCTTCCTGCGAGCCGTGACCGGACACGTGGACTTTCTTATCCGAACCGTGCACCACATGCGCGCCCAGTTTCACCAATTTATCAATCGTACGGCCGACGCTCGTTTCGTTGCCCGGAATCGGCGACGCCGAGAGAATGACCGTATCGTTCGGATGGATTTGGATCTGCCGATGCGCGCCGTCCGCCATCCGCGAAAGCCCCGCCATCGGTTCGCCCTGGCTGCCGGTCGTCAAAATGCAAAGTTGGTCCGCGCGGTAGCGATTGATTTCATCGCTGTCGATAATCGTTCCTTTCGGCGCCGTGAGGTACCCGATCTCGAGCGCGATCCCGACGACATTCACCATGGAACGGCCGAACACCGCCACTTTGCGTTGATTCGCCACCGCCGCGTCGATCGCCATCTGCAAGCGGGACACATTTGATGCAAACGTCGCTAAAATGATCCGGCCGCGCGCCTGCTCAAACTCCCGCATCAGCGCCGCGGAAACCGTTTTTTCCGAAGGCGTGTGCCCGGCGCGCTCCGCGTTCGTCGAGTCCGCGCAATACACGAGCACGCCGCGATTGCCGAGCTCCGTAATTTTTTTGAAATCCATCATCTTGCCGTCCACCGGCGTGTAGTCGATCTTAAAGTCGCCGCTGTGCACCACCGTTCCTACCGGCGTGCGGAAATAAATCCCGCAGGAGTCCGGAATGGAGTGGTTCACATGGAAAAACCCTACTTTAAAAGCGCCGGCCGTGATTTCATCACCGGATTTAACGACGTTCAACTGGTACTTGCCCACGCGATTTTCTTTCAACTTGCCTTCGATCAAACCGCAGGTCAGGCGCGTCGCGTAAACCGGCGCCGAAACTTCCTTCAACAGGTACGAGAGCGAGCCGATATGGTCCTCGTGCCCGTGCGTGATCACAATCGCGCGTACTTTATCCTTATTTTCAATCAAATAGCTGAAATCCGGGATGACAATATCAATCCCCAGCATTTCGTTATCCGGAAATGCCAAGCCCGAATCCAGCACCACAATATCATCCCCATAACGGAATACCGTCATGTTTTTACCGATCTCCCCCAAACCTCCCAGGGGGATGATCTGCAATTTTTCTTTCGCCAAAATAAAACCTCCCAATATGTAGATGTCCCGAACATTCTTGCTGATCTTGCTATGGACAATCAAAATTGTCCGGTCCGCTCACAAACTCCTGTTCTTATTATACCATATTCACTGTTCGATACCGCCCGCGCCGTACGGTCGTTTCCAGCCGCCGCGCTTTGTCAAAAACGAGTGAAATACAGCGCGCAAAAAAGGTGGAGCGTTACCGATTATTTGCCGTTTCGCGTGAAATTTTCCCGTCATCATGCCAAAATCATGACAATATTTTTACTTGTAAAATATCCGTGTAAAATTTCATTCGGTCACTTTTTCGCTTTCGCATTCACACCTTATCGCTTCCAATAAAAAAGCCCGCCGGAGCGGACTTTTATAATGTTTCCGAAGGCTGCGGACCGTACTTATTCGTACCTTTTTCCGACGGCTTTACCAAGAAATAAAGCAATACCAACGTACCGATGATCGGCACAATCTGCCACAAAATCCACCAGCCGCTTTTGCCGATATCATGCAGACGACGAATTTGCGCCGTAAACGCCGGCAGGAATAACAAAATCGTCACGATCGTCGTGATCATTCCTCCCATTCCGGTCTCGTCTACGGTGTGCGGAAAAAGTCCCACGTCCAATGCCTGCGCAATGAGCAAAATAACCACATAAATCAGCATGAACTTCCAATATTCCGCACGCGACGCGCGACCGCTGAAGGCCACGTACTTTTCTCGTACGCAACGTTCAAAGGCGCGCTTAAACGTCATTTCTTCCACGACTTGCGCTTGTTTCATTTCATTCATTAGGATCCCCGCTTTCATATAATGAAGTAAAGTTTTATTTTATTTTATTATATCACGCTTATCTTTTTGCCATCTTAAATCCATCCTTGAACGGTCTGAAGTTGCGCGCAAAACGATCCATCGTATGGATCGTTTTTGTAAATTCATCGCAACAAATATTGCAATAAGAAAGCTTTTACTTTTTTCTTTTCTTTCTTTGACCAAATCTTTTCGAGAATGTATACTATATATAATTGTAACCAATATAGTTGCGGTTATATGTAATTGTTATCATTTATTATTTATTTCTGAGGAGGCCTTTATGGTAAAAAGGAAACTCATACCGCTCGTCTTGGCTATGGTTGCCGGAACGAGCATGGCGTATGCCGCACCGCAATACGATCTGGGGGAAGTGATCGTCACCGCGACGCGGCTGGAAGAAAAAACGCAACATGTACCGGCATCCGTCAATGTCGTCACGGCGGAAGAAATGAAAAAACGGCCGGTGCAAAACCTTGCCGACGCGTTAGCGCATACGCCCGGCGTCTATCGTTCGCCGGTCGCGGACGGAGGCATGTCTTCCGATTTGATGATGCGCGGTTTCGGTTCCGCTGAAACCCTGATCATGCTTGACGGACAACCCTTGAACTCCGGCTGGAACAGTACCGTCGACTGGGCCGTCTTACCGACCACGGATATTGAAAAAATCGAAGTTGTCCGCGGCGCCGGCTCGTCGCTTTACGGCGGTCGCGCCGTCGGCGGCGTCATCAACATCATCACCGCGAAATCGCAGGAAGAACTCAGCGGCAATGCTGTCCTTTCTTACGGAAGCGATAAAACGAAGCGTTTCGGTTTGAACACAAAGGTCAGAAAAGACCACTGGCGCATGGGCCTCGGTTATGAAAAACGCTCCACGGACGGTTATGTCGGCTACTACATCGACAAAAGTGCCGCAAAGCAAAACCCCAAAAAACCGGTCACACCGACGCACCAAGTCAACTTGGCGCAATCGGCAAGGGATTACTACATCATCGGCTCGCGTGGCGAAAAATTGAATGACACGGAAACATGGTCCTTTTCCTTGGGCTATGATTTCGATGAAGATCGCAGCTTAGACTACGCCTTCACCCGCTCGAAGCACAATTACGACTACCGCAATCCCTTCACCTATGTTCACGATAAAGACGGCAACCCCGTTTGGGGCGGCGTTTGGGAATTGCCCGACAAGAGAATTTTGAAGATCAGCCCGTCTGATTATCTCGGAAACTACGGTGTCCGCGATATGGACGTCCATCGCTTGCAATTTGCCGATCGTAAAAATCAACTCTTCGCGCATTTCGGATACACCAATCGCTTCAACGACGGCTTCAGTAATTCCGGCAGCGCACCCGATATCGTCAACACGGACACTTTGAATGCGTGGAACGGACCGGGTACGTTCTCCTACTATCCGAGCAAGGCGTATAACTTCGATATCCACAAAAATATAGACATCGAAGACCATACGCTCACGGTCGGCTATAACTACAATCGCGAATCCTTCGCGCAGACCCGCTTTGACCTAAAGCATTGGCGGGACATCGCTCGCGATACCGGCCGCAGCCCCTATGAATACAATGGCGGACGCGGGATCTTGCATGCCGTTTATCTCCAAGATAAATGGCAAGTCGCGGATACGACCGATCTCTACTTAGGCATGCGTTACGACCGCTACAAAAAAGAAAACGGCTACAACAACACCTTGCAAGATGATGGTACCTGGAAATATAATAACTTCGCTTCCAAAAGTTATGGTGAATGGTCTCCGAAAGTAGCGGTGGAACATCGCTTCGATGAGAACAACTCCGCCTTTATCAGCTACGGTCACTCCTTCAATCCGCCGATACTTTACCAAGTATATCGAAACAGCGGCACCATCGATCCGAATCCGGACTTAAAACCGGAAACGACCAATACCTGGGAAGTCGGTTACAAGCACAATGATCAGAACCTAACTTGGGATGTGACGCTCTTCCATGCCAAAACAAAAGATCTCGTCGCGCTAAAACCGCGTGGATCCAGCCCGCGTAATTATTACAACTCAGAAAGCGATCTCGTCCGCCGCGGCATCGAATTCGGTACGCAGTATCGCTTCAACCAAAACTGGTCGGCCTACGCCAACTACGCTCTGACCGATGCCAAAGTAGATGGCGATCGGTACTACGATATCCCGCGCCACCTCGTTCACTTCGGCGTGCAATGGGATGCCAAGCCCTGGCAAGTCCTCTTGGACAACACCTATGTCAGCGAAAGGCAAGCTCCCGACGACGTTACCGGTGAGTACAAATCGGAAGACTCGTACTTCGTCACCAGCCTTTCCGCCAACTATGAAATCCAAGAAGGGCTTGTCTTACAAGGCGATATCTACAACCTGTTCGACAAAAAATTCTACGCAGGCGAGGCCGCTCGTGAAAGAACCTACACAGTCTCCTTGCAGTACCGATTCTAAGCATTTTCAAAAAAAAGAGGGCGATCGCCCTCTTTTTTCTTTCCCTTTTTCACATTTCAGGTGAAGCCAATTCGCATTCGAGTACCTTCCGCTACTCTCGTCACATGCCGATCTGATGCGACCGTTACCGACAATGCCTTGCCGCCGGTTATAAGGCGATATATGGACGTCACTTGAAGTTCTTTGAATGCCATCTGCTTGCAATAAAAAAGAGACCGTCATTTGACGGTCTCTTCGCGTAATCAGCAGCTACCTATGCTCCCGGGCCGTTTCCAGCCAAGTACTTTCGGCGTTTACGAGCTTAACTACTGTGTTCGGCATGGGTACAGGTGTCGCCTCGTAGCTATCGCCACTGAATTACTTGCTGAGTTCGTTTTTGCTCCCTCAAAACTATACAGAAGAAGTAGATCACCTTCGTAGTTCATTCGTACTTTCTAAGTTAAGCCCTCGACCGATTAGTACCGGTCCGCTCCATGCCTTGCGGCACTTCCACTCCCGGCCTATCTACCTTGTCGTCTACAAGGGGTCTTACTAACTTTTGTTATGAGAAACCTCATCTCAAGGCTGGTTTCACGCTTAGATGCTTTCAGCGTTTAT
>OKDJ01000080.1_pt1 | contig 42696 bp, 39 predicted proteins | sample 1611661 | NCBI WGS metagenome assembly OKDJ01 (sample SAMN04436758, study PRJEB24849) | human gut metagenome | biome: human gut; feature: NICU; material: stool | host: Homo sapiens | place: USA: Saint Louis, MO | collected 2011-02-23 | reverse complement strand
CATATATGGAGAAATTGATAATTCCTACGTTTTCCACAATTAATTATGAATATTAAATACATCTGTTAATATACTCATATAATGTATATAATCCATATATTTAAAGAGAATTTTAAGAATAATAGAAATCTCATAACTATGCATATACCCTAGGATGTATTTTCTGTGTTATCCTATAGGTGTATACTGTGTTTATCTTACTCAGGAGGCACATATGATTCCTATTATTATCATATCCGGATTTCTAGGTTCGGGAAAAACAACATTTTTACAACATATACTAAAAGAACATAAACCTACAGACAAGGTTTTAATTATAGAAAATGATTTTGGCGAAACTAGTCTTGATGCGGCAAATCTTGCTAAAACAGGTGCTACTATTCGTGAAGTAACGTCTGGTTGTATTTGCTGCAGCCTACAAGGAAATTTCCAACAAGCATTACTCGATATTCTTCAAAATTATGATGTAGATATTATCTATATTGAACCATCTGGGGTCAGCAAATTGAGCGAAATCATCCATACATGTGAAGATGAAGACATTGCGAAATCCACCTATGTTCACGCCTCAGTAACAACGGTGGATGCTATGCAAGCACCTATGTTTATCAAAAACTTTGGTTTATTCTTTAAAGATCAAATCACAAACAGTGACGCTATCTTCTTGAGTCACACCGAAGATGTTCAACAAACAAGTATTACAAAGCGCATGATTCACGACTTAGCTCCCAACACACCTATTCACGAAGAGTCATGGGATACCATTTCCTTACGAGACTATATTAAACGCCTCTATCACTGTCATGATGACAATTCATTACATGATGAGCATCTATTTATGAGTCATACCTTTAAAGACTTGCGTACACTCACTGTATTACAGTGGAAAACAATTCTAGAAGGTATGCCAGACGGTGTGCTCCGCGCTAAAGGTATTGTACCGACCACCGAAGGTCCCCATGAATTGCAATATGGTACGCATTACTGCTCCCTAGTACCTAGCGAATCCACTGACTACAGCTTAGTCATTATTGGTACTGATTTTAATGTGCCAATGGTACATAACGAAGTGTGTCAATCATGATACCTGTTTATATCGTTACCGGATTTATCGGTTCTGGTAAAAGTACATTCATAAATGAACAATTACAATACCGTAAAAAGCTGGGCGGCACAGCATGTATCAGTGCCGAACAAGGCTCTGTATCACTTATTAAAGATGCTTTACAACTTAGCCCTGATAAACTCAGTGCAATCACGCCTAATCAACCTGACACCTATAGTTCTATAGCAGACGAAATCGCAACCTATATCAATAAGACAAATCCCAAAGAAATATGGATTGAATGGAATGGTATGGTCAGCTTTCACCAGCTAGAAACCTTGCTATACAGTGATAAGCTGCGTCACATGTTGCAAATTGAAAAGGTATTATACCTTTGTACAGATCAATTCGTCGCATCGATGTTACCTGGTTTAGGTAATGACGTAACAAGCCAATTATACAGTGCAGATTGCATCATCACGGAGACCGATACACACCATGCCTTATTACGGACCTATAATAGAGAGGCCAAGATTGTAACGGCGCCAACGCCAGAAAAGGTAGAACAATTATGTCGCAATTCTACGTGGGGACTTATACCAAATCTATTAGTTATCGGTATTACCGCCTACATACTTTTAGTTACCGCGTTCCGTCATGACATTCCTTACTCCATTCATCAATGCTTTGCTATCATTACAGGACTCATTATCGAAGCGGTCCCATTCCTTTTATTAGGAACTATTGGCTCAACCGTTATACGCTATTTTGTACCACAGAGCGTACTACTAAAACTATTAGGAGATTATTCTTGGAAGAGCTATGGTGCCGCCATGGTTAGTGGCTTAGCCTTACCAGTTTGCGACTGTGCTATTATTCCATTATTTAAAGCACTCACAGATAGAGGCGTACCATTATCTGTGGCCCTCCTATTTATGCTCGCCAGCCCAATCATCAATCCTATTACCATTCTCTCCACTTGGTATGCCTTTCCAGATAATCCCATGATTTCTGTATGGCGTATCGTCCTTGGACTTGGCGTAGCTTTATTAGTGGCATTATCTTTCCGCTTCTATCCACCTTCAAAGGAACTAATGAAAGCTAGAAATACCCAGAATCTTAGCTACGAAGAGGTTTTAATAGAGTCATCTAGGAGTAAACACATCAACAAAAAAAGATTGTTAATTCATATGGAAAAAGAGTTTTCCCAACTCTTATTCTATTTCTCCATGGCAGCCTCTGTTTTATCAGTAGTCCAAGTATATGGAAAACCTTGGCTCATCAATGCGGGTATCACATTACCTATCGTGTGGGCTATTCCAATCTTGCTAGTATTAGCTTTCTTCTTCTCAATCTGTTCTACATCAGATGCTATTATAGGCAAATCCTTGAGCACCCTATTTCCTATAAGCTCAGTTATGGGCTTCCTCATCTTAGGACCAATGCTCGATATTAAAAATGTATATATTTTAAAACAATATATGCCAACTTCATTCATACTTCGTCTAGGCATAACTATTGTAATTATGTCTTATATAACAGCATTAGGTTTTCAATTCTTTGTAGGCTAATTTTAGTCATTACCATTTCAGTTCGTAATAAATATAAAAGGAGATGATTCTATGAAATTAGGACTGAAAGATCGCTTTTCAATTGTGAAAGGCGCTCTCTATCTCATCTTAGGTATCTGCTGTGTATACCTAATTCTGACGGGCCGTTATTTGAACTATATTGCACCCCGATATGAACTACTGCTCGGCATCAGTAGCATAGCTCTCATATTAGGTGGATTAGCAACTATCATTTGGGCTCCATCCCGCTATTACAAGCACAATTTACGTTCTATCGTACCTATTATTATCCCCGTAGTTTTGCTCATTGTGCCCCCTGTCCTAGTTCCTAATACTGGTGTTCACGGCGCAGCACGGGTTAATGATGATACGAACAATTTTGATTTTACAAATGATGCTATAGGTGAGGTTATTACCGTTAATAGTGAAAGCAAAGAGCCTGGCATTTCTAAAGACAAAAAAGAAATCGTACTAAACTCCGATAACTTCTATCAAACCATCGTAAAGGTTGGATCTAACGTAGACCAATACAAGGACTACACTGTATATATGACAGGTTATGTAAATCGCGATGATAATACGCTAAAATCTAATGAATTTACCATCTCTCGTATGGCCATGTCTTGTTGTATCGCTGACGTAGCCCCCATTGGCATGACAGCTTATAAACCAGATGGTGATAGTTTAGCTAATGAACAATGGGTTTCTATCGAAGGCAAAGTATCTACACGAGACTTTCACGGTCGTGCTCAACCATATGTAGAAGTAACCAAAATAAAAACAGCAGAGCCTATTTTAGGTTATGTATATCCTTAAATAAATAATATTAAATTAACAGTCTTAATAAATCTTAAAGAGACATCATTAAACAGTCTTAAATAGATCTGTAAACAAATAAAACCGAGGCATAACGCCTCGGTTTTAATAAATATATAATAGTATTATATAAAGACTATATTATCGATGTAATTCTTTAACAATTCGTTTGCCAAGAGATGCTGCAACGGCACAAAGAAAGATGTCTGGACCTACGGGAATCAAGAAGCATGTAATAATAACAGCTTCAACCCCAATTGGTTTGCCTAAGTATAAGTTCATAATAAAGTATAGATAAATCATACCAAGGCCATACACGATAAATAGATTTAATATAGATCCTGCTAATAATCGTTTAAAGGATAAAGTCTCCATAGACTCTGCAATACGGCCTACTGCATAAGCACCTACCATAAAACCAATTAAATAACCAAAGGTAGGTTGTAAAATGTAACCAGGCCCACCACCGGATGTAAAAATCGGTACCCCAATTAAACCTAAGACAATGTAAATACCAACGCTAGCAGCCCCCAATCGACTGCCTAATACAATGCCTGCGAGGGTAGTAAATAAGATTTGTAATGTAAATGGACAATTTGGTAATGGTACCCGTATAAAAGCACCTACGGCAATCAATGCGACAAAGAGTGCTGTCATCGTTAACTGACGGGTAGTGATGCGACCTTGTTTCGACACGGTAGAACTCATGGTATACCTCCATTAATAACACATCAACAAACTACTAACTACCTAAATTAAAACACTTGTATTTTTAATTGTCAACTACGTGTGTTGACTTTTAGTTAACTATGTAGTCTAATACTATATATACAGTAATTTCAAGTATTTTATTTTTTTGACTATACATTATAGTTATTACCAATCGTTCATAATAACTAAAAGATATACTCATCTTCATACAAAAAACTTTGTATTTCATCTTATATTCATGTAGCAACATTAAATTATACGTAAGTAGATTGAGTAAAATCTACTTTCACAAAACAGTATATAAACGTACCTTATATTAGGAGGCATTCATTATGAAAAATGTTAAAAAAGTATCAAAGGTATTATGTGCATTTGGCGTTAGTACAGTATTATTAGCAGGCGTAGTTGGCGCAGCTAGCAACCATGCTTACAACAACAATAGCAACTGGAAAGGCGTTGGTAGCGTAGCTCCATCCGCTCAAGCTAACTATTCTGTTGATTACATGGGCGCTGTTACAGTATTCCAACAACAATTCCCTGGCGCATCTGTAAAATCTATTTCCTACGACGCTAAACACAACCCTTACTATGAAGTAGAAGGTTACTACAACCACCGTCAAGTAGAAATTAAAGTAGACGAAGCAACTGGTCAAATCGTTGGTAAAGAAGTTAAAGGCTACACAATAGGCAATAAAGCTATCAACGTTCAAAACATCATCATCCCTGAAGTAGCTGAAACAAAAGCTATCGAAAAAGTTGGTGCTGACTTCCAAACTATGGAATGGACTGTTGAACGTGAAAACGGCCGAGCTGTATACAAATTCGATATGACAACTGGTGGCGACAAAAAAGCTGAAGTAAAAGTTGATGGCATGAACGGTAAAGTTTTAAGCGCTAAAGTAAAAACTACAAAATACTAAGAAGCTCTTTTCATCTAGTGAACCCCTATCCTAACCCACTAAGATGACACACTACACATATAACACACATACTATACACACAGTATCCCAATGGATACACTCTCTAACACACAAACTTAGAGAGCCCTATAACTCACAAAGGGCTCTCCCAAAACCCTATCTCACACAATAGGTAAAGGGTCTGTGCTCACACACCACAGACCAAACGTTACACACACTATACTCCCTTTAAAAGACCTTGGATCGTTGAATCCAAGGTCTTTTTTGTGTAACAACGAAACAGTATCTAGAAACCAAAAGACCTCCCATCGGGAGGTCTTATGTATAAGTTTTATAGGTTTGATAGTTCTTTGTTCTATTTCTTAAGCGAGGTCTAGCTTAAGGATGTCATTTGTGTGTTCTAAAAGTTAGTTCTATAGTTTCCCAATGAGATTTGAGAGATTATGCTTTATCTAAAGCTTGAGCCAAGTCTTCGATAATATCGTCGATATTTTCAAGGCCGATGGACAAACGGATCATATCTGGTGTTACACCAGCAGATTTTTGTTGTTCTTCGTTAAGTTGTGCATGTGTTGTAGACGCAGGGTGAATAACAAGAGATTTAGCATCTGCTACGTTAGCCAAGTTGGAGAAGATTTCCAAAGAATCAACAAGTTTAATACCTGCTTCTTTTCCGCCTTTTACGCCAAATGTGAATACAGCACCAACACCTTTAGAGAAGTATTTATCAGCCAAAGCTTTGTATTTGCTGTCTTCTAATTCTGGATAGCTTACCCATGCCACTTTAGGATGTTTAGTCAAGAAGTCTACTACTTTACGAGTATTTTCAACGTGACGTTCTACGCGCAAGGACAATGTTTCAATGCCTTGCAAGATTTGCCAAGATGCAAGTGGAGTAATGCATGCGCCAGTATCACGAAGCAATTGAGCGCGGATTTTTACAGTGAATGGAATTGGCAAATCACCATATACTAAACCATTGTAGTGTTCATCACCTTCGGAGAAGCCAGGGTATTTGCCAGAACCTTTATAATCGAATTTACCAGATTCTACTACTACACCAGCCAATGTTGTACCATGACCACCAAGGTATTTAGTAGCAGAGTGAACAACTACGTCAGCACCATGTTCTAATGGACGGAACAAGTATGGAGATGCAAAGGTGTTATCTACGATCAAGATAATGTTGTGTTTATGTGCAATATCAGCTACTGCTTGTACGTCGATAAGGTTGATACCTGGGTTACCGATAGACTCGATGTAAACAGCTTTTGTATTTTCATCGATAGCTGCTTCAAATTCTTCTAAATTATCAGGATTTACAAATTTAGTTTCGATACCAAAACGTGGTAATGTAGCTGTGAACAAGTTATAAGTACCACCGTATAAAGTGGAAGCTGCTACGATATTGTCGCCCGCATTAGCTACGTTCAAAATAGAATATGTAATCGCTGCGGAACCAGATGCTACTGCGATACCACCAGCACCACCTTCAAGTTGTGCCACACGAGCATCCAATACATCTGTAGTAGGATTGCCAAGGCGGGAATAAATGCCACCAGGATTAGTTAAGGCAAAACGACCAGCTGCTTCTTCTGCGTCTTTAAATACGAAAGATGTAGTTTGGTAAATAGGTACTGCACGCGCACCTGTTGGATCTACCGTTTGACCGGCATGTAATTGTAATGTTTCAAATCTGTATTGTTTACTCATTATGACAACTCCTTTATGTTAACTGTGAATTTAGTTCGTTGTTTATACCTAGTATAGTACTATGCTTTAAAAATTATGTCTACTATTTTTTATATGAACTTATCCATAACTTAAAACTATAGTGGACTTTAAAAGTCACTAAGTAGTTTCAAACTACCCTAGCGAGCTAAGTAACTGTATAAATGAATGTACAGAAAAGCCCCTAGTAACTTCTAACTGACTAGTTCATATTAGAGACTATCAGAAGTAATTAGGGGCAATAGCTACATACGATAGTTTAGATATAGGCACCTAAGTTTTTATCGCGTTCAAATTTCATTTTTTGAATTTGTTCAATAATGTACGGTGTTTCTTGGTAAACATAATAATTTAACCAATTTGTAAATAACAATGTACTTACGGAGCGCCAGCGTACGATAGGACGTTGTTTTGGATTGTCGTTAGGGAAATAATTTTCAGGAACCGCAATATCCATACCTTTTTTGATATCCCGTTCATATTCGCGATTGAGTGTATCCCAATCGTATTCGGCATGCCCAAAGACAAAGATATGTTTATTGTCTAAGCTACGAACAATAGCTGCACCTGTTGGGTCAGAACCCGCTAAGAGTTCCAAATCGCGATTTTCCTTAATTTGTTGCAAGGAAACTGTGGTATGACGGGAGTGTGGCATCCAGAACTTTTCATCGAAGCCACGTAAGAGTAATGGTCGATCATTGTAGATATCATGTTCGTACACGCCAAATAATTTCTCATCCATAATGGATTTATTAATACCAAAATGATGATACAAACCAGCTTGAGCGCCCCAGCAGATATAGAACGTAGAGTATACATGCTCTTCGCCCCAATTCATAATTTCTACTAGCTCAGGCCAATAGTCTACCTCTTCGAAAGGCATTAACTCTACAGGAGCCCCTGTAATAATCATGCCGTCAAAGAACTCGTTTTTTACCTCCTCAAAGGTACGGTAAAAAGTTTCTAAATACTGCTCATCTGTATTTTTTGATTTTCGAGATGCAGTATGTAGTAGTGTCAAATTCACTTGTAATGGACTATTACTCAGAGCACGTAAAATTTGAGTCTCTGTAACCTCTTTAGTAGGCATCAAATTGATTAACAGAATATTCAAAGGTCGGATTTGTTGATTTTCCGCCCGTTCTGTATCCATAACGAAAATATTCTCTTGAGCTAATTTCGTTATGGCCGGTAAATTTTTTATTACTTTAATAGGCATATTATCACCTCTACACACTAAACAATTTGATAACCTAATCTAAATAATCTAACTAATCTGATTAAAAGCCTCTAGCCTCGTAGGCACGGCGCCAAGCTTCAAGGCCTTCTTCCAATGTTTTACGAGGACACGCTACATTAATACGTTCAAAATCTTCCCCATCAACGCCAAACATGGAACCAGTATCAAGCCACAATTTAGCTTCATTGATAATCCATTCATCACGTTCTTTAGGACTTAATGGCAACTTGGAGCAATCTAGCCACATGAGATACGTCCCTTCTGGGCGATATACATGAATTTTCGGCATATAATTTGCTACATAGTCGATGGTGAATTGAATATTATCTTGAATATATTCTTTTAACTCGTCGAGCCAAGGTGCCCCAACTTTGTAGGCCCCTTCACAGCCAACAATACCCATTGTATTTAATTGACTATAACCTGCGCGAACGATTTCTTTAATAAAACGGCGACGTAAGGAATCATTAGGAATGAAAATATTACTTACTTGTAAGCCGGCGATGTTGAAAGTCTTGCTCGGTGCAGTACATACGATGCAATGCTCTGCATAGCTTTCACCTAGGTCAGCAAAGACCTTATGAGTATGCCCTTTCCAAACAAAATCAGCGTGGATTTCATCACTTACGATGAGTACATTATGTTTAATACAAATATCGCCAAGTCGTTTTAACTCATCCTCAGTCCACACGCGGCCTACTGGATTATGGGGATTACATAATAGGAATAATGTAACATTTTCCTCAACGATAGCCCGTTCAATGCCCTCAAAATCAATGGTGTACTTCTCTTCACCTTTGATTAATGGCACATTGATGAGACGACGGTCATTATCATCGATAACCATGCTAAATGGATAGTACACCGGTTGGTTGATGAGTACCCCTTCACCTTCCTTGGTGAAAGCACGAACCGCCATAGCCAAGGCAAATACGATACCTGGCGTTTTAACAAGCCATTTTTGGTCTGGTGTCCAGTTAAAACGTGTACTAAACCAATGTTTCAAAACATCAAAATACTCATCATCGGACTCGGTATAACCAAATACACCATGGTTCACGCGATCCAATAGGATTTGCTTTAACTCAGGGGGAACCTCAAAGTCCATGTCTGCCACCCAGAATGGCAACACATCGACTGGTTTACCGCGTTTTACAGCAAAATCGTATTTCAAGGATTTTGTGTGAGTTCTATCTAAAATTTGATCAAAATTATATTGTCCCATAGGAACTCCTTTATTTATTGAAAGCTTGTTCCAAATCCGCAATCAAATCATCTGTATCTTCAATACCTACAGATAGACGCAATAAGCGACGTGTAATACCTTTGCGCTCTGCATCTTCAGGTTTTAAATCTGGATGTGTTTGCGTTACAGGGTAGGTCAACAAGGACTCTGTACCACCAAGACTTTCAGCAAACTGAATAAGCTCAATGCCTTCTAATACTTTTTTAGCCGTTTCTTCGCTATCTACTTCAAAGGACAACATGCCGCCAAAGCCAGTCGTTTGGGCTTTATTAATTTCATAGCCTGGATGTTCTGGAAGGCCTGGGAATAATACCTTTGTAACCTTAGGTTGTTTTTTGAGCCATTCCGCAAGAGCAATGGCATTCTTTTGGTGTTGTTCCATACGAAGGGCCAATGTTTTGACGCCGCGGATTACGAGCCAACTATCCATTGCAGATAAGCAAGCACCTACAGTTTTATAAGTTAGACGCAATTTCGCAGCCAATTCATCGTCTTTTACAATGGTAAAACCAGAAATAACATCGTGATGACCACCGATGAATTTTGTACCACTATGAACGACAATATCTGCACCTAATGTTAAAGGTTTTTGGAAATATGGACTCAAGAATGTATTGTCGATGATTACAAGCGCATTACGCTCATGGGCTAATGCGCAGAGAGCGCGAATATCAGTAATCTCCATCATAGGATTTGTTGGTGTTTCAATATATACAGCCTTTGTATTCGGTTTGAAAGCTGCTTTCACCGCATCAAGATCAGATGTACCTACATAGGTAAACTCGATGCCATTTTGTTCGTAAATATTTGTGAACATACGGATAGAGCCACCATATAAGTCATCGCCTAAAATGATATGGTCTCCAGGGGAGAATAGATGGAATACTGCGTCTACCGCTGCCATACCAGAAGAAAATGCCAATGCATCTTTACCGTCTTCAAGGCCTGCAATCAATTGTTCCAAACGATCTCGTGTTGGATTAGATTCACGCGTATATTGGTAACCTGTTGTATCACCCAACTTTGGATGGGAAAATGTACTAGACATATAAATTGCAGGGGAAATTGCACCAGTGCTATCTGGTCTACCGCTGCCATGAACGCATTTTGTATTAAATTTCATTCCAATCAACTCCTCATATTTGTATACAATATGTTAATTATAAAAGTAGACAATGACTAAGGTCAACAAAAACGGGCACTCATACTGTATGAGTGCCCCGAAAAAGTCATATCTATTTTGAATGGGTTGCCATAACTCTAAGTTAAGTTAGACTAATTTTTAGTGCGTTTTGTAATAAGTAGAGCCAAAATAATACCTAAAGAAGATGTTACCAATTGAGGCCAACTAGATACAAATAACATAGTATTTACAATCTTCGGTGGGAATTGGAATAGAGAAAAGAACAAAGAATAACCACCAAAAAGAACACCAGCTTTTACCAAGGCCGCCACGATAATAAGCAATACCTTCGGTTTATGTTGTAACCAGTGGGCTACGAATACATAGGCTGTCGTGCCAAGGGCAGTAATCAAAATAAACGGTGGCAACGGCAACATGCCTTGTAAATATGCTACTACTGGCGCAATCCAAGCAATAACAAGACCATTTTTCCAACCATAGCGCCATGTGGCGAGTACAAACGTAGCAGATGTAATAGAACCGATGAGGAACATACTCACCTGGTTAGGAATAAATGGGAAAATGAGACGCAAGCTTTGCGCCAATAAGGCTACGGCCAACAATAGACCTGTGCCCGTAATAGACTTTGTGGACATAAGAACCTCCTACTATACGATATAGATTTTACAAGAGGTACCTACCTCATATTTCAAATTAAGCCTCTACAAAATATAGACGCGCTCGATTACCTGGTACTAGTTTATCAAAAATCCAGTTAAACACAAAATTCTAACTTGAAGTGAGCTATGCCATTTTAAGATAGAAAAAGCCGCCATATGTCTATGCAGCTACTTGCCCTCTGAAGTGAGTTTTGCCATTTCAGGATAAAAAGAAGCCGCATTGTTTCTACTAAGTGACTTGCCCTCTTGAAGTGAGTTTTGCCATTTTAAGATAGAAGAAGCCGCCATATGTCTATCCAGCGACTTGCAGCGAATGGAGCGCAGAGAGACATATGGCGGCGGAAAGCCTATCCTAAAAGTGGCATTACGAACTGAATCCATGGAATCCCCACCACGATAAAGATCGCAAGGTAGATAATCCCAAAGATAGCGCCTAATTTCCAGAATTCAGGACCTTTGTTATAGCCACTAGCAAACCAGATTGGGCTATGACCTGTACCATATGGTGTAAGGATACCCATAATACCCATTGGTACTAACAGAATCAACATAACTTGAGCTGGATCAACACCAGGAATTTGAAGAATTAAAGTAGCAAACAAGCCTACCATAGCTGTTACATAAGCAGTGCCAGAAGCAAAGAAGTAACGAAGCAAGCAGAATGCTAATAACAAACCAAGAACTGCCATTGTAGGATCTAAAGAAACCAAAGAACCACCAGCAGATTTAGCAAGCCAGTCTAAGAAGCCTACATTTTTAAGGCCAGAAGCCATAGGTACGAGTGTAGCAAACCAAGTCAAAACATTCCATGCTGGTTTGTTAGCAAGGAAGTCTTGCCATGTCATAATCTTAGTGAAAATCATCAAAATAATAACAATCAAAGCTGTTGTTGTAGGGTTTACTTTGAATGTAGAAGCACCAATCCACAACACAAGAGCCAATACAGAAATTAAGGCCATGAAGATTTCACTGCGTGTCATGGAGCCTAGTTTCTTATACTCATCCTTTGCCCAGGCTGCAATTTCAGGAGAACCTTTCACCTCTGGCTTGCAGAATACATAGGTCAACAATGGAGTGATGATGAACAAGATAAGACCTACTGGCAAGAATGCGAGGAACCATGTGCCCCAGTTCGCCGCTACGATACCAGATTTAGCAGACAATTCTAGAGCCAATGGGTTTGGCGCTGCACCAGTCAAGAAGATAGAGCTAGATACACATGTAGTTGCCAACGCTACCCAGTTCAAATAAGAACCAATTTTACGAGGGTTCTTATCTGGATAGGAATCAAACATCGGACAAATACTAGATACGATTGGATAAATCGTACCACCAGAACGAGCCGCATTACTTGGAATAAATGGAGCCAACACAAGGTCCGTAATAGCAATGGCATAACCAAGACCTAAGGAAGACTTACCAAGCTTTGCTACAAGGAACAAAGCAATACGACGACCAAGGCCAGAGTTTTCATAACCAATACCAATCATGAAAGCGGCAAAGATCAACCATACGATGGCATTAGAGAAACCACTAAGGCCCCAGCTGATAGCTTGCGCATCAGTAATCGCCTTAGCGACACCGGTTGCTTTATCTACCACAGGGGCAGGACCAACCTTAAACAACATAGACACGGTAACAGCAATGATACCGATAAAAGCTGGTGGCATTGGTTCTAAAATCAACCCTACCACGAGGCCAGCGAAAATACTTACATAAATCCAAGAATTTGCGCTAAGACCTTCAGGAGCACCGATGAGCCATACAATAATAGCTACTACAAGCGGTGCGAATAATTTCCAATTCAACTTCATTAGAAACTCTCCTTACTACTTCAAAACAAAAATTACAAAAAAAAAATGCCTATTTAGTATATCAAAAATTTTAATAAGATGATATAAACTTAATCATAACACTTATTAATTGATAATAAACTTTTAGTAATAAATTTCATCCTACTAGATAATTTTAATTTTATGCAATATAATATAAATATCAAAAATTATTGATTTATCAAAAGGATTCACATGAAACCATTTATGCATTATATAAAACCCTTATGGTTTCCTGCTGCCATAGTATCGCTTCTTTCCTTACTCACCGTGGCAGGCACATTATATATACCAACATTAACGGCAACCATCATCAATGATGGTGTCCTCAAAGGCGACCTAGAGATGATTACCAGCTCTAGCATAAACATGCTTGTTGTGGCACTACTAACCGTCCTATCCGCTATTCTAGGCGTTGCTATGAGTGCTCATATCTCAGCATCTGTAGGCAAGGTATTGCGTGACGATCTAGTAAAAGCATTACAATGCTTTTCACTCCGTGACTTTACGCACTTTGGTACCGGCACTATATTGATGCGCACAAGCAGGGACGTAGAAAAAATTCAATCTGTTCTCGGGGAAGGTTTAAATATGATCCTCCCTATGCCACTCATGATTTGCGTCGGTCTAGGACTTACCTTCTATAAGAGCTGGCAACTAGGTCTCGTCATCCTTGCCGTTATGGCTTGCATGATACTTACCATTATCTTTATTGAAAGTCGCGCCTTGCCAATTATCAAAGCTATACAATTAAAGCTAGATGATATTACTGATCTAGTCCGAGATCATATCGTAGGTATGCCTGTTATCAGAGCTTTCAATAGGAGAACCTACGAAAACGACAAGGAAATTGTTATTTTTACAGAGTCCGCCCGACTGAACAAAAAACTGCGCCAAACCTTTGCCATCGGTTTACCGACTATACTCATTCTATTTAATATGAGTACCGTAGCTATTCTCTGGTTTGGCGGCTACAATGTCAGCATGGGCTCCCTACAAGTTGGTGATATCATGGCTGTTATCGAGTATGCAAACCTCATCCTATTGAGCATGCTCATGGCCATATTCGTAATCATCGACATCCCGGAAGCTATCGTGTGCTACGCTCGTATTCGTGAGTTATTAGAACACGAAAATACAGATACTTTCCCTGAACCATATGCTAGTAGTATTACAAATTCAATGTCTCAATCTACTAAGCATTCTACTAATCAAGGAAGCTACCAAACCTCTACAGGAACAGGAACCGCAACCGCAACCGCAACCGCAACCGCAACCGCAACCGCAACCGATAATACCCCACTTTTGGAATTTCGCAACGTTACCTTCCGTTACGATAATGCTGAGTCCCCTGCACTTGAAAATATCTCCTTTAAGGTATATCATGGCGAAACTTTAGCGATTATGGGCGATATCGGTTCCGGTAAAAGTACAATCACTAACCTCATCCCCCGCCTCTTCGCCATCGAGTCTGGAGATATTCTCTTTAAAGGTAAATCCATTTATGAGTGGAATGTGGATGACTTGCGAGCTCATATTGGCTATGTACCGCAAAAGGCTTATTTGTTTACCGGAACTATCGATATGAACGTTCGATATGGAGCCGCATCAGGACAAGTACTGTCTGTAGAAGATGTAGAAAATGCATGCCACTTGGCTAAGGCAGATGAGTTTATCAATCGTCTCGACGGTGGTTACCAGTATACGGTTTCTCAAGGTGGTACCAATCTATCTGGTGGTCAACGGCAACGCCTTGCCATGGCTAGAGCCTTAGTGCGTAAACCTGATTTATTCATATTCGACGATAGCTTTTCCGCCCTAGACGGCACTACAGAACGTGCTGTTCGTACAGCGCTACAGGAGGAGTTACAAAAGGACAATCGGCCAGCCCTCATTTCTGTGGAGCAAAAGGTAAGTGCCGCAAAAAAAGCAGACCATATTCTAATCATCAACAGGGGTCAAGTTGCAGGATATGGTACACATGACGAGCTAGCAACTACCTCTACTGTATATCAACAGATTTTAGCATCTCAGGAGGTGACAGCATGAGCCCATTACGTCGTTTCCTAATCGAATCTAAAAGCCAATGGGGCTGGCTTGCGCTCCTCATCTTAGCACTTATTACTGCGGCTATATTTGAGGTCTCCGCTCCAGTGTTACTTGGTAAAGTGGTAGATGCTATTGTTAGTGGATTACAAACAGATCAAGATATCAATACTATCTTTACCTCTATTGATACAATCATCCTCTGGCTTATTGCCATCTATAGTGGGCATGCCTTATTCACCTACTTTGGGGAATACGTGATGGCCTCTATCGGTTCAAAGACAGTACTCGCTTTACGTACACGCATGAGTACTCATTTATACTCATTGCCTATCGAGTACTTTCACGATCACCAGCGGGGCGATTTATTAAGCCGCCTTACGTCTGATTTAGATACTGTAGCAGAAACAATCGGTAGAGGTGTACCAGGCCTCGTATCCGCCATTATCGGCATTATTGGTGCTACTGCTATGATGCTTTGGATTAGCCCTATATTAGGGGCCTCCATTATCGGTATTATACTGGTCGGCATCGTATGCTTAACGTGGCTATCTAAACGAGCGCGCCGCGTGTACCTTAGAAATCAGAATGCCTTAGGCGCTTTCAATAGTGGCATTGAAGAAATCGTTGTAGGAAAACCAATCATTCAAACCTTTAGCCTAGAAGATACTACGACGAATCAAGCACAGGTGCTGAATGAAAATCTATTTAAAAGTATGCGAAGCGCTGCTTTTACCAGTCAGCTCGTAGAACCTCTTGTAAAATTTCTAAATCAATTCACCTATTGCCTCGTCGCTATTCAAGGGGGCCTCATGGTGTTGCGTGGGTCCATTTCTATCGGTGATATCCAGGCCTTCTTCCTCTATGTAGGCCAAGTATCGGATCCTCTATCTCGCAGCTCCTATATCATGACAAAATTTCAAGAAACTGCCGCCGCCCTAGGCCGTATTTATGAGGTCATAGATACACCATCTGAAATCGATAATGGAAAACTTGTGTTATCTAATAGTAAATCCCCTATTAACACAGATACGATTGGCTCGGATTCCTCTATAATGGGTAATACCTCGAATTCTATAACGCATACAGGCACTATCGACTTTGAACATGTTGATTTTGGCTATACCCCCTCTAATGTATTTATGAAGGATATCAACATTCACATTCCTGGTGGATCCATGGTAGCCATTGTAGGCCCTACGGGAGCTGGTAAATCAACCTTGGTGAACCTCATCATGCGTTTTTACGATATTATGAAAGGCCGTATCACCATTGATGGCATCGATATTCGTGATGTATCTCGTGAAAGCTTACATAATACGGTAGGCATGGTATTGCAAGATGCATGGATTTTCACAGGCACTATTGCTGATAACATCGGCTACGGTAAGCCAAATGCTACTCGTCAGGAAATCGAATATGTAGCAAAGCTTGCCATGGCAGATTACTTTATCCGTACCTTGCCAAATGGTTATGATACAGTGCTCAAACAAGGTGGTGATGACCTATCTCAAGGTCAACGCCAATTGATTACCATCGCTCGTGCCTTCTTGGCAGACCCTAATATTCTCATCCTCGACGAAGCAACGGCTAATGTCGACACGCGCACAGAAGTAGAGGTTCAAAAAGCGATGAACACACTCCTTAAAGGACGTACAAGTATCGTTATTGCCCATCGCTTGTCTACAATCAAAAACGCAGACTTCCTACTAGTAGTTGAAAATGGCACCATTGTAGAACAAGGGACACACCAAGAACTGATACAGCGCGGTGGTCACTATAAAGAACTCTATGAAAACTATGCGGCGGGCATGACAGTATAAGTCAATCTACCAAAGGTCCCTCCCTTGTATCAGCCAATAATATCCTCATGTTATCTCATATAAATAGAACCCCTACTAAGTAAAAACTTAATAGGGGTTCTTTTATTTCCTATATAGCTGTTCGTGCCTATATATCACATTATTATATTCTATTCACCTTTTGGTACGAACCATAGGCCGTTGTTATTTTTTTCCATGTAGTCTTTGAATTCTTGAGAATGGTAAGCTGCTACAAGGTCTTTCGCCCATTGTGCATCTTTATTTTTTTCATTAACTACAACTTGTAACAACCATTGTGGCAATACGTCTTCATTTGCCAATGCAGATTTAGGATCAATTTTTGCATTATAGATAATAGCGCCTGTAATAACGATATAATCGAAGTCAGTACGTACAGACGGAATTGTAAGGGATTTCATTTCTGTAAATTTAAGATGTTTAGGATTTTCAATAATATCTGCTTGAGTTACTGTTGCTAAATCTTTGTTAGGATCAAGCTTAATCCAACCGATTTTTTGCAATAACGCATAAGCACGAGCCATGTTGGATGCATCATTAGGTACAGCAATAGTGTCGCCATCTGCCACTTGATCTAAAGATGTTTTAGAACCACTAAAGATACCTGCTGGTACTGTTGGAATTGGTGTTAATGCTACAAGATGACCATTTTGTTTTTCGTTAAAGTTTTTCATATATGCTGTATGTTGTTCAACGTTAAAGTCAACCTCACCATCACTTAATACTTGGTCAGCTTGTACCAAATCAGACATATCTACGCCTTTAAAGGTATAGCCTTGTTTTTCCAAAATTGGTTTTACACCTTTTTCAAACAATTCAGAGTAAGGGCCTTGAGACTTACTATAGCTTAATTCTTTTTTAGCACCATTATCACTATTGTTTGAACCGCAGCCTGCGATAAAAGCTACGCTGAATACTAATGCTGCACCAAGGGCAAGAAGCTTTTTAAATTTCATAGTATTTTCTCCTATATTTTTACAATCAATATAACTAAAATCTATTTCATCAAATTAGGAACGACGTGCACGACGTGCAAAGTAGTTGCCTATTGTTTGAATAATTTGAACAAAAATAATTAAAATAACTACGGTAAATAACATCAATGGGAAGTTCAATCGTTCATAACCATAGGTGAGGGCCAAATCACCTACACCACCTGCACCAATAGCACCAGCCATAGCAGTAGCACCGATTAGACCAATAGTACCCGTTGTAATAGATAGAATAAGAGAACCCTTTGCTTCTGGTAAAAGGAAATGCCAAATCACTTCAAAATGAGAGGCTCCCATCGATTGTGCAGCCTCGATAATGCCTTTATTAACCTCTAAAATAGAGTTCTCAAAGAGTCGAGCAAGATAAGGTGCAATGAATATAACAAGTGGTACAATAGCCGCTGTTGTACCAACACGAGTACCTACAATCATCTTTGTTAACGGTAATATAAACACCATCAAAATGATAAATGGTACGGAACGCACAATATTAACAATTGTATTTGTAATGGTATAAACAATACTATTTTTAACGATACCATTAGGATTTGTTACTACTAGTGTAACTGCGATAATTAGACCCAATACAGTACCAATGAATAGAGATAGGAACACCATATATAATGTCTGTTCTGCAGCTAATAATAACTGCGATCCTGGAACACCAAGTTCTTGCATGAAGAAATCCATTATAGTGTCACCTCCTGCCATTCAATACCTTGAGCAATAAGATACTCTTTTACCTTGCCCACCTCAAGATCATCGCCAATAAACTGAACAATGAATATACCAAGTACAGTATGTTCTAACTCTGTTACCGTAGCAAATAATACACTCGTTTCTAAATCAAAGGTTTTATTAATATGATATAGAACATTATCTGTCGTATTATTTCCTAAGAAATGCATCTTAAGAATTGTGTATGGCCTTTTATCACAAGCTAATGTATGTTTCACGGTTGATGGAATTTCATCAGGAATTACAGTCCTAACAAATCGCTTTGTTGTTTCGTGTTTAGGTTTACTAAACACCTCAAGTACAGATCCGCTCTCTATGAGCTTTCCATGCTCCATAACTACAACGCGATTACATATTTTCTGAATTACATCAATCTCATGAGTTACGATAACTACTGTTACTCCTAGTTCACGATTAACACGTTCTAGTAATTGTAATATAGATTCTGTTGTATCAGGATCTAGAGCGCTAGTTGCTTCATCACAAAGCAATATGGATGGATCTGTAGCTAATGCACGAGCAATACCAACGCGTTGTTTTTGACCACCAGATAATTCTCCAGGATATGCATTTGCTTTATCGCCCAAATCAACAAAGTCTAATAAGGTTTTAACTTTTTTATCAATGTCGGATTTTGGCACCTTATTAAGAATTAGTGGGATAGCCACATTATCATACACCGATTTAGCATTCAACAAATTGAACTGTTGAAAAACCATACCGATGCGCTTACGAACCTTTCTAAGCTCATTAAAACTTAAACCATTGATATTCACACCATCTATTTCAACATGACCAGAGGTAGGTACCTCTAAGGCATTAATCATGCGAAGCAGTGTAGATTTACCAGCTCCACTAAAGCCAATAATGCCAAATATATCGCCTTTTTCTATGGTAAAGTTTACATCAGATAATGCAGTAACCTTTTGCTTATTAACGTCAAACTCTTTCGTTACATTTCGTATAGCAATCACTGTACCACCTCTTTCCCTACAAATTAGTAGGAATTAATATCTTTTTAAAACATATCTATAAGGTATGTTTTAATTGTATACTTAGATTACTACAATTTATAATGACTGTCAAACACAAAAAGAACCTCAACAAAAATGTTGAGGTTCTTTTCGTATCTATATACTTTTGGTCCTTTACATCAAACCTATCATCTATATCGATTAAATAAGAACAATGATCCTAGTATAATGGGTGCTCCAATATAGAGTCCCATATTAGGATATTCTCCTAATAAAAAGGCTGCTACTACGGCTGCCACGATTGGCGAGATATACATAAAATTGGTTACATCCGAAACTTTTTCAGCATGTTCAAAGGCATAGCTCCAGAATACGAATCCTAATGCACTGGAAAAGAATGCTAGGTATACCATAGCAAGCTTCGCAGTAATTGGTGCGGCTCCAATCATTTCAATAGCATGATCTGCAAAAGGTAGCGCCATAATAGCACCTGTAAACATGGACCACATAGCGATAGTAATAGAGTCATAACCTTTCAGACTAAGCCCGCGATTTAGAATATTATAAACCGCAAACAGTATCATACCAATCAACGTCCATATGGCCCCCATTGGAATGGTCAGAGTGGAATTCCAAAGAATAATAACGGCCACACCTATAAAAGCAGTTATGGTGAAAATCCAACCTATAGGGCGTATTTTATCCTTATAGACTACCAATGCCATCAATGCTGTAGTCATCGGTGTCAAAGCCATAATAATACTAGATGTAGCGGCCGGTATTGTTCGCAATCCTTCATTAAAAACGACTTGGTAAACGAAGTTTCCTGTAGCCCCTAGCAGAATATATAGGCCCCACTCACGCCAAGATGTAGGTATATGTAATCCCTTAAATACACCAATAATTAGCATGAGTATAGCACCACCTACAACCCTCGCTACCGAGAGTGTCAATGCATCTACTGATTGCAATGCTACTTTACCAAAAGGAAACGCCGTAGCCCAAACGGCAATGGTGGCAGATGCCCCTAAAATGGCTTTCATACGATTTGTCATTAGCATCTACCTTTCTACGTAATTTCATAATCAATACTATCTAAATATTACCATAATAAGGCCCTACAATTCCAAGAAGATCCATCACAACACATCGAATACTTTCTTTTTATTGATATAAATTTTCATTATTTAAAGATAATGAAATAATTAGTCTTTCAAAATCAGAATCAAAACAAATTAAGTAAATAAGCTTACTCTTAATGTATTTACATTGTCTTTTCAATATTATTAAATTACAAATAACATCCATTCTTACGAAAATTGCATAGTATGTATTGAAAATATATATCATTTAAAATTTGTTAAATCAGGACAAACATTGTACACTATAGGCATAGAAATCTATAGTTATATCCTTTTATGGAGGTGCAAAATGCAACATACTGCATGGAAAGAATTTAACACAGGTGTGTGGGATAAAGCCGTTGATGTACGCGACTTTATTCAAAGAAACTATATCCCCTATGAAGGGGACGATTCCTTCCTTGCTGGTCCTACAGAAAGAACGACAAAATTATGGGACCAAGTAATGAAGCTTTATGAGGAAGAACGTGAAAAAGGCGGCATGATCGATGCCGATACTTCCGTGGCCACACACATTACTGCCCATGCGCCAGGATATATCGACAAAGACCTTGAAACGATTGTTGGTTTGCAAACTGACAAACCATTAAAACGCGCTATGTTCCCTTATGGTGGCTTACGTACTGCGAAATCCGCTATTGAAGAATACGGCTTTAAAATGGATCCGCAAACAGAAGACTTCTTCAAAAAACATCGTAAAACTCACAATGATGGCGTATTTGATGTATATACACCAGAAATGCGTGCTGCTCGTACGGCGCATATCGTAACTGGTTTGCCAGATGCTTATAGCCGTGGCCGTATCATCGGTGACTATCGCCGTATTGCTTTATATGGTGTAGATTATCTCATTGAAGAGAAAAAAGAACAATTCAGCATCACTATGGGCGATATGCTTGAAGAAGTAATTCGTGACCGCGAAGAAATTCAAGATCAAATCCGCTCCTTAAAAGAATTGAAAGAAATGGCTGCGTCCTACGGTTACGATATTTCTGAACCAGCTAAAGACGTTAAAGAAGCTATGCAATGGATTTACTTCGGCTATCTTGGCGCTATTAAAGAGCAAAATGGTGCTGCTATGTCCATCGGCCGTAACTCTACATTCCTAGATATCTACGCAGAACGTGACCTTCGCAATGGCACATACACAGAAGAGCAAATCCAAGAATTCGTAGATCATTTCATCATGAAATTGCGTATGGTTCGCTTCGCACGTATTCACGAATACAATAACTTGTTCACAGGCGATCCTGTTTGGACAACTGAATCCATCGGTGGTATGGGTACTGACGGCCGTACATTGGTTTCCAAAATGTCCTTCCGTTACCTACATACATTGACTAACCTTGGTCCTGCTCCAGAACCAAACCTCACTGTATTGTGGTCTCCTCGCATGCCAATCGGCTTCCGCCGCTTCTGTGCGAAACTATCTATTGAAACATCTTCCATCCAATACGAAAATGACGACTTGATGCGTCCTAACTCTGGTGATGACTACGCTATCGCATGTTGCGTATCCCCAATGCGTATTGGTAAAGAAATGCAATTCTTCGGTGCTCGTTCCAACTTGGCAAAATGCTTGCTTTATGCAATCAATGGCGGCGTCGACGAAAAATTGAAGAAACAAATTGGCCCTAAATACCGCCCTATTACTTCCGAATACTTAGAATTCGACGAAGTATGGGAAAAATTCGACGACATGATGGAATGGTTAGCAGGCGTATATGTTAACGCATTGAACATCATTCACTACATGCACGATAAATACGCCTATGAAAAACTAGAAATGGCATTGCATGACCGCAAAGTAACTCGTTGGTTTGCAACTGGTATTGCTGGTTTATCCGTAGTAGCTGACTCCTTGTCGGCTATTAAATACGCTAAAGTAAAACCTATTCGCGACGAAAACGGCATCGCTGTTGATTTCGAAATCGAAGGTGACTTCCCTAAATATGGTAACGATGACGACCGTGTAGATAGCTTGGCAGCAAAAGTTGTTTCCACATTTATGAACAAGATTCGTAAACATCCAACATATCGTCAATCCGTTCCTACTATGAGCTTGTTAACAATTACTTCCAACGTAGTATATGGTACTGCAACAGGTTCCACTCCAGATGGTCGTAAAGCTGGTGAAGCTTTCGCTCCTGGTGCTAACCCAATGCATGGTCGTGATACTCACGGTGCTATTTCTTCGTTGGCATCCGTAGCAAAAATGCCATGGCGTGATAGCTCCGATGGTATTTCCAATACCTTCTCTATCATTCCTGACGCATTAGGTAAATCTGGTGAAACATTTGTATCCGTCAGCGATTTTGATATCGAGTTAGATCCATCTCAATTGCCTAACTCCAATACAAACTTCGCGTGCAGCGAACCAAATGTTACTATAAAGGAAGATAAATAACGTCTTCCATAGTATCGGACTGCTTTCACCGGCACCGATACGAGTGTTAGTCTTGGTTGAAAGGAGGCAATACCCATGAGCAACCAACAACAAGTTGATAACTTGGTAGAGTTATTGGATGGCTACTCCCAAAAAGGCGGTCATCATTTGAACGTTAACGTGTTCACTCGTGAAACATTGTTAGACGCTCAAAAACATCCTGAGTTGTACCCTCAATTAACTGTTCGTGTATCTGGTTACGCAGTGCACTTCAGCAAATTGACAAAACAACAACAGGACGAAGTTATTTCTCGTACATTCCATCAACAAATCTAATCGAGGTTTACTATGACAGGACGTATTCATTCGGTTGAAACGATGGGTACGGTTGATGGTCCAGGCATGCGCATGGTGGTTTTTCTCCAAGGATGCCCCATGCGTTGTGCTTATTGCCACAATCCCGACACGTGGAATGAAAGTAGCGATGATGCTAAGTTCATGACTGTTGAGGAGTTGTGGGACCAGTACGAACGTAACCGCCAATTCTATGCTAATGGTGGTATCACCGTCACAGGTGGGGAAGCTCTAATGCAAATCGACTTTGTTACGGAGCTTTTCACATATTTCCGTGAAAGAAACGTCCATACCTGTTTAGATACAAGTGGAATTTGTTTTGATCCCCACCAAGAGGTGCCCTACCGTAAATTACTCAGTGTCACTAGTCTCGTCATCCTAGATATTAAAGAAATCGATCCTGATAAACATCTGTGGTTAACAGGCAAACCATTAGAGCCCATTCTTGGCTTTGCTCGATTGACGGCAGACGTAGAAGTTCCAATATGGGTTCGTCACGTTGTGGTTCCAACAATCACAGATAATGTAGATCATCATTATCGTCTAGGCTTTTTCCTAGGATCTCTGAAAAATTTACAAGCCGTTGATTGCTTACCATATCACGTTATGGGTACTGCTAAATATAAGGAGTTAGGAATTACCTATCGCCTAGAGGGCATACCGGCCGCAACAAAAGATTTAGCGGCCAAAGCGACAAGAACCGTGGTGGAAGGCATCAAGGCCTATCGACGCCATTGGTGGAGTCCCATCAAAACACAACATCAATCATAATCAAGTTTGAGGATAACTACCTCCCTTGATATATATACATATATATACCAAGACTTGATCTATGATAGCCCTAAAAACAATAGAGCCGCCCCCACACAACCGGGGACGGCTCTTATTGTATTTATTTAGATACTACATTAATTGGTTCACCTTTGAAGAAGGCTTGTACATTGTCACGAATGATGCCTACCAAGCGTTGGCGTGTTTCAAGGCCTTTCCAGCCCATATGAGGTGTGATAATAACATTATCCAGTGTATATAGAGGACTATCCTCTGCTGGAGGTTCTACCTCTTGTACATCAAGGCCTGCACCTGCAATACGTTTAGCCGCTAATGCTTCACAAAGATCTGCTTCATTAATGAGAGGACCACGGCCAGTATTTACAATGACTGCACTAGGTTTCATTTTGCTGATAGCTTCTTTATTAATCATGTACTTAGTTTGTTCATTCAAAGGGCAATGCAATGTAATATAATCACTATGTTCTAGTAATTCATCAAGACTTACATAACGAATGCCATCTCCATCAGCCTTTGGTGTGCGCGTATGAACCAAGACATTCATACCGAGTGCCTTTGCTACTTTGATCACTTCCATACCAATGTGACCAGCACCGACAACACCTAATGTTTTACCATTCACTTCTGTGTGGCTCACTTGTAAATATTTTGTGAAATTACTGTGATCACCTTTAGCAAGCATGCCGATTTGTTTCTGCATGGTAGATGCAAAATTGAGGATCATCATGATTACCGTATGTGCCACACGTTCAGTACTGTACGCTGGGATATTGCACACAGTGATGCCTCTTTCCTTTGCTGCATTAAGGTCGATATTATTATATCCTGTACCCGCTTCTACGATGAGTTTTACAGTATCTGGGAATTGTGAAAGCAAATCAGCCCCTACGGGTAATTCTTTTGTAACTACAACGCGAGCCCCTTGAATACGTTCTATAAGCTCTTCATTTGTACTATCATCATAAACCTGTACATCACTAGATAATACAGAAAAATCTAATGCATGGTCATAATTCATTTTACTTGCATTTACTACTACTACACGTTCGCTCATGAGAACCTCCTACATAGCTATTAAATTTTATAGAGTATACGTAATGTCCAAATCTAGGGAGGTGCATACACCTATTAAGGGAAATACTTCTATATAAATTATACTATTATTTATATGATTTTATACTATTAATATCATAGAGAACTATATTAATTAGTATACTTTCACAATTATTGTATATAATATATGCAGAAAGCCTAAAAAATTAAAAATAAAACCAATATTTCTGTATAAAACTTTCACAAAAGTATTGTGTAATTCCCTAAAAGTTATACAATTATATTAATGTTATATAGAATTGAGGAATACCATGAGACCTACCTATTTGACCATAAATACAAGTCTCGTTCGTGAGAACTTGCGCAAAATTAAAGATAGTTTACCGGAATGGAGCACATCTACTGCTGTTATCAAGGCCAATGGCTATGGCCACGGCAGTGTTATGATGGGCCGTATTGCCGTAGAGGAAGGTTACGAATCCTTAGCCGTTGCCATTCCCGAGGAGTCCGTACCTCTTCGCAACGCAGGTATTATGGTGCCAATTTATTTATTAGGCCTCACTAGACCTCAGTCCTTTGAGCTCGTAGCAGATACGAATTCCATCCCTGCCGTCTGCGAGTCTACCGATTTAGACGCCCTCGATAAAGTGGCTGACAACCACGATATGATCATCCGCGTTGCCGTAGCTGTCGACACGGGCATGCATCGTATTGGTATCAAACCTGAGGATGCTGTAGAGTTTATCAAACGTGTTGAGTCCTACGAAAATCTTGAAGTGGACGGTTTCTTCTCTCATATGAGTAATGCCGATGCGGCGGATCAAAGCCACGCTCATGGACAGGCGCAAAAATTTCATAAAATGGTCGATGAAATCCGTGCATTTAGACCTGATGCGGACTATCGCTTCTCTCTTGCCAATAGTGCTGGCTTATTATCCGTAAAAGACAGCTTATTTACTGATGCCCGCCCTGGCATTATTCAATACGGCATTATGCCATCCCTTGATGTGCCAAATCGATTAGGGTTAAAACCGGTTCTCTCCTTCCATAGCGAAGTAGTACATGTACAGCGACTAGAAGCAGGTGAAGGTATCGGTTATGGTTCTACCTATGTAACACCTGAACCAATGACGATTGCTACCATTCCTGTAGGCTATGCAGATGGATACCCTCGTAGCTTATCCAACCGCGGTACAGTCCTCATTCATGGCACACGTTGTCCTGTAGTGGGTCGCATCTGTATGGATCAATTCATGGTGGCCGTTCCAGATACGATTACTGTACAACCAGGTGACAAGGTTGTGCTCCTAGGTTCTCAAGGTCATGAAAGCATCTCTGCACTCGAGATTGCCGCCCTTGCCTCTACAATTCCTTATGAAATCTTTTGTGGATTCTCAGAACGCGTGCCTCGACAATACATATAAAAGGCTAACTATTGTTACTAATAGTAAATGCTCCATATACCAAAAGCGCAGATATACATTGTATCTGCGCTTTTCCAATTTCTACTACGGATTTTCCTTATATGATACATCTTTATATTGAATAAACATAGAAAAAGCCCGTAATACATGCAGCGGTCTACATGTATTACGGGTTTTCCTGCTCCCCTATACCTAGCGTACTGTAAAGCAGTTACGTTCTTATTGTGAGAGAGAGTATTATATACCAAGTATATAATCTTATGATTGGGAGGGAACCACAATGCATAAGGGGCCCTCTGAACGACAGACGGCATAGGAGAGAGTCAATGTTTGTCTATCCACTCCAGAGGGCTGCGTGTGTGTAATTGTTTATTGTGTGTGTAAGTGTATTGTGTATGTGTGTAAGTGTATTGTGTATGTGTGTTGTGTATTGTGTGTATAGTATTATGTGTTTAGTGTTCGTGTATTAAAGGGGTTTGCTTTACAGTAGGATAGGCTTAGGATTAGCTTATTTTACTGCCATACCTGTTTTAGCATCCAATGCGATGGATACAGGTTTGTTTTGTGCATCATGGAACTCTACAGTATATATAGGTTTACCATTTTGGTTCACTACAGACCAAGAGTTAATACCAGTTGCTATATTGCCAGTTTGTGCGAAGGCTGCATTGATCGCCACATGTGGAGGTAACACAGTACCAGCATCAATAGCACTAGCTTCCATAGATGCATCATATGCTTTAGGAGTACCTTCAGCTACATTACCAGTTGCCACATCTAGAGTCATGGAATGGGCACCACTAGCATTGAAACCGTCTACTTCATAAATAGCAGTTTTGTCGGCAGCTTTGAAGGATACTTTAGTAATCTTAGAGTCGCCATATTTATTTTCAAATTGATCAATTAAATAATTCGCACCAATTACGAAAATACTATTTTGATCGACTACGCCTGCTTGCTTACTTGTTGTGCTAGGTTGTGATTTTCCACTTTTAGAGTTTTTTTTCCTCTTTAGTAGTTTCTTTTTTGTCAGCTTTTTTATCTGCTTTTACTTCTTTAGTTTCTTTTACAGCTTTATCAGCTTTAACTGCTTTGTCAGCTTTTACTTTAGGCGCTTTATGTGCTTGCGCTTTTTTAGTATTTTTTTCGTCTTTATTGGCTTCTACTTTTTTATCTGCTGTACGTACTACTTTAGCTTCGCTAGGAGCTTTTGCTACCGCTGCAGTTTCAATTGTAGGAGTTGCTGCTGCTGGATTAGCTGCTGCTGGAACTACAGTGTCTTGAGCAACTGGAGCTTTTACATCTTGAGTTGCTGTTGGAACTGGTGTAGTATCTTTAGCTGCTGGAGTCACTTGAATGGTAGGAACTACTTGATGAGTAGCAGGTTCTGCGACAGGAGCTGCAGTAGCTGCTACCTCTTGAGTTACAGGAACTGGTGTTGCTTGTTCAGCCGCTGTTACTGCTACAGTAGCACCAAATACGCCAGCTACTGCTAAAGCAATACTGCTTTTCAAAATAGATTTTTTCATAATATCCTCCTTGATAATTCATATACATGCAATAATACGCATATATATTTCAACCAACTCGGTGTCATCGTTATAGTTCCAAAACATATATCTAGCGTGGACTGTAGATATATAGTCTGGAAACTCCCGATATATTTGAGTTCTGTCTTTTGACTGAACACATATTATCGATAATCTATGAAATAAAAATGTAGAACTCACCGGTCTAGCTTATTTTGGAGTGAGAATAAAATGAATTTATATGTAATTTCAATGAAATTCTATAGTATTCGATTTACAACTAAGTATTCTATGAACTAACTCTAAAAAGCCATTTTTCCCATAAATAAAGGAACAGAAGACACTCATTGTAATTCTCATAATGTAAATATCCCCTTTCATGAGCAAATGTTCACAAAAAAACTCCTTAAAACTATCCTTTTCTACAAAAAAAGATAATTTTAAGGAGTTTAATTCTTATATTTAAGATAATAAGCCTTCTACTATTAAGTTATATTTACTAGTCACCATAGTTTAGTCGTCAAATTTAACAGACAACAACGTACCATTCATAGCATCAATACGTACATTGACCTCTTTGTCACCTTCTGTACCGAAGCTAACTTTGTATACTATTTTACCTTTATCATATTGTACAGACCACTCATTAAGGCTTGTCGCTTTGCCTTGTGTTTGAGCATAAGCAAAGTTAACTACCGCTGCTGGCGGTAAGATTTCACGAGGATCAAAGGATTTTTTCTTTAAGGATTTATGGAAGTCACCTTCACGTTTTTCAAAGATTTGATTTGTTGCATAGATATAAGTGAGCTCATATTTACCACTTTCATCAACACCTTCTACATCATATCTAATTTGACCACCATCCGCATCAAAAGAGATTTCAGTGATAGCTGCATTTGGATGATTTTGAATAAATGCATTCAATAAACCATTTGCACCTACAATCGCTGCATGGTTTCCATCAACAACTGCAATAGTTGGTTCTACTGCTACTAAAGGCGCCGCACTTGCATTTGGCATACCGAACACTGCTGCCAAGGCTAATACAAGACTACCTTTTACAAATAAGGATTTCATAGGCTCCTCCATCTCTCAAACAGGACCATAGTGTATATATACAATTATACACTAAATCGATACGATTTATTAATCTTTATTTATAATATTAATGCATAGACCACTGCCCTATGATACAATGCACGTAGAATATTTTTTACTACAAGTGAGACCATTATGATTTCAATATATCCTACTATATATCACACATTTCAATGCAAAGCAGATCGATGTGAAAATACATGCTGCCAACTGTGGACCATCGATATTGACGAGACCACTGCTGAACGCTATCATGCCATGACAGGACCTCTTGGTGAAAGCTTAAGACAAGCCATCACTGTCGATGACGAAGGTAGCCATTTCGTCTTTTCTAAAGAACAACCTATGTGTCCGTTACTCAATGAAAATGGCCTCTGTAAGGTGGTGCTCGAACTAGGTGAAGAAGGCCTATGCGATACATGTCACATGCATCCGCGATTTTATAAATATATTGAGGACCTCGAGCTATGTGGGGTTGGTTTATCCTGTGAAGCATCGGTAGAACTGCTGACAGAAGACATGCAGTCTAATCAAGTAATCTTTACTATTGAAGACGATAACGGCGAATTTAGTCCTGATGAACGTTTAACTATTCAGAATATATTTGAACTATTAGCCTTTGATATAGATCCAGCACTATTTCAATATATTCCATCCCCTGACGCACAGTATTATACAAGACTATTAGATCTATATGGTACAACAGAGCCTATCGATGAAGAATGGACTGCACAAATCAGTGCATTATCTCATGATATAGATAAACTCACTACCTCTGTTCAAACCTATGTTGCCACTCACGATATGAGCCTATTCAACAAGGTATTCCAATACATCTTATATCGTCAAATCGATATGCTAGCAGATTATTCTTTAGAAGCCATCCTTTCCTATGCTAAAGATGGTGTGGAATACATACTTATGACAAGTGCCCTCGAAGGCTCTCCACTTAAACAAGTGGCAAGATGGTCCCAACAAATCGAATACGACGAAGATAATGTAGAACTGCTATTACAACATTATGAAGCAACAAAAAACCTCCTAGTATAAACTAGGAGGTTTTCATATAGTTACGCAAATAGTATGCGCATAATCCAGTTATATAAAAGATTTATAATAAATAATACCACATAAACAGCCCCTACTGTAAGAGGCTCTACTTTCATAATACGAGATAAAAGTATGACCGCCACATAGATAACGGCACAAACATAGGCTAGTGCTAAAGGAACTAATAGGATCATCAAAAATGGCGTAATATAAATGCAAATAATAGATACCAAAATTAATGCTAATCCCAGTGCCCCGGTATAGCCTTCCACATAAGCAGTGCCCATTAATACTTGCTTGAAATCAAATTCACGCTCTAAAAGAACGCTCAGTAATTTCCACAGTATAAAGCTACCAACAAACCAATATATACCAAGGCCTAATATCTCTCTCAATATAGAAAATATGCCATATACAGCAGGAATAAAGCCAAATAAAAAACCTCCAAAGGTCATGGCCAAAGGTAACAGAACAATACCTAAAGCAAAGCCTAAAATATGAGTGGCACACCAACCGGCAATACCAGCTTTAATACCCTTTTCTAGGGTACCAAACCAGAAGATTTCATCTATTCCCTTCTTCGGTGAACGCACCAGCAGGGATATTTCTTGTAAAAATGTCGTATCCATAACTAACTCCGCTCTCAACTATACTATAAATTTAATTATATCATAAATTCTCAGATTTAAATTATATATAATTAATTTTAATATAAATTAAACGATAAAAAAACCACAAGACTTTCATCTTGCGGTTATACTACAGTATGGTATTAAATTATTTAACTAGCGTATGTACAAAGCGGATCCATTGAGGCAATACCGACACTGATAGCAAAGCCACAACAAACATAACAATATATGTTTTAACGATTCCTAGATTAACATAGCGTCGCATGAGTTGTGCCCCAATAAAAACAGCGTAATACTGACTAAACATGGTAACAAGATAGGCCATATCACCTACATGTTTCGGCATAGATAGATAGAATAATATAAGACCCACTATATGAACCAACACCAATACTACGGTACGGAGTGCATTCGTATAGGCTAAGCCATAAATATAGTTCCGCATTACTCCCTTATAAGTACCTGTGCCTCCTAACAATATAAGTAATCGCCAGATAACGAAAGCTCCTAGAATAATCTGAAAAATTAAAAACGATGCATTCCCGAAGGCACTCACTATATCAAAATGTGTTAACCCTGTCATCCGTTTTATGCCTAATGCAGGAGATACGGCTTTCACTATCAAAGGCAACGCATAAGTCATTACATATAATACAACGGTAGATGTTATGAGATTTAAAATAGCGCGAGCATAGGATCCATTTCTAATAATATTTTGAAAGGATTGTTCACTTAATTTCGTGAATAAATGCAATATATCCTTATACCAAGTCATAATGCTCCTTATCTGTTATCGAGTTAATGTATATAGTACTTCACACAACAAAGCCACTAGAATGGCAAGCAACATAATGCTTAGACCTTCATAAGCACTACCATTAATACAAGCCCCTGCAATACGTCCCATGGTCTGTAGTAACAATACAGTACTAAGAATGCATAATACAATCATACAAAAACCAATAATAGCTTGTAACAGAATTGGTATGGTCGTAAGAATCAACATAATACCTGCCGTAAGAGTGATCATAGCTACTACTAATTGAGCAAAGGCCATCATATGTAAAACCCCAGTGACTACACCGCGGATATAGAACTTACGTTTTTGTATTATCGCATAGCCTATAACAATGCCAGACACGAGGGCCGCTTTTAAAATTACCCACGCAAACCGACCGATATTCCAAAACTCACGCGGTTTACTTAAGTGTTCAAAAAAGACTTGTATCTCATGTTGACCTACGGGAAGCGCAAACATTTGCCACTTCACTAATAGTGATGAATTGCGTATCAAAGCACGTATAGCATCCAAATATACACTTTCACCAACGATGGTAAATTGATAGCATATGAGCGTCAATACGAGCATCCAAGCAAGCTGTCCATAGGTAACATCATAGTGGTACATTCGTGGATTTTTTTCTTCAATGGGGTTTAATAAGCGATATACGAACTCTACTAAACCTGCCATCATATCTCTCACCACCTTTTACTCAACAAGAATAGCACCATTCCATATAGAATGATGCAGCACACAACACAAGATTAGGGATTTCTAACAATAATTTTATTTTTAATTCATACTCTGTTCATTATTATAGCACAAAAGCAAGGTATAATCATACCTTGCTTTCATATTTTTCATGCTATGTAATTATCTAGATGTAGCAAGCATAACCATGCCTACCAATATGCCAATAAAGACCACAGGAATTAAAGATGCCAAAATTCCAATACCAAAAGTCGCAAGTCGTCCCTTTTCAATTTGACGTGCCATAAGTGTTAAACTCACCCAGAAACACCAAAGATAGGCTACAACCTGGAATATTCTATAAGAGAATCCAATTATATATAAGATCATATCAGGCGCATAAACATCTAGATTAAGACCATTAACAATTAGGACTAAAATCACCTGAACAATTGATATAACAAGGGATATCACCATAGAATATGCACTTTGATACCAACAAATCTTTAATATAGATTCATAATTAGTATGGGCACCAAATTTATTAGCTATTTGGCTAAATAGAACTGAATAAATGGCTAATATAGCAAATGTTAATAATGCATATAATACTAATACAAAAAATCCGGCCCCAGCAAGAACCCCCAACGCAGCTCCTAGCTGTGGAGCTGAAGCCCCTAAGGAATAAACCATTCCAGCTTGTATAATCCAACTCACAAGCAGACTAATAGCAAGCATCCCCATGGTACATGCAAAACCGCGTTGAATTGTACCAAATTCAACGATCTCTGGAATACCACGTTTAAAAGGCTCTCTAATAAGCGCCCAAAGATCTAAATACCATTTTCGTTCCATATGTTCCCCTCCAAAACATCTAAAGCACATATTTCTATCATTTTATCATAATACACTTATAAAATAAATATAAATTTATTTTAAATCGATTTGCTACCATGATTAACAAATAAAAAGGTTGGTAGCTGCTTTAACAGAATCTACCAACCTTTCAATTACATATGTATTTAAGTTGTCATGAATAGCATAATCCCGCCAGCACCAAAGATGAAGGATACTATATAAAAGGAAATCCCCGTGATCCAAGGATTTACTCCAAATTGCTTAGACATAAGCTGGGCCATAACAAAGACATTAAAGAGCTCTATCGTACTTAATCCGCCCGTACCACCTCGAATACGTAAGTCTAACAAAAGATAAGTAGGCGCAGCAAGAAGTACAAATATCAAATGAATCCAGCTGCCAATACAGCTACTCAAAAGCAAGTCTGCCACTAGTTGCTTATAGGTAACTTGTCCCTTAAACACCTTAAAAACACCATATAAAATACCAGAGGTTACAAGAATAAATACTGCAATTCCAAGTACATAGCCAATAATAGAAACTACCTCAAGTTCTACAGGACTGATAACCTCCCAAATAAGAGTTTTAAAAAATGGACTCTTTGGGAAAAGCAACATCAATATGGATAAACCCAAATCAGTTATAATTAGAGATCCAATAGCTAGTAATAACATATTTTTAATGGTCACAAAATGCATCCATTTTTCTATATAAGGACTAAACAAACCATTCATAATACTACACCTTATAAATCCTCACTCTTAAATAATTGATAACCCTCAAAGTAATAACTATGGTCAAGGTCCTATTCAGCAACACCTAATTTATTAGTAATAACCATATTGGACCTCCTTTTTATTTTATCTCGTAATATATATTATACTATATTCGTTAAACTTTAGTTGAAACTAACATAGCATACAAATAAAAAAGCAGCCTTTTGATTTGTACCCCCTTTACTGATTGTCCAGTAAAGGGGATGCAGTTCATTTTAGGGCTGCTTTTCATTCATCTTATTTCAAAGATGCTGCAATTTTTGTAAGGTTTTCATCCATACGTTCTAAGTATGTTTTATTATCTTCGTTACTTTCGATTGTGTAAATAGTTTCTACCTTAGCACCAACTTCGCTTGCCAAAGTCTTGGATACTTCTGGGCTAGCCATTTCTTCTGCGAAGATAGTAGTGATATTGTTTTCTTTACAATACTTGATGAGTTCTGCCAATTGCGCTGCATTTGGTTCGCCTTCAGCAAATACATCTTCTACACTATTTTGTTCCAAACCAAAGTCACGACATAAGTACGCAAATGCTGCATGACCTGTTACAAAGTTTTTATGAGGCGCTTGTGCAAATTGACCTTCATATTTCTTAATCATTTCATCAAGTTTAGCTACGTAGTCATTGTAATTCTTTTCGTAGTAATCCTTATTAGCTGGGTCAGCTTTTACAAAAGCATCTTTAATATTTTTCACTTCGATTTTTGCATTTTTTAAAGATAACCATGCATGAGGATCTTCCGCACCATGTTCTTTAATTTCTTCAGGATCAGTATTTTTGATAGCTTCTACCCCCTCTGTAGCAACAACAGTGATGAGCTTGCTATTTTTAGCCGCATCAATCGCTTGTTGTGCCCAAGGTTCCATACCGAAACCGTTGTACACGAATACTTGAGCTGTTGCCAATTGTTTCATATTGTCAGGTTTCAACTCAAAATCATGTGGCTCTACGCCATCTGGAATAATAGTAGATACCTCTACCTTGTCACCGCCAATAGCCTTTGCAAATTCAGCCATTGCATTAAAACTTGTTACCACTTGGATCTTCTTAGCTGCTTGTTCCTTCGGTGCATCATTACCACAGCCTGCAAATAGAGCGGCCATCATAATGCCTATCATTAACAAAACCAGTTTCTTGACCATCGTAGTCCTCCTTTGTGTAATCCTGATCGCTATGCATTCATAGAATACTAACCATTCTATAGTTGCAGTTGCGACTCAGTTGCATTTGTAATATAGTTATAGTATAAACTTACTCAAGATTTTGTCAATTAGAAAAGTGGTTTTTATATGTTATCTATTGAACATCTTTATTTTTCCTATCAAGGTCAGCCACCTTATGTGTTGAATGACCTTAACTTACATATTCACAGCGGTGATTATATATCCATCGTTGGGGACAATGGGTCTGGTAAAAGTACCCTTCTACGTCTCATCTTAGGATTCCTGACACCTGTAAAAGGCTCTATCAAGCGAGATACAAACAACATTCGCTACGTATCTCAAAAGAATGATTTCTCTCATGCAGGCTTCCCTATTACGGTAAAAGAAATACTTGATTCCTACCGTAAGCTATTAAAAATTAAAGATAAACATGAAGTAGATCGTGTCTTAGAACTCACCAATATGACGGAGTTCAAAGACCGTTTAATTAGCAAACTATCTGGTGGTCAAGCACAGCGCGTATCTATCGCTCGCGCCCTCATCGGTAATCCTGACCTCATCATACTTGATGAACCATCTACTGGTATTGACCGTAAAAGCCAAGAAGGCATTTACTCACTCCTCCGCGAATTAAATCAGGTTTATCACATTACGATTATCTCGGTGGAACATAACCTTGAAATGGCCTTAGCCAATTCAACTAATATTTACCATATCGCAAATGGTCAAGGTCATCTTTGCTCCCCTGAACAATATGCTAGTGAAATTATGCACAGCACAGGACGCAACCCTATGGAGCACGAAAGCTGTGCTTGCTTCACAGATATAACAACTCAGGCTCAGGCAAATGATACTATAATTGAGGAGGTGCGCCATGTTTAGTTATGATTTTATGCAAAACGCCTTCTTTGTAGCTATCTGCATTTCCCTCTTATGTCCCTGTATCGGTATCTTTATGGTACTACGCCGTTCTAGTATGATTGGTGATACCATGAGCCATGCCTCACTAGCAGGTATTACATTAGGCTTATTAACAAATACGAATCCTATCTTAGGAGCATTTATCTTTACTGCTATTTGCGGTGCCCTTATCGAGTTCTTGCGAAAATATTTTTCTCACCATCTCGATCTGATTCTAACCATCATCTTGTCACTTAGTATTGGTACCGCTATTACGTTAATTAGTTCAGGCAAGTTGAAGGCTAACGCTAATGTGTTCTTCTTCGGCAGTATCTTAACCGTAAACTCAACAGATATGATTAGCATTGCAGCCCTAACTATTCTATCTGTTTTAACCTTATATTTCTTATATAACTCACTTCTTTACATCGCCTATGATGAAGAGGCAGCCCGCGTAGCAGGCGTCAAAGTTGATTTTATCAATTATATCTTTGCTATCTTAATGGCTGCGGCCGTATCCATTTCTATTAAAATCGTTGGTGTTCTCGTATTAAGTGCTATGATTGCCTTGCCTGTAGCATCGGCATTGCAGTTAGAAAAAGGATTTAGAACAACATTACTCTGTTCTATTGGATTTAGTTTGCTAGCCATGATTATCGGCCTCTTCGGATCCTACTATCTCAATGTAGCTCCAGGTGGTTTTGTATCGCTAACATCAGTTGCAATTCTACTCGTAGTATTAGTCATCAAAAATATCAGAACCATCCTACGCCGTATGCAATTTAGCAAGTAAACAAAGATAATCATCAATATATAGATAGCTATTCTATTAGCAAAATAAGATAGCTATCCTGTGCAAAATAAATTATCTACTTATACAAGTGTATAACAAGTTTAGTATTAAAACAGAATCGAAAGAGCGTTATGAATACAACAAGTTGGCCTGAAGGCATAAAAAAAACCAAACAGCGTGAAGCAATTTGGTCCGTATTAACAACTGCAGATAAACCTATTACGGCTATGGAAATCGCAGAGCGATTAGGCGATGGTAGCACTACATGGATGTCTACTATTTACCGCACTCTTGAGCTGTTAGAAACAAAGAAAATCGTTACCCGTACAACACTCATGGGTAGCGATATGGCATATTATGAAATTACCCCTCATACGCACCGCCACTATGCAGTATGTACAAAATGTGGAGCCATGATACCGCTGCACACCTGCCCTGTTGTAGAAATGCCACAGGAATTAATTAATGCAGGCTTTACAGTGACGGAGCATCATTTGGAAATTGCAGGAACATGTAAAGATTGTAAGAATAAAGGTTAATAAAAACGCTCTAAATAAATCAAACAAAAAGGACGTAACTTTTAAAGTTACGCCCTTTTCTTATTTGAATATGTTTGAATTAGCCTTATTTAGCTTTTACCAACTACAGCATCAATGGAGCTACTACAAAGCCAAGTGCTACTGCGATAGCAATGGATAGTACGCCAGGGATAAAGAACGGATGGTTAAATACGAGTTTACCGATTCGTGTAGAGCCGGTATCGTCCATTTGTACAGCCCCCAAGAGTGTAGGGTATGTAGGCAATACGAAGAGTGCAGATACAGCTGCGAAGGATGCGATAATAATATATACGGATCCTGTATTCTCAGGTGTAATACCAAGAGCCAAGATTACGGCTGGTACCAATGCTTGTGTAGTTGCCGCTTGGCTATACAACAATGTACTAGCAAAGAAGAATGCTACAGCTAACAAGAACGGATATGCCGTTACCATGCTAGAAGCAAGAGCTTTGATTTCAGGAATATGACCTTTTACGAAAGTATCACCCAACCATGCTACACCTAATACGCAGACACATGCAGATAAACCGGATTTGAATGTGCTAGTATTAACAAGTTGTGCTGTATCAATTTTACAGAAGTAAGTAATTGCTGCAGCAATAATCATCATGAAGCCGATGATCGCATCATTTCGACCAAAGATAACTGGTTTAATAAGACCGATATTTTTGGAAATTGCAGTTGCGTAGAATACGATACAAATAATACCAATCAAGAAAATCAATACAGAAGTTTTCGCACCTGGTTTTAAGTGGAAATCAGCGCTCTTTTCACGAGGTGGTACCACGTGACCTGCTGCCAAACGTTCTTGGTATACTGGATCAGAAGACAAATCATTATTCGCAAATGTAGACATAACAAAGGCAGTAATCATAACTGCTACGAATGTTGTAGAAATACAAATAGCGAGTAATGTTGGGTAGTTTACACCAAATGGTTCAAGGAAACCACTCATAGCAACAACTGCTGCAGATACTGGGCTCGCTGTAATAGCGATTTGGCTCGCTACAACGGCAATAGATAAAGGTACAGATGGCTTAATGTTTTCACTTTTTGCCACCTCTACGATTACAGGAATCATAGAAAATGCTGTATGACCAGTACCAGCTAACAGAGTTAAGAAATATGTTACTGTTGGCGCTAAATAGTTGATGTGTTTAGGATTTTTACGCAAAATATTTTCCGCAATACGCACCAAATAATCAAGACCGCCGGCTAACTGTAAGGCACAGATGGCAGCGATAGCAGACATGATGATGAGAATTACATCCCACGGAATCTGTCCAGGGAACATACCCATACCAAGGCTTAACAATACTACCCCAAGGCCGCCAGCGTATCCGATGCCCATACCACCGAGGCGAACACCAAGGAAGATGGCACCAAATAAAATAATAACTTGCATAATTACATAAATGTCCATACGATGACCTCCTTTATACATATATAGTATCATAGATATGCAGAAATATCATCGAATTTTCACAATGTATAGTCTATAGTTTAAAGACATAACTAAAACATCATAATAAATATAAAAAGCTATATATGTCGACCACACTACTCACGTAGCATCACAACATATATAGCTTTTACTTTATGCCTAACTCTTTATAAAATACTTAGACGTAAATCGTTATAGAATAATTGGCCGTAAATCTTCCAGAATCCCTTCTTCTTCGGTAGCTCGTTGGATACTTTCACCAACGATGCGAACCATATCCTCTAATTGTTCCACAGTGGACGCCAATGGAGGCATAAGAATTACTACATCGCCGATAGGACGGCAAATAAGGCCTTGTTCACGAGCAAGAATAGCCACCTTAGCCCCTACCGCATCATTTGGACGATATGCTTCATGAGTGGCCACATCTTTTTCAAGTTCAATACCTACGATGAGGCCTCGTTGACGAACCTCTTTCACATGTTTTAATTTTTCAATAGGTTTTAATGCATTGGTGAAAGCCTCGATTTTTTTAGGCAATCCTTCGATGACCTTCTCTTCGCGGAAAACTTTCAACGAAGCTAATGCAACCGCACAAGCCAAGGCATTACCTGTGTAGGAGTGACCATGATAGAATGTTTTCTTTTCTTCAAAGGTGCCAAGGAATGCATCAAATATGCGTTGTGTAGTCAATGTGGCAGCTAGAGGCATATAACCACCAGTAATACCTTTTGATAAGGTCATAAAGTCTGGAGCCACATCTTCGTGTTCGCAGGCAAAGAATCTACCAGTACGACCAAAGCCTGTTGCTACTTCATCGACAATGAGAAATACATCATGTTTCGCAGTCAATTCACGAACTCGTTTCAAATAGCCATGAGGCATGACGAGCATGCCTGCTGCAGCTTGAACCAATGGTTCCATAACGAGAGCTGTAATTTCATTCCCCTCTTCATTAAGGATGCGTTCTAATTCAGCCAAAGACTCATCGAAAGCTTTATCTCGATCCGCTAAGTCGCGATATACGCCAGGGCTTGGTAATGTCAACGGTTTGAATAATAGATTATGAAATACTTGGTGGAATAATTGAATACCACCTACAGATACAGTACCTAATGTATCCCCATGGTAGCCTGCATTAAGGGCGATAAATTTAGTTTTTTTCGTTTGTCCCACTAGTTGGCGATATTGGTACGCCATCTTGATAGCAACTTCAATCGCAGTACTACCATCATCAGACAAAAATACTTTATTTAAACCTTCTGGAGCGAGCTCTACCAATTCTTTACACAACTGTGCAGATGGTGGGCTTACAAGACCGAGCAATGTGCTATGAGCAATTTTATCCACTTGTTCCTTCAAGGCCTGGTTTAATACAGGATGGTTATGACCATGAATGTTAACCCATAAGGAGGACACGCCGTCATAATACTTTTTGCCGTTCTCATCGATGAGGTATACCCCCTCACCACGTTCGATTACGACTGGTTCTTGTGCCAACCAATCTTGCATTTGTGTAAATGGATGCCATACAAACTCATGATCCCATTGTGCTGCTTGTGAAAGCTGTTTCTCTGCCATTTCGTCACCTCATACGTACAATTTTACAAACTATAATTCCCTATCCCTATAAAGCTCTACTACTATAACAATCTATTATTATAAATGATTAGGCCAGATTAAATTACAATATCTAACTACTATATGCCTAATGCTATATGCCTAATACTGTATTCCATACCTTCTTAGAGTCCACAAAGGACCGAGCCCAACCTAGCTGAACCTTTTGGATATCCGGACCTTGGTATGGCGGTACAACAGCCACCACAGGAATACCTGTATATCGTTCCATATCTTCCACATTTGTTTTCAATAAGAACGGATCTACTGCAGTCGTATCATTGACAATGATGGCTTTCACCTCAATACCATGCATCTTCGCGTATTCACAAGTTAAAATAGCGCGATTAATGGAGCCCAACCGTCCATCAGCTACAACGATGGCTGGTAATTTAATATCTTTCATTAAATCCGTGAATGTTTTATCGCCGTAAAGAGGTGTTGTAATACCACCAGCACCTTCTACAAAGGTTAAATCATAGCGATTGACAACATCTAATGTATGAGCTACTACACCAGCATAATCGATTTCTATACCAGCTAATTCTGCTGCAAGACGAGGAGAAAAATCTCCAGCAATAGCATATGGATTAACCTCGTGACGGCGCGACTCAGGAATGCCAGCGGAACGCATCAAATGTGTAGCATCCTTGCTTTCAAGATCCACATTATAATTATCCTCATCCATCGTTACACATTCAGGAAAAGGTACAGCGCTGGAGGACACCGGTTTAACCATACCAACCGCAAAGCCATCATCAACAGCCATAGCCCCTAATAACCCTGTCACAAACGTCTTGCCTACATCTGTATCGGTTCCAATTATAGAAATACCTAACTGCTTCATACACGTCTCCTCTCAGCGATACTTAACGCCGCATAGGTTAACTAATTTATGTGAGTAAGTTTACAATCTAATTACAATATACAGCCAAATGGAATATATAGTCAACCTATTATTATCGTTCAAGTTTACGTTGTTATAACTCTATGGGGCCCGGATACATCTCTACATTTTAACTAAAAAGCTGTGTCCCTAACCTCCGTGCTCCAAAGCGAGCTAAGTCGCACTTCGCTTAGGGACACAGCTTTTTATAACCTTATCGCCGTACTAGTCCCATAGAGTTATAGCCCTCCCCTTTGAATACGCTAATAATAGGTTGGCTGTATGTGGAAAGAGAAAGGAAGATGGCTAAGCCATCCTCCTTTCTCTTGATACAGCGAAATTACGCTAACTCGTTAATGGCATTCAGATTTGATGGGACTAATTCATAGGTACAGTTAGAAAAAGGACGATAACTAACCGATTAGCGACTTAGCTCGCTTTGGAGCGTGGAGGTTAGTTATCGTCCTTTTTCACTTAAATGTACAAATCAACTTGGGCCCCATCAAATCCTGGATTATATTTCGAGGTAGCGGAATTCGCCTGTATCAGGATCCATCATCCCTCCATAGAATCCCATTCCTTTCGGGAATAGTGGGTGGTGACGCAAGAAGTTAACTGTATAGATTACATTGTCTTCGGAGATATGAAAACGATCCATCCAGTCAATAAGGCCTGGTTCGATCATGCGAATCGCATCTTCACTGATACCTTTTTCTTTCATGGATTCCATAAACGTTGTAGCAGAGAAATCAATCATGCCGCAGTTCTCATGGCCGATGACTAATACGTCTTCAATTTCCATACCATACGTAGCTACTAGCAAGCTTTGTACGATATTATCGATAGGTTGCGTTACACTATTACCAGCTGTTTTAATGACGATAATTTCGCCACGGTTAAAACCTAGTGCATCTTCTAGCATGCAGACTAAACGCGTATCCATACATGTGACAATACCTAATTTTTTAGTAGGATGGCTTGTTAATCCTGCCTTTGGTAATTCAGGATGATTTTTCACATATTCTTTATTGGTTTCAATTATTTTTTTAATATCAATCATAAGGTACCTCATTTACATTTCTATCTATAAAATAGATTCTATTCATTATATACAACATATTCACTACAAAACAAGTGATTTCCATCACCTATAAATATTAATTATAACCTACCTTCTTCACAAGAAGGCCATAAAACTCATATTAATTCTATCTTTATAATTAATATTCATTTATTATATCTTTTATTCTTATATATT